>Ga0180438_10001199_pt1 | contig 46600 bp, 45 predicted proteins | sample SS_ome_12_FD_132455 | JGI IMG/M metagenome (GOLD analysis project Ga0180438, IMG submission 132455) | Hypersaline lake sediment archaeal communities from the Salton Sea, California, USA - SS_3_D_2 metaG | ecosystem: Environmental > Aquatic > Non-marine Saline and Alkaline > Hypersaline >...
ATCAAAAAAATGGTGAATCGGTGTTCAAGGTTCTATGTTCAAGGTTCAACGTTGATGAGCTTAAAAGAATCATTAACTTTTTTAAGTACTTTGAAACAAACATTGAACTTTGAACATTGAACACGAAATCCACCGATTGCCTGTTTTTAGGTGGTGGATTTTGAATTCTCTTTTCTCTTGTCTATTTTTTCTAATTATTTTATAATGAATGTTGGAGGTAATAATATGGATCAAATGGGATTTCCCGGTATGTTGGAACGATTTTTTAGTTATGTGAAGATTGACACCCAGTCAAAAGAGGAATCCACCGACTTCCCCTCAACCAAAAAGCAGTGGAACCTCATCAGCCAACTGAAAGAAGAATTAGAAGCAATGGGTATGGAGGATGTGAAGGTGACCAAATGGGGATATATATTGGCAACGTTAAAGACCAACCAGGATCAGGAAAAAGATGTTCCTACCATTGCATTAATCGCACATGTGGACACTTCGCCCGACGTATCGGGAGAAAATGTGAATCCACAAATCCATAATAATTATGATGGCAGGGATATTGTGTTATCGCGGGATGGACGCGAAGTGCTAAAAGTTGACGAACATCCCTATTTAAAAGAGAAAAAGGGGGACACCGTAATAACCACCGATGGTTCCACACTGCTGGGCGCTGATAACAAAGCCGGGATTACTGAGATTATGTGCGCATTGGAATTTCTTATAAAAAATCCCGATTATCCCAGACCCAATATCCGGGTTGTTTTTACACCGGATGAAGAGGTGGGAAGAGGTACCGATCATATCACGATTGAAGAGATAAAAGCCAATTACGGTTATACCATCGATGGTGAAAAAGTGGGGGAAATTGAAGATGAAACCTTTTGTGCCGATACTGTAGAAATCAAAATCACCGGCGTCAATGTTCATCCCGGGTACGCCAAAGGCAAACTGGTGAATGCCATAAAAATCGGAACTGAAATTGTTGAAGCATTTCCAAAAGATCAGATGTCACCGGAAACCACAGAGAAACGGGAAGGCTATATTCACCCTTACCACTTTTCCGGTAGCAGTGAAGAAACGATTATAAAGATTCTTATACGGGATTTTGAAGGGATAGGGTTGAAAGAGAAGGAAGCATTTATTAAAGATATAATGGACTCAGTGGCTGAGAGACACCCCAAAGCCAAAATCGATTTCAAAGTCCATGAATTCTACAAGAATATGAAAATTGTACTGGATAAGCACCCGGTGGTACTTGAAAAGGCGATTAAAGCCATTGAAATGGCCGGTCTTAAACCGCAAAAAACGATGATCCGGGGTGGTACGGATGGTGCACGGTTAAGTTTTATGGGATTACCCACACCCAATCTTTTTACCGGTGGGTCTAATTTCCACTCCAAATACGAATGGATCACGCTGGAGGATATGCAAAAAGCGAGTGAAGTCATTGTTCACCTGATGAAATTGTGGTGTGAGTAAGTACTTCTAAAATTTACCGTCACATTTTTAAAATTTGTTCAATCTATTTGTCTGAAAAGGCAAAAGAAGAGGGGGCAAGGGTTTGATCTCTCCTGACCACTGTGCTCTGCAGCGCCTGGGTCTGGTAAAGACGGCTGTAAACACCTTCTTTTTCCAGCAATTCCTGGTGAGTCCCTTCCTCCACCAGGCGTCCTTTGTTGAACACAAGAATCCGGTCCACCTTCCGAATGGTAGATAAGCGATGGGCAATAATAATGGCGGTACGACCCTTTAAAAGATTTTCAACAGCTGCTTCTATCAGGCGTTCAGTTTCGGAATCAATGTTGGAAGTGGCTTCATCCAGGATCAGGATATCCGGTTCTCGTACCACGCCGCGGGCAAAGCTGAGCAACTGCCTCTGACCCACTGACAACCGCTTGCCCTCTTCCAATACATTTTCATTGTACTTATCCGGCAGCTTCTCGACAAATTTATCCGCATGCACCTGGTGCGAGGCTTGGATAATCTTCTCCTGCGAAATCCCAGAGTCATACAGGGAGATATTTTCTGCTACTGTACCAGTAAAGATAAACGGGTCCTGGGGTACGGTGGCAATGTGGGTTCTTAACTGATGCATATCGTATTGATGGACGGGGACATCATCGATTAACAATTCACCGGATCGGATATCGTAAAGACGGTTGATAAGATTGATGATGGTGGTCTTGCCACTGCCGGTGTAACCCACTAACGCAACCTTCTCACCGGGCTGAATCTCGAAAGAGATATCCTTCAATACGGGAGTATCGGGATTATAGGCAAAATTGACATGTTTAAAAGTAATTTTTCCTCTAAACCCGGGACCGATAGGAAAAGGATTGGTTGGATTTTTAACAGATATGGGCCTGTCCAGCAGTTTAAAGATGCGTTCTGCAGCAGCCATGGCTGCCTGGAACATATTAAACCGTTCAGCCAACTGCCGCAGGGGCCAAAAAAACATATTGATATAAGAAAAAAAGGCAAATATCTCTCCCACATGGATGGATACCCCCAGGGCCAGGTGGGCAACAATCAATATAATAACCATAGTGATATTGGACACAATCTCGATAACGGGAAAGTAAAGGGCATAGGCATGGACCACTTTTAAAAAGGATTTCAGGTAATGGCGGTTGGATTTTTCAAAATTCTCCTTGCTCTTCTCTTTGTAGTTAAATTGAATAATTTCCCGTATGCCGGCAATGGATTCTTGCAGGGTGGTATTGATTTGGGCGTTGGCTGACCTTACACCCCTGTAACCGGTGCGAATGCTCTTTCTAAAAAGAATAGTAACCATCACAAAAACCGGTATCATGATAAACGCCAGCATGGCCAGTTTGAAATTAATGAGCATCATGGCTGCCAGGATAAAAACCACTTTCAGCAGTTCTCCCACAACAGAGACCACGCCCTCGGAAATAAATTCCCGGATGGCTTCCACATCATTGGTGACATTGGTCATGGTTTTTCCCACGGCTGTTTTATCGAAATAGTCATTGGAGAGGTAAACCATGTGTCTGAAGAGATCAATGCGCAGGTCAAAGAGGAGCCGCTGGCCCAGGTATTGAACGGCATAGTTAAAAAAGACCTGGAACAGGAAGGCGGCAGTCAAAACGATCAAAAGGTTGATTGCGGTTTGTTGGAGACCCAGCACGTTTTTACCAGCCACATCTCGATCGATGCCCACTTTTACCAGGTATGGATGGAGTACACCGGTAATGTCCATGATCAGCATAAAAAGAACGGTGATTGATACCAATAAGGAATGTTTTTTGAGGTAAGGTAATAGGCGTTTTAACAGGTGCCAATCCATTTTTGTCTGATTTTCAGATTCTTTCATTATCATTTTTCTGCTTAAAAATTCGAAATTCGAAGCACGAAATCCGAAACAAATCCCAGATTCAAAATCCGAAGGTCCAAAACATCTTTTTTAAAGCTTGATAAATGGTGCCCCCAGCCAGTGTCTGTTTTAAATTTTACAATTTGGTCATTTGAATTTGTTCTCTTGCTACGTTGCAGGTTATTTCGCAGAGTCGCATCGAGTTTCGATATTCGGACTTCCGGTTTTCCTAATTCAACAGTATTAAACACATCCGAGTGGTTTTGAACATTTGATATTTGAATTTCGAATTTGTTTCGATATTCGGATTTCGTATTTCGGATTTGAATTTTAGATTTCATCATTCATCATTCCTCTAACTCCATTTCCATTTGCTGGAGTTTTACCAGTCGTGCATAGAGGCCGTTCTTTCGCCGTACCAGGGAACGATGGGTGCCCTGTTCTTTAATGGTTCCATCCTCCAGGACATAGATGATGTCGGCGGTTTTTAATACGGATATCCGGTGGGAAACCACAATCAACGTTTGATAGCAGCGCAGGGATTGGAGATTCTTCAAGATACGCGCTTCGGTCCTGGCATCGATATTGGAAAGGGGATCATCCAGTACCAGGAGCGGCGCGCATTTGCTCAAAGCCCTGGCAATAGCAACTCTCTGCTTCTGCCCCCCGGAGAGAGTCATTCCCCGCTCTCCCACTTCCTGGGAGAACCCATAAACGAAAGATTGGATATCCTTTATCAACCCGGCATCTTCAGCAGCCTTGCGAATGGTTTCCATTGGCATCCCTTCCGGTCCCAATGCGATATTCTCCGCTACTGTCCTGGAAAAGAGGAAGGGGTCCTGGGAGACCACGGCAACTTTCCTGTAAAGACTCTGTGAATCGATCTCGCAAATATCGGTCCCATTGACAAATACCTGCCCGGGTTCGGGTTTTATTAAACCAGTTAAAATATTGAGCAAGGTGGATTTCCCACTGCCCACCTGTCCAGTGATTCCTATGGTCTGATCAGGTTTGATAGAGAGATTAATGTTTCTAAGCACCTCTTTTCCAGGACCAGGAAATTTGTAAGTTAAATGATTGACGGAAAATTCCAGCCCATCTGTCGGAAGTTGTTTCTTCTTTTCCCGGTCCTCCACTGGTTGGTTAAGGATATAATTAATGCGTCCCATCGCACTGATGCCCTGCTGCGTGAGAGACATCATATAGCCCAACGAAAGGATGGGAAAGGCGAGATAAGAGATCATGATATTAAATTGCAGCAATTGGCCCAATGTCATCTGGCCGTTAATCACCTGCTTGCCTCCCACCCACAGGACCACCAGTCCGGTTATAGAGAAAACAAAAAAGAAGAGGGGCCGTAAGAATTCCCGGAGTTTCACCACTGCCATCTGCTTTTTTATATAATCTTCATTTAAGGTCTTAAATCGCTCGGTTTCGATCTCTTCAGTGGAGTACTGTTTGATCGTGGAGATGCCGGAAATCACCTGCCACACACGGTTGTTCATCGTACCCATGGCTTCCTGGATTTGAAGGTAAAAGGGACGCAGTAGGGGAAGCAGCGCCACGATGATAATAACCAGGAATGTCATAATGACTCCCAGGATCAACATCAACGCCCCACTGAGCTGAATCAGTACAGGCAAAAACAGGATTAACCGACTGAGGGAATTGGGGATATACATCACACCCGGTCCCAACAGGGTACGTACATTGTTGAGGTCGTTGGTAGACCGGGAGATAAGGTCACCGGTCTCATTCTCCTGGAAAAATAAGTAACCCAAAGAGAGGAGTTTATGATATATTTTTTCTCTCAATTGGTATTCGATTTTCCTGGAGACACCAATGATGAGTTTCCGCATTAAAAAAAGTGAGATGGCTAATGATGCGGTAAAGATAAATATATAAAGGATATTGGTACGTATGATTGCTCCGCGATTCTGCCCCCCGATTTCATCTAGAATGACCTGGAAGTATTTCGGCACCTTCATGTAGCTGAAGTTCTGCACCAGCATAAAGGCAAACCCCACCAGCAGTTGGCCGGAATGTCTTTTTAGAAAAGGAATCAGTGTTTTTAATGCCTTAATGGGAGCCTCCCGGGGGTGAGTGCCTAAAGTAGGAAGTGCCTAAAATCCCAACGTGACTAACGTTTTGGTGCGCCGAAAAACTAGCGCGCAATACCTTTTTAGAGCTATAAGGTATATGGAGCGGAGCGACACGCTGCTTTTTAACTTTAGGCACTTTAGCTCACTTTAGGCAATTTAGGCACTTTTAGTTCTCATAAAGTGCCTCGTATTGGTTGACGATTTTATTCATGCCAAACTTCTGTTCTGTATCTTTTAATGCTTCCTGCCGGATGGAGTTGTACATATGTGGGTCATTCAATATTTTAACGGCTTTTTCAGCAGCCTCATCGGTATTTCCGACAGAGAATAATAAACCGGAGCGGCCGTCATCAATGACTTCTGGTAGTCCGCCGACTCGACTGGCCACCACAGGTACACCGCAGGCCATGGCTTCCAAAGCGGATAGGCCAAAGGACTCCTCCTGGCTGGGCAGCAGCAGGAGGTTAGAACAAGCGATAATGACACCGATGTCGCTGCGGACACCCATGAACCTCACATGCCTTTCGATTCCCAGTTTTTCCACCAGGACCTCCATATCATATTGCAGCGGACCTTCGCCCACGATGCGCAGTTCCATAGGCCGGTCTATGGTTTTATAAATGGCGTGAAAAATCTTGATTACATCCAGCGGCCGTTTCACAGCCCTTAAATTGGATATATGCAAAATAACCGTTTTATCTTCTCTCCCTTCGCAATCAATCGGTCTCAAGGAGGGATTGAAATACCTGGGATTGATAAAGTTATAAACGGTTTTTATCTTACCAGGAGTAATCCTCAGTTTCTTTTCCGTGTCCTTAACCAGGCTGTTGGAAACAGCGGTAACCACATCGCTCTTTTCAATGGCATAGCGGGTAATATCAGTCATACTGGGATGGGCGCCTATCACAGTGATATCCGTGCCATGAAGGGTCGTCACACATTTGACAGGTTTACCGGAAATATCCCGGGCCAGGAGGGCAGAAACAGCGTGGGGCAGTGCATAATGGCTGTGGATCACGTCGATCCCGTACCGTTTGATGATGGTGGAGAGCTGAGAGGCCAGGGCCAGGGAATACGGCTGAAAATCAAATACAGGATACTCTTTGACACAAACCCCATGAAATTTCATTTTTTCCGAGTCATTGTCCTTTAAGCGAAACGGCGGCTCCAGTCCCATAAAATGCACCGTATGACCTTTCTCCTCTGCCATTGCTCGACCAATTTCATAGGCCACAATGCCAGAACCACCAATTCGATGATAACACAATATAGCAATATTCATCTCAAAACACTCCTATAAAAAATATACTTTACTACGTTCTATTCGTTTCTCAAATATGACACAATTTATATTCATCACTCATCATTCCTTATCTTAATTCTTTAATAAACGCAACCATGGGATCGGTTACCTGTGGTGGGGAGTCGCTGTAAAAGGGTTCACCGTATTTCACACCGATCAGGGCGCCTGCCATCACTGCCCGGGCCTCCTGGATCTGCCAGAAACGATTGGACCGGATAAAGGTTTTGGTCCGGCTGTCATCCTCACCAGGCGTGATGACCTGGGTACCGAAACAGCGAATAATCTCCTGACGTTTTTCCCAGTACTCCGTGATATCGATCACAAAGGTCGGTTTATCAAAGGTCAGTTCCGGGAACCCGATAAATGCCGCAGGTCGAAACGCAGGGGATTTGGTCTTAATTTTCTCCAACCCGGCCAGAAAACAGCATTCTTGAGCAATCCGGCCGCAGTGAAAATGGTCGGGATGCCGCATGGGCCTGTCCATAAAAGAAAAAACCAATTCAGGCCTCAACTGCCGAATCACTTCAATGATTTTCAAGCGATTTTCCTCGGTGTTGCGAATGTTTCCATCAGGGATATCAAGGGTGATACGGGCATCCAGACCCAACATTTGAGTGGCTTTTCGGATTTCCTCTTCGCGGGTATGGGGTGTACCGTAAGTGGCAGCCTCACCGCGGGTCAAATCACAAATGGCAGTGCTGCGGTTAAGCGATTTCATTTTCAAAAGAGTGCCTCCCATAACCATTTCAATATCGTCTGGATGAGCACCTATGGCCAATATATCGATTTTGTTCATCCATTAATCTCCAATATTTTTCTATCCCAGTCATACTGTTCATACACCTGGTTGATAAAATCTTTTCCTTCAAAGAGGTTCATGTAATAAAAAACATTAAAGACTCGTTCTTGCATTTTTCCAAAGGGCCGCAGGTTATCGGAGAGGTATTCAATGTCTTTTAGCAGTTGGTCATGTTTCTCTTTTTCCCGGGCCCGCAGGCGCCCCAAAGCGTTTTTAACCTCATTCAACAAAAATTGTTTTATCGGCTTAATATCTGAGATTTCAAAACCAAGCGTTTCCAGTTTCTTCAGGTACTCATCGGTGAAACGATTGCCGGTCTGGCGGGTCTCTTTAAAATCAAAACCGGTCTTCTCTTCCATTACTTCTTTAATCAAATCCTCCCGCGTGATTTCCAGGATTTTTTCTAAGGCAATCCCTCTTTTTTTCATTATTCGTTTCACCCTTGGTTCAATCAAAGTCAGGGACATACGGGGTTTAACCGCCGCTGCTTTCACACCGTGGTATTGGAACACAGGAACCAGTTCCGCCAGGTATTTTACTTCGGCAGGGCCAGCCACATAGGTATGGGTGTGGAAATAAGCATCCTGGATAACACTGCGGGTTTTTACATTGGAGACCAGATCATGGTGGGATAAATCCACGAAAGTGCCGTCTCGTAATTGATATTGGCCATCTTTCTTGAACAGGGTTTTGCGTTGTTTCCCCAACATGCAAAAGAGGTTGCACTGCTCCCCCTCCGGGGTGCGTTCCGCCTCTTTTATCAATATGTTTTTTGAAAATTCTCTAAATTCTGTTTCAAAAGGGGTAAAAATGCGGATATTATAGCGGCCAAACAATTCCAAAGCCAACTGCTGCGATGCCTCTGCCAGGGTGCGGCCTTTTGTGTAACAGTCAAGGGCCATCTCTTTGAGGGCTGGGGTAAATTCAGTCTGCCGCAAGGTTGAAAAAAAGGTTTCCAGGATACTCACCAATGAGGCATCCACTTCGACATATCCGCAGGAATAACCCCGGGTGTGAATATCCCAGGTTAAGGTTTGCAATTGACCGTCAGCATCCAGGTAATCGATATGGTTAATCTCATTAAAATCAGCGTCATTGGTTTCCAGCCAGTACACGGCATCCCCATTGATTTGCCGGGCCAGGTGAACAGCTCCCAAAACTTTATAGGTGGTATAGAGAGGCCCGCCCAATAAACCGATCTGCTGACCGGTAACGACTGTTCCATTCATTCCAGGTGCCTCCGGCGGCCCGCCCTTTTACAATGCCTCCGGCGGCCAAGAACCTTTTTATAAAAAGGTTCCTGGACCTCCAAAAATTTTTTATTTGCACGGCAATGCCATTTTGCGTTGTTTGATACAGTTGTTCCCATTGTTATCATTTTAATTTCTTAATACCTATCAGTATAGTGCGTGGTGATTCGGGGGTCCACTCGGTGCCCTGGTAGTCTCCGAAACAATGTATCAATTGGAAACCGGTGCGTTTAAACATTTCTTGCAGTTGGGAGCATGTAAAGAGACGAACCGATTCAGTGTAACATTTTTCTTCACCGTTATTTTTGAAATGGATATCTTTAATGATGCGTCCATTTTTTATTTTTCGATTTTCAATCACCCGAATTTCCGTTGAGAGTTGTGAAACACTTTCAGGTACAAGGTTACTTTCAACCTCCTGTGCATTAAGAAAATCAAGCCAATACACGCCGCCAGGATTCAGGGCTTCATAGACAGAGCGCACCACCTCTTCATTTTCCTCATCGGTTTCAAAGTACCCGAAGCTGGTAAAAAGAGAGAGGATAAGGTCAAATTTCCCGGGTATGTGACGCATATCCCCCACTTTCAAATCCAATTGTGGATATTTTTCTCTTCCGCGAGTCACCAGGGTTTCTGAGAGGTCCAACCCTGTCACCCGGTACCCCATCTCGTCAAACAGCACAGTATACCTGCCTTCTCCGCAGGCCAGGTCGAGAATAGTAGTATCTCTCGAAGGATTCAGGGTATCGATGATAAGTTGGACTTGTTTTTTTGCTTCGCTGCGGTTTCGATGGCGGTAAAGGATCAGGTAATTTTCATCAAACCAATGTTGAAACCATGGTGTTTCACGTTTCTGCTGACGCATGTTTAGCACCGTAAGGAAATCAGGCAATCAAGCGATACCATGTTCTATTTTGTAAGCCGCCCAGTTTTCTTTTAACCAGAAAAAACTCTCGAAGTTATTCAGTCTCAGGATAAAGGGATTGCTTTTTAATTCTTCGCCGATAGTGGAGGAGGGTCGGACGCCGTAGTTATGTCCCGGCCAGACGCGAATGTCCGGGTCAAGAGTCATGAGTTTTTTCAAGCTGTCAAATTCAGTCAGGGCAGCCTGTCGGGTACCTGTTCCGCCCACTTTGCCAACGAAAAGGGTATCGCCGGCCAATAGTTCTTTTTCTGCCAGGAGGCATATCGAGTCAGAGGAGTGGCCTGGTGTATGAAAAACCGAAAGAGTTAATTCTCCCACTGTCAGAGTATCTCCTTCGTCCACCTGGACATCGCTGGAGTATGCTGATTTATGAGAGACCACCTGGGCTCCGGTCTTTTTGAAGAAATCATTGCCAGCGGAATGGTCGAAGTGGGAATGGGTATTGATGACGTACTCTATGCTCAGTCCCAATTCCTGGGCTTTTTTCCAGCAGGGATTGGGATCGGGAGCTGGGTCTACCACTGCTGCTTTTTTGGTTTTGTCGCAGCCAACCAGGTAACCGTAATTTCGATCACCGCCTGAAGGTATTTGATAAAAGATCATGTTTACTCCTTTTTTAGACACATCCTTTCTTTAGGTGCAAGTGTCTTTGTATACTTGTGGCATATTAAAATCAATTATAGCCAATCATCCGTTAATAGTCAACAGGTTTTTTTTGTCAAATACCAACTTCAGTTATTGTAAGCCGCGAAGACACGCGAAGGGACGCGAAGTTAAAAAACCAACAGCCCCGAAGGGCCTTAAACAAAAGTTTTTGCGGGGGTCGTCCATAGGGCGCCTATCACAGATGGGTTTTATTAACGTTCATGGCATATTGCGACATTTTCACATTATCTCCCATAGACAAAAGTTTTTGCGGGGGTCGTCCAGGGGGCGGTTTTTTCAAAAAGAGCCCCCTGGAAATAGTCAAGGTAACAAAAAGAGTTAGATCAGTTGGATGGGCAGGGTTAAAGGCTGTTAAAGTTCTCTTCTTCCTGCCCATCCGGTGGCCCTGGAAAGATCCGGACCAGGTGCATCCGCAGGATGCCGTCCAGGTCCGGTTTATAGTACTAAAAGTTAACCAAAACAACCGTTAACATTATTTCAGGTTCGATTTAGGGCTCAGCCCATTAGTTATTTGACCAGCAGTTATTTTAATGTAGATTTTTCAAGTTAAAGGTTTTGTTACATAAAAAGTATCTCCATTGAATAATGAAAAAAATAGAATCACGTTTTATGGAAAAATTTCGACTAATTACCTAAAATTATTTTTTCCTGTTGCAAAAATAGTTTATTTAGTTTATAATGTCTTATACCAATTTTTGAGATTAAAAAAATGAAATGAGGCTATTAGAGGTCAATATAATTTTCATAAAAGCTTTTCCAGGAGTAAATAAGAATTTTTAAGAATGGAAGCCATTTTTAGGAACAAGACTTTTTTGTCATATGTAAATGTAAAATTTTCATATAATATCACCAAATGGGGATATGAATTTATAAATTGCACATATAAAATTAATATGTTTATTTATGATTTTATTGTTTTTTCTGGTGAATTTATTCGATTTTCAATGCAAAAAACTGCCGATATGCATAAAAATGTGATATTTTTATATAGCAATGATTCTTTTGCATATGGCAATCATGAAATCCTATGTGATATTTATCCAATTCTCTGTAACAATTCATTAATTGAACTCGGATGGTGTGGTTTTTCAAGTAAGGGAAGAGGTCCCCCAGGTGTGCGAAGCAATCGCACAGGTGTGCGAAACAATTCCACAGGTGTGCAAAGCAATCGCACAGATGTGGAAAACAATCCCACAGGTGTGGGGAAGGTTCCCCTGGAAGGGGAAGGATGTTTCAAATGTGAATATAGATACTTTTCTAATAAAAGAGGTAATTTTTCAATAAATTTAGAACAAGGAGATTAATAATGGGAATTTTTAGAGCACGTTATGCGGAAAAACTAAGTATGGCTGAGGTAATGATCTCAGGCCTTCGAAAACACCTGGATAAATTAAGCAGGAGAGGTATTGATGAAGCGTTTATCGAAAGCATCGACACCTTGAAAAAAGACGCTGCAGCACTTAATAATGAGCAAGAGAGTCTTAAGGCCCAGCTTAAAAGTAAAACCGATGACCTTAATAAAACTATAAAGGAATTGGTTAAAAAAGTAAGTGAAGGCAAAAAGATTGTCAAACTTGATATTGATCCCGAGCTGTGGAAAGAATTCGGTATTGAAGATAAACAATAACCAGTGATTGGTTGAGCCGGGAGAGTAGAAAGAGATGTTTTCTCTATCTCTTCGCTCACCCGGTTCAACTCACTCAGCCTTCAACTCTTAAAAAGTTTTTGCGGGGGTCGTCCAGGGGGCGCCCATCACGGATGGGTTTTATTAACGTTCATGGCATATTGCGACATTTTCGCATTATCTCCCATAGACAAAAGTTTTTCGGGGGTCCAGGGGGCGGCTTTTCAAAAAAGCCCCCTGGAAATAGTCAAGGGAACAAAAAGAGTTAGATCAGTTGGATGGGCAGGGTTAAAGGCTAATAAAGCTCTTTCTTCCTGTCCATCCGGTAGCCCTTGAAATATCCGGACCAGGTGTATCCGCAGGATGCCGCCCAGGTCCGGTATATAGTTCTAAAAGGTACTAAAAACAACCTTTAACATTATGTCAAAAACATTATCCTGGCTGCTGAAGGAAGAAAAAATGGAAATAAAAAGGGTAAAAAGGGAACAGGCGCGAAGGCGATAATTATTCTTTCGTCTCCGTTTACAAGCCAGACCCAAACGTGAGTATCCAAAATCAACATTAACTAATCCTAACTTTCAACATTCCATTTTTCATCGATGGGTGCGATAATATCACCATTTATTTTGACTGAACCTTTCATGAATCCAAACAATGAACCTGATTGTTTTTCCTCTACAGGAACAAGTTTAGCCACTGGTTTACCATTTTTTATAATAATGACCTCTTCACGATTCTCCTTGACCTGATCCATTAATTCGAGACATTTTGTTTTAAACTCAACAGCACTCATTTGCATTGCATTCACCTCTTAACACATAATATATTACATAGATGATTTACGATTGTCAACAAAATTAAAAAAAAGAAAAATTTCTTTATTAATTTTTTTCCATTTTCTCACAAAAATTTTTACTTAGGTCATTAAAGGCTGGGATGATGGGAGAGGCTTTTTACGAACTCAATGATGAATGATGAGTGATGAATGATGAAAAAAATAGAAGCACTTAAAAGTTCAATTCATAATTCAACACTCATAATTCATAATTTTGCCTTCTTCCCCTATGCTCCTTTCAGGGGAAATCACAAGCACGTAAAAAAAATTGGCCTATCCCGTTCCGTTAACCATAACCTGGCAATTCTCAAAATGAGATGGTTTGAGGACTACATCCATGAAACAGGAAACTCTGGTTCTGGTTAAGTGGGTGAATGGTTTAGGAAGGCCATTCTTTTAACCCGGCACCGTCCACCAGGCCCTGATTATTGTTCATTATCCTGTCTTTTAGCTGATCATAAAGGGAACTATCATTGGAATTAAATTTACGAAAACTAGCATAAGATGCGATATCAACCAACTGTAGTAAATTAGAGGACTCGGATGGCTCGAACATAATTGATTCAATGAAATGGAATTCCTTTACATGTGAAGATTGCGTGTAAATTGCCCGTGCAAATTCCCTGTGGGTCTTCTCAATGTTGTGTTCAACCGCATCTGAAATTATTATTCCTACTTGATCTTTTGCATTATTTAAAAAAAAATTATATCTTTCGATTAAAAATTCCCAACTATTCTCTTTAGGAATATTTCGGTAACCGGGAAAAGTCGTATCGAGCCGGGTTTTATCGATTATGATAAAAATTAGCGTTATGTCTTCAATAGAATTGATAAGTTTGCAGCAATCGTATCATTTATTCTTTTCCACTTTCTATCATGAATAATGAGACCGGTTCTTATAAATTTATTTGACGGCGTTCTATTAGGAGGAAATATGTTTTTTGCCGGAAAACCATCGTCACCAGACTCATCAACATAAAGAATATGCAATTTAACCCTCTGATCTAAAAAAAAGCGACTGAAGAAAGATGTGTCTTTCACCAGCCGGTTACAGCTGTCTCAGTCACTCTAAAGTATAATATGCAATAGATTCTGCTTTTTGTCAATACTTTTTTTTATATTTTTCCTGTACGAAAAGGTAAAAAAGATTCCAGGCAAGAGAAAAAGATGCCATGATTCATTGACAGAAGGAGAAGGGGACCAGCGACAGGGATAATATCTGTTGAGAACTTGCATGGTGCATGGTGCATAAAGAAAAGGTGCCGGGCCAAAAGGGAGAATAGTATCGACGAAACGTCCAGGAAGAATATCGAGAAGACCACATTGATCAAGTTGGTGCTAATCTTTTCCGGTCATGAATGTATATATACCGGTGCCGTGGAGTAAGAGGGATGGTGAAGGGAACAGGCAAGACAATTTATTTTTTTTATACACAACTATTGGCAATATCTCATAAAAAAAATAAATCCGAAATTCTAATACCGAAATTCGATACTACTCTGCGAAGTAGCATTGCTACGTAGCACGAGAATAAATCCAAAATTAAAATATTCAAATGTACAAAACATCTTTAAAGAGCTTTAATAAAGGAACTGATGCTTCTTAAGCTTTTTTTTGAATTTTGAATTTTAGTCATTTGAATTTGTTTCGTATTTCGTGCTTCGTGCTTCGGATTTAAACTTTTGCATGTCATTTGATGCGTGACATGACACTAACACTAACAAATACTAAAACTTATGCTTCTGGAAAAAAGAAGCAGTCAAGAATGCCATCCGTTGACTAATTCTTGCGAATAGTTTAAAATATCCGATGGTTAGAAACAATTCACTTATCAGTTTAAACTGCGGACCTCTGCATACGGGTAAAGCGGTTTATATACCCGGTCCAACTACTCTACCCAATCCCACCCGGTACCGTATCCGTAAGTGGCCGACAAATACCTGCAAAGGGTGATAGTTATGTTCATATTTACCGTTTTAGCTATTTATTCGCTGCCTGCTGTATATACCTATTTTCGCATTAAAAAATTATTTACCTATACGGGACACAAGAGACTATTTACCCTGTTTTATATAATCCTGGCACTGGCATTTCCAATGGTTGAGTTTTTGTCCCATAATAGCAATGTTGGCTGGGTTAAATATCTCATTCTCACCGGTTTTTATGCACTGCCATTTTTGATGTATCTCTTTCTATTGGTACTGCTCCTGGATATTTTGCGAGGTGTAAATCATCTGATGAAAGTCGTTCCTGCCAGGGTCATCCAGGGCCGGGGATTTCGAGTGGCCACCCTCTGGGTACTTTTTATCTTTTCTGCGGCCATTGTGATAACAGGTGCGGTGCATTTGAACACCATCCGGGTCAAAGAATACCAGGTAGACGTACCACGGAGATCAGCGGTAATCAACCATTTAAAAATTGCCATGGCAGCGGATTTTCACCTGGGGCAAATGACCAATAAGACAATTATGGAAAAATTTACCGCTAAAATAAATGCGTTGAATCCCGACATCGTATTGATACCCGGGGATATCGTTGAAGGCCACAGTAACGATGGGGACATGGTGGAATTTGCACGCCTGTTCCGGCAGATCAAATCGAAATACGGGATATTTGCCTCGCCGGGGAATCATGAATCCCACGGCAGGAGCAGTAAATTGGATTTTTTCGCCAGGGCCGGTATCAATATGTTGGCAGATAACTATGTGGTGATCGATAACTCCGTTTGCCTGGTGGGAAGGAATGACCGGCGTTCTAACAACCGGAAGTCCATCGATGAATTGCTGGATAATATACCGGACCATCTGCCGGTCTTTGTTCTTGATCATCGTCCTATAGATCTGGAACAGGTGAGCAAACGTGGTGTAGACATTCAACTTTCGGGTCATACTCATAATGGGCAATTGTTTCCGTTTAATTATGTAATAAAGAATATCTATGAATTAGGTTGGGGGTATAAGAAAATCCGAGACACGCATTTTTTTGTAACCAGTGGTATTCAAGTATGGGGCCCGCCAATCAGGACCGCCGGAAATTCGGAGATAATGGTGATAAATGTCAATTTTAAGAAGAAATTTGCCTGTCCATAAATCCTGAAGGTTGACATCCTTCTTTGTTTTTTTTAAAATTCGATAGAACGGCCCCACTTGGGCCAGGAGGTTATCATGAATATAATTAAAGGAATATCGGTCTTTTTACTTATTTCAGTCCTTATTGTACCTTGTTTCTCCCAGGGCAAGAAGGTAAAAGATTTAAAATTTCACCATATGCAGAATTACTGCTGGATGAGACTGGCCACTATTGTGCCGGAAATTACCAACCGGGTCATACTGCCCATTGGGACAGTAGAGGCCCATGGCGCGGTTGCTATCGGGGCGGATAATATCATCCCCAACAACCTGGCAGAATTGATATGGGATAAATGCAATGCCCTGATCGCTCCACCCATCAATCATGGTTTCACCGGCCGGAGTATCTCTCAGTTCCCCGGTTCCATTACTGTAAGAGAGGAAATCCTGGAAGAATATGTTTATGATGTTTTAAAAAACCTGGTCCGGACGGGTTTTAAAAATATCCTGATCATCAATGGGCACGGTGGCAATACCGAATCAGCCAAACGGGCCATGGAGCGGGTTCATATTGAAACGGCTGCCCACTTTATGATCGTTGACTGGTGGAAGATCGCGTTTCATACCGCTACCGAGGTCTACGGACGCAAAGCCACCCAGTCCGGACACGGTGATATGGAAGAGGCTGCATTGGTCATGTCATACGACCCGGAACTGGTGGATAAAGAAATGTATGAGAACCTGGGTAAAGATAATGTGGGTAAAAAAGGTGTGGATACCGGTATTTCCCTGCTCCCCTCTTGGGCCACCACCCGATACCCGGATGAAGGGGAAGGGTACTTGAATTTCGATGTAAATAAAGCGAAAAAGTATACCCAAAAAAAAGCAGATTATATTGCCAATGTATTTCTTGAAGCAGTCAAACGATGGGAAATGATGGAGACGTGGAAAAAATAACAACTGTTCTCTTTAGAGGTCTTAAATGCCGAAATTTAATATTGACCGTATCTGAAATATTACCGGGGAAATTAACTTGAATGGAAATTACCAGGGTTGAATGATTTGTTCTACCTCCCCATCTAAAATGAATGGATTTTTATATCCATTTTGAATTCTATTTACCAACTTCCAAATCATTTTTATACCATAATATAGGCAGATTGTTTGACATAGAAAAAGTCAAAGGATCGAACGCTAAAAAGAGAGGAAGAAAGTATGATGTTTTATTATGGAATACCGCCTTAGTTTGACAACCGGAATATCGGAATTCAACTTTTCAAGATTTATGAAAAGATTTTTAAAAGGTTTTACCTATAAAATCTTTTACAATACAATAAATATAAAAGGAGGGATTAAAAATGTCAGAAGAAAATGAAATAACTACCGTCAAGTTAGGAATGGGGTGGTTACCAGACTACCCCGATTTTCGGGATTACACCATTGAGAAAGACGAACTCCCATCCAGGTTAAAAACAGTGGGGGAAAAAGACACCATGAAAGCCATGATTAAGAAATTAAACCTCGAAGAACCCGTAAAAGTGAGTATACCGGCGACAAAGGATTTAAGGGCCTGGTGTTCTCCCATTGAGAATCAACTCAATCTCGGTTCATGTACAGCCCACGCCGGAGTTGGCGTGATGGAGTACTATGAACGGAGAGCATTTGGAAGACATATCGACGCATCCAGACTGTTCCTTTACAAAACAACCCGAAACCTGCTTCAATGGGCAGGAGATACCGGTGCATTTTTACGCACCACAATGGCAGCCATGGTGCTTTTTGGTGTTCCGCCGGAAAGATACTGGTTGTATATCGTACCAAACTATGATATGGAACCCTCTGCCTTTTTGTACTCCTTTGCTCAAAGTTACCAGGCATTACAGTACTGCCGGTTGGATCCTCTCGGGATACCGCATGATGCATTGCTGAAACGGATAAAGAACTGGATAGCTGCTTCTATACCCTCGATGTTTGGGTTTACTGTATTTTCCTCAATTCGACAGGCTTCAAATGATGGAAAAATCCCTTTCCCCTGCAGGGGAGAGAGAATCCTTGGTGGTCATGCTGTTGTTGCGGTGGGATACGACGACAACCTCAAGATTAAAAACGATACTTGTGGAGTAGAGACTACAGGCGCTCTGTTGATAAGAAACTCCTGGGGAACCGGATGGGGAGATAAAGGTTATGGCTGGCTGCCCTACGATTATGTCTTGAAAGGACTGGCAAAGGATTGGTGGATTCTTCTTAAGAACGAGTGGGTGGACACAAAGAAATTCGGTCTCTAATTCGAATTCAGTGGAAGGGGTAAAAAGTACTTACCCCTTCCAAATCCCCAAAATTTCGGCAATAAATATCCGTGCCTATCCGCGTAAATCCGCGGCTAATTTTATAAGGAAAAACTGTACAGCGTTTACAGGTCTTGTGTTTCCCCTTGTTCCGTTCCCTGGCTGACCTGGATGTCAGGCTGGGATTCTTGACAGGATAGCAATCAAAATTCAGAACGACGAAGAGGCAATTGCGGGTGTACCCTTATCCACTGGGAATTTTCGCAGCGGTATCCCAATAACCTCGATTTCTGATAATTCAATCAGCGACGGACCAGGGAAAAAACACAACAATATTGAAAAGATTTATTCATCTGTTGCCTCCTATCGGGAAAACAATAAAATATTCTGCCATAACATCTCCTGTTTGTAAAGTCTCTCGATTCTCGATCTTTTTATCTGTGCCATCCTATCGATGGAAAACTAGAAATTTTGTCTGACACCTTTTTTATCAATTATATTTTGTACAATTTCAGATAAAACAAACACATACCTCCAGAGATGATGGATGACGGCGGAGTGGCTTGTTCATAAGATTGACATGGGCGACGAATTGCACCAATTGGTCGATGATATAGGGGGTGACATGTACGGTGACTTGTATGGTATCTTGTGGGGTATCTTGTGGGGTATCTTGTGGGGTATCTTGTGGGGTGGCATGAATGGTTGGTCTCCATTTGTTTTCACAAAGGTTCATAACCCACTCAAATATCCTGATTCGACTTAACTGCTATATATTTTTGGTATTTGCTCGTGGGTTTATCAGGTATTGTTTTTTTGAGAATGTAACTTTCGAGCATAGGTTTAAGTATTGATTCAAAAAAATATTTCCGATCTTTCAGTTTCAAAAAATCCATAATCTCTTTTAATGTTCTTGGTACTTCACAGAATTTTATAATTGTTGCTGTTCTATCCATATTTTCAATTTGCTCAACAACCTGTGGGGTGACATGGGGGGTATCTTGTGTGGTCCAAAAGGGTTGAGCCAATTTCAAAATAAACCTGTCATTTATCTTGTCGTTAAAAAATTCAGGAACCACAAATCCCTCTTCTTTTAACTGAGCGATTGCGGTTCTCAATCCGGTACCTTTTGTTTCCGCCCAATCGATGTCATAGAAAACAGCAGATATTAACGGGTTTCTTAAGACAGAACCGGGAGAGTTAAAAGAAGCCGGGTCTTTTAACGAATGACCGGGATTATAAAACTCGATTCGATCATTGTATACGATAACTTGAGATGGACTGGGAATATAAAAGTTCTGATGCATTAAAAGGTTGGTCAATGCCTCACGGAGCATTCTAAAATATGCGTTATCTCCAATTCGATCGCCTCTATAATCTGCTTTAAAAGGAACAAGGAAAAATTGTTCAATAAAATCAAGGGCTTTGCTTCTCAAATACATCAAGTTCCCTTTTAAATCTCTTGATAAAAAAGGGTCTTTGTCTTTTCCCCATTCGGTTCCTTTTATCCTGATAATATCAACACGAAAAGCAGGGAAGTTTTTTCTGACATTATTTTCTTTACCAAATAAAAGGATTCCCGCTGTGTTTAAATTCCCGGAATCATTTATCAAATGATAAGACTTTAACAGTTCTTCATCTGACAGCTTTAATTCAGGTGCCTCAGGCGCCTCCAATTTTCGTAATTCTCTAAAAGCATTCAAAGAGAATTGATCGATGTCTTCAATTGTTATATCTTCAAATATCTGCGAATCTAACGATCCCCGTCTTTCCAGGTAGAATCGATGTACATCTTCATCGGTAAGTCGTATATCCGCGGCACCCATCCGCTTATAGCCTCCTTTTAAAGGTCCGGCATCTTTTACATAGATTGGCTTTTGATACTTGGGGGCTTCGGTTATGTCGATACAAATTATATCTCTATCCTCTATTTTAATTATATCAGTTTTCACCAGGGGACAAAAATTAAATTTTTGAGAAACTGTCGAGGTAAAATCGTCTAAAATTTGTTCGGGGTTTTCTACTCCTTCGGGAATATAATTCCCATTAATATTATTAAATCCCAGGAGTATGATTCCACCTTCGGAGTTTGAAAAAGCAGAAACGGTTTCCCAGATATCTTTGGATAATTTTTTAGCAGAGAGTTTATACTCAATCTTTGGTCCTTCGCTTGACTTAGATGTTTTTAATAGTTTGTTAATATCCATTTTCAAACCTTCCGGCTATTTGTTAAAATTCTATCCATTACAACTTATACCAGTTTTTCTTTTTTCTTTCAATCTTTTTTTGCATAAAAACCAGCGCAAAAAAACGTGAAAAACAAGGAAAGATAAAATAAACAACATTATTGCACCCCACACGGGGATAAGTCAACGGTAAAGGTCGTCGAGTAAAAAAATTCTCCCCTAATGACAATGGCCAAAAATGTATCGGTGTTTATACGAAACGGTAACATTTTATTTGAGCAGTATTGTTTACGCCTTAATTTTTTTAATATATATAGCTAAAAATATTAATTTTATTAATATTCAACTAAATAAAATTAATATTTTAGGGCGCCATTCTTAATATATTTAATCTCCCAATAATATAACTATGTAGATTCGGAAGAAAAAGGAGAGGCTATTTAAATATTACTCCCTTCAACTAAAATATGTTGTCTCTACATATTTCTTAATATCGGGGTCCAGGAAGCTGTGGGCAATCGCTTGCTTATTTATGGTATAGAAATCATCGAGAGTTAAATTAAAATACCTGCTGGCCAGTTCATATTCGTTGATTAAATCGATGTCCATAAGATGAGGATCATCACTGTTAATCGAAAGAGAAATACCCGCTCGATACAGTTCGGCAAGGGGATGGCTCTCAATGGAATCCACAGAACGAGTCAGCCAATTTGAGGTGGGACAAAGCTCCAGGTGGATATTTTTTTCTTTTACCAATTCCATTACCCCCTGATCGTCTATGATCTTAATCCCATGCCCGATTCGCGAAGGGGCATATGTGGCAATAGATTCTTCAACATATTTGGCATCCGTATCTTCCCCGGTGTGGACGGTAATCCCTACCCCTGCTCCACGAGCCATCTCAACAAACGAGATAAAATCCGTGGATTTGGTGGCAGTTTCCGAATCGGCAAGGTCAAAACCGCACAGCCTGTGCGCATTTTTATGGAGACCTTTTTTATACCGCAGGAATTCTTGTGTGGATTCCGCATGCTTCTGGGGTTCCAAAGGTCGAGGAATAATGTGGATTAGGCCCACCTGGAGGTTGTATCTATTCATTCCCAGGGTTATGCCATCCAGCACACCTTCTAAAATTTCATCAAAACCCAGGTCTTTCCCATAGGCGATAAACACCGGAGCAAATCTCAGTTCCAGGAGTTTTACCCCGTCCACAAAGGCATCCTCGATATTTTCAAAGGTAATTCTCTTTATGGCTTCATAGGAGCAAAGCACTTTTTGAGATGTCCAGAAGACGTCTATAACATCCTCGAGACTATTCATGGGTTCTTTTATTTTTGTTTTTTTTAGGAGTTCCTTATCCGTTTGAACGCCCAGGTCAATCCGATAGTGTTTTGCCAGTTCTTTGATGGTTTCAAACCGAATACTTCCCTCTATGTGGCGGTGAAGTTCGATTTTTGGCAGCTTGCGTAGAGTTGTTTGATTCATATCACTATTTTATAAAAAAAAAATCCGCAATGCAATACCTAACCCAGGATGTAATGAACAGGTGCGGCATCCTGCAGATGCATCTGGTCCGGGTCTTTATAGGTTATGAGATGAGAAGGAAGGAAGAGACTTTAATATTTTCATCTAATCTAATCCAGAGTACAGTGGACGTTCAGGGGCGTTTTATCTTTACTCTTTATTCAGTTGTTGGCTCCTCAAATGTTCAATATCTTTCATTAAAAAATAATTCAACACAATGCGGATTAAAACCACCCCCCCTAAATGAATCAGTGAATGCCAATCCGGGCTGATGGCAGATTTTACAATATCTGCTCCCACTAAAAAAGCCAATCCCAATGACAAGGAATGACCAAATCTGAGTCGGCATTTAGTGAGCTCATCAAAATTTTCTTTGCATTTTATTAAATATAAAATAGATTTCCAGGCGGCCTGGACCATACCCATAACAATAATCACTGCCGCTAAAATTTCTGCAAAATACGCCACAAAAGAGGCTAAAATCTTTAATGCTTCTTCAATTAGTATCATTTGCACCTCCATTTTGAGTGATTATTCCCACTTATCATTGTCATCTGCTTCATTGCCATGAGGGGGGCTTTTTCAGGTTTAAACAATCAAGCCCAGGAGAACCACGATAATAAACAGTCCCAATACCGCAAATACCAATTGCCCCGCTGCCGGACGATAACGATTCGGGGTATAGGTTTTATCTTTCTTATCCCTGGAAAACGCCAGCATGGGATTCCTACCGAAATTGGTCAATTGACGGGCAATATGAATGGCCTGTTCTTCTAACCAATCAAAGGATTTATCCCAGGGGTCTACTAAGATTTTGCGAGCAATCTTTGCCGGTCTGCGGTAGAACCAATCCAGGTCCAACGCAATATAAGGCTTGGGCTTTAATACCTTAAACCTCAATATCCAGAACGCAATAAAAGTAAAGACCAGGATTTGTACCGTTTCCACCAGGTGGTGGGCAGTAAAAGGATTCCAATGCACTTCAAAGGGCAGCCATTGATATAAGTGCGCCGGGTACACACCGTGAAAGATGCAGAAAAACGCCACAATCGCCATACCAATATACATATTTAGCGGCGGTTTCGCCGGTTTCAGCTCAGTAGGTTTTTCCTTTGAAAACCATGTGAAGTAAGGCAGTTTCAAACCAACACTTAAGAACGTACCCACAGCAGCCAGGGTCATTAATAGCAGCGCCCACTCATGGTGCGCCTCACCTGCTGCAGCGACTGTCATGGATTTACTAATAAACCCGTTAAACAAAGGAAACCCAGAGATGGAAAAACCAGCGATTAAGTAGAGCCAGCAAACCACACGTTGTGATTTCCACAACCCCCCCAGTTTCGTCAGTTTGCTTTTTCCAGTGGTATACAACACCGTACCCGCGCCCATGAAGAGAAGTGCCTTGTATAAAATATGGCTGAACGCATGGGCAGTGGCACCATTGATGGCCATTTCCGTACCAATACCAACACCTGCCACCATATAACCCACCTGGCTGATAATATGATAGGCCAGGATGCCTCGAATATCATTGGCAAGCACAGCGAAAACAACACCGTAAAGGGTCATGATGGTGCCAAAGATTAATAAAACTTCCCAACCATAGAAAACCCGTGCCAGCACATAAACCGCTGTTTTAGTAGTAAAAGCACTGAGGAAAACAGCTCCCGTCACCGTGGCTTTGGGATACGCATCTGATAACCAGGTGTGGAGCGGTGGAACCGCAGCATTGATGACGACTCCCAATAACATCAACCAGGCAGAAGCACCCATATCTGGCTTCATATGGGTTATCAAGATATTGCCGGTTTTAGTGATATGCAGCAAGATCCCCATAAACAGGAGCCCGCCGCCCAGGACATGGTAGAGCAAGTATCTGAAACCTGCTTTTTGAGCTTCCCCGGTACGCCGCGCCCAGATCAAGTAAGTTGAGGCCACAGCCATCATTTCCCAGTAAATGAAAAGAGTAAAGAAATCACCGGCAAAGGTCACGCCCAGGGCACCACCGGCATATAATAATGCGGCACACTGCTGCCCTGTTTCTTTGATGTGAAATCCATAGATACCACCGGCAAAGGCAATAAAAGCAAAAATGATACCAAATACCTTGCTCAGCTTATCTGCCTCACAGAGCACCAGCGTGTATTTCATCACTTTGGCAGTCAACACCGGCGCATCCGGTTCGGTTGAAAGCAAAAAGACCGAAACCAGTGTGCAAAAAGTAATGAATACAAACCCGGCAGAACGAATCTGTTTCGGCAGGAACGGCAGCAGTAGCGCGCCACCTAACATTATAAACGCAGGAGGAATGATCCATTCAGCCATTATAGTAATCCTCTTTCTTATATATAAAAGGTGCCATTAAGTACTTTGCAAACACGATAAGTAACACACAGCCAATAAAACCGAACCAGATCCAGAACAGCGGGATACTGGCCCACCAGTGAGCCCCATGAGTCTCGTCATGATGCATTGTAAATTCTACAATAATCGACACAATTGTCAGTAGTGCCAAAACTGCCCAATGCCATTTTTTCATCAGCCGCCTCCTAAAATACTACTGGAAATGCTGACCGCCAGGTGATAGAATTTAAAGAACATATCCGGGTAGATACCGAAAAGTAGCGATAAAATCGCACAGAGCACGATCGGAATCACCATCAAAAGCGACGCTTCACCCTTTCCTTTTAGTTTCTCATCGCCTTTCCTGAAAAAAGCGATATGGACAATGGGGAAGAAATAAGCCGCATTCAACAATCCGCTGATCACAAGAATCACCAGGGGGATTAAGTTACCCGATTCAATCGATCCCATTCCCAGGTACCATTTGCTAACAAACCCATTGATAGGAGGAATACCTGCCAGACCGACAGCACCCACAGTAAAGGCACCCATGGTCCAGGGCATTACTTTGCCCACACCGTTCAACTGGCTAATATTTTTCCGGTGAAGATTTACAGCGATGGCACCGGCAACAAAGAACAAGGTGATTTTCATAGTGGCATGAAAGGCAATATGCATCATGCCACCTGAAAACCCTGCGGGAGTTAATAAGGCAGCGCCCAATACGATATAGGAGAGGTGACCCACTGTGGAATAGGCCAATCGGCGTTTCAAGTTATCCTGTCGCAGTGCAATCAGCGATGCCACGATAATCGTGATACCTGCCAGCACCAGGAGAATCGTGTTTAACCCGAATTTTGCCATGATTACAGGTCCAAATACAAACCCCACCACGCGAACGACACCAAAGACACCCGATTTCACCACAGCCACCGCGTGAAGCAGTGCACTAACCGGGGTCGGGGCAGCCATAGCCGTAGGCAGCCAACTGTGCAGCGGCATAATACCCGCTTTTACACCTACACCTCCTACGAACAAGAAGAAAAGCATCACTGCTGTCTGGGGATTTAACAGACCACCCTCGAACAAACCACCTGCCTTAAAATCCAGCGTTCCTGTTATTTCATAGGTCCATGCCGAAGCCGCAATCAGGAACAATCCAGCAGTTAGCGTATACACCAGGTATTTCCGACCGGCATTGATGGCTTCCTTGTTCTCCACGTGGATCACCAGCGGGTAGGTAGCAATGGTTAATATTTCATAAAATACAATAAACGTTAATAAATTGGCAGAAAAGGCAATGCCCATGGTAGCAGAGAGACAGATGGCGAAACAGGCGAAATACCGGGTCTGTTTATGGGCATTTTCACCCCTCATATAACCAATAGAATAAAAAGAGGTAAAAATCCACAGCCCCGATGCGATCAGGGCAAAGAAGATACCGAATTGATCCACCCGCAAAGCCAGGCTAATACCCGGGAATATTTCCACAATATTAATTTCCGCCACCTTATTCAGCAGCGCTTTGGGCAGCAGCAGCAACACCAGTCCGAATTTTATAAAGGAAGCCGCAATCGTCCAGAATTCCCGCAAATTAGGGATTTTCCTGCTCAAAATAATAAGGGGCACTGCAGCCAACGAAACCAAAACAGCTAATAACGGCACAATCGATGTATATATCTCAGGTTCAGTCATTTTAATCTCTTTACGTCAACGTTCCGTGTATTAATAAAAAGTTTTTTGAGGGGTCTGGGGAACAATTTTTCAAAAATGTTCCCCAGGTTTTTAACCATCTTTTTTCACTCATCATTCATCATTCACATTCCGGCCGGTATTATAAAATTAAGAATTCCTTTTACAATAAAGGCATTCAATAAGCCCACTACAATCAAACCAGCAGCCAGGATTAAAGTAGGGATTAACATAGAAGAAGCAACCTCATCTCTAGTAGGTTCAACCGACATTTCCTTTTCCGCAGGGTTACTATTAATAGGTTTCATATAAACCTTTTCAATAATACGGAAGAAATAGACGGCGTTTAACAGGCTGCTGATGAGAATCACTACCAGGAAGTGCCAGTTGGAATCTTTAAGAGTACCCAGGGCCAGGTACCATTTGCTGAAGAACCCGGCCATAGGAGGGAGGCCCACCATAGAGAGAGCCGCTACGGTAAAGGCTGCCATGGTCCAGGGCATTTTTTTTCGGATGGAGTGGTTTAATTTAAAAATATTGGAATGTCCCAGTTTGAACCTGAAATTACCCGCCACCAGGAAGAGGCAGGCTTTCATAAAGGCGTGATTCAGCACATGCAGCACCGCTCCCACCAGGGCCAGTGGATTGGCCAGACCAATACCCAGGCCAATATAACCCACCTGGGCCACACTGCTGTAAGCCAGCATCCGTTTGAGTTCCTTTTGTGCAATCGCCATGATGGACCCGTAAATAATCCCGATAGCCGCCAACCACGTCAGAACAGTAGCCATTGGAATTGTTTTGGTAACAAAAGAGACACCGAAAACAAAAAATAAAACACGCAGTAGTGCATAAGCTGCCACTTTTGTGCCAGTTGGTGCAATAATCGCCGATGACGTAGACGGGGCATACGTATAAGCATCAGGCAGCCAGCCGTGAAGTGGAAACAACGCCATTTTAATCCCCATCCCTAACACCATCAAGGCCAACGCCATCAGAGCGGTTGGTTGGTCCATGATTGAAGGAAGAATGGCCTTGACATCCGCCATATTCAAGGAACCCGTGGTGATATAAATAAATCCCACCCCTAACAGGTAAAAGGAGGCGGCAATGGTCCCCATAATCAGGTATCTAAACGCTGCCACCGGTGATTTCTTTTCACCGATTGCAATCAAACCGTATAGTGACAGTGAACTGATTTCTAAAAAGACGTAAAGATTAAACAAATCACCGGTAATTACGATGCCATTAAACCCGGCCATCATCAACGAAATTGCCGCATAATAAGCAGGCTCCTTTTCCGGCAATTCCCGGGGCACGATTTTCCAGGCATGTATTAATACCAGGAATGCCACACTGTTAATCACCAGCATTACAAATGCTGCCAGGTGATCCAGGACATATTCGATCCCGATAGGCGGCACCCAGTTTCCCAGGTAATAGTGCACCGGACCTTTATTGATCACCTTAAAAACATTAAAAACACCAATCGCCACCGATGCCAATGAGGCCAGCATCAAAGCAGGCCAGGCCAGGTTATTTCGTTTCCATGCCACCAGGGGGATAATCATCCCAAAGGTCAAAAACAACAAAGGGATTAAAACAGGGGAGTTATTGGTTAGAATCGCTGTCATCCTCTTTTTTCATCCTCATAAGCAGTTCGGTTTCGTTCAGGGTTTTATATCGTTTATAGATCATAATCACCAGTCCAAATGCCACTCCTGTAGTGGCCACCCCAACAACAATGGCAGTCAGCATTAAGGTATGAGGTAAGGGGTTTATATATTTGGCAGTTTCAATGGCACTGGTCATGCCGAGGTGTACTTTTTCGATATCGCCATGATCGAGAATAGGCACGGTTGCACCCCATTTTACGGAACTTGCAATGAAAAAAATGATTATCGAGACTTGAAAGATGGTCATACCGATCAATTTTTTCACCAGGTTTTTTTTCATCATCATGCCATACAGTCCAATCACCAGTAAAGCCAGCGTGAACCAATACGCGTAATGTCCCAGGATAAAGTCTACCATTTTAGAGTGGCTCTCCTTCTAATAGATCGTCATAAATGGCTACCAGGATGCCCATTACAGCGATTCCTACACCGATTTCCACCAATAGTATTCCCCATCCTCGCGCAACAGCGGGGTCTGAACTCAGGGGCAGGGTTTCGTAATGCAAGAAATTCCCCCCCAGCAGCATGGCCGTGAAACCGGTCCCGAAATAGACCAGTACGCCTATAGAACCCAATAAGGTACCCCAGACTTTTTTAAATTGCAATTGGGCCAATTCGGTTCCCGCGGACAATCGAACCAGGAGCACTGCCGCTGCCAGCATTGTACCTCCCTGGAATCCCCCGCCCGGGCTGTAATGACCGTGAAAAATCACATATAGTGCATACAACATTATAAAAGGTGAAACCACCCGACTGACCAGAGACACAATCGGGTTGGTGTCTTTTTGAATCATTTCGCCTTCTCCTTTTTCCGTTTTCTTAGAAGAAGAAAACAAATTAAACCGGCGGTATAAATCACGGTTTCTTCGCCCAGGGTATCGTATCCCCGGTAATCTGCCAATATGACTGTCACCATATTATCGGTATGAGCATCTTTTTCCGCGTGTTGAATATAATAATGGGCGGCTTCGGTTGAACCACACCGGCTTTTTGGCAGATTCATCGGTGCGTTGGGGTCGCCGCGGTTGGGTAAACCTGCGGCTGCATAAAACATGAGTCCGCAAAATACAATTAATACCAGATAATAAATAATCCTCAATCGACACTCCTCCTGGTGGTTCTAAAGATAAGCACTACAAAAAGCACCCCCGTAACCCCGGCTCCCACCACTGCTTCGGTAAAACCCACGTCCACTGCACCCATTGAGATATAAAGCAGGGCAGACATAAAACTAAACACACTTAACGTTATTACTGCTACCAATAAATTTTTTACATACAGAGCAAGAACAGCGGTAATGATTAAAACAATAAAGAAAACAATTTCAACTTCCCAGTGCATTAATCTTTCTCTTTTTTCTCCTGGTCTTCTTTTTTCCCCAGGGATTTATCTTTTTTAAACCAGGGTCTTTGCCGGCGAAAGAAGGCAGCCTTGGCCAAAGCATTCGTGGCCGTGGGGTTGGTCAGGGCTACAAAAACAATAATAACCAATAACTTCACACTGTTAATCGAGAATCCCTGCGTCAGGATCAACCCGAAAATGACCAGCATGATGCCCAGTGTATCTGCTTTACCTGTGGCATGGGTCCGGGCAAAAAAATCAGGAAGCCGGATCAAACCGATACTGCCAACCAGCAGGAAAAAGGCACCCAGACTGATTATTATACCAGCTAAAACATGTTCTAATCCTATCATTCTTTTTTGTAACCTCGCGTTTCCAGGTATTTGGCAATAGCGATAGTACCGATGAAGTTAAGAATCGCATAAGCCATTGTAATATCGATAAACATATCCAGGCGATTGAAAACCAGGCCAATCACCAGGATCAGAACCATGGTTTTTGTTGCGATGGCACCCGCCCCCAGTATCCGATCATATAACGTCGGGCCCATTAAGACCCGATAAAGTGGAATAAAAATAATTACAGTGAGGATAACAGAAAGATATATAAAATACTTTTGCATTTAGATCTCCGCCCTTGATTTTATAATTTTAATATCTTTGATAATGTGCTCTGGTTTTTTTTCATAGAGTTTCGCCACTTCTCCTGGCAGCGCATCCTCGACAATCCCTGTAAAGGAGACATCCATCAACGCGTGAACCAGGAACTCGTCATCCTTAAGTCTAATAGTAATGGTCCCCGGAGTTAATGTGATAGAATTGGCCAGTATGACTTTTGAAGCCAGATTGGGCAGTCTGGTTTTAAATCGAATCAGGGCAGGGTCTACTGGCATTTTGGGATTCAGCACCACAACCGCAACCTGGAGGCTGGCCACTATGATTTGGAGGATAAGCCAGGGGATATAGAACAATACACGTATGAACCGTAACGGTGTGGGGAAAATACCTTTAATCATTGCCCTGGTTTCAGCAATCTCTTCTTCAAAGAAATAATATTTGCGCAATCGAAGATTAATCAAGACCACCAGGGCAGAAGAAAAAACACCCATTGAAATATGGGTGACATCATAATGTCCACTCAACAGGAGCCACACGCCCAACAGTAGGAAGAATTGAATGATACTATTTAGCACGAAATGTTGCTTCAATTTAAAACCTCAATTAACGTTTGATCCGATTGAATTTGAATAATTGAATCTCAAACCTTAAGTCGTATTATAATATTATTTCATAACTTTTGTCAAGGCACAAAAATAGGAGACAGGCGAATTTTTTTTGTTCATGGTGACTATTTTTTCTTCTTTTTGTTTTTTTTCCTGTCCGGTCGTTGAGATAATACCAATGCGGCAATACTTTTTACACTTTTGGGGGTTTTCGGGTCTCTTAACAATTTAGCTGCGATTGAACCGATTTTCTTTGACGTTTCATCGTTCTTCACCATTTTTTAACCTCCTAAAAAGCAATATTTTATAAAATTATAGTACACCTGGTGTGCCAAATAACGGCACCGGAGATAAAAAAAGGAGGCAGATAAGAAAAATGCTTATAATGTTAAAGGTTGTTTTGATTATCTTTTAGGACTATAAACCGGACTTGGGCGGCATCCTGCGGATGCACCTGGTCCGGATCTTTTCGGGCCATGGGATGTGCAGGAAAGAAGGAACTTTATTAGCCTTTAACCCTGCCCATCCAACTGATCTAACTCTTTTTGTTCCCTTGGCTATTTCCAGGGGGCATCAATGAATGATGAATTTTGAATGATGAATGATGAATGCAGGGAACAGGAAGTTGTGAGTCGCAAATAAGCGACTCACGAGATGGCGCGGATGCGCCTGCTGCGGCCCCCCGCGCCGCGGGGCCCCTGAACCCCCAAAAAATTTTTTATAAGTTGAAGGCTTCCCAATCCATTGTGCAAACAACCTCTCACGAATGATATTGCGTCCGGCATTTTTGTGTGTTTTCCACTGATTTGGGTGATTTTAGGAAGCCTTCGAGATGGCCTGGAGGGCCTTCTTCGGCTCCCCTCGCCGAGGGGCTGGACCCCCGAAAAACTTTTGTTTATTCAACTGGTAAGACAGGTGCGGCGAATCAATTCATCCTTCATCTGCAAGGTCAAATCATTAAAATAGGCCGAATACCCGGATACCCTTACCAACAGATTGGGATAGGCATCAGGATTATCCCGGGCTTTTATCAGCGTAGAAGAGTCCAGGAGATTCAACTGCGCCTGCATCCCTCCCCGACGAAAATAAGCTTGCAGCAAACCCTCCAACGCAAGCTTGCCAGCCCTCTCCTTAATGAGCGCAGGGTCAAACTTGATGTTCAAATTGATTCCATTCGCAAAACGAGTAAAATCAATACGATTAACCGAATTAAGCATGGCTGTAGGACCATTTTTATCCATCCCATTAGAAGGCGAGATACCTGAAGCAAAACTGTCACCCTTCCTGCGACCGCTGGGAAGTGCACTGGTTACACTACCATAATACTGATGGGCTGTCACCGAATAAAGCCCCGCAGTATACCTTCCTCCGCGCGTATTGGTATAAGCACCAATGAACTCGACAAATTTATCGGCAACGTACAATGTATATTTATCCACTACCTCTTCATCATTACCAAATTTGGGCAAATTGCGAAGATAATTTCGCCACCCGGCATCGCAAAGGTCTTTCTTTAACAGAGCCACAAGGTCTGGCAGTGTGATTCTTTTCTCCAAAAATACCGCCTGCTCAATAGCATACAGGGCATCACCTGTATCTGCCGGGCCCACACACTGTACCCCTGAAAAATTATAAGCAGCACCCCCTGCTGTGGAACATTCCCCCATTTCCATGCACCCGTCAAGAAGCATGCTGGTAAAAGGGGTGGGATGTAATCTTGCATTGGCCATTTCAATTGCCTGGAGGTCTTTGATTAGTTTTTTTATCCCGTATTCCAGTTGAATTTCAAAGGCCCGCTTCACATCTGCCATGGAAGTCATCTTTGAAACTGGTATTGTCTTTTTCCCCCAGCGCTTTGACGATGAGAACCGCCTGCCCTGGTTTAATGCCAGCTCCAGCATGATAGGGACATTAAATAATGCCGCATCAGTAGAGGCAAAGCTCTTACCCTGGCTGACCGGCTCCACACACCCAACCGCTGTATAATTGCGGGCATCCGCTAAGGTATATCCGTTTTTTACCATGGTTTCCACAATAACATCATCATTGTAAAGGGCAGGTGAATTACTGCCGTTGGAAAGTGTGTCATACACCTTATCCACATAAGATTGCGGGGCATTCTTGTGGATGCGGGCGTGGAAATTGGGCTGGCGCATACGCAGTTCATCCGTTACTTCCAGGAATATATAGGAAAGCTCATTACTGGAATCATTCCCATTCCTATCCATACCGCCCACTGTAACCACCTGACCGTTAAACATGCCGCCGTGGAAATTGGTAATGATTTTCGAAAAAACCGGGATGATCTCGGACATTTTAATACAAAAAGCAGCCACCAGGTCTCGGGCAGTTTGACGGGTTAATATACCCTTTTTTACATCCCTTTGATAAAAAGGAAAGAGGTAAAAATCCATACGTCCGGGAGAATTGGCATTATCAAGACTTTCAAGATTGATAGCGATCTGGGCGAGAAAGATGGACTGAAGGGCCTGCTGAAAGGTAATAGCTCCTTTTCGGGGAACGGTTTGGCAGACAAGGGCAATCTCCCGAAGCTCCTGGCTGCGCCTGGGATCAGCTTCAGTTTCAGCCATGGCAAGGGCCAATTCAGCATATCGTTCACCAAACCGGGCCAGGGCTTCAGCAATAATTTTCACCGCTTCCAAAAAGGTCCATTCATTTGAGCCTTGTTTAAAAGCAACCTGATGCGTATTTACCTGTGCAATAATCCCATCTGTCCCCAATTGAACCAGCTTTTCATAATCAGGTGCCAGGTGAGCAATGCCCCCGCCTTCATTGATGAAATAATAATGGCATTTTAGTTGTTCTTTTATGAAGCGGATTTTTTCACGAATCCCCTTGTGAGCACGTATACCCAGGAACCGGAAAAGCCAGAAAGGTACAATTTTTAATAATTGACGGATTTCACGCCGTGATATTTCAAGGGGGTTGGTCTGGCGGGAAGAAAATTTGAAAATATCCTGCATGACTACTAAACCATGCAGTTCCGGGTAAATAGCACCACCCACCCGTTTGGATGAAAAATTCCCCACGATTAACTCATCCGGGTAGATGGTAATCTGCTTTTGCAATAAAACATCTCTCAGAGCTTCGGCCATCTGGATAAATATGGATTTTTTTCGGTTCTTCCTGTTTCGGAAATACCGGGTCCAGATCAGTGCCCGTTCAGTACAAATTCCGGGTTTTGTAGTCTGGACCGCCTTTTTTAAACGTCCGATTCTATCTGCTGCTGTATTGTGGTTGTGTATATTCATATGCAATATCCTTGTCTTTCTTCTCAATCTGTAATTTATAGGGACTGTGTTGATACCTCCTCTTCCAAACAGAGTAGGTTCTATCGCCAGTTTTGGTTTGATGTTTTTTAATCATAATCATAATAATGAATTATTCTAAAGAAAAAATAGTAATAAGTCAACAGACTAAAAGTTTTGTTAATTTTTGTAAACCGCGAAGGCACGCGAAGTAAAAAAACAATAGACCCGAAGGGCCTTAAACAAAAGTTTTTGGAGGTGTTGGAACCTTTTTTCAAAAAGGTTCTGACCCGCCGGAGGCATCAATATTGCCAAAAAGATAAGGAAAGATAGGATGGGCAGGTCTAAAAGCCTTTTTTATTAATCTGCCCATCGCCCATTATGCACGAAAAGATCCGAACGAATTGCCTCCTTGGGAGGCCGTTCGGTAATAGTCCTTAAAAGATAACATTAATACAATAGCATTGCCAACAGGGGGAAACTATTTGCGGACGTCATGTCGGAATCTGCTTCCTGGTATCCGAAAATAAGGGACAGTCGAATTTTTTATCCGGTCGGTTCCAGCTATTTTTTTTCTTTTTCGTACATAACAGGTTTGCCCAGTTCTTTGAAGGAGAACATTTTAAAGGCTCGGGGGCCTTCGTAGTCCAGGATACGTAAATCGTCTGTTTCTCTCAAATCCTGTATCACTTTATCAAAGTGCCCACCGTATCTTTTCTTTGCTTCTTCAACTGGAATTTCATAAGCGATAAATTTTGAAATCCCTTTTGATTCAAACTTTTCGATTATGTTTTCATCCATAAATTCTTTGTGGGAAGTTAAATAGATAAGGGCACCGCTGCCCGAAAGTAATAATCCAGCCTTCATATTACACCTCCTTTTTATCCCTATTTAAAATAATGGTTTAAAAAACAAATGGTGTCAACAAATTGTTTTTTTTGGTATAAATCAATAGGAATAAACATACCCATGCAACACGGGGTAGAAGCGAAAAGGAATATTAAACAAAAACGCAAAAACGCAGGCCGAAGCGAAGCATCAGACAATTATTTATTGTTCTTATCTTTTAAAGAGATATTCAATTTCGATTCAAGATATTTAGATGTCTCCGATAAATATTTCTCAGCATTTTCAATTTGCTGTTTGGCTTCATCTCTAGAGACAATGTAAAAATCCTTATAATCGGATTTCTCTCTGATCATCGATGCTTCTTTTAAAATCACTGAAAATTCTTTATCGAAAATTCCGGTCTTAATATATTCTTTATTGAATATGACAAACAGTCCTTTGTGTGAATGAGCGTCCAATCCATCAGCAGCTAATAGTGATTTTGTAGCGTATAAAATAGAATAATAAGAACGGTTTAATGATGTTTTCAAATCAAAATCAAGGTTATGTTTAGAAGCAGCCAATGCATTCCGAGCTTGTTCAAATCTATATCTGCATAAATCTTCTACATTATGCTGCATATATTCTTATTCCTTCTTTATCGATGTTTTTATATAAAGGAATGATATCAACATTTAAATTGAAATCAGTTTTATTCTCAATAACTATCGACAAATCAACATCATACTTTATCGATAAATCTACATTAATTCTTAAGATCTGCTTATCATATTTTTTTAAATCATTATCATCTACCAAGGCAATGATATCGATGTCAGAATTATAATCATAATCACCCCTTGCATAAGAACCATATAGGATGATGTTAGACAATTTGTCGAAGAAAAGTACTTTTAATTCTTTCTCAACGTCATAAAGTAATTTTTTTATTTTCGTTTTCAACTTAATTACCTTCTTAAAAAGTGCAAATTAAATTATAGTCTTAAAGATGAATCCTGTCAACTTTTTGCAGCATATGTGCGAAAGTACTCGGTTTGAATAGTATTGACATTCTTTAATCTTTCTCTTAAAATACGTTTATGTATAAGAAAAACACCTGTTGTGAAATCGTTCGCTATCAACGGATTGAAGAAATAACGACACATTAAATCAGGAGAAATAAAATGCTAAGAAAAAATCTTTCACCCATTACCCAGTTATGTGTATTTTTGTTTTTATTAAGTCTTCTCTCTGTTAGCGGTCTGGCAGAGGATATCAAAAACAAAATTATAATTGGCGATAGTATTACTCTTAAATCCGATATACTACGTGAGGATCGGCTCTTGATGATATACCTTCCATCTGGATATGAACGGACAAACAATAGGTACCCGGTATTGTATCTCCTTGATGGAAATACGCATTTCCTGAATGCAGCGGCAATTGTAAATTTTCTATCCCACAATCGACATATTCCACCAATGATAGTTGTCGCTATTCCAAACACCAAACGAACAAGGGATTTTACGCCAACAAAAGATAGAAAAAGAACTGGCAGTGGTGGAGCCGATAAATTTATTATATTTTTGAAAAATGAGTTATTTCCCTTTATTGAGAAAGAATATAGGACTGTACCCTATAGGGTCCTTTTCGGACACTCCCTTACCGGGATGTTTGCCATATATACCTTGTTTACAAACCCTGCGATGTTTCAAGCATATATAGCTGTCAGTCCAGGTTTAGACTATATTAATAATTATGTATTGAGCTTTATTGAGAAAAAAAAAGAATTCCCTGATCTTTCAGCTAAAACATTGTTTATAACATATGGAAATGAACGGTTTTATTCAGCCGCTCTTAATAAATTTATAAATTTGTTAGAAACCCATGCGCCGCCAACCTTTGAATGGAATTTTAAGATACTGCCGGAGTACAACCATCAGACAGTACCCCTGGAGAGTCTTTACCGTGGGCTTGAAACGATCTATTCAGGATTTAGATTGCCAGAAAACCTGGGAGAAGGGGGAGTAAAAGCAATCAAAGCGCATTATGATAAAATTAAAAAAACATATTTATATGATCTTCCTTATTCTGAGGTTACGATTAATGGCCTAGGATACCAGATGGCTGAGAAAAAAAACTATGATAAAGCAATAGAGATATTCACGTTTAATGTTGAACTTTTTCCAGAATCTGCCAATGGTTATGACAGCCTTGGAGAGGCCTATATGCAGAGTGGGCAGCTTGAGTTGGCGAAGAAAAATTTTGAAATAGCGATTAAAAATGGCAAAAAGACAAAGGATCCAAACCTAAAAGCGTACAAAGAACACCTGGATAAAGTGACTAAAGAATTAAGAAAAAAGGCAGCGTTCGATACACTGTAATAAGATTATGGGGTGAGTTTATACCGATGGAGATGCAGCCTGAGACTTCTGCTGCTGCCTCATTACGTGTTGAAATGAAAAATCCCCGATATTGGCTTGTTCAGTGGCATGTTCAACCGTCATACTCACAAGATTGCCCTCTTTGTCAAGCTCTACAAGAATATTTTCATTCAAATCACGGGTTTCAACAATCTCTCTATCTGTAAAATTGACAAGTAAGGTATCTGTATCTTGAAAATATTTAACTTCCATTTTTATCCTCCTTGAAAGAACGATCGAAAAACGCATTATGGAGCGTTTCTCCATCCTCTAATAAAACAACCCTTAGATATTTTTGACCAGCCTCCTTTATTTTAGCCCATCTTCTGATTCTTCCGTCGGACTGAATCTCTTCTCTGGCAGGGTTGTTAATAACGTATTTAATCCATTCCATTTTTATCCATTTCCTGTCACTTCTGTTCCGTGTATAAAGAAAATATTGCGAATACTTCATACTAATATTTTACCCTTAATTCGGAATGATTTCAACCATAAGCGGGGAAAAAGGGGACAAATGAATAATTGGGCGCCATTATGTGGAATTAACTGATGTTTGAACTTGAACAATTAATAAGAGATAAATAATTTCAAAATTAAGCGCGCAAAATAAAAAATCCTGATGTCATAGATTGAAATACGTAGGAGTTTCCTATAAAATATAGTGGTGAGCGATTAAAAGACAAATGAAAAAAAAGGCAACATTCAGTTCCCAGGCTGGGACTCCAACTGGCACTGAGACAATATTAAATATTGAACATGGATAGGACAAAAGTTGTCTGAGACACAATGTGTCCTATGCGTACACGCGCTTTTAGAGACGCTTTTCAGCCGGTAGAGGAAATCGTCTCTATATACGGGTTTAATGATAAATGATGAAAAAGAGCAGGAAACAGTTGAAAAAAAACTCAAAATAATTTATAAATCATTTTAAAAAACAGGCCGTCAAGGAGGAACCATGAAGTTGAAAACTATATTTTTAATCGTTTTATCCCTTGTTTTGGTTGGAATCGCTTTTAATTACAACCCTCTTTATTCGCAAACGGAAAAAAACGAAACCCCTTTAACCAGTGAAGAAAAAATCCTGGAAGCCATGTTTTCCATTTCCAGCCATACACTGTTTGATTATGTGAAAGAACTCTGCTCTGAAAAATACGGTGGACGGTTGACTGGAACCGCCGGCTATGATGCGGCCGCCCAATGGGTGGCATCCCTTCTAAAAAAATGGAACATTAAACCGGGCGGTGATAATGATACCTATTTTCAAAATTTTCCCAATCCCTATACCCTTGTGCTGGAAGGGGGGCATGTTATTCTTCATATCCCCTACAAAAAAAATACCATCATCGAGAAGCATTATGAATATGAAACGGATTTCATTCCCGGTTCCACCTCTGGCTCAGGAGAAGTAAAAGCAGAAGTGGTTTACGTGGGCTACGGCATTACTGCCCCGGAATTAAACTACGATGAGTACAAAGGTTTAGATGTCAAAGGCAAGATCGTCCTGATGGAGCGGGAAGTGCCGGTATCCCCTGATAAAGAACCGGAAGAATTTAAAAAATGGCGCCCCTATTCGTTTCACCAGTACAAAGTAAAAAATGCCAGCGCACACGGCGCTGCAGGTATGCTCTACAATTATCATATCACCAATCCCAACTGCCTCTATATAAAAGACCTTGTGTTAACATACGTGGGAGAAAAAATCGTAGATGATATTTTCCAGGGAACAGGAAAAACACACCAAAAAGTGGTTGAAAAAATTCAAAAGACAAGAAAACCGCAGTCCTTCAGCACAAAGAAAATAGTGAGTATTGGTAATGTGACTGAGCATCATGTTCAAGGCACGGCCAGGAATGTAATCGGGTATATCAAGGGCACTGACCCGGGACTAAAAAAAGAAGCGATCATCATTGGTGGTCACCTGGACCACCTGGGTTACAATCACAAAATGATGCCGGGCGCCAATGACAATGCCTCGGGTGTCGCTGTCATACTGGGAGTGGCGGAAGCCATTAAAAAATCAATCGTCAATCCCAAACGAACCATTATATTTGTTTTTTTTGGGGCGGAAGAGCAGGGAGTTAAGGGCTCCGAATATTACCTCAACCATCCTTTTATGCCCAATGAAAATATCTTAGGATTTATCAACGTTGATAGTGTGGGAGTAGGCAGCCGGCTGATTGCCACAGCAGGAAAGAATTATCCCCAGTTGTGGCGGTACATTGAAGAAGCCAACCAGAAATATATACACCGTATCGTTAAGCCCACGCATTTTCATAATCTTGCCAGGCCCAGGCTTGATGCTGCCCATTTTATGTGGGCTGATATTCCCTCAATCTCCTTTAGCGCAAGAAGTATGGAGCCATTCTCTAATACCCATTATCATAAGACAACGGACAAACCGGACATCATCACACCTGAGATAATGGAAGACCTCGCACAATTGTTATTGATTGCAATAATGGAAATTGCTGATTATTAGTGAACTTAGTAGTTACTACTCAATAAAATTCTACCAGAAAATGGCAGAAAATATATAGAGTGCCTAAAGTAGGAAGTGCCTAAAGTGCCTAAAGTTGTGGCGCGCCGAAGGCGCGATACCTTTTTAGAGCTAATAGGTATATGGCGCTCGGGCCTATATTGCCGCCTTAACTTTAGGCACTTTTTATTCCGGCTCATCCAGGTTGTGTAGTATATGGTTAACTAGTTCATTTAAAAGCGATTACAGTTATATGGCTCTATGTTCTGTGATTCTCATAGAGTAGGTGCTTGTTAATGAATCTGTTTTTGTATTTTCAATGAGTTCCACCCAGAGTCGTGCGCCAACGTGTTCAAACCACCGGGCATCTCTGATGGGTTTCTTGTACACCATAATAACAGCTTTTTTGCTTCTTTCAATATTTTTATATGTATTACTATTTGATAGACCATTTATTATAATATGATGGTCTTTTGCAGATACATTTAATACACCTGCATGCGGAGTTCCATCAGCATTTGTTGTTCCAATGACTAATACTCTTTGATCAGAATCTGCATTAATAAGCTTAATTATATTTTCCATGGTAAGCTCTTTTGTGTAAATTAATAATGTAGCCTGTGTCCGTGCGTCAACAACTGATTTTGGAGGGAATAATGAATGCATTAGGAATGTAAATGTCAAATATGGAACCATTATTTTTACTATGACGGCAATACCAATTAAAAATATAAAAAAACCAATTAAGATATATTTTTTTTTACTCATTTTTATCATCCTTTTTTTGTGTTTCACTACTTTCATGCAGGGGTTCTATCTTTATAATTTCCATTGAATAAATGCTTTTTATGGATTTTCCTTTCTTTAAAGCTTCATCTCTTGCTTTATCTGCAAGGAGTTTAACCCATACACGTGCTCCGCTGTGTTGATTTAAGGGTAAAGGCTCTTTAGGCATTTTGTAAAGTGTAATAATTGCATTTTTTGTCCTTTGCAGGTTTCGTGCTATAGCAATTTTATTAGATGCTCTAAATTTAATTAGACCATTTTGTACAAAAATTCCAACGGTACTCATGTGTGGGCTGTTATCAGGATTTACCGTTGTAATAGCAACAATTCGATCTGCTGGATGTGATCTGATCAAATTAATAACATCTGTTTTGGAAGGGAAATCAACTTTATTTTCTGTAGATATAATAAAATAAGAAAACATCAAAACACACATACATATTAAGTATAGCTTCTTCATGATAACCTCACTTTAATTCCAGTTGCTTAACCAATGATATTGGAAGACGATGTGATTGTCAAGAAAAATCAGGCAAAAATTGAGGAGTAAGAGATTCTAAATTTTTCCCATGACTACGCATAGGAAAAAAGCCACATACGTGGGAATATGATTGCAAATATCGGAAACATGTCGATTTTTAAAAATTACAAAATACAAATCACAAATTACAAACAAATTCCAAACCACAAATTACAAATAACAAACAAGAACGTTTAAGAAAAGAAGGAAAAAAAAGAAAATCTTAGTTTCAATCTGATTACAACACTTTCAATAGAAGCTCGGTTAAGCTGTTTGTAATTTTTGTCATTGTAATTTGTAATTTGCTTGTAATTTGTATTTTGGGATTTGTAATTTAAAACGTCTCACACTCATGGTCAACCATAATGGAAATAAAAATATCGACAACATGTTGGTAGATAATTTTTGGTAAGCGCCTAATACCTTATAATGCTCTTTTTATTTATCTGATCGATGTATTCCTGTTTCTTTTTTAATAATCGCTTGTTTAATGGAGAAAATCCCTTGATTGAATTCTCATCCAGTACACCCATATATTTACCGATGAAATCCGCGGTTAACGTTTTCATATTATAAAAGGACCAGTAAAATTTCTTATAAATGGGAATCTTTAATTTAAAAAACGCAACAAAAGTCCGGTGAAGCACTCGTTTAACAATTGCTTTAATAACCCCTAACTTTCGACGCACATAATAAATCTCGAACTCCGGGATACTTAAATGCTGATCGATGCACATCCGCTTCATCAAATAAGTGAAACTCACCTTGTGCCAATGAAAAAACGTCGCCTTTTTTGAAATAGCAATCCTGTGGTTGTTGAGGATCAATTTCTTGGCAAACATCATATCCTCGCCGTAAGGAACGGCCGGGAATTTTAAATCCAAAAGCAGCGATCTTTCAATACAGGAAGAACAATTATCAAAGTTGCACAATCGCCGCCGCAATTCCGGAGTAAAATGATTCCAACAAAATTGAGAAACCGGTTCTACCACGTCGTAAATCTTTTCCCACCAGTCATTGTGGATGAATGCATCAATGGGGTCACTGGTTTCCGGGTTCACCTGGCAAACACCATAAGCGGCGACGGCTTTCCCCTCCAGTACTGGTTTTGTCAACTCCGTAAGAAAATTTTTGCCAATAGGAAGAATGTCGTCGGTGAAGAAGATCATATATTTACCCTTCGCCTCCTGCGTCCCTCTCATCCGGGTTCCGCTGTGGCTGAATTCACCCTCTGGAACATGGAAGATTTTCTTGTGCTTAAACGCTGTACTCTTTAAATAATCCACTGTTCCGTCCGTGGAGCTGTTGTCCATAAATATCACTTCATACTCATGATCAAAATCCTGCTCTAACAAGGCATTGACAAGATTTTCAATAACCCCGATAGAATTTTTGGTCAGTATGACCATTGAAAACAAGAGATCCATTTTCTAATCCTATATCGAAGAGTATTTTTGCAGTTCCTCGGTGAAAAACGCTTTAACATTTTTTTCAAAGGTATCCCTGGTAAAAGCTTTGCTTTGTTCGAATGCACTGCGGCTCAATTCTACCCGGAGCCCAGGTTCGTTAATAACCTTCATGGTGAAGGCCATCAGTTGAGCAGATGATTGGACTCTAAAACCGCTGCTGCCGTGGTCTACGATCTCCTGCTGCCCACCGCCTTCAAATACAATCGGCACCAGCCGGTTTTGCATCGCTTCTACAATGGTCATGCCAAAATGTTCCACCAGGGAGGGATCGGTTTGATCCAGACCACAAAGGTGCCAAAAAATAGTTGATTTTTTGTAAATAGCTTTTAATTCATCACCGGAGATATTGAGTTTTAGCTCAATATTATCAGCCCCGCTTTTTTTTATGGTTTCCTTAACCTTTTTCAGATACTCATTCTCATCCGGGCATCCGCCAACTATCACAAGTTTCCATTCTTTTTCAATATCGGGAAACTGTCGGTTCAGTTTAAGAAAGGTTCTTACCATTTCCAGTTGTTTCTTGCTGCCGCTAACTTCAAACCGAGCCACAGAAAGAATTATATTTTCCTTTGAAGGTTTTTCTTTTTCTTCGGGTGCCATGTCCACCGGCGGGTAGATATGCTTATGGGGCACAAATTTCCATTTCTTTTCGATCCAATGGGCCGTATATTTACTATTGTAAATCACATGGGTGTATCGATCTGCGTAAAAATAACTCTTTGGGCGCCTTTCCGGGAAATGGCAAATCACTGTGGAGATATTGGAGAGAGGATAGACCATCTCATTCATGCTGTTATTAATAAAAAAATCATAATTGCCACTTTCTTTGCTGATAATGTGAAAAGGATTCTCCATCCGCCTGGAAATACGGCCCGGGTCCAACTCCTGAGAATCAAACTGCTCATAAAACGGGATTTTTATCACTTTAATCTTACATTTAGAAAGGTCCAGGTGATACCAGTTTAAAATATCCTGTAGAGAGATTTCCTTATTAACGATTAACGTAATGTCAAAAATATCTTGAAGCGTATAGGCAACTGTAAACCCATACTTCTGCCCACCGCCGATAATATGGCCTGTATGGTCATAAATCGCCAATGTGGGTTTTCTTATGTTTAAGGCTACTTCTATCCGCAGCAGGGCATTATAAGCCGCCTGGATGCTGTGTTCTGCTGCTATCTCACCCAGTTCTTGCCTCAATTGGACTGTATTCAGATTCAGCGATGAATGGGAAAGAATTTTTTTTATTATTTCTGTATTTATGTTTTTCATTTCTCCTTACGGACGCGATGAATCGCGTCCCTACACTGATTGATTTGCTCCAATAGGATTTCCTGGTCTTCTTCAAGGGTTTTTATTTTTTCTTCGATCGCTTTGATCTTTTTTTCATTATGCCTGAAACGGATAAAAGAGGCCAGGTGAAAAGCCACCAGTTGTTCATTGAACCGTCTCTGCTTTTCCAGTAAGGAATTGGTATAGGCGCTGGCCAGTTTCATGATGATCCGTTTGAAAAGAACAATGGGTTTCCCCAGTATTCTTCGATGAGAGGTAATGGATTTGGCATCTGGTCTGGGGTCGATGTCGTCATTAAGAAATGAGAGACGGTCTCCCATTTCATTATCCAGTTCCTTTTCCGATAATTCCCACAGGTCAACATCAAAATCACGATCGATTTCACTCTTCACCAGTTCCTTAATATCAGTAATCTTTTCCTTCTGCCTGTAAAGATCGTCCTTTAAACGGTTGATTTCTTTTATGATCGTTTCATCCATTCTTAAATCCAAAAAAAGTAAAAAATGAAAATGAAATAGTATCATTTTTTCCCTGTGAAGGCAATAAAAAACAGAAGTTTTTGGAGGTCCAGGACCCTTTTTTCAAAAAGGTTCCTGGCCGCCGGAGGCATATTAGGCCATAAAAGATAACTCTTACAACTATCGATGCCTCCGGCGGCCAACTTTTTGAAAAAAGTTGGACAAAAACTTCTTATTATTGCTTATTCACCCACATTTCAGTATAATTTTTTTTGACCGGAGGTTAGTGTGAAAAGTATTAGAAAAGTATTGGGTAAAAAAATGATTATTGGTGACGGCGCTTTCGGTGCTTTGCTGCAGCAGGAAATAACAGGGGATTTTATCCCGGATGAGTTGAACCTCTCAAAACCAGGTTTGATCGAGCGGATTCATTATGATTATGCTTCTGCCGGTGCCGATTATCTGACCACCAATACCTTTGGCGCTTCTCCATTAAAATTAAAAGACGTTGGACTTGTGAAAGAATTTAAAAAGATAAATACAGAAGCTGTAAAAATTGCCAGGCGGATTGCCGATATGAAAGAGACCTGGGTGGCCGGCGATATCGGCCCCAGTGGCAAACTAATGGAACCCCTGGGGGACCTGACATTTGACCAGATGGTAGAAAACTATGCAGCCCAGGCAAATATCCTGGAAAAATCAGGGGCTGATTTTATCATGTTAGAAACCATTACCGATATCCAGGAGTTCCGGGCAGCGATGGTGGGCATCCTTTCCACAGTAAAAATCCCGGTTCTGGCCTCCATGTCCTTTACCAACAATGACCTCAGCATGAGCGGGACTGATGGCAGAGCCTTTGCGGTCACATCGGATTTTGTCGGTCTCTCTGCTGTAGGGTCCAACTGCGGCACTTCACTTGAGAGCATGAAAAAAGTGATGAAAAAGATTGCCCAATTTGCACACCTGCCAATTTTATGTCAACCCAATGCCGGGCTGCCAGTGGTGGAAAATGGGAAAACCGTTTTCAAAGTAAAACCCGATGAATTTGCCGATTTTATGGAGGAAATCTATGGGTTGGGCGTATCCGTGCTGGGGTCTTGCTGCGGCTCTACCCCTGAATTTACCAAAAAATTATCCGAAAAATTTAAGGACCGACCGATTTTGAAACGCGATATTATTCAAAATCTGATACTATCCTCCCGCACAAAAATAAAAGAGGTTTCCAATAAAAAAATCTTTATCGTTGGAGAACGCATCAATCCCACTGGCAGGAAAAAATTAAGAAAAGAATTGGAAATGGGACGCTTAACCACTGTCAGGTTAGATGCCAGGGAACAGGAAAAATACAGTAGTGACGCCCTTGATATTAATGTAAACCTCCATAAACTGGATATTAATACAGCAAAAAAAATTATAAAGACCGTGCAGAATATTGTGAATATCCCCCTGGTGATTGACAGTATGGACCCCGTATTGATCGAGGAATTCTCCAAAATGTACGCCGGTAAAGGTATCATTAATTCCATCTCAGGAGAAAAGGAGAGCCTCAAAAATTTATTGCCACTGGCAAAAAAATACAATATGGCGTTTATTGCAGTTCTTATGGATGATAAAGGTATCTCCGACTCCGCTGAAAAAAGGCTTAAGATCGCCAAAAAAATCGTAAAAAAGGCCAAAAAGCATGGAATCCCCTTAAGAAATATTATTTTTGATCCCCTGGTACTCAGTGCCGGTGCAGAGGTTGAAAAAGTCACTGTGACCCTGGATACCATTGGACTGTTGAAGAAAGAGTTTCCTGGAAACAAAATTATTATGGGATTATCCAATGTCTCATTCGGCCTGCCCAACCGGGAGTTGGTGAACTCGGCATTTTTGGCCATGGCAGTGGCAAGAGGACTGGATATGGTGATTGCCAATCCCCTCCACGAATCCATCCGTCACCAGGTTTTGGCCCTTAATTTTTTAATCACAGGTTCAAGGGAAAACCTTGCATTCTATACCGACTATTTTTCCGGTTTTAAGAAAACCACAGAAGACCAGTTGCGACAGGGCAGTGAAAGTCTTCATGATAATATTTTACAGGGTGACACTGACAGCGCCAAAGAGAACATAAAAACCATCCTGGAAAATGAATCGCCTGTGGAGGTGATCGAGAAGCATATCATGCCGGCCATGAATGAAGTAGGAAAGCGGTACCAGGAGAGGGAGTACTTTTTGCCCCAGTTAATCGCATCAGCAAGTGTCGTAAAAGGCGTATTACCTTTTATTAAAGAGAAATTACCCAAAAAACAAGAAGACGGTACCAATATCGACGATTCCGATGTAAAAGTGCTTTTCGCCACAGTGAAAGGAGATGTGCATGATATTGGCAAGAACATTGTTATCAGTATTCTTGAGAGTTTTAATTATACAGTCATCGACCTGGGCAAAGATGTGTCGGTAGAAACGATTATTTCCGAGGCAGTTAAAACAAAAGCAAATGTAGTTGGGCTTTCCACCCTCATGACCACCACGATGCCTGCTATGGTAGAGACCGTAAAAGCCATTAAAGAGACCAAGCAGTTGAAGAATACAAAGATATTTGTTGGCGGTGCTGTCATCAATGAAAAAATGGCAGATGACCTTGGGGCCTATTACTCAAGGGACGGCATGGGAATGGTCAGTAAGCTCAAAGAACTCAGTGGTTAGTATAACCAATGAAAAGTACTCAAAAGTACTGGTGAGCGAAGCGAACCACTTACCTCTTTACCCCTCTACCCCTTTACCCCTCTACCTCTTTTTTTAGGTTCTTAGTCAAAAACTATGGGTAATTTTAAAAATTCTGTTAAGGAAAAGAGTGATAGGGGCGCAGCATAAACCTCAGCCGCCGGCTTGCGGAGCCCATTATCCGCCAATATCGGGAATGG
>Ga0180438_10001200_pt1 | contig 46558 bp, 38 predicted proteins | sample SS_ome_12_FD_132455 | JGI IMG/M metagenome (GOLD analysis project Ga0180438, IMG submission 132455) | Hypersaline lake sediment archaeal communities from the Salton Sea, California, USA - SS_3_D_2 metaG | ecosystem: Environmental > Aquatic > Non-marine Saline and Alkaline > Hypersaline >...
ATCGTTTAGATAAGTCATAGGTGTGTCCTCCTTTCTTCTTAATCGAAGCATATCAACTGGAGGATACACCTTTTTTTCTCCTTTTCAAGAATCAATTTACACACAATAGTATACACTACCTGGAATATCCATATCTTGACATCAACTGTGTTCGCTTTTATAATGATTCAGGAGGTGGTATGAGGAAATTCATTGTTTTTTTGCTGCCGCTGTTACTTTTCGCGCCAACAAGAGCATTTTACTGTGATCACGGCTGGGGATATTATTACTGGCTATTTGGACCGATCGGACCGAACCACAGTGAAGGGATGGCTGCGGCAGGTTACCAGAGTGTGGAATACCGGGGGTATGTGCAATTCGATCTCTATGCATATCCGGGCGCAAATACAATAATTAACTCATTGGTGTTGAGATTACGGAACAATACAGGTGGTTCCGGTCTTCAGGTGGACCTTAATCGGGTTGTATCAGAAACCCCAGGATGGCAGGAATGTGGTGGTACAGCACCGGTATATGTGACCAATCTTGCGGTCAGCGCCAATCCCGAGGAATACACCTATTTGGATCTTACTGGTACCCAGGCAACCGATGATTTTCTCGGGGCATGGCAAGTAGGAAACTGGTTCGGGCTAGGCATGAAAGGTTCCCGGGGATCCAGCGAACCGTGTATGCATTTTTTCTATGCCTTCTGGGCGAATGAAATCTATGATGCCGCACTGCTCGTTGACTATGGAATAGTGGGCATTGAAGAAACACAAACCCCAAACTTCAAATCCCGCCTTCCCGGGATTGAAATCAGTCCAAATCCAGCGCATGGTATTGTTACTATAGAAGTACATGCAGTGGAAAATGATATTGTTGGAGATGAAACGCTGATAATCTATAACAGTATCGGTCAGATCGTTCGTGCTATATCTCTGCCTGCTGTTTGTAGCTCTCGGTCAGCAGTATCGTGGTTCTGCAGAGATGGTTCGGGTAAAAATGTTCCACCCGGTGTATATTTTGTCACGCTTGTTCATGGAAACACGCGTATAGTTGAAAAACTTGTTCTCCTAAGATAGATCATAACCAAAGAGTAATTCCACACGAGAGTCTTTTGTTACTATCCAATAATCGGAACGTCTTTTTTCGACGGTATCGAGTGCAATAACCGTACCCTTACAGATCAGATCAAAATTTTTATTGATCAACGATTTGTGTTTGTTCAGGCGGGCGATTTCGACCCGACCATCCGGAGTGCAAAGGAAACACCGTTTTCGTCCCTTCTCTTTCATTAGCGAACTCACCGCAAGAAGACCATCAGGTTTTGCAGGCGCGTTTCTGGATACTATCAAATACGAGAATTTCAGCATGTTTATATCACGGTTCAAACCCTGATTTATCACCTGGAGGTATTCAGGAGGTCTCCATCGTATTGATTGATGGCACCACTCTTTTCCTCCACGTAAGTCAACTAGAGGGCAGGCACTTTCGTGAAGGCAAGGGAGGAGTACCTGGAGTTTCCGTTTTTCAACCATGAGTTCACGAAGTTCCATGAGGCGCTGGGAGGCAGTTACGAGTGCGGGTTCGATGATGATGATCATGCCCTCTGGTTCGAGATTTTTAGAGATCCTCAGAAGGAACCGGTGTGCCTTGACCGCGTCCATGGTTAATTCGATGAGTGAATTGCTGAGAATGATGATGTCGTATTTTTTTTGTGTTTTAAGCAGGCCGTCAGAGATATCGCGTTGATGTATGCGCACGCGCAGTCTGCGGTCAGTGTCGTACAGTGAGCGTGCTACATAACGGCATTTATTGATCATGCTGCGTGAGGTATCAAAGCCGTGAAGCACGATTTTATCCAGGTCAGGATGTGCATGATAAACACCGAAGAGCCCGGCTCCTTCACCACACCCAATATCCAGAACTTTCAGGTATCGCTTATCCATACGCGAGCGATATAATCGGGATACTGTATCCATAACATAGCGCGTTTTCATGTAATTGATGGGAAAATTGTAAGCAAAATAGGCATTAGGATAAGCATCCTCGTTTGCCTTTACTCTAGAGAAGTCATCCGATAGCATGTGCATTTCAGTACGCAGTTGCATGAGTTCTCTTTTGTGCTTGCGGGCTGTCTTCCAGCTGAGATCAGGCATACCGAGGTATGTCAGTATTGTTGTAATGATCAATGAAGGTAAATGCATTACAAGGTATTATAGAGATTACATCCGGAAATGCAACGGTGATCCCATGTGATCCCGCTCATTTTGTCAATTGTAAAAAGGTGAAAATGATATTATACTTATGGATCAAGAGAGGTCTTTTATCTGTGCCCCGTATTCAGCAAACAGATCACGGGTGTGGTCATCCGAGGTGAAGTAGATCACCTGATTACCATCCTGAATGAATGCTTTTAGTAGTTCCATCAGTTTTTTGCGCCGCGGCCAGTCAGCAAAAATAAAAGCATCATCAAGGATGATAAAAACTCCCCGGGGATATGCTTTTGTCAGGGCAGCAAGACGAAAACAGATCAGCAGTTGATCCTTGGTACCGCTACTTAAAGCATCGATCTGATACTCATGACCATGCTCATCAGAGACAACGAAATCATTGTTTTTGATCGTAACGGTGTCGTAATTATCCGTAATGATCTTGAAATATTCTGTAAGACTGTGGCTACCTGAGATCACATCATGTATGTAATCGTCCTGTTCCATGCTCATATCCTTGAATATCTCACGTGCTGTAAGAGCCGCCTTTTTTTCCATATCATATTCACTGAGCTTTTTTTTGAGACGATCATATTCAATGAAGGCGGACCGGGGATCGTCTATCCCGTAGGTGGTTTTCTGGACCTCTTTGAATACCGAGATCTGTTTATCCAGGGTCTGTAATTGTTTGTCGAGATCAACAAGACTTTTCCGCAGGTTTGTTTCTTTGGCTACATCGGGAGTTTCGGATGGGGCGGATTCTTTCAATTTCTCAATCATCCGTTCCCAACTGCTCTCATTTTTCTCCCCGAGAAAACCGAATATTTTCCCGTACAGTTCGTTGCGCTCGGCTTCAAGGTTTTTTTTCTTGTTTATTTTGTTTTTAAAATCCTGCAATTCAGCCAGACCTGTTTTATTGCGAACTTCAGCAAGTTCTCGTTCGATGTGAATGGATGATTCTTTGTCCGCCAGGTGTTTCTTTGTTTCGTTCTTTTCCACCAGGAGCGTGGCCACCCGGATCATTTCCTCTTGAGTGTATTTGATCGCGGCGTTCAGGTCAGCGATTGTTGCGATATCAGGGAATATGCGTTTTGCCTTTTCCATTATCTGAGAATGGCGCATGTCCTGCCGGTGGGAAATACGCGTACGGTATAGATAGAAACCGCTGACACCAGTACTGAGAACCAAAGCGATCAGTGCGGCGATGGTCGGTATCGCGGTGAAGAGCGACAGGACGAACGCCAGCGCCACTACTGCGGTGATGATATAGGGTATGAGCGTGCGGGTACGCTTCCGTGGGTGGTCTCCGGCAACAATGCTGGTTTTCATTTCCCATGCTTCGATAAAGTCTTGCTTTCTCTGCAGATCCATTTTTTCCCTTCCCAACTCAACGATCTCCTGGTCAATGGCTTGCAATTTTGCATCGTCCTTAAGGTGCGTTTTTTTCTTGAGATCGAGTTCCTGCCAGTGCTCAAGGAGTTCGGGCTTATAGCGCTCATAATTCTGGAGTTGAGTTGCCTTCTCCCGATAGGTGTCGTATAGCCGGGAAAGTTCCTTATACTTTTTGTATTTTATCCATGCATCGATGGCAGCACATTCTTTTTCCACCATGCTCTTTTCCTTTTCGAGATACTGGCGCTTTGTTTGTATCTGTTCGATATCTGATATCTTGGAAATATAATCACTCAGAGCTTTTTTCCGTGCGATGTCATGGTCGATCTGCTCTTGTTTCTCCTGCTTCCATTGCTCTTTCTTTGGCTGCAGTCCGACGCTGGTGAATATCTTTTCATCGAGTTTCGCGTAGGTGATCCCGGCTTCCATGCCACTCAGCACCGTTTTTAAGCCATCCCAGAACCGATCTTTAGTGCCATCGCTATACAGGGGAGTTTGCGATGCATGTACATAGAGCAGGTCGGCAATATCAGATGTCGGTAAGGATTGGGCACTCTTCCGCGATGGTAGAGTGACTTTCCTGCCATGATCATCGACAACGATATGAATGCTTTTCGGTTTATTGTAGCGGAGATGTGCGATTGTGCGTTTAAAAAGAGCATACGCCAGCACTTCAACTATTGCGGTCTTGCCTGATTCGTTGACTCCATAAATACAGGTCATTTGTTCCGGATGGAACGAAAATTCGACAACCGGACCATATCCTTTGATATTGATCTCGATGATCTTCATTGCAGTGCTTTGCTCAGTATCGGAAAAGTGATTTCGTAGAGTTTCATACGCACCGGTTCTTCAAGGAATCTAGTTTTTTCTATGAACCGTTGTACCATGCGGTGTTGGACAAGGGTGTCCCATGATTCGATCGAGACGTCGAGCAATAGATCTTTGAACATAGGTTTGAAGTGGGTCTCGATCGTATCGATGGTCCGTTTATACTCTTTATCTCCGTGGCTGATGTAACCGCGGATAGATATATGTGGTTGAATACGCCGTGGATCCGCAGCCTTGAGGTGCTGCCGGATACCTTCTATGACCCTGTCTTCATTGCCGGGAAAAACAAAAAAGTCTTTCTCATCCCAATATGCAGCTATGTCCACGTCGACCCGTTCGATCTTGATATCATGATCTGTAATGGTCACCAGAGCAACCGCGCGAGGGCTTGCGCATTTCGTATCGAGGGCATATGGTGAACCGGGATACACTGCTTTGGTTCTTGCATACGTTGTGATGTTGAAACGCGAATGGAGATGACCGAGGGCGACATACCGTGCACGATTTTCAATATTTTTAGGGAAGATCGGCATATATTTGGTCTCGATATCATCGATCACCGAAAAGATGAAAGATGGATCATAGAGCGTGCCATGTGCGATCAGAATATCGGTATCTTCCGGTATGTTCTTGATGCACTCGCTGAATGATCTGTCTTGAAAAGGAACTGCGACAAAGCGAAAACCGCCCTTTTCCAGGATGCTAAAGGGCGTATCAGTTATCTGGTCGACCCGGCTGCCGTAATCGTAATCCGTGTTATACGCACGGGCGTCATGGTTGCCGGGTATGATCAGGATCGAAGCCTTTGCGTTTTCGAATATTTTTTTAACTTCAGAACGCAATGTTGATGCATCAGCATCACTCTCAAACATATCACCCGCGATGATGACATGATCAACATCCCGTGAATTGCTCGTATCAATGATCCATCGCAGTATATCGAGCTGCTCAGGCTTATCTTTTTTAAGATGAAGATCGGCGGTGTGAAGGATCTTCATACGTTATATCTTTTCTTGAAAAAATCATCGAGGATCTTCCGGTGGTCGAATACGATCTGATCAGGCAGGTTGTTTTCATTGAAGATACCAACATCAATGGCATCACTATCAGGTCGTGGAGTTCCCTGTGCCCGTGCAGAAAACACCACGGAAATAGTATGGAAGCGGGGATCCCGATCAGGGTCTGAGTAGGTGTGGAATTGTTTAATATGCTCGATGTGTAATCCAGTCTCTTCCTCGGCTTCCCGTTGAGCTGCCTGCTCAGCTGATTCCCCGTATTCAATGAAACCTCCAGGGATTGCCCAGCCATGTGGAGGATTTGTGCGTTTGATCAGTACGATCCCTTTGTCCGTTTCGATGATGATGTCGACGGTCGGGAGTGGATTACGATGAGACATGGTGAATTATAGGCAGTTTTATGCACAAATCAATACTTGACAGAATACCCGGGACTTTGTATAGTATCATTAGGGAATTATGCATTTATTCTTTGGTGTGAGGATGTCACGATCACTGATTATTACACATTTATTTCCTTTTTTATTTTAAAAAACACTATAGGGGGTGTTATGAAAAAACTTTGTGTCGTATGCGTGTTGTTCTTTGCACTGGCAACGGCTCAGACTATGATCGTCCGTACTTATGTAGCGTCATGGGATGCCCTGCAGACCGCATTTCCAAAACAAGCATTGGATATCGCTTCAGGACGTTCGGGTGAATACTATGATCTGGTGGTTGATCATGATGGTCTGAATCGGATCAGGGCGAGCGGTCTTACCTACGAGATAACGGTCCCAAGCCTGGAGCATGAAAAGGAGAGCGTAAGGGGCTCCTATTGTTCCTACGATGACATGGTCGACTCACTCCAGACTATGGCGACGAATTATTCGAGCATATGCAGAATGGACAGTTGTCTGATCACTACCTACCTTGGCCGACGGATATACTGTATTAAGATTTCTGATAATCCGGGAGTCGAGGAGCAGGACGAGCCGAAATTTACGATCGATGGCTGTCATCATTCACGCGAATGGGCAACACCGCAGGCCGTACTTTTCTTTGCCGATTCAATGCTCAGATCCTACGGTTCAGTATCTGAGATAACCGAGATCATCAATACGACCGAGATCTACTGTTTTCCCGTTATCAATGTCGACGGCTATGATTACGATTATCCGTCCGGGAATATGTGGCGCAAGAACCGCGAGCCGTTTGGCGGCTCGACCGGCGCGGATCCGAACCGTAATTACGGTGGTGGCTGTAATGGCGAAGTCGATGGATACTGGGGTGCGGCAGACGAGGGGCAGTGCAGCCATGATCCTTCAGGGCAGACTTTCCCCGGATCACAGTCATTTTCCGGTGACGAGATCCAGGGGTACACCAAATTCATCCGGGATCATCTGATCACCACTGGATTCTCATTGCACAGTTATGGTGAACAGGTAATGTGGGCCTGGGGCTATAAGGGGACCGGAACACCTGATGCAGCGTTGTACGAGCAAAAGGGCAGTTACATGGCGAGTCAGATGCAGCGCCTCGGCGGCGGGACCTATAATCCGGGGCAATCATACTACAATCCCTATCCAACCTGTGGGAATACACGCGACTGGGTGTATGGATACAACAAATGGGTCGCTGGTTTGTCGGCGTTGTTCTACGGTTCAGAAATAGGTACTACATTCTATCAGAGTCAGAGCCAGCTCGACAACATATCCCGCCAGGTTTTTAAAGCGGCAAAGTACCTGGCTGGATTCGCTGATTCATTACGGCTTGTTAAGGATGGTTTTGTCGCTCCTTCACAGATCTATCCATTGGGCACGGTTGGAGAGGACTTTATCATATACTGGCATCCGGTGAATGCCTTTGATAATAATCCTACTCATTGGGAACTCGTTGAGCTGACCAATCCATCGATCATCGAGGATGATCTGGAAAGTGGTACCACCCGATGGGTGCTCAACGGATTTACCCTTTCGACGAGTCAGTCACATTCCTCAAGTCATAGTTTCTTTTCGGGCAATGTTTCAGACCAGAATAACGAAGTGCGGACAGCTCACCCGTATCTGGTACAGACCGGTGATTCGATCACATTCTGGTGTTATCATAACCTGGAAACCGATTATGATGTTGCCGTTGTTGAAGTATCTGAAAACGGTTTGGAATGGTTCTGTCTGGATGACCGTTATAACGGCAATTCCAGCGGGTGGCAGCGTAAATCATATTCTCTTTCATCATGGGTGGATAAATCCGTCTATATAAGATTCCGCGCGATGTCAGATGGTTCGATCAATAGCGGGGGCTTCTATGTTGATGATATTTCTCCAGTATGCTATTTTGCTGGTATGAGCACAATATCATCGAGTATCCCGGATACCTTTTATACATTTTCCGGTCACAGTGAAGGCGAATTCTACTACTTTGTCCGTGGCAACAATACCGAGCATGGCTGGGGTGCTTACTCATGCCTGGAAAGGGTCGATGTTATTGTTGGTATTACCGAAGAACAGCAGTATGGCGTTGGTGCAACGGGAACCGGGCTCTCTATATACCCGAATCCCTTCTACGATAATACGCGTATTGCATATGATCCAGGGCATAGTGCGGACATGGCTGAAGTTAGCATTTATGATGCAACCGGTGCTTTGAAAAAGGAATTCAAGCTGCAGCCTGAAATCGGTTATCGGCAATCAGCCTCCTGGGATGGAACGGATACGGGAGGGCGATCGCTTCCTGCGGGAATATATTTTATAAAGACAGAAAGCAGCGGATACAGGATGATCGAAAAAGCGATCCTTATACGATAATGGTTGCGTAATCGCCTATCGCTGCATCAGGTTGTTCGTAAACATGGAATAAAATGGGGGTGGGATGAAGCATATCCTGTTGGCGGTAACCGTCTTTTTGTTTTGCAGTGGATTTTCCCATGCAGAAACAATGAGACTTGTACAGATCGACCTGCCACACCATGATCATGTATATCAGCTGAGACAGTATGATATTATAGATGCCGGGATTGATTACGCAAAGGCATTGGTCACTGATCGCGAGATCATGGAGCTCAGGGGGCAGGGGTATACATTGAGTATTCTGATCAAGGATTACAAGGCATATAAGGATGAGTTGTTCGAGCGCGGCTTCTACCATACCTATGACCAGGTATATGCAGTGCTGGATTCTTTTGTGACCAATTATCCAACGATCTGCCGACTCGATACGATCGGTCTCAGTGTACAGGGCCGGGCCATCTGGGCAATGCGGGTGACTGACAATCCAATGGTCGAAGAGAATGAACCAGAGATCCGGCTACCCGGGAATATGCATGGCGATGAGCATATCGGGACCGAAGTTCCCCTGTATTTCCTCCGATACCTTGTGGAGAACTATGCATCTAACTCCCAGGTGCAGGCCCTGGTGAATAACCGGGAGATCTGGATCCTACCGACCATCAATCCCGATGGCAAGGTCGCAAATTCACGCTACAATGCAAACGGTGTCGATCTCAACAGGAATTACGGGTATTTCTGGGACGGAGCTGGGGGAGGTTCTGTGCCGTTTTCAGAGATCGAAAACCAGGTTATGCTTCAGCACCTCGAGGAGAACAACGTTTCCCTCGAGTATAACTACCATTCTGTTGCCCAATACGTGAATTATCCCTGGGATTACCACCCGGCTGATCCAGTTGACAGCCAATATATCGTTACCCTGTCACAGATTTATGCTGATTCGGCTAACCTGACTGTTATTAATGGCTATGCATGGTATCAGATAACCGGGGGATTGCAGGATCACACGATCGGTACAACCGGTGCCCTTGCCTGGACCATTGAAACCGACGAACCTGCTGGTTCGGCTGCGATCGATCAGATCTGTTATGAAAACCGAGACGCACTTATGGAAGTATGCGAGCGCGCAGGATGGGGCATTGAGGGAATCGTGTGTGATTCATCAACCAGTTCTCCGGTCTATGCGCGACTCGAGTTTCTAAATCCCGAACGGATCGACATATACTCGGATCCGGTTCTGGGTGATTTCCACAAGATGGTGCAACCCGGGACCTACGATGTGCGGGTTTGTGCGAATGGCTACCAGTCAAAGACAATATCCGGTGTGACCGTGCCGTCGAGCGGGAGTATTGATCTTGGAGACATCCTGCTTGCGCCGGATACCAACGCGATCTATGCATTCCGGGTGATCCTGTGCCGCTACCAACAGCATGCCGAGCAATCCAATCAGACCCAACCGCGCAAATCGCTCGGGCAACAGGATGGGATTTACTTTTCATTAGGACAGAATGGCTATATCGTCATCGATATGGGGGCAAACAGTCCGCTGACGAATTCATCAGGGGATGATTTTACCGTTTATGAGGGCGACGATGGTTCGGATGAGGGTTATGAGGTTCTTGCTGGCGATGACTGGAATGGTCCGTGGTATTCCTGCGGTTTCGCAACGGGAACTGCGAGTTTCGATCTCTCATTTGCCGGTATCAGCCAGGCACGGTATGTCCGTATTGTTGATGATGGTTCGTCCACAAGCGGGCAGTATGCTGGTTTTGATCTGGACGCGATCCAAGGTACGCCGCCGATCAATGCAGCGAACCTGTTCATTGCTGACCACCAGATCAATGATGGTAATAACGGGATCCTGGAACCGGATGAAACAGCAGACCTATTGATCTCTCTGGAAAACTCCGGATTGCTGGCCGCGAATAATACTAACTGCATTTTAAGGAGTTCAGATATATATATATCGATAAGTGATTCAGCTGCTTTTTATGGGGATATACTGCCTGATTCCTTTGTCATTAACACTGGAGATCCGTTCACGGTACATGCAGATAGCACTACCCCGCCTGGGCACAGTGCTCATTTTGATGTGATCGTTACTGCAGATGGTTATGATGACACGCTTGGGCTTGATATCATTGTCGGCAAGAAGCACTACTACCTGTGGAATCCTGACCCGACCCCGACGCCCGGACAGAACTGCCACAATCTCCTCGGCGTGCTTGGCTATGCGGGTGATTACGGTACCTCGCTTGCCGCGGACCTTTCTTTGTACCAGGCCGTGCTCGTGTGCGTCGGTATCTACTCGAACAACTATACCATTGCCTCGGGCAGCGCCGAGGCGACCGCGCTCGAGAATTTCCTCAGTGCGGGTGGTCGGATGTACCTTGAGGGTGGTGATGTGTGGTATTATGATCCGCTGTACCAGGGCGGGCATGATTTTGGTCCCAGTTTTGGCATCAATGCAACGGATGACGGGTCAGGCGATCTCTTACCGGTGGTTGGTCAATCCGGTACCTTTACCGTGGGGATGAATTTCACCGGGTATACGGGTGAGAACAACTGGATCGATCATCTTTCGTCGACTGGCACCGGATATGTGGTGTTTGTTGACGGCAACAACGCGTATGATTGCGGCATTGCGAATGATGCGGGTACGTACCGTACCGTGGGTACGAGTTTTGAGTTAGGCTTATTGACCGATGCATCGCCGCCGACAACGCGTGCGGCGTTGCTTGATTCGATCATGAAGTTCTTTGGATGCCAGATAAATCCTGGTGTGAACGATGAATTCGACCATATCCTTGTGTCACGTCGTACTATGTTAACTACAATACATCCTAATCCAAGTTTTGGTTTGATGTGTGTTGAATATAATGTAGCAACAAAAGCAGATGTTCAGCTCGCATTGTATGACGTGTGCGGAAGATTGGTGGGCGAATTGGTGAACCATATGCACGATCCCGGAGCATACACCTACATCTGGGATGGGCGGGACAACAGAGGAGTATCAGTTTCTGCTGGGGTATACTTCCTTTCGCTGTGTTCACCTGAACACAGGAGCGTAAGAAAGGTCATACAGATCCGTTAACCACGCGGATTGTGTTGTCTGCTAAAGGATTTCCTTGTAGTGAGTCTTGACAATAAGTCTATCCTATGTATCATAATGTTCGTCGTATTAAAAGGAATGCGCCGGGATAGCTCAGGGGTAGAGCAGTGGTTTTGTAAACCTCAGGTCGGGGGTTCGAATCCCTTTCCCGGCTGCTACAATAGTTACATTTATACCGGGTAGGTACCCAAGTGGTCAAAGGGGGCAGACTGTAAATCTGCTGGCGGAAGCCTTCGGAGGTTCAAGTCCTCCCCTGCCCATTTCCCGTTTCCGAATTTAGATATTAGTATTTAGAGTTTTCTTCATTATATCTGCCAGTTGTCTGGTGAGGTTTTTGCGGGTATAATGCGTGTAGGGTGTTTGTCCCTGGATTAACGTGCCATTCTTATAAGCACGATACAACTCTCCGATCCGTTTTGCCATGCCATTGATATCATTATATTCATAGACCCAACCAGGATATCCCTGTTGAAAGGCTTTTTCCAGCATGTGCATACCGCGAGATCTTCCACACACTACAATCGGTAATCCACTCGCAAGATATTCATTCTGACGGGATGGGAAGAAAAAAGTACTGCCGGTTGTGATCATCAGACCGCCATGGGATCTGGCGAATTCCTGCAAAGCTCGTCGGTAAGGGATATGTCCATGTATGTGCACAAACGGATATTTTTTTAAAAGTTTAGGATACGGTTCTTCAATATGCCCGATAAAATTAACATGCATTTTGTCTATTTTATTGGTATTGATCGCTTTTTCTGCTGCCCGTAATACGGGTTCAGGATTCCTCTCTGCTCTCACTGTTCCCAGATAAGTAAGGGTGAATATTCCCGGTCTTTCGACCCGGGTGAAATCGTCAGGATCATAGCCGTTAGGAATTACCGTAACTCGTGCGGAGATGTCAGGATAGCGCTGGACCAGGTCATATTTGATATTGTCATCAACCGTGATGATTCCCTGTGCGGCATGAGTAATCTTGTCTTCCAAAAGACGCACCAATGATCGCTGCAACAATCCCTTGTAAGGCATGAACGGGAATTTCAGCCATGAATCCCGGAAATCAAGGATCAGAGGTTTGTTACCTGCATAGGCCAGGGCGTGGGCAATGAGAAACGCACTGAACGGGGGAGCGGTGACATAGATGCTGTCAAATACGATTTTTCTACCCGCCTGAACAGCAAATGGGAACCAGGGCAGTTTGTGGTCCGGGAAATTAAGTCCTTGCTTGATAGGACGCTGCCAGACACGGGGTTTATAACGACGCATACCAAAGCGATATAGAAGACGGGCAGGGTCCAATGATTCAGTTTCTATCGTCTGGACCGATCTGATCTCGTGCTTGAGATCGGTATCTAAGGTATGATATGCAATATTCTTGCGTGTCAGGATGATCGGTTCAATGCCAAAATCAGGCAGGTATTTCGCAAATTTGACCGGGCGAAGGGATCCTGGTCCACCGCACGGCGGCCAGTAGTAACTGATCATGAGCAGGCGATGTCTCGAGCTTGGAACCGTGATACGGATCTCCCGGTTATGTTATGCGCGTACCGTCAATGGTATCCTTAATAGATGCGCGCGAGCAGCCCATATGCCTCCCGGCTGTACGCTTTGATCACCGGAAAGCGATCTGTATATATTGTGTAACTGACGACCATTTTGAGGGCCTGACGAGCCGCGTCGAACTCCTTCAGTTCATAGAGACATTTACCCTCGAGGAGTTTACACTGTGCACAATTTGCGTAATTCGGATCCATTAATCCAAGATAAATGTCATGAAGTTCCTGGTATATCGTTACCGCCGATTGGAAATGCTCCTGTTTCATCTCGAGATCCGCCTTGGTCCACATGAAGGTTCGGGAAGTTGGATAAGCGTCGAGTAGTTCATTGATCGTCGCGATCGCCTGCTGGTATTCCTTTTCTTCGCCATAAATGAAAGCGAGTGAATTGTTCGCCGTGGGACCGGAATAGAGACTTGAATCTGCTGCGATCTCTATCTTGCTGATCGCTTCAGGAACATCCCCACCGCCAATATTTAGAACCGGTAGATAGCGGGCAGCTCGCGCCCAGAAGTATTCATATGTTCCCGCTCCAAGGTATGCGTCAAAAAAGTTTGGATCCCGGGAAATGATTTCCTTCAGTATTTTTCCTCCCCTTACACCATAAGTGAACGTTTCAAGGTAGTTTTTTTTCAAACCTTCGTATACCGCGCGATACGTGTAGCAGCTACCCAGATAATAACGCGCCCAATTATCATCCTGTAATGCCAGGATCGCTTCGGCTTTCTCGATCGCCTGGACAAGAAATGCAAAGTACTCATCTTCATGGTCATAGTGGCATCCATCCATCATCCGCAATTGCATCAGCGCAGCGCAGAAAAAGTATCCCGCAGGATTGTCCGGATAACTAACAATAACATTGTTAAAATAAACAAACGCGCTGTCATATTCATCCATATAAGCATATTCCAAGCCCAGTTGAACGTTTTTCTGGAGTTCAGGCGGATTGATCCCGGGCGTTGAGAATAACAGAACCACACAACCGAAAATGTTTACCATGGATATTAAGGGAATTCGATGACTGAATGATCACTAACACTCAGTTTCTTAAAGCCGCCCTTCACGCCCGCTTTTTCACCGATAATCGATCCGGTGAGAAGTGCATTGGTGACACTCGCTCGGCTGTTAATGATCGCATCCTTAATGATCGCATGCGAGATCTGTACATTCTCACCGACCGAGACATTCGGTCCAATGACCGAATGATTGATTTGAGCGGTATCCGCAATAAAAACCGGCGGTATTACGATACATCCTTTGCGCGGTTTAACATGATGGGTTCTTATCAACAAATGTCGGTTTGTTTCCAGCAAAGCATCTGTTGTGCCGCAATCAAACCATTTAGAGATCTTTACTACCTTAAAATGTTCGTCCTTTTTGATAAGGTACCTGAGAGCATCGGTGATCTGGTATTCACCCTTGGTTTTGATCTTCTTTTTTATGATGTGGTCAACTGCATCGTAAACCGTTCTGATATCAGGGAAATAGTACAAACCTGTTATTGCCAGATTTGATTTAGGTTTGTCGGGTTTTTCCGTTACCTGGATAACCTTTGAACCCTTTGTTTCGACGATCCCGAAACGCCGTGGTTCATCCACGGTCTTGACCGCGAGAATGTTCGTTTTAGCATCCTTGAATTTCTTATAATCAAACTCGATGATCGTATCACCGAGGAGGACGATCGTAGGCCCTTTCAATCCACGGATGCCAATATAGATAGCATGGCCGAGCCCCAGGCGTTTTTCCTGATACACGAAATTGAATTTTTCTCGGCGCGCTCTGCAGTAATTGATGATCGCCTGGCCTTTGGCGCCATGTACGATCGTAATAGAATCTATATTCAGTCCTTTAAGGCCGTCCAGGATATGACCGAGGATCGGTTTTCCCGCTACATAAATGAGGCTCTTGGGTGAAGTGTGGGTATGCGGCCGGAGCCTCGTACCTTCACCCGCAACCGGTATAATAATATTCATTTGATCATGATACCTGAAAAATCAAATAGTGTCAACATAGCCCTGGTCACAGATTGTCCGCAAGCGCGTCAAGATCGGTATATAAAGCGGTTGAATCAGCTGATGTGCCGGAGTCGATCTTCAAAACCAGATCCTTGAGGATCTTGCTCGGACCGATCTCGAGATATTGTTTATAACCAAGTTGGGTGAGATTTTTTATTGCTTTGACCCAATCGACCTGTGATAGCATTTGTTTCTTCAGCGATTCTTTTATAGTGTCTGGATCATCGAGTATTTTTTGTTCCACAACCGAATAGAATTTTATCTTTGGCGGGTTAAACGTGATCGTATCGAGGAATCCAGAAAATTCCATCGACGCGTCTTTCAAAAAAGGACTATGCCATGCACCGCCAACTTTCAAGGGAATACCGCGTCCATGTTCTTTTGCCACTTGCTGTGCAGCCAGTTTGATACTCTCTTTGCTTCCGGAGATCACGATCTGCTGAGGTGCATTGATATTCGCGATTACCACGGGTTCATTGGTTTCGCCGGTGATCTTATTGCAGATCTCTGCAAGTTTATCCACCGGCACATTTATGACTGCCATCATCGTGCCACTTTTTCCACCACGCTCCATAAGTTCACCACGTTTCTGGATCACTTTCAAACCATCCTCAAATGACAGGATACTGCAGTGTACGATCGCCGTCACTTCTCCCAGGCTGTGACCAAGTGCGATATCTCCAGTTTTCTTTTTGGTGTTAAGGACCGCAGCATAGGCAAGGGAAATTGTGCTGATCGCGGATTGTGCGATATTTGTCTTGCTTGCTGTTTCAGATGTTTTATCACCCCACAGCCAGTCCTTGAGATCATATCCAAGCGTATCCACCGCCTTATCCACCACCTTTTTAGCATCATCATAACTGTTGTACAATTCCTTCCCAATGCCAGGACGAAATGCACCCTGTCCATCGAATAAAAAAACCAATTTACCCATGTGTCCTCCTCGTGTAAAGGTGTTATTTTGTTGCGATCGCCATACCGATCGCTAATTCTTTGCTATGACTGATACTGACATGTATCTCTTTGATGCCCAATGATTCAGCGACCTGCTTCGCTCGACCGGCAAGTTCCACATAGGGAGCACCAGTCGGATGGTTGAGAATAATGACCTCATTGAAGGTCACTCCCTTGCGCCAGCCGGTTTTAAGGACTTTGAGTATGGCTTCTTTGGCGGCAAAACGCCCGGCCAATTCTTCGTAGCGAAAAGCTCCCCGGTCGGATAATTTTATCTCTTTTTCATTATAGATCTTCTTTAAAAATGATTTTCTCTTAATGACTGCGCGTTTGATGCGCGGAACTTCAACAAGATCTATGCCAATTCCAACGATTTCCATGCTACTCATTATTTATACCGGTTACTGACGGGCACCTAACGATCACGCGCTCGTAGTTACTGCCGATACACGCTTCATCTACGTAGTATCCGCCTATTTCGATCCGGTACTGACCGACGGTTCCAGCAAGAACACCCCGTTTTGTATCATACCAATCAACACTTTTTTTCTTCATATTCACTGCGCAGATGAGATTGAGCTCCCCGGGCACGGTTGAGACAAGGTCAGTTGGCGACGGAATGACCTTACCTGGACATTCACCATACTGTGTGTGTGAGTGAAAATCACCGATATACTCGAGTCCCTCTGAGAGTTTGTTCAGGATCTCATTGATCCTGCTTACCCTGTCTTCATCGATCGTTGCATGCGTTGCGGTTGCCGCTGCAGTCTGGTATGGTATTGCATATTGTACCATGAATTTATTCTCACCCTTGACACCTATGAGATAGCCGATAGTTTCTTTGCGGAAAACCTCGACCGATGCGGTCACGATCGTCAGGAACGACGGAAGACTCAGATAAGCAGTAATGCGAGGGGCTTGCGATTTGCTTTTAGCCGTCATTTGATTTCCCGTTTCTGTTCAGGATCTTTTGTATCCGCTGGACAACGCGCTCTTTGCCGATCAGTTCCAGCACGTCAAATAAAGGGGGTCCAGCAACTGATCCGGTTGTGAAAACGCGTAACGGATGTATCCATTGTTTAACTTTCCATCCTTTAGTATCGCTGAAAGCGCGAAGTGTAGTTTCAATATTCTCTGCCTTAAAGGGATTGGTATCTCCAATGACCGGGAGCATCGCCCGTATCAGAGTTATTGTTTCTTCGGACGTGAATTTTTGCAGAGCCTTGCGATCATATGCGAAATTCTCTTTGAAAAAAAACCTTCCCGCTGTATCGACATCATTCAGTACCTTAAGGCGTGGGTGCAAAAGGCTGCAAACACGAGAGAACCACAAGTCCTTTTCCATCAGTTCCTGTTTTCCAAGAAGACCGGCACTGAGTACGAAGGGTTCAAGAGTTTGTTTGTAGGTTTGGGGTGATAGTTTCATGATATGCTGCTGGTTTATCCATTCACATTTTCGCGGATCGAAAACAGCGTTGGAGGTGTTTATGCGTTCAAGATCAAAGCGGACGACCATATCCTTCATTGTCATGATCTCTGTGTCATCACCTGGGGACCATCCAAGCAAGGCCAGGTAATTGACGAACGCTTCTGGTAAATAACCCATCGATCTATATTCCATGACCGATATTGCGCCATGACGTTTTGATAACTTGCTCTTATCTGCTCCGAGGATCAAAGGCAGATGGGCGAATTCCGGTAATTCGAATTCAAGGGCCTTATATAGAAGCACCTGTTTAGGGGTGTTCGTAATATGATCCGCACCCCGGATAACATGGGTGATCTTCATGTCATGATCATCGACCACGCACGCAAGATTGTACGTTGGCATTCCATTGGCCCGCATGATCACAAAATCCTCAATATCATGACCTTCTCTGGTGATATCGCCATATACAAGATCCTGATATGATACAGCAGAATCGGGCACGGAAAAACGTATTGCTTTTGGGATCCCGGTCTTTTCTTTTTCTTCTTTTTCCTGAGATGAAAGGTGAAGACAGCGACGGTCATACTGCCAGTCCTTTTTCTCCTGATATGCTTTCTGCTTTTCTTTTTCCAGGTCTTCTGGCTGGCAGTAACAGAAATAGGCAAGATTATTCTCAAGGAGAATATCGACATATTTTTTATACAATGCGAGCCGGGTGGACTGGTATAATGGTTCATCATCCCAATTCAATCCTAACCACGTTAATCCATCAAGAATAACCTGGATCATATTTTCAGATGAGCGATCGATATCAGTATCCTCAACCCGCAGGATGAAGGTGCCTTTATTGTGACGTGCAAACAACCAGTTGTACAATGCCGTGCGGGCGCTGCCAACGTGGAAGAAGCCAGTTGGGCTGGGTGCCATTCTTACTCTTATGTTATCAGTCATAATATTTCGTTTCAATCTTTGCTTGAGTGTACGGAGAGGGGGAGATTCGAACTCCCGTCCCATCTTTCGACGAGAAACCGCTTAGCAAGCGGGTGCCTTCGTCCACTCGGCCACCTCTCCACTCCCTTTTTGGGGGAAATCCGGCTCTCAAACTCCAGAAACAAACTATTAGCCATCTGGGGGACAGGGAGTCGAACCCCGATTAATTGATCCAGAGTCAACCGTCCTACCATTGAACGATCCCCCATTTTACAAACAGAAGATGGGTATTGGATTTCGTGACAAAGTGATCCAAAGACCATCAACGTACGGCAATTATAGGTAATATCGGGACAAAGTCAAGTTACTGCGTTGACAATAGCATGTAAACTTGTATAATTGGGTTATATTTGCGAAGGATTTGTATGGAAATCCGATATCCGTCTGTTAAGGAGAGCTAGTCCTAACTGGTAAGGCAGCGGACTTGAAATCCGCCGGGAGCAATCCCATGGGGGTTCGAATCCCTCGCTCTCCGTTATCGCCGCAATTTAATGATCGTATTTCTTTGAATACAGTCTCCCACAGAAATTTCCGCCAGATAAACTCCAGTTGGTATTTCAGGAGATGGTTCCCATACTATCTTGCCGATGCCGGATGATTTATGTACGAGTGCACCCTTTATGTCGTACACCTTGACGGTTGTTTTGTATTGTGAAGGGGTCTGAAACGTGATCACGTGCGAGAATGGATTCGGAAAGATCTTAGAGTGGGTGAGGTTTTCAGTACGGTTTTCTGCTATTCCTACCCAGGCGCTATCTTCATTACTCAAGCGCGATTCTGCCATTCCCTTTGTCTGGGCAGTAGCGCAATAATAGTAGATCCCTGGCTGATAGAGCGAATCAGCAAAGGTAGTATCGGTGATTACGGTAGCGTTTACTCTGGTATAAGGACCCCCGGTTACATCACTCCGGTATACATTGTAGCCTGCCAGATCCGGTTCTGAATTCGATTCCCAATATACTCTTACCCATGTGGGGTATTCCATGAAAGCCACAAGGTTCTCAGGCGGTAGCGGATGGAGCCAGCCAGTATTCCAGTTATCGTGGAATCCGGTGCGCCATTCAGTCAAATACCCGCGGTATTGAACACTGTCGAGCGTCCAGAGATTGACTGTCCCATCGTTCACGATCAGCGCGATCTCGATATCCCCGTCATTGTCAACGTCTCCAGCCGCCGCGCTGTTGACCATGGTCGCGCCGGTCGTTGCAACCGGCCAATCGATAACCACGGTTCCATTGCCTTCATAGGCATAGAAGGATCCCGGGCTGTAGTTATCCCCGGCAAGAATTTCCTCTACTCCGTCATCATCGATATCGATCACGATCGGTGAACACTCGAGTCCATCAAGGGTAACAGGCCAGCCGGTGCATTGAGAACCAGTGTGGTGCCGTGCCGATAAACTAGGCGCGCCGAAAACATGACCGCCACCGAATATTTCGAGATCCCAGTCATTATCAATATCACCGGTAACCGGTGTCGTATAGTGCTGGGGTCCAGGATAGGTTTGGGGCCAATTTGTGAAGTTGGTACCATCGTGGTGATAGATGCCGACGTAGTCCTGGCTGTTGAAGTAGTATGCATGCAGTACTTCAAGATCGCCATCATCGTCAAGGTCAGCCAGAACGGGTTGTGCGTAGCTCATCCCGCTCGCGACATTCAGTTTAGGCCAGCCCGGTTCCAGGTTACCGTTTTGATCCCATACATAGACTGAACGATAGGACAGAGCGACGATCTCGAAGAGACTGTCGTTGTCGATATCCGCGATCGCGGCAGTTGCCACGCCGAGGTAATCGGTATTTTGCGGCCACCCGGTGTATCCCTGCCCGTCATGATGCCATATATAAACATGACCCGGTTGACCTGACTGCATCTGCACCATGATGATCTCAAGATCACCATTTCGGTCAAGATCGAAAAGCGCAGGTGATATCAATCCCAGGATACCATTGGCATTTTGCGGCCAGCCTGTACACAGGGTACCGTCGTGATTATAGGCATGAACATATCCGTTGCGAGTTGCGATGATGATCTCCTGATCACCATTATTATCGATGTCACCGACCGCTACTTTCCCCTGGACCATTCCAGAGAGTGTGATCGGCCAGCCAGTGAGCGTATTGCCCTGATGATTCCAGGCATACACCATGTTGTTGGTTGAACCGACAATGACCTCGAGCAAACCATCACCTGTGATATCGACCAGTGCGATGCCGCTTGGTTTGTAATTCGCATGCGTACCGACCACCTGGGGCCAGCCAGGCATTTGCTGCGGGGGTGTTAATTGAAGATCACGATTTTGCATGGCTTCGGTTGCTACTGCTTGTCCTGGATCCAGCGCATTTGCATCATTTGTGGCTATTATTGAGTATATACAAAGTACTATGAAGGTTGTCATATGTCCTCCCGGTATGCCGGAGGGGGGATTTGAACCCCCATGCCCGAAGGCCTACGCCCCTCAAACGTATGTGTCTGCCAATTCCACCACCCCGGCGCTTCGTTTGATATGCATGCAATTATATTCATATGAATGGGCTCGTCAAGCGCGGCCAGTATATCAAACATACCGTTCTTGCAGAGGAACTGCCAATAATTGACGCTACCTCGCCATACGCTGGACGCTACATTACTAACGTTATTAACGAAATTAACGAGACTAACGAGCATAACGAACCTAACGAGACTAATGTGCTTCCTTAATTGACAGGCATTTAGTCTTCACTATAATGTGATCATGGGGATCGCCGAAAACATCGTTAAAGTCAAAGCACGGATCGCTGATGCTGCACAGCGGGCGAATAGAAAGGGCGAGTGCATCGCGCTTGTTGCCGTGAGTAAAACCATGGGAGTTGAGATCATCGATGAAGCACTGGAAAGTGGTATCAGCATTATCGGAGAGAATCGTGTCCAGGAAGCAAAGCAAAAGCATGCGGACCTCAAACATAAAGCGATCTGGCATATGGTCGGTCATCTGCAAACGAATAAGGTCAAAAATGCACTCAAGATATTCTCGCTTATCCACAGTCTTGATTCCCTGCACCTGGCAGAAGAAATTAACAAACGGGCGAATGACCCGGTGGATTGTTTGATCGAGGTCAATACATCCAGGGAATCTTCGAAAAACGGGATCTCACCCGCGGATATTATAGAGTTCCATGATTCACTCACACGCTTTGACAGGATAAATATAAGGGGTTTGATGACCATCGGTCCCGGGTGGGCGATCGAGGATCCAGAGGCATCACGATTGTGTTTTCGACAGTTACGTGATCTGAGGGACCAACTCGAGCAGCATTCTGGCAGGAGTTTTTCAACGCTGTCTATGGGTATGACTTCGGATTTTGAGGTCGCGATCGAGGAGGGATCGACTATGGTAAGGATCGGCACTGCGATATTCGGACCACGCAATTAAGACTATGGGGTTTGAAGAACACACTCTTGCTGATTTAGAAAAACTTGGTACATGGCGAAGGTATAAATCTACGCTCAGTTTCATACTCTACGTCGCGGCAAAGAAATGTTTCCCGTCCCGTACTCTACGCATCGAGCATTCGATCAGCAGGGGATATTATTGCGTGCTTGATACTCCGGTAACCAGAACACAGGTCCGCCGTCTGAAGAACACAATGAAAAACTTGATCGCAAGGGACGTAGCGATAACCAGAAGAAGTTTACCAAAACAACAAGCAATACGCTTGTATCGTCGCTTACAGCGGATGGACCGGGTCAAGTTACTTTCGATCAGCTGTTTCCACGCGGTTCCCATTTATACCATTTTGAATATTCATGATACCTATCAAACACCCCCTTTTGTTTCTACGGGTGCGGTCAAGGCATTCGATCTGCGCATGTTTGGTAAGGGAATGGTACTGCTTTTCCCGTTATGGAATGATCTATCGATCCTCCCGCCATATGAACCTCAGCCGAAACTGACCAGGATCTTTGACGAATACGAGGAGTGGGGACGGATCATGGGGATCACTGACATCGGTGATCTTAACCGTGCGATCGTTGATGGCAAAGGTCAGGAGATCATAAAGATAAGTGAAGCACTCCATGAAAGGAAGATCGTTTACATATCAGACAGTTGTTTGAAAAAGGGTAAACGATTGCTGCTCATCGCGGGTCCGAGTAGTGCAGGAAAGACAACAACGACCAAGCGTCTGGCGATCCAGTTACTCGTCAATGGGATCCGGCCGCTGATCGTATCCGCAGACGATTATTTCCTGCCACATAGCAGGACACCGAGGGATGAACATGGTCGGTTTGATTTTGAATCGATACATGCAGTAGATATCAACCGCTTGAATCGTGACCTGAAGGCTCTTATGGGTGGCGCTACAGTTACGATGCCTGCGTTTAATTTTGTTACCGGTCGTAGAAACAAAGGAAAAAGGATTAATTTGCCGCGCCGTGGTGTTATCCTTTTGGAAGGCATACATTGTTTGAATCCAGCCCTCACAAACCGTATCCCGGCAAGGAAGAAATTCAAGATCTATATCAGTGCCCTTACGCAACTCAATGTCGATGACCATAATCGTGTGTCCACTACTGATACGCGAATGCTTAGAAGGATTGTACGGGATACGCATTTCCGTGGCTATAATGTCATGGGAGTTCTCCAGCACCTTGCCCGGATCCGGGCAGGGGAGGAAAAGTATATATATCCTTTTCAGGAAGAAGCGGATGAGATGTTCAATTCAGCCCTCATCTATGAACCAGCCGTAATGAGGCATTTTTTCCTGCCCATTGCCCGACGGATAAAAAGATCCAGTCCTGTATATAAAGAATTGAAGCGCTATACGAGATTCTTTAGATTGTTCCGCGAACTTGATGCACGATTCGTACCTTCGAACTCGATCCTGCGCGAATTCATCGGCAGCAGTTCATTCCAGTACTGAACATCGGGCGGGGCGTTTGTGTCTGTTGACAATTCGACGGATGTAGATATAATACCCTTGAAAGGAGCACAAGACAATGGCAAGAAAGTGTGCAATTTGTGGCAAGCAGGCACAATCTGGTTCATCAGTGAGCCACGCGCATAATGTGACAAAGCGAAAATTCAAAGCAAACCTGCAGAGCATGCGTGTTCGCGCGGCAGGCAAAGTCAAAAAGATTCTGGTATGCACCCGTTGTTTGCGCTCTGGCAAAGTACGTAAAGCGTAACACCACCTTGAATGTCCAGATGTAAACTCCCCGACTATTTTTTTCTGTTACGACCTTTGATCTTGATCCCGGTATGGAATTTCTTGCTGATCGGTGCTTATTTAGCGCGCGGTCATGGGGGATTCACCGGCAAACTGTTCATCGGTCTGTTATTATACACATGTGTTATGGGGGGAGTTTATATCCTCAATCAGATAATGGATCGGGAAACGGATCGAGCAAACGAAAAATTATTTCTTCTTTCCCGGGATTTAATTCCGTTGAAGCATGCTTATGTGGAAATGATCAGCCTGTGGATCATTGCGCTCGTGCTTTCATTATTGTATGGATTGGTATTTCCCCTGGTGGTAGTTCTATCGATCATCCTCGGTATTCTCTATTCTCTCCCTCCAGTCAAACTAAAGGGTAAACCGATCCTTGATACATTGGCTAATGGATTTGGCTATGGTATGGTCAATTGTATGATCGGCTGGCTTCTTGTCAGCAGTTACCACCCCGATATGTTCTATCGTTTTTTCCCTTATGTACTGAGCATCAGCGGCGTGTTCGTGAATACTGCGGTCGTGGATATTGAAGGCGATCGTCAGGCTGGTGAGCTTACCACAGCCGTACTGCTGGGGATACCAGCATCCTACATGTTATCTACTGTCTTTATGGCTTTCGCGATATTCTGGGCATATCTTAATCGTGATATGATATGTTTGATCCCTGCGGCGGTTTCGTTCCCATTGTTCCTGTACGTATTACTCTTCGCATTACTGAAACATCGCATTCCCAGGAAAGCAACGATCGCGAGTTTTCGTGTACCCGGACTTCTTTTTACGATCATGACCGTTTACCTTTATCCGCTATATGCATTTCTTTTAGTCTTTTTGATTATCGCAATGCGGGTATACTACAAGAAAAGATTCAACATAGTTTATCCGACGCTGTATGGTGGCTAATTTTTTTCGAGCAGTTTTTTCAGCCGCTCGATGCGCAGGACGGGTAATGGATCTACGCCGGATCGTCGCGCGCAATAATAACTGATGTAATCCCCGAGCCAGAGACTCCAGAACACCTGCTGTAAGGCTGAAGAGCCGCACGGCTGGATTGTTATTACGGGAGGCATGTTGCCTTTAACCACTCGCGGCAAAAGCTTCATGCGCAACGTATTTCTCGGATGGGCATGAGGATCGTTGATTTTTATTATCGTGCTTCGATGGCGCAGGAATCTTGGTGAACCGATACCGACGATCTCGTTATGGTTCATTTCCGGGATCGTATTGATATGCGCAAGGATCTTTGCATTCTCATTGAACTGGCACTGCCAGCGCTGGGCAACCGGCTGAAAGCGGTATGAATTAACGTAGATGATCGGTAAGGTATTAGAGATTTTTGCCGCCGTATTCCGCGCTTTCCGGATAATTTGTGAACGCTCTCTTTCAAGGAATCGTACCAGCGATGTCAGTTCCGGTTGAGGATTATTGCGCAACAAGCCGCAAGCGTGCAGGATTATAGGAATAGGTGTGAAGAGATATCCCAGTGCTCCACGCGGTGGTAAACCTGGCGGGATTTGAACCTTAGCGATCGCTTTTTTCCTGAGCAGGTGACCGTTCGATGAAATGATAATCCTGTGAGCTCCCTTACGGCTCAGACAAGCATAATCAGCGAGAGTTTCTTCGGTATTGCCGGAATAACTGACCAGGATGCCAAGAGTATTGGATCCTATCTGATACGGTATGTCGTAGTCATTATTAGTAAAGATAATGATCCCCGGGTAGAGGGCTCGAGCGATCGCGCCACTGATCCCGGAACCACCCATCCCGCATATTATCACAGAGTTGTATTTTTTCTTTTTCAATGAAATGTTCCGGGTCAAGTTGAGCGCGTTTTTTATCTGGACAGGAAGGCTGTCTATGATATCCTTCATTTAATTACTTTTTCTATGCCCGGGAAGTTTTTATGTATTGCCCGTCGAAGGTATTTCTTCACCTCGAGTGCAGTTCGAAAACAAAGGGCTTCCTGCGCGATCTTTTCACATTCTGTTATCGTGATCGACCGGAGTACCATTTTTGCCCGCGGGATAGAGGCGGGGTTCATTGACAATTCGTCCACACCGAAACCGATAAGAAGGGGGATCGCGATCGGATCAGCGGCTAATTCACCACATAGACCGACCCATATGTGGGCACCATGTCCAGTATCAATGACGCTGTGGATCAATTGCAGAACTGCAGGATGGAAATGATCGAATAATTGACTTATCTTCTCATTCCCGCGATCAACCGCGAGAGTGTACTGGGTGAGATCATTTGAGCCAATACTGAAAAAGTCAACCTGTTGAGAAAGGTGGGGGCTAAGCAGGGCGGCAGAGGGTGTTTCGACCATAATGCCTACCTGGATATCGTCGTCGAATGCGATCTTTTTCGCGCGTAATTCCTTTTTGGTTTTTTCAAATATAATATTGGTTCGTTTTATCTCTTCAAAGGTCGATATCATGGGAAACATGATCTTTACATTTTTGTTCACCGATGCACGCAAAATTGCACGAAGCTGCATCTTAAAGAAATCTGGCTCATCGAGACTGACCCGTATTGCACGCCAGCCAAGAAAGGGATTCGCTTCATGATATTCTGAAAATATCTTATCACCGCCCAGATCGTACGTTCGAATGATCACGGGAAGCGGCTTCATACGTTGTGCCAGAGCATTATAGACCCGGAACTGCTCCTCCTCAGTTGGATTACCGCGTCTGGTCAAATATAAAAATTCGGTGCGGAATAAACCGATCCCGCCCGCGCCATATTTCTTGGCATGAGTGTACTCGGAAAAAAATTCGATATTCGCCGAAATATCGATATGACGACCGTCTTTGGTTCGCGAGGGCATTTCACAATACGGTGATAATTCTTTTGCCAGTTCACGGTCCTTGCGGATCGTGATCTTATACGAATGCACCCGTCCTGAACTGGGATTCTTTATCAGGATACCACGGTCGCCATCGAGAATAACACTCTCCCCATTTTCGATCTTCTCCATTAGTTCTTTGATACCCAGGACGGCCGGGATTTCAAGCGCTCGGGCAGTGATCGCCGTATGTGACGTGCGACCACCTGCTTCGGTTGCGATGCCCAGTACAGTTTTCGGGTTGATCAATGCGGCTTCAGACGGTGATATATCATGGGCTGTGATGATAGAATCCTTCGGTACATCGACTATCGAGCTGTGGGTGAGTCCAAGAAGATTACGTAATACCCTTGTAGCAACATCCCAGATGTCGGCTACCCGCTCTCGTAAGTACTGATCTTTGCTCTCTCCCAGTTTTTTTGCATAATCTGAGATAACCTTATGGTAAACATATTCCGCGTTCTTTTTTTCCTCAAAGATCTTCTTCCTGACCATTTGGAGGAGTTCTTTATCGTTGAGCATCAGTATTTGTGCATCGAGGAATTCAGCGAAATTCCCTCCGATTTCCTGATTTATCCGCTGTTTGATGTTTAAAAGGTCCTGTTCGGTCTTTCCGATCGCGCTATGGAACCGTTCGGTTTCATCCTTGAGGTAGACCGAGAGGATTGGAGTTTGAAAAACCTCAACCTTTTTTGTTTCATAGATGAAAATCGTACCCTGAGCGATCCCCCCAGAAACCGCGATACCTTTAAAGATTTTCTCCCGGGCCATCAGTCATTCCCTTCGAGTATCTTTCTAAGTGCACCCATGGCCTTCTTTTCATCTGGACCATCACAGGCAAGGATAACTTTGCTGCCTTTTTCACATGCAAGTGTTAGAATGCCCATGATACTCTTGCCATTCACCTCGATATCCCCTTTGGTGATCAGCACATTGCACGAGAATTTCGATGCCTGTTTAACAAAGCGGGATGCAGGTAAGGCATGAAGCCCATTTTCATTCATAATAGTTATTTTTTCTTTAAGCATAATTATACTAATACTATAATCATTGTTGCGATAATTGCAATAATGATGATAATCGTACTTGCCGTGCGTTTGAGCAACAATCCAATGAAAAGCATACAGAGGGGAATGACCAGAAGGGCGTTAAAGTCTAGTGTCAGGAGCGTGAGCAGACCGCCGGTGAACAACGCACCGAGGAATTCGAACACACGTTGAACCAGGGTGAATCGCCGTGTACGAAGCAAATATATGATGTCATCGCCTTTTTCGTAGCCCTCCTGGAAGCCTCTTATTCGGTGGAAGAGATGAAGAGCATTATAAACCACGAGCACTGCGATCGGGCCCATGATCCCGATCTTTAAACCGAGTATCACCGCGCCAAGGAAAAGGGCGGGACGTATTGTCTGCCAGAAAAGAAGGTCCCCAGCCGTCGCAAAACTCGCCTGAGCGATTGAAACAAAACGGTCTATGCGACCAGGGGTGGATTGTCCCTCATCAAACGCGCGTAGTACCGCTCCGATGATATAGGATACCATATAAGGGTGTGTATTGAAGATTGTTTTACATTTGTGAAGAAGTTTGGTTTGTGTCTTTTCACGAACACCACTTGATAACGTGAAGAGAAAACCGAGATGCTGCAAAGAGGTAAATGACCAGGATGTCTGTATGAAGAAGCTGGCCAGGGTGAGTTTTACAGTACGAGCAAAGCCAAGCCGCATAGACCTCCTATGATCATGTAAAGGATAGTTGAGCGTTTAATGAAAAGATAAAGAGCATGGGCTAATCCGATGCCGGTTGTGATGATCAAGAACATCGATGGGTTTATCCCAGGGCATTGTGCGGGAATCGGTACCAACGAAGCGATCAAAACAAATGGTGTGATGATACATATTCCGCGACCGAATGCGGTTATCAGGCCACTGAGATGATACAATGCAAGCCTTTGTACCCGTTTTCTGTATCCGCTGGATAACCTATCGTTCAATCGACGTGCGGCTATTTCCAATACACCTCCGCATACTGATGCGATAAGTGCAAAAAACAACGCAAGGAAGAGTGACTGACCGAGCGGGTATGCGGTTCGCATGATAAAAAACGAAGAACACCCGATGATACCTGCAGCCTGACCATCAGGCGGGATATCACGCCCGATCGGCAAACCGCCAAGAAAGATCAATTGCAATCCTGCTCCAACAAGGATTCCTGACTGGATATCACCGAATATTGCTCCGAATATCGTACCGACCATGATCGGTTGGCTGATCCCGAATTCACCAAACGCGAATTTATCAAGCAGGATAATGGATCCAAGAAGAATGACTCCGATGATGATCACAGGCATACCGAAATTGTGGTTTCTACTCCCTTTGGAAGGATCAACATGATACTGCACCCCTGGAAGTTCTTTTCATATCCGGATTCAGAAGATGATACAGTTTCGATCGGGTAGCTCAGGATAGTGCATGGATGGTTCATCGAGAATTCGATCGGAGCAAGACCATCCCCCTGGATCGAAAAAACCGCAATATTCTCAAGAAAAATCAATTCAGTTAGCGCCTGACCCGTGTTCAATTTTAGATTGGCACCGAATATCCCGATCGAAAATTCCACACCTATTAGCATATCAGACGATGTATAGACAATGTCAAAAGTCTTTTTATTGCTTTTATTTATCCTGATCCGTTTTCTCATGGTACCAGAGAATGACAATGCACAGCACTCCGGATCTTCGAACTTGAATTGCGCATAATCGATTATCTGTCCGGGATAGTGATTATGTTTATAATCATCAACCGTCGGGATCGCAGTAAGTTGGCGATCAAGACCGAAACGTCTAATGTCCGTATCATAGATCAGTGACTCATGGAGATTAGCTTCTTTGCTTCGGAACGATTCGTGGATGGATCTTACATCGTTATTCGCGGCATGTTCGGGGATATGACGATGGTATTTCTCCTTTCTCCGGCAGAGATAGTTGCAGATATTCATTCCGCGCCTCCGGTCGTCGAGTTCAATAAAGGAGCCAGTGATCGGGTCCAGAACGGCAAAGAATTCATTATTGGAGAATACGATCTCATCCCTCCCGTCTGCATCGAAATCCTCGAGATGCATAGTTTGATCGGGATTCGCATTGTCCGCATCGATCAGATTACGGTATACTGCTTCCCTGAGATGCGGTAGGTAGAGTCCACCGAATACCCCATGCCAGTACGCGCAGGAACACTGACCACGCCACAGGGCCAATTTTGCCTTCCTGTTTTTTGGCTTCCGGTGTGATACATAGAGCATGCGTTTATGCATTTGATTTGCTTCGCTGTATTTTTGGAGGAAATTCTTGAAATATCCGCCATGCAGGAGGGAATAGTATTTGGGATCGATCAAATTCCTTACTTCATCATATTCATGTCCCCGGTCGGGTGGCAGGGCCCACTCACCCATCTCTTCGTACGAGGAAGTGGGGAAATATATCCTGCCGGCGGGATTCTCGAGGGCAATATCCTTCAGAAATACCATATCGATCCATGGTTCATCTTCAAGGCGCTGCAAAAAATTCTCTAACCAGCCTTTGTTATATACCCAGTCATGGGTACCGGGCCATACCCCGAATTTCTCTCCATCATCCCCAAGAATCCTGAGGGTCCGGTCATCTTTTTTGGATTCGGTGTTCAGAAAATCCATTGTTTCGCTTATCGGATGAAAGGGGATAAGGTAGCGCAGTTTCATTGATATCGGGAAGACCTTCAGTACACGACCATCATCCTCGGTTACAAAGTATGAACGAAGATCATCATGCTGTAAACCAGCGTAAAGGAAGTGGGTATCATCGAGCAGTATGTATTCGATCCCGGCATCAAGTAATGTTCCTATGATGTTTGGCTCCCATATCCGCTCGGTGAGCCAGAGCCCTTTCGGCAGATAGCCAAGCTGTTTATAAAGAAGATCGTTATAATACTTGATCTGTTCTATCGCATCCTTTGCTGGTATGAAACTCAGGATCGGCTCTCCATAGGCTGATGAGAGTATTTCAGCTTGCTTGCTGGCGATCGTTTGCTTGAGCAGGTCAATGAATTCAGGATGATTTTTGATTGTCCATTCCAGAAGAGTGCCCGAATTATGTATGCCGAATTTGATTTTTGGATGTTTGAGAAGTGATTCCAGGAAAGGTTTATAGGAATGCTGGTACGCAAATTCAAATACGTCGTCAAAATTACCCGCCGGTTGATGATTATGGATGTAAAGTGCAAACCGTATCATTTTACTCCCACGAGTTTTTTTACGACATCAATGGTTGAGGAATTCGGCAATTGTTTTCCGATAACCCGTATCCCCATGTGGAAGAGTTGTACGACTGCGTCGATATCATCCGAAGTCAGGTGTATATATGGAGCAATCTCACGTGTCCCATCGTGATAGCTAAGGCCGCCGATGTATACCTCTTTGATCTTAAGTCCCTGTTTAAGCAGTCTGCATGCCTCCCGTACTGAAGCAACGACGATCATATGATCTTTGTTGTCCAGCACAGCGATCATTTCAGTGCATTGGCTGAGATGAATACAGTGGAATTCGATCTCTTCAGGTATTGCCAGACGGTATGCATTACATGCCCATTCGTCATCGCAGATCGTATCCGACGCCAGGATCAATGCATTGATCCCCAGAGGCCGTGCCCAGCCTGCAACTACCTGTCCGTGTATTAAACGGTCATCTACGCGTAAGATATGCATTTTAGTACCAGAATTGCCACTGGATATTGATGTTGAAAGAACGACCGGCAAGCGGATATTCAGGATTGAAAGCATGATCAGAATCAAATATATTATCGAATCTGGCTTTACACGATAATGTAACGAATCGGACCGTCGCTGAACAACCGATGATCGTATAGGGATCCCGGGGTGCGGAGAGCGGATAAGTACGCGGACCGACATGGGTACTGTATGCAGCGATATTTATCCCGAAGCGTTCGGTCTGTCTGGTAAAGATAAGAGCACCGTTGATCGTGTAGCGGGGATTCGTCAATAAAGTGTCCTCTTCGAGCAGGTAGGCACCATACAAACCGAATAAACAACGGGTGAACGCAGTCATGTCATTATTCTGGTGGATGTACCAGGGTATCGACACGTCACCCTGGAGTCCTGTATTCTGCCAGGATCCGCTATTCATATACGATGGTCGATCGATGCTGTCCCGTGTGATCGTGATGCGATCGGTAAAATCATAACGGAATAGTGTAATTGAACCAAACTGTGAACGAATCCCCAGACCCTGTCGGTTGTAATATTCTGCACACAGTGAATCATTGGTCCTCACGGTGAAATCCGTCGAATCGAGCAATGGGGCAGTTTCTGATATACGGGGTTTTCTATAGCGACGTGCAAAAGTGATATATGTGGAAAGCGAATCAAAAAATCTGATGCCGGCGCTGGCGAACGGAGCATAGTAAAAACCATCCTGCTCGAACTCTTCGGTGAGGGACAAAGATAAAAGCAACTTCTTGTATACTGCATTGATCGTCTGTGCAGATGAGATGAGATATGCCTGTTGCGCTCCATAGATGTCACTTTCGATATCATAACGCAGGCCAGATATCTTGTAGAGGAATTGAAAAGGCCCGACATTGTGGCAGTTATCGCTGCCGATACCGCAGGTGCGGGAGGTTTGAACTAGCGTTCGTTGATTCAGGCTATCGTGCCATTCATTGGCATGGTCATTATAAAATGCAACAACATTATGACCGGGAATGCCGGCGGCATAACTGATATCGATCAAACGTTTGTCCATATAACTTGTAGTATCAGGGATCTGGTCAGGATAACCAAAGGTTCGGGATGTGATGATGGCATCCAACCTCATCGGTATGATATGGTTATCATATACATTGGTGTATAATGCCATTGTTGAGAATTCATCATTACTTCTGTAACCGTCAGCGCGCCGATATAAACCGTCGAGATAGAAACCCAGGTCATTATCTATCGCTCTTGTTAACTCAAAAATATAGGCGGTGTGACTGAAACTGCCGGTCATAAATCCTGTGGTTGAATAGGGACGTTCATAAATGTTCTCTTTACCCCGAAGATCGATCGATGGGATACCGTATCCATTAACCCCGGTCTCGATCGATCGGAGGAACTGGACTGGTACCAGATGAAGATCCATTGAACCGCAGATCGGATCATTGAGCAGATGATTGTTGAAAAATACGTGTGTGTGCTTGCTATCGGTACTTTCCCAGGTCAGATACTGGGGTAGAGAAGGGCCAAGATCGATGATCGTATAGGGCGTATAAAAAAAGGCGTCATTAAGGGTGACGTCCATAGGATCCGGAGTTATAATAAGGGGGCGTAATAGTATTGTCTGGATATTCGCATCCTTGTGGTCATACTGTATGATCTCCGGTATTTCAAAGATGACCAATATTTCCGCTGTGTCTTTCGCCACGGCTATTGTATCTGTGTCCAGTGTATCCCCGGATTGCAGGATCAGGAATAGGAACAACACTCGAGATTATAATACATTATGTATACATGTCAAGAAACATCGGATTATACATTATATCGCGTGTTCACAACATTACTTGACAGGTTCATCGCAATGGATATAGTAGATACCATGTCTAAAATCAATACTATACTTGAGAAGAAAGTTCTTGCCCAGGGTATACATTTCATAAAGGTATATAACCCGTTCGTTTCAACCAAGGCAGAACCCGGGCAGTTCATTATTCTGCGTCTGCATGAAGTATCAGAACGTATACCACTTACTCTGCAGGACTATGACCGGAAAGATCAGACCATAAACATTGTCTACCAGGAAGTTGGAAAAAGCACGATCGAGCTGGGACAGGTATCAACAGGGCAGGTGATCAAGGATATTGTCGGACCACTGGGTAAACCATCTGAGATAGAAAACTATGGAACGGTAGTATGTATCGGAGGTGGTGTAGGTACACCCGAGATCTACCCGGTTGCCCGGGCACTTGAAAACGCCGGGAATACGGTCATCGGGATAATCGGGGCCCGTTGTCAAGATATGTTGATCATGGAAGAAGAGATGCGCGGGGTAACCAATGAACTTTATGTAACAACTGATGATGGATCATATGGTCACAAGGGATTCGTGACCGATCCACTCAAGGATTTATTGGCACGTAAGACCAAAATCGATCGTGTTTTTGCGGTGGGTCCGGTTGTTATGATGAAAGCCGTTTCCGATGTTACTAAACCTCACGGAATTTCCACGGTTGTGAATCTTAATCCAATTATGCTTGACGGGACAGGTATGTGCGGTGTATGCCGGGTTGAGGTGAGCGGACAGACCAAGTTTGCATGTGTTGACGGACCAGAGTTCGATGGGCATCAGGTGAATTACGAATTGCTTGTTCAACGCCTTCAAACCTATCTCAAAGAGGAGGAACAGTCTAAAAAACTTTTTGAGAAATCATGCAAAGGGACATGTCATGAGTAAAAAGATCATACCCAAGAAAGTTATTATGCGTGAGCAATCCTCTGCAGATCGTATCAAGAATTTCAACGAGGTGCCGATCGGTTATAAAGAAGAGGAGGCAATTAAAGAAGCTCAGCGGTGCCTGCAATGCAAAAGAGCCACCTGTATTGCCGGCTGTCCGGTCGAGATCGACATACCTGGATTCATTGAGAAGATCGCCCGGGGTGATTTCCGCGCCGCGGTAAAGATCATGAAGGATAAGAATGTGCTGCCCGCAGTTTGTGGACGTGTTTGTCCTCAGGAGGATCAGTGCGAAAAAGTATGTGCCCTGGCAAAGAAATATGAACCAGTAGCGATCGGCCGTCTCGAGCGCTTCATTGCTGACTGGGAAGCAGCTCATGGTTCACCCGAGATCCCCGAGATCGCTCCAAAAACCGGGAAGCGTGTAGCTGTAGTCGGTTCAGGACCGGGTGGATTGACCGTGGCAGGTGATCTTATTAAACTCGGCTATGAAGTAGTGATCTTTGAAGCATTGCACAAAGCAGGCGGTGTGCTTGTCTACGGCATACCTGAATTCCGTCTGCCGAAGGATATCGTTGAACGGGAGGTTCAGTATCTGATAGAATTAGGGGTTCAACTGAAAACCAGTTTTCTGGTCGGACGCACGAGAACATTGGTCGAGCTGCTTGAAGAATTCGATGCGATCTATCTTGGTACCGGAGCCGGATTGCCCTGGTTCATGAATATTCCGGGAGAAAATTTCAACGGTATTTATTCTGCGAATGAGTATCTTACCCGATCCAATCTCATGAAAGCATATTTGTTTCCGGAATATGACACCCCGATCGTACGGGGCAAAAACGTTGCGGTTATCGGTGGGGGCAATGTTGCGATGGATTCAGCTCGCACCGCGCTACGCCTTGGTGCCGAAGAAGTTCATATCATATATCGACGGTCGGAAAAGGAGATGCCGGCGCGGATCGAGGAGATCGAGCGGGCAAAGGAAGAGGGGATAATTTTTGATATACTTACCCTGCCAATCGCATATCATGAAGACGGAAGCGGATGGGTCAAGGAAGTGGAATGCATTCGGATGGAACTCGGAGAGCCGGATGCATCAGGACGACGGCGTCCGTTACCGATCGACGGCTCGAATTTCCGAGTTCAGGTGGATACCGTGGTGGTTGCGATCGGGCAGAGTCCCAATCCATTGATCGCGCAAACCACACCCGAATTGAAAGTAGGCAAATGGGGCAATATCGAAGTCGATCAGGAAAGCGGCAAGACATCAATTACCGGTGTCTGGGCAGGAGGAGATGTAGTACGGGGTGGTGCAACCGTGATCCTCGCGATGGGCGATGGGCGTGTCGCTGCACGATCGATACACGAAGAACTTTCTTCGAAAGAAAATCTAAATTCTTAAGTTTCATATTTTCAATCTCAAATCGTAAATCCCGTATGGTTTTGCTCTGTAGGAAAGGCTGCAGTCTTAAATGATCAGCTGCCCGCATGCCGCGCAGACATCAGGTCCGCGTGACCGTCGCAACGTGATCGTATGAGGTGAATCGAGCAGAAAATCGTGAAAGCGGACGATTACATGCTCACCAGGCGGTTCAAAGGGAAGGTGTGGATGGGCATTGTAGGCAATGATATTGATCTTTGAAGGTATACCTTTGACCAGATCCAGAAGAGCACGTGCATGCTGGATAGAATCATTGAGCGATTTAATAAGGACGTACTCGAACGTAACCATAGATTTACGTTGGGAGTAATGGTTTGCTATCTCGAGTACTTCACGCAGGGGGAATTGTCGGGTACCCGGCATCATTTTTTCACGTTGATCCTGGTTGGGAAAATTAAGCGAAACAGCGAGTTTAACTTTATAACGTGTATCGAGCAGTTGTTTCATGCCAGGCACAATACCGATCGTCGATACGGTAATATGCCGCTGGCTGATTCCAAGACCCATTGGTGAGCAAAGAGTATCGATCGCATCAAGAACGTTCTTTGTATTAAGGAATGGCTCACCCATTCCCATGAAAACGACATTAGTGACCTTTTGATCGACCAGTTCCTGGATCGTGCGTACTTGATCGGCTATCTCATGTGCCGCCAGGTTGCGTTTATAGCCCATCAGGCCGGTCGCACAGAATGAGCAGTTAAGCGGACAGCCGATCTGGGTTGAAACGCAGATCGTATGCCGCTTTTCTTCGGGAATGTAAACTGTTTCAATACAGAGATCGTCCTTTAGACGAAATCTAAATTTCTTTGTTTGGTCTTTCCCTTGTACAGTATGATCGATCGTCATGCAACTGATCGTAAATTTTGCCGCAAATGCCGCACGAAGATCTTTGGAAATATTGGTCATCGAATCGAAATCACGGGCATTTTTCTGCCATATCCATTTAAAGATCTGTTCACCGCGATATCCATCAAGTTGCTCGCCGATCATGCGGTCCCGAAGGCCCGGGAGAGTATATTGTTTAAGGTCCTCTTTCACCGGTTATTATAGAATAATCATGGTATTAATCAATAGGTTTGCTTGTGCGCTATTATCGCCTGAAAAACCATGAACTTGACATTGAAATCAATCTATTTATAATAGTCCGAGATGTGTACAAAATGCAGAAAATAAGTTATTTAGAGCATCCTCGTTTTAAAAGGTGAAAAAATGGTAACATGTCCAGTTTGCGCTACTCACATTACGGAAGACAATGCACGATTCTGCCACAAGTGCGGCTATCAGATCATTTATAAGGATGAACAACAAATAATCTCCTCGCGCCTGAAGATGTTGGGTGGCGAGCTTCGAATTCTTACTGCCTTTTTTGTCAGTTTTACGGGTTTCGAGAAGGTGCTTGAAGAATATTCGGATGCTCAGATGATGCTCGATATCCGTACCTGTTTGTATGAAGCGCATGACATAATCAAGAAACTTGGCGGAACCAGTAACCAGATCCTCCCGGATATGCGTGTTCTGGGTATCTTCGGTGCGCCGAAGGCACATGCGGATGATCCCGCAAGAGCAGTACAGTGTGCGTGGCGTATTCGGGAATGGTGGGGAAAACATAAAGGTAAACATAAATCTCTGGCACAGGTGAATATCGGTATGGGGATGAATACCGGGCGTGCTTTTTTCGGTTATATCCTTGAACAGGCGGCGTTTTTGACAGTTATCGGTGATACCATCAATACTGCTGCAAGATTAACCGAGATCTGCCCGCCGAATGAGATCATGATAAGTGAACGAACATATGAGAGGACCGCGGATATCGTCGAATCAGAGCACGTTGGTGAACGGAGCGTTAAGGGTAAGGCGGAACAGATCAATGTTTATTCTGTGAAAAATATCAAGGACGCAACCACCGTACCGGGACAGACCACGCCATTTGTAGGACGACACGATGAACTTGAGGTTTTAAAACAATATGCGCAATCCTTGCGCGATTCAGGTGAGCATTTCTGCATTGTGACAGGACAGATGGGGATCGGTAAATCAAGACTGAAAGAGGAGTTTGAGAAACATCTCGCAAACTGTGATGATCTTCATTTCCTCGAAACACACTGTAGCAGTGAGGTTCGGGCTCCGTATTATCCGTTCAAGTTTCTCCTGCGGCGATACTTTCTGATCAATGAGTTTGATACGGAAGATGTCGTGCAGCAGAAGCTCAAAGATGGTTTAGCTAAGATCAACCTGGCAGATTACGATACCAAGGGTTTCAAGCATTTGTTTTTAACTGATATGCGGCGGTTGACACGCGAAGATCTGGTGTCGATCAACGATGAGATTTATACATCAGTAAGGAATCTGATCCGGTATGAATGTTCACGAAATCCATTCGTTTTCATCTTTGAGGAATTCAACCGTGCCGATAGTATGTCAAGGAATCTTGTTGCATATCTTGCCACCGAACTTAAAAATGATCCGATAATGTTTCTTATGGTGAATGTATCACGCGATTTCCTGAAGGACATCAATGTTGAGATCCATGAAATAGCATTGACCCCTCTCCAGAAAAACGATACCGAGACTCTGATTCTTGCAGTGCTTGAGAATGTGGATAATAAGATCACTGATTTCATTTTCAATTCAGCCGGAGGAAATCCACTGTTCACGATCGAAGCGATACGGAATACACAGCGAACCAATTTGATACGCAAGGTATCGGGTAAATGGCAGCTTGAACGTGAACAGCGGTTGTCGTTCCTCGATGACTTGTATGGAGTGGTGATGTCGACGATTGATTCGCTGCCCTCGGATTACCGGCTGATCATTGATTTCGCATCAGTCATTGGTTACAGTTTCAGTGTACGTATTCTCACTCGTATCCTTGATTCTACCTATATGAATGAACAACTCAGGTATCTCATTGAAGAAGGATACATTGTTCTGACTCAAAATGGACAGGATCCCATGTATGTTTTCCGGCATAATTTACTCAAGGATGCTGCTTACACAGTCCTGCCCCTGCGTAAGCGTAAGGAGATCCATTCACGTGTTGCTCAGTTGTACGAGGAATTGTATGCTGATCGTTTGTCCGAATTCTATGAACAGATTGGACATCACTATCTATCATGTGATAATTATAAGAAAGCTGCAACATATCTTATCCAATCAGGTGATAAAGCAAAGAACCTTTTTGCCCTTGACCAGGCCTTGAACTATTATAATACAGTTCTTAAGTTCGAACGGGAAAAGAAATGCGAAATTTCAGCAGACGAAAAACAGGGGATATACCGGAACTTTACGGATATCTATGAGATACTGGGTGACATACAGAAAATGCAGAAGTATGCAGAACAGGGACTCGAAATCGCCCGTGCACATGAGCAATATGACAGGGAAACGGATTTCAATCTGCAATATGCCCGGGCACTCTTCTTGACCAATGATTATGGTCGAGCCGAGGAAATACTATTGACCCTTATCGAGCAAGCAAGTGAGCAAAGACAGGATCTGTTGCCGGTGTTGTATTCGGAACTGGGGTATGTATATCAGTTCAAGTATGAATATGAGAAGAGTATGATCAATTATAATCTCAGTTGGAATGGCGCACAGAGTGCACATGACGTTCACGGTGAAGTATCATGTCTTTTTAATCTTGCTCAATTACACAAGAGTCTGGGGAATTACGAACAGGCGCATGAATACATTGATTACTGTTTGGATGAACTTCTTCCAGCAACAGAGAAACGCTGGCGTGTTCAATTGAGTTACGTAAGGAGTGAACTCTATTATCGTATGTGGGATCTGGAAAGATCAGAAACATATATGAACGAGTGTCATGTGGACGCTGATGACCTCGGTTATACAGAGTACTACTTACGCTCCACGTTGGATCTGGCACATCTCAAGTTACTGCGCGGGGAGGATGTCGATATCCTCGCCTATATCAAAGCAGTTGATAGTAAGGTGACATTCTTGATCCGCGATCAGCTGCTTATCGATTTGAACTACAAAAAAGCGCTGCTATATTTTCTTTCCCAGGATAAGGACAAAGCAAAAAATTATATATCATCTGCACTCAGTAGTGCTGAGCGGTTCGATGAGAAAGGGGTAGCGGCACACTGCTATCTTCTTTTATCACATATAGAGGATAGTGAGGCTATCGATCATGCTTTAAAAGCTCTTGAGATCGCGGACATGATAAAATTATCTCCTTTGATCGGTGAGGCATTATACCGCTTGACCGAGATCTATAAGAATCAAAACGATGTGGAAAAAGCACGTTATTACGGACGAAAAGCGTTGTTTGTTTATGATGATATAAAATTCAAACTCAATAAAGAACGCCACGAATCATATAGTAACCGTCCCGAGTATTCCATTTTGCTGGAGTTGTGATCATGAAGTGTTCATTCTGTGATGCGGACTTCAAGACGGTAGAGAATTTCTGTCCGTCATGTGGTAATTTTATTGGAGTTCAGGAAAAACTGGACCGGGAAACACTGAATTTAGTTTATATGCGCGCTGATCTGTCTGGATTTACGCGCATGAGTGAATCGATGATCGCCGAGGATGTGATGTCATTTATTAATGAAGTGTTCGGCTTTTTTTCAAAGATTATAGAATCCTACAAAGGAGTTCTATATCAGGTTATTGGGGATGAAGTAGTTAGTGTTTTTGGGTATCCGAAACAATCCGGTTTCGCACCTCATATGGCGATCTTTGCAGCAGAGGATATGTTGAAAAAACTGAATGAACTCAATAAGAAAGAATATCTCAAAAACCCGGTCGGATTGAAGATCGGAATGGCGCAAGAAGCAACGACACTTTTCAATGTCAAGGATGAACTGGCCAGCGGTATCTTTGTCACTCATGGATTCAATAAGAGTCAGATCCTTCAAAAGAACGCAGAAGAGAATACAGTCCTGGTTTGTAATCATTTGTATGCCGCTACAAAGGCTTTTTTTAGTTATACCGAGATCGGTGAATTCGTAAAAGATGGATTGACAGTTATGGCATATGAGTATAGAATGAAAACATAATACAATGGCTGAATATACAATAAAATTCCTGAATGATCTTATCAAGCAGATTGGTCTGGGAATCAATGTATCGAGAACCTACCCTAAGGGACATCCATCCCTCCAGCCAGTTGTTCAGCGTTTACGGATACTTCTTAAAGAAGTGCCGATCGAAGAGCGCTCAGTATCTCTCGTTGTCATGGAAGATAGCATTATGATCGGTGAAGAGAGATTTGATTCGCACCGCCTGCCGATCGTTAAAAGTCTGGTCCATCGGTTTGCCCAGCTTGATGTAAAAAGTGTTACGTTCAACGTTGACCTGTCCGAGGAAGATGTTAAAGAATTTTTTGCCGCGATGGCTGCTACACCGTCGGACTTGCAGGATTACGGTGATATTGTGGCGCTTATACGGGCGCGGGGAATTACCGGTATCCAGGTGAACAAATTCAAGGTCGGTGTTATTTCAAGTGGTCAAGAATCAGCCGCGATGAACTGGGATCAGTTTCTTGAATCGCTTACATCAGCACCCGCGGCAATATCCGATGAAGATCGCATCAAAGAGCTTGGTGGATTTTTGACAAGCGTTGGTCTGAGTGGCGATGAACCGGCAGAGGTGCAGACTAAAAAGATCATATCAGGGATGGAAAAACTGGCTTTGCTTATTGCTGACCAGTATGGCGAGGACCGGTGGAATGAATATTCGATGGTTTTTTCCCGCATGCTTGGTGCCCTGTCACCGACGATCCGGAAGAATATAACAAAATACCGTACAGAAAACAAAAAGCTATCTGTTATGTTTAAGAGTCTTATTCCGGGTATGGCGGATGAGGATATAATTGATATTATATCAGTCAAAGCAAAGGAGAAATCATCGAATGTTGAACAGGAGATAATCGATATCCTGAAGAATGTCACAGGATCGCGTTTGCCCGGGATTCTCTCGACCCTGCGTGTGAACGTTCCAGAACTTGACTTTGAGAAAATTGTTGGGCGTCTCATGACCGAAATGAAAACGGCTAAAGGTGAAAAGGCGGCGGATAAATTCATGAGCAAGAATCTCGAGACCGAAATGAGGGGTATTTTCCCCCGACTTCGTGATCCGTCACATGAAGAACGTAACAAAGCACTCGATGAATTACTAAGCTATAGCGAGAAGATATTCACGGCCGAAGACTATGACCTTTTGCGATTGCTTATCGATCGCCTTGATTCTATGGCCGATGCAGAGACCGATCTTTTTACTTTTGGCAGGATCGTTAATGCGCTCGTTTCTTTATACAAGCAGTGTCAGGATAAGAATAAAGAAGAACTTATTAACTTCGTTTCGAAAAAATTCGGTAAGCACCTGTTACGTAAGGATGCTGCCCTGCTTGATCGGAAAAAAATCATTATAAAAGCGATAAGCGATATCAAAGATGAAAACTATGTCCCTGAGTTAGTGTCGCTGTTATGGGACCCAGGGACATTCGCGGAAGCACGGGAAGCGCTAAAAAGCATGGCGGAGTTTTCTGCACCACTTTTGATCGATACTTTGCGGGAAACTGAAGACCGTTCCGTCCGCATGAAGATAATCGATGTCCTTGTGCGTATTGGTGACCCGGCAGTAGGTGCGATTCAGAAAATGATGTCTGCCAAAGAATGGTTTATCCGCCGGAATGCCGTATATATTCTCGGTGAGATGCACCACAGCGGATCGGTTGACAGAATTGGTGAGATGATCCAGGATGACCATCTCCAGGTGCAACTGGCTGTTATTGAGGCGCTTGAGAAGATCGGCAATGACAAGGCATATAAACATATCAGGAACGCGCTTGAGAGTAAACACAAAATAATTGTGATCGAGGCTATGAAGCGGTTACCACGGGAATTGTTTCAGGACAAATTAAAGGACCTTCTATCCTGGATCAAATCCCGTAAAAGCATCCCGGATAAAAAGGAAGAGCAAGCCCGTCAGGAAGTGATCAGTATCATGGGACGCCTGGCTGATGACAGTATTGTCGATGCTCTTGTTGAGATCCTTAATGAGCGTGCACTGTTTAAGAGTGGTTTACTGCAGCCGACCAAAGCCGCCGCGCTTGATGCCATCGCACAGATGGGTACAGAAAAAGCACAGCAAGCATTACAGGATGCGACAACTCATAAGGATAAATTCGTGGCTGCAACATCCCAAGAGATCATCAGTCGGCAACAGAAAAAATCCTGATACATTTTTTGAATTCCCGTTTCCAGGCAACCAAATTCCAACTAAATACCTGATTACCCATGACCGGTGTTCATTCGATCATGGTGCTTGATTTTTTACCTGAGTTTCGTATAATGGAATTCACATGCCGCATCAGAGTGTAGAACAGGTTATTGAATGGCTTAAAGCTCAGTTAAAGGAATCCCATGCCAGAGGGTACGTATTGGGCGTGAGTGGCGGATTGGATTCTGCCGTGTGTGCCGCACTTATCAAAAAAGCAACGGAAAATTGCCTGGGTTTGGTATTGCCGATCGAATCAAGCGTCGATGACTGCGATGATGCAGCTAAGGTCGGAACAACCTTTGATTTAAAAACAGAATATATCGATCTTACCAGTGTATACAATGCGATGATCAAATTATTACCTGGAAACGAACAGGTTGCGCAGGGGAATATCAAGGCGCGCCTGCGTATGGTCGTACTGTACTACTATGCGAATCTGCATAATTACCTGGTGTGTGGCACCGGGAATAAAACGGAATTGATGCTCGGGTATTTCACCAAATTCGGTGACGGGGCAAGTGACGTGCTGCCGCTGGGCGATCTTTACAAGTATCAGGTGAGAGAAATCGCCCGAAATCTCGGAGTACCGGAAAATATTATTGACAAGGTCCCGAGTGCGGGTTTGTGGCAGGGGCAGACCGATGAGGGGGAGATCGGATTTTCATATGAAGAAATGGATAGAACACTCAAGGATATCAATGCGTGTCAGGCATCGGGTGATTGCGCAGAAAAATTGCGTAATATGATCGCACAGAACGAGCACAAACGCAAGCCGCCGAAGATCTGTCTTATAAAAACAGACGGCAGAGATCAGAAATCAGATGCCAGCGAAGGAGGAGGATAGATGTTTCCACTATTCTGGATAGCGCCAGGTGGTTCCTTGCTTGCGCTATTATTTGCTTTTTATCTATCAAAAACCACCAAGAAATTCGATGAGGGGACGGATGTCATGCGCCAGATCGCGCAGGCGATCCGTGAAGGCGCGCGTGCTTATTTAAAGCGGCAGTATCGTGCAGTTATCATCATCTTCGCGATTGTATTCATCATCCTTTTTGTCCTCGTCCTTAATAAACTGCTGCCGTTTTTTGTGCCGTTCATATTTTTAACCGGGGGTTTCTTTTCTGCTCTTTCTGGATTTATCGGCATGAACCAGGCAACAAATTCCTCTGCGCGTACTGCTAATGCCGCGAGAACGAGCTTGAACAGCGCTCTTCGTGTTGCATTCGGTGCAGGTGGTGTAATGGGGTTTGTCGTTGTCGGACTGAGTTTATTCGATCTCAGTGCCTGGTTTGTTGCATTGAATCTGATCTACAGATCATTACCCATGAGTGAGCGTCTTCTCATTATCACCCAGACTCTGGTGTGTTACGGGATGGGCGCGTCATTCCAGGCTTTGTTCGCACGGGTTGGTGGAGGTATTTTTACCAAAGCAGCGGATGTGGGTGCGGATCTGGTCGGCAAAGTAGAGGCTGATATACCCGAGGATGATCCACGCAATCCTGCTACGATCGCGGATAACGTTGGTGATAATGTCGGTGACGTTGCCGGTATGGGAGCAGATCTGTATGAATCATATGTTGGCTCGATCGTTGCTGCCATGGCTCTCGCTTTTGCTGCGGGATTTAGCATCAAGGGCATCATGTTACCTTTGTTCCTGGCCGCAGCCGGAGTTCTCGCTTCGGTCATCGGAACTTTCCTTGTGCGAACCAGGGAGGATGCAAGTCAAAGAACGCTGCTTCTTGCGATACGCCGTGGTGTATGGGGAGCAAGTATGTTCATGGCGGTCATTTCAGGCCTTTTGATCTGGTGGCTAATGCCCGGTCATTTTTATTTTTACTGGCCTATCCTAACCGGTCTTGCTTGCGGCATTTTTATCGGTATATCGACTGAAGTTTTCACGTCTGATAACTATCGTCCAACCCGGCGGATCGCCGAAGCCTCAAAAACCGGACCTGCGACCGTAATACTCGAAGGCTTGAGTGTTGGTATGATTTCCACGGTCGCACCGGTCATTGCCGTTGCAGCCGCGATCGTTGCCGGGTATTTCATCCCGGGGGGCGCGACGAATCCTTCGTATGGATTGTTCGGTGTCGCCATTTCAGCCGTCGGTATGCTATCGACCTTAGGTATAACCCTGGCAACCGATGCGTATGGACCGGTTGCGGACAATGCAGGCGGTAATGCTGAGATGGCACATCTCCCTGCTGAAGTACGCAAGCGGACTGATGCGCTCGATGCGATCGGCAATACCACTGCCGCAACAGGAAAAGGATTTGCCATCGGTTCTGCCGCGCTTACGGTACTTGCCTTGATCGCCGCATACCGGAGCCAGATCGCGGTACTGGTACAGAATATCGATCTGCGGATCACCAATCCCCAGGTGATCGTAGGGTTGTTCATCGGCGCGATGATGCCGTTCGCATTTTGCTCCCAGACGATCCGGGCAGTGGGGCGCGCCGCCGGATTGATCGTGGAAGAAGTGCGCCGGCAGTTCAGGGAGATCAAGGGATTAATGGAGGGCAAAGCACAGCCGGACTATGCGAAAACAGTGCGTTTATGTACGGTTGCAGCACAAAAGGAAATGATCGCGCCGTCCCTCATGGCGATCATCGTACCCCTCGTTATGGGATTCTTGCTGGGACCAGAGGGTGTGATCGGATTATTGGTCGGTGCCCTGGTTTCGGGATTCGTGGTTGCTCTGATGATGGCGAACTCTGGTGGAGCGTGGGATAATGCCAAAAAGTATATTGAGAAAGGGGAACTCGGCGGTAAGGGTTCAGCCGGACATAAGGCGACCGTTGTCGGAGACACGGTCGGTGATCCGTTCAAGGATACGGCTGGACCATCATTGAATATTTTGATCAAACTTATGTCCACGGTATCGATCGTATTTGCCGGTTTGATTCTCCGTTTTGCACTTTTTTAAATCCCCCCAAACCCCCTTTATCAAAGGGGGAAGAAGGGGGATTGTAATAATATCTGTCATTGCCATCATTTTACTGAAATTATCCTTCGACTCGGGCGAAGAATGACAGATAGTTTATAAGGTAGGGGCGGCTTCCCCCGTACGAACTCCGTCCTATGGGGCAAGCCAGCCGCGAAAAGGAGCGAAAACGTATGAAAATAAAAGAGTGGCCTGTAGACGACCGACCACGCGAGAAATTCGAGCAGCGTGGTTGTTATGGTGTTACTGATGCGGAATTGCTTGCGATCATCATTGGCAAGGGAGTAAGGAATACCACGGCGCTTGATCTATCCAAGGATATCCTGCAACGGGTGGGCAGTCTGAAGAAATTACAGGAAAAGTCGGTAGGCGAGATCGAACAATTGAATATCAAAGGACTTGGCAAGGCAAAGATCGTTTCTATGCTTGCCGCTCTGGAAATGGGAAGACGCTCTCTGTCCAAGAGAAATGAAAAGAATGTTTCATTCAAGCATCCCAATGATGTTTACAACTTCTACTACCCGCTTATCGGCGGATTGAAGTATGAATTATTCAAAGTCGCTGCAGTTGACGGTACGAACAGCCTGATCCGCGATGCAACGATATCAAAGGGTATTCTTGATGCAAGTCTCGTGCATCCCCGCGAGGTTTTCCGGTTCGCACTGGGGGAGAGTGCGCATGCGGTCTTCTTGATCCATAATCACCCGAGCGGGATACTGCGTCCATCTGATGATGACTTAAAGGTGACAGAACGCCTGCGCAGCGCCGGTGAGATCATGGGTATTCATATCATCGACCATATCATCATCGCGGAGAAAGGATACTACTCCTTTTCACAGCATAATTTGTTGTGAGAAACAAATAGCCGTATCCTTCGCCTTACGCTCTGCGGTCTTAGGTAGCGTTTGCCGTATCCCTCGCCTTACGCATTACGCCTTACGCTCTACGGTCTTAGGTAGCGTTTGCCGTATCCTTCGCCTTACGCTCTACGCTTTACGGTCTTTATGCTTCCTACTTCCTAGTGGGTTTATGTCATAACATCGCTCACTAAAAAAATGTCATAACATCGCTAACTAAATTTATGTAATCGTCTATACTTCTTCCGAAAACTTTTTGGAAGGAGAAGACGATGAAGGATCAGAATGA
>Ga0180438_10001202_pt1 | contig 46502 bp, 42 predicted proteins | sample SS_ome_12_FD_132455 | JGI IMG/M metagenome (GOLD analysis project Ga0180438, IMG submission 132455) | Hypersaline lake sediment archaeal communities from the Salton Sea, California, USA - SS_3_D_2 metaG | ecosystem: Environmental > Aquatic > Non-marine Saline and Alkaline > Hypersaline >...
AAAGATACACCAAACTTGCAAACTGCAATACTATTAGCCCAAAGGTAAACTTTTTGAGATTTCTAAAAAAAAGAAAAAATCCTAGAAAAGGCCAAACTTGAGGGACGCGATTTATCGCGTCCGGCGCTATTACCTGACCATGACAAGCTCTAAAAAAATTATTCTATCTTTGTATGGGCAGGAATTTCGCCGTTTTTGGGTACCACTACGATACCGTCAATGATATGGTAGGACTCACAGTCTTTTTCTATGGTTTTATCCCCTTTGTAATCAATGACAACGTTATCACCAATTCTTACATTTTTATCAATAATAGCGTTCCTGATGAAACAGTTTTTGCCCACCCCCATCTTGCTGGTATCGATGGTTTTGGCCTCTCCGTAGAAATCAGCTCCCATCATTACCACCCGTTCCAATGTCGAACCCTCTTTAATGATGGCTCTAAGTCCGATCACGGAATGGGTAATTTTACTACCTTCCAGTATAGAGCCCTCAGAAATCAAGGCGTTATTGATGATACAATTTTTAATTTTCGACCCAGGCAAAAACCGGGCATGGGTGAATATGGGATTGTTTTCATCGTAATAATTAAATTTAGGTACAGGGTTGGCAAAATCAAGATTGGCCTCAAAAAATGATTTGATGGTTCCAATATCTTCCCAATAACCATTAAATATATATGAATAAACGTTACGGGTCTTGATGGAATCAGGGATGATCTGTCTCCCAAAGTCTTCTTTCATGTCCTTTTCGAGTACTTCCATCAACACCTCTTTATTAAAAACATAGATTCCCATCGATGCGATAAAGTTCTTATCGATATCAATACCGATGGTGCTGGAGGGGTGAAACAAATTATCTAAGATATCGTCACTCCGGGGTTTTTCTTTAAAGTCGATGACTTTCCGGTGTTTATCGATCTTGAGGATTCCGAAACTTTTAGCCTCTTCTCTATCAATGGGTTTAGACGCAATGGTGATATCCGCCTTTTTCTCCTTATGGAAGCCTATAAAGTCCTGGAGGTCTATCCTGTACAACTGATCTCCTGAAAGGATGGTGATATAATTGACATCGAGGTTTCTGATATAATCGAGATTTTTTCGCACGGCGTCAGCAGTACCCTGGTACCAGTTTTTATTCTCAATGGTTTGCTGGGCTGCCAATATCTGCAAAAAACCCTTTAAAAACCCGTCAAATTTATAGGTGCTGGCGATATGTCGGTGAAGGGATGCCGTATTAAACTGGGTCAGCACATATATCTTCCTGATATTGGAATGAAGGCAATTGGAGATGGGGATATCTATCAATCGGAACTTTCCACCGATGGGTACGGCTGGTTTTGCCCTATACTTTGTCAAGGGGTAGAGCCGCGTCCCCTGCCCGCCTCCTAAAATAACTGCCAATACATCTTTCATTCTCTTATCCTCTCTTTTTTTTATCACGAATGGTGAATGTCGATTGAATTTATCTCACATTTCACATTAATCCTGCTGCACTATCTAATTGTACATGAAATTATAATATATATTCATTAAAAAAAATTGTCAAGAAAAAAGTTAAATTCACCACCTGATTCTAAGTACAAGTGGTCTGACTCGTTACGTATTGCGCGGTGCGAGAAAAAAGAGCTTTAGAAGTAACTTTTATATAAATCTTTATAATTAATCTCCCCCGTAAACCGTAGACCATTCAACGCCTTTATCGTGACTCTAATGAGATCGATTTCTTATTTTTTGCCTTGCGGTATTGACTTTATCTCTAATATCTGATATATCAGATATTAGTAAATTGAGGCTAAAAGTAAAAAAAGAGTGTTGATGATGAATGAACGAATAAAACAGCTCAGGCAGCTGAGTCTAGAGGCTGAGAATCAAATCTCATCGGAGAGGGCCAGGTTAATCACTCAATTCTATAAGAGTCATGAAGCGCAGCAAGTATCCGTACCCGTACAGCGGGCAATGGCTTTCAAATATTTGTTGGAAAATAAAAAACTCTGCATCAACCCAAACGAACTTATTGTGGGTGAGCGAGGACCTGCGCCAAAAGCCACTCCTACCTATCCTGAAATCTGCATTCATTCATTAAAAGACCTGGATATCATAAATTCCAGGGGAAAAGTTTCTTATTCAGTTGATAATAAAACCAAAAAATTGTATCATGACGTATTCATACCTTTTTGGAAAGGTAGAAGCATCCGTGATAGGATATTTAATGAAATGAGTGAAAATTGGAAGACCGCCTATGAAGCAGGTGTATTTACAGAATTCATGGAGCAGCGGGCTCCTGGCCATACAGCATTGGGGGACAAAATATATAAAAAAGGATTCCTGGATTTGAAAAAAGAGATCAATGTCAGTATGGAATCACTGGATTATTACAATGATCCCGAAGCTTTGGATAAGAGAGAAGAATTGAAAGCCATGGGAATTGCAGCTGATGCATTGATCATTTTTGCCCAGCGCCATGCCCGAAAGCTAAAGCAATTGGCCCGGAAGGAATCCGATGCCCGGAGAAAAGAGGAACTGGAGAAAATGGTGGATATTTGCCAACGGGTACCAACTCATGCCCCCCAGACCTTCCATGAAGCCCTCCAATACTACTGGTTCATTCACCTGGGCGTTATCACTGAGTTGAATCCCTGGGACTCTTTTAATCCCGGGAGATTGGATCAGCACCTCTACCCCTTTTATAAAAAAGAGATAGAAGCAGGCACTCTGACAACAGAAGAAGCCAGGGAATTGTTGCAGTCCTTCTGGATTAAATTTAATAACCACCCGGCACCTCCAAAAATGGGAGTCACTGCCAAAGAGAGTAATACCTACACTGATTTTTGTCTCATCAATGTGGGGGGAGTGGACCGGGATGGCAGTGACGCGGTGAATGAGTTGTCTTACCTCATCCTGGATGTGATTGAGGAGATGCGTATTCTCCAACCCAGTTCCATGGTGCAGGTGAGTAAGAAGACCCCAGATCGGTTTTTAAAGCGGGCGTTAAAGATTGTCAGAACCGGGTTTGGGCAGCCCTCTATATTTAATACCGATGTCATCATCCAGGAATTAATTCAGCAGGGAAAATCCATAGAGGATGCCCGAAATGGTGGAGCCAGTGGTTGTGTAGAGAGCGGCGCTTTTGGCGTTGAAAGTTATATCCTCACCGGGTATTTTAACCTTACAAAAATCCTCGAAATCACCCTCAACAATGGAACAGACCCCCGAACCGGGAAAGAAATTGGTCTTAAGACCGGGGAAGTGACGGAATTCAAAATCTTTGAAGACCTGCTGGCAGCCTATAAAAAACAGTTAAATTATTTCATTGATATCAAGATCAAAGGTAATAATATCATCTCCCGCATTTACGCCAAAACCATGCCGGTGCCCTTTTTATCCCTGCTCATCGATGACTGTATTCAAACGGGTAAGGATTATAACAACGGTGGTGCCCGCTACAAAACCAGTTATATCCAGGGTGTTGGAATTGGCAGTCTCACCGATTCATTGACTGCTCTCAAATACCACGTGTTTGACCGCCAGACCTTCACCCTACCTGAGCTAATGAAGATGATAGAAGCTGATTTCAAAGGGTTTGAAGCGGACAGGGCAATGCTGGTCAATCATACTCCTAAATATGGCAATGACGATGACTATGCCGATGATATCATGAAAACAGTTTTTGGTTATTTTTATGAGGCTGTCAATGGACGGCCTGCCGGCAATGGCGGTGTACATCGCATCAATATGCTGCCTACCACCTGCCATGTCTATTTTGGCAGTGTAATCGGTGCGTTACCCGATGGACGTAAAGCATGGCAGCCACTTTCAGAAGGGATTTCTCCGGTCCAGGGCGCGGACCAAAATGGCCCCACCTCTGTGATTAAATCCGCATCCAAAATGGATCATATCAAAACCGGCGGCACGCTGTTGAATCAAAAATTTGTGCCTGCAATTCTTAAAGACGAAGCAGACCTCACCCGCTTACTGCACCTGGTGCGCAGTTATTTTAAGATGGACGGCCACCACCTGCAGTTCAATGTGGTGGATGCAGCCACCCTGCGAGAGGCCCAAAAACATCCTGAAAAACACCGAAACCTGATTGTCCGGGTGGCAGGCTACAGTGACTATTTCGTGGATTTAACCTCTGAGCTGCAAAATGAAATTATCCTTCGCACCGAACATCAATCGTTTTGAAGAATGTTTAGCCACGGATGAACACGGACAAATAAGGCCAACTTTATAGCGAACACACAGAATACATAAGAAAAAGATGCGGGCAAGAGACGTGATTTACCGCGTTTGAGGAGCTAATATGTTATGTTTAAATGAAAATGATATTTTGAAGGCCGTTTCATTAAACGAGGTTATGGAGGCAGTGGAGTCCGCGTTACTTTTGTATGAAAAAAAAGAATTTCATATGCCGATGCGAATGCATGTGGGTTATGAAGGCAATATGCTTTTGTTAATGCCTGCGTTTACACCAAAGGTATTCGGAACCAAACTGGTAAGCCTTTTTCCCAAGAACACGGAAAAAAATATTCCTGTTTTAAAAGGTACCATGATACTCAATGATGGTGAAACCGGTGAACCGTTGGCATTGTTGAATGCCGCCACCCTGACTGCTTTACGCACCGGGGCAGTGGGGGGTATGGGAGTTAAGTACCTAACACCTGTAAACGTAAAGACCCTGGGCGTGGTAGGCGCCGGTGTCCAGGGCTTTCACCAGGCCCTGTTTGCCACTGAAGTAAGACCATTTTCAGAGGTTTTTGTTTACGATATCAACCCTGCCAGGAGCCGCACAGTAACCGAAAGATTATCAAAAAAGCGCCCTGGTCTTCACCTGCATGCGGCTGAAACAGTGAAGGAACTGGTCAAAAAATCCGATGTCATTATCACTGCCACTACTGCTATGGATCCCGTACTCCCGGATAAAGAGGATTTATTAAAAGGCAAACATTTTGTGGGGATCGGTTCCTATAAACCTACAGGGAGGGAATTTCCCAATTCCCTGTTCACCCATCTTGAACGGATTTACGTGGATACAGAACACGCGATAGAGGAATCCGGGGACCTGGTGATACCTTTGAAAAACCACTGGGTAACCAGGGAACAGGTATGGACCCTGGGAAAGCTCATCAAACAAACGCAAGAGGGAAAGGAAATCCATCATGAAACCTCTTTTTTCAAATCTGTCGGTATGGCCCTATTTGATGTGGTGGTTTCAGACGCCATTTATAGAAAAGCGGTTGAAAATAATCTGGGTGAAGAGGTAGTATTATAATAATAAAAAAGAAAGCCCACTTTATAATGAACACACAGAAAGACACAGAAGTTTTTATTTTTATAATCAATTTTTTTTTCTGTGCTTTTCTGTGTGTTCTGTGGGCCCTTCAAAAGGAGTAAGCAATGTTAGAGAATTGGAATTGGCAGCCACCGGATCATTGGATGAAAATTAAGACCATTGATATGCATACTGGCGGTGAGCCGCTGCGGATTTTCCTGGACGGCCTCCCAGAGATCAAAGGAAACACCATCCTGGAAAAGCGGCGTTATTTCCGGGACCATTACGATTACATTCGCACCGCTACCATGTGGGAACCCCGGGGACACGCCGATATGTATGGTGCAGTTATCACCGAACCCTGTACACCAGACGGCGATTTTGGTACTTTTTTCCTGCACAATGAAGGATACAGCACCATGTGCGGCCATGCCATGATTGCACTGGCAACATTGGTATTGGACACTGGCATGCTTCAAAAGGAAGGAGACCGGCCAGTGATAAAAATCGATGCGCCTCCAGGATGCATTACAGCTGTGGGTCATCGGGAGGGCGAAAACAAGAAAGTCAAATACGTCTCATTTCAAAACGTTCCCTCATTTCTCTACATGCAGGACAAACAGGTGGAGGTCCCGGGCATTGGAAATGTGACATTTGACATCGGTTATGGAGGCGCCTTTTATGTTTACTGTGATGCCCGGCCCCTGGGATTAAAACTGGATGCCACTGATTATGAACGGCTCATCGATTACGGGCGCCGCATCAAGGTTACAGTCATGGATCAATTTGAAATCACACATCCGTTTGAAGCGGATTTGAGTTTCTTATACGGGACTATATTTATTGGTGAACCATATGAGAAATCGCATCACAGTCGGAATGTGTGTATATTTGCTGAAGGGGAAGTGGACCGTTCCGCCACTGGTTCGGGGGTCAGTGGACGGGCTGCCATTCACCATGCCAAAGGAGAGCTCGCCAAAGGAGAATTGATTACCATTGAGAGTATCCTTGGTACCTGCATGAATGTTCAAGTGAAGGAAACCACCCACTATGGTCCTTATCCGGCAGTAATCCCCGAGGTTTCCGGCAGTGCCTGGATTACAGGTCGCAATGAATTCTATTTTGATCCCACTGACCCTTTGAAAAAAGGATTTATTTTCCGGTAGTGCCGCGGGATCCTGGCCACTGGAGCCATCAATCCCAATTGGTTCGGGGCCAGACATTATGTTAAGGGACAGCACTCTGTTAAGGTTCTACAAAAGGCTCCCCGTGCCGCGGGGTCCTGGCCGCCGGAGGTAAAATTGAAAATTTTATAGAAATTTTTTTTAAATTTTTATATAATAAAAAAATGAAAAAATTAGCCACGGACAAACACAGACAAACACAGACAAAAATAGCACAGAGTTCTCTCCTAATCACTCACCCCCTCCATTATCCCATCATTCCAAACGCACGGTTAGCTCATTATCCGTGTAAATCCGTGTAAATCCGTGGCTAAAAATAGTTAGGAGATTAAAATGAAGAGATTATTATTTATGTCATTCTTAGCATTATTATTGCTATCTTCTGTGAATGGATTTGCAGGAGAGAGGTTTATGATTTCGGTCTCTGGTAATTACCTGCTTCCTTCGGACACAAATTTTAAGGATATTTACGAAAAAGGGCTTTTTTATCCTGAGTTAAAAGCCGGATTTAAGGTATTTAAAGGATTGTACCTGTGGGCCGGGTACGGTTTTTTTTCAGCCACTGGAACTACGCCGGTTCTTAAACTGGAAGCAAAATCAAGCCAAAAATTTCTATCTGGCGGTGCAGGGTATATGATTGATATCTTTAAAAAATTTGATTTTAAGGTGGAAGTGGGATTATTTCATGTCAGCTATACGGAAGAATCTATGGGTGATAAGTTGAGTGATTTTGCCATTGGGTACAGAATTGACGGAGGAATGATTTTTAACCTGGCCCGAATTTTTTTTGTGGAAATTTCCCTTGGCTATCTAACAGCCTCTGATACCATTGAAAACTTCTCAATAAAATTGGGTGGTTTTAGAACAGGTATTGGTTTGGGGATTAAATTTTAAATTCAAAAATAGGCATAGAGGAGGAATATATGGCAATAAACTTAAGAAACAGACATTTCTTAAAACTATTGGATTTTACGCCGCAGGAGATCAGATTTTTACTGGATCTCTCTATTGATCTAAAAAAAGCAAAATACGCTGGCATTGAGCAACCCCGTTTAACGGGTAAAAATATTGCTCTAATTTTTGAAAAATCATCCACCCGCACCCGCTGCGCTTTTGAAGTGGCTGCACTGGACCAGGGTGCTCATGTGACTTATTTAGGCCCTTCGGGCTCTCAAATCGGTCATAAAGAATCCATGAAAGATACAGCCAGGGTCCTGGGTAGAATGTATGATGCCATCGAATACCGCGGTTTTGGCCAAAAAATCGTAGAAGAACTGGCAGCTTACGCCGGGGTCCCGGTTTGGAACGGGTTAACCAACGAATTCCATCCCACCCAGATTCTGGCCGACTTTATGACCATGATTGAACATTCCAACAAACCATTAAATGAAGTAACCTTCGGTTACCTGGGGGATGCCCGGAACAATGTAGGGAACTCATTGATGGTGGGCGCCGCCAAAATGGGAATGGATTTTAGGGCGGCTGCTCCCAAAGCCTGTCAGCCTATTGATGAATTACAAAAACAATGCCGGGACATCGCTGAACAAACAGGCGGTAAAATCACAATTACGGAAAATATGGCGGAAGCAGTTAACGGATGCGATTTCTTATATTCCGACGTATGGGTATCCATGGGTGAACCGGATTCTGTCTGGGAAGAGAGAATCGAACTGCTGAAACCTTATCAGGTGAATAAAAAAACAATGGAATTGACGGGAAATCCCACTACTAAATTTTTACACTGCTTACCGTCCTTCCATAACAAGGAAACCACCATCGGTAAAGAAATATACAAGAAATTTGGTATTGAAAGCATGGAGGTCACCGACGACGTATTTGAATCCGAAGCCTCTATCGTTTTTGACGAAGCCGAGAACCGGATGCATACCATCAAAGCCATTATGGTAGCAACCCTCGGCTTGTAAATATTCGATATCGGAGTGCTAGAGTACTGCATTACTCCATTACTCCACTACTCCACTGATGGCGATGACTGAAAAACATATTCTTTCCTTACGGAAATGGTTCAAAGAGTACGTCAAAGGATTTCTAGGAGATGATTCCTACTCTAATGAAAACGTGGCTTTGAAGGAAGGACATACTTACCGGGTGTGTGGGCATTGTATTGCTATTGCCCGTTCCTTAGACCTGCCAATGGAAAAGCAATACGTGACAGAAGCTATCGGCCTATTTCACGATATCGGCCGTTTTGAGCAATTTGAAAAATACCAAACCTTTAATGATAAACAATCTGAAAATCATGCGGACCTGGGTGCCAGGGTGCTGCGTCGGGAAAATATCTTATCTCAACTGGATCCAACGGATCAGACAATTATTTTAAAGGGCGTTCAATTTCACAGTATTAAAGATTTGCCGGAGAATGAGAACGAAGATATCCGCTTCTTTTTAAAAATTATAAGAGATGCCGACAAATTGGACATATTAAATGTGTTGTCCAGTTATTACAATTCCGAATATAAAGGTTCCAATCCGGCGTTAGACCTGGATTTACCCGATACCCCGGGGATTTCCAAATCAGTTATCCGGGATGTGATGGAGCAGCGGTGTGTCAATTTAAAAAATGTCCGAACGATTAATGATTTTAAATTGCTGCAAACCAGTTGGGTCTTTGATGTGAACTTTGATTATACGTTAAGATATATCAAGACGAATCGATATGTCGAAAAAATCATAAACGCTCTCCCCCAAACCGTTGAGATTCAGCGTGTGTACAATCACATTAACGATTATTTATCTGCTGTATAATTGAACATGTCTTGTTTGGACATATGTGCACGCTTTATCGCGTCCGAACCTCTACAATGCCTCTTTACGCAAATCATTTGGATGCGGGAGGAATGAATCCGGACGCGATAAATCGCGTCCCTACATGAAGGTAACTCTTAAAAGGACCTCCCGATGTAATCGTCTACTGCTCTTCTAACGCTTCTCGAATGGCTTTGGCTAGACTGGCTTTATTTATCGGTTTGATGAGAAGCTTTCGGATCCCCAGGTCTTTGATATGCTTTGCTGTAATGGTTTCACTGAAGCCGGTGCAAATGATAATAGGAATATCAGGGCGGATATTTTGCAATTCTTTGGATAATTGAATACCGGTCATATGGGGCATGGTAAGGTCCGTGATCACAAGGTCGAATTGCTTTGGGAACGTACGAAAGGTTTCCAATGCCTCAACGCTGCTCTTTTTAGCAACGACCGTATACCCTAATTTCTCCAGGATTTTTTGCCCCACCTCCACCAGCCCGGCCTCATCATCCACAAAAAGGATACTCTCCTTACCTCCGGTTGCAGCAGGTTCCTGCAGACCCGTCTGGATCTCTTCAGGCTCCCTGGCAATGGGCAGCAGTACATGGAAGGTGGTGCCTCTTCCCGGTTCACTGTAAACAGTGATCTCGCCGCCGTGACTCTTAACGATTCCATGAATAACAGCCAGGCCCATCCCAGTGCCTTCCCCTTTCTTTTTAGTGGTAAAATAGGGTTCAAAAATACGTTTTATAATGGTAGGATCGATTCCGTGCCCTGTATCGCTTACCACCAATCGAAGGTAGGCACCCGGAACAATATAATTATAAGCAGCAACAGACTCCTCATCCAGATGCATCTTATGCAGTTCCACTTCCAGCAATCCGCCCTCCTTACGCATCGCATGGGCAGCATTGGTGCAAAGATTCATGACGATCTGCTGCATTTGCGTGGGATCAGCTATGACGATATCGGATACGGCTGTAATATTCTGGCGGATTTCAATGGTGGCAGGCAGCGATGATCGCAGCAATTTAAGGACTTCCTTTATAACCACACTAAGCCTTAATGGTTTTCGTTCCTGCGAACCCCGGCGGCTGAAGGTAAGAATCTGGTTAACCAAATCTTTGCCCCGATTAGCCGCAATAAGTACCTGTTCAATATTTTGCCGGACCAGGATGTCTTCCGGAAGATCATCAAGGGACAATTCAAGGTAACCCGTGATTACGGCCAGGATATTGTTAAAATCATGGGCAACACCGCCAGCCAATGTACCAAGGGCCTCCATCTTCTGTGCCTGCTCCAGTTGCTGCTGCAGCTTTTTATTCTCAGTTATATCACGGATAATGCCGCGAATTGCCTCAGATTCCCCCTTTTCACCAGGAATGAATGTAGCGGTTACCAGCGCGGTTATTTTTTCTCCGTCTTTTCGTTTAAAAACCAGTTCATAATCTTTTACATACCCTTTTTTCTCAATCTCCTTTAGAAAGACGTCCCTGTCGGCCGGGTGATAATAGATATCTGACTGGAGATCCACCTTGAAGATATCCTCCTTTGATTGGTATCCGAATAAAGTCACCCCTGCGGGATTTATGTTCAGAATTTTTCCATCTCTCGAAGTGATAAAAAGCACATCTTTCGATTCTTCAAACAGAGTTCTGTACCTTTTCTCAGAAGCCTGTAACTGACTGGTTCGTTCCTCCACCAGTTCTTCCAGGAGAGCCGCATGCCTCTTTTCCGAAAAAAATCGAAAAATACTATAAAATACAAAACCCACCAGTAAAAATAGAGAGAGAAAAAACCACCACTCGTTATAAAAGGGTTTCAGAATGGTTATTTGAGGTGAAGTGACCACCTCACCCCATACACCCAGCGCATTTCTGGCTTTTAAATGAAACCGATAGGTACCGGCCGACAAATTCGTATATTTTATCATTTGGTTATAAGGATAATTCTCATCCGACCATCCCGCTTCAAATCCCTCCAGTTTATTCTTAAAGCGAATGGACGTTTCATCTATAAAGGAGATCCCTCTGAAATGAATTGCGATGGTATTCTCTTTAAAGGTCAATCGAACAGGTTTTTTCAATGGGATTCTCTTATCTGGGATTTCTACATATAACAATTGAACCTTTGGTGCAGGGGTGAAGCGTTCGCTGTTATCAAATTGTTCATCATAGACAGAAACGCCTCGATTCGTACCGATCCAGATTCTCTCTCTGCTGTCCACGAATGCGGCTGCTCGATTGGTCTCCTGGCCGATCAGTCCTTCACCAATGGAATATTTTCTTTCCTTCATTCCATCCCATCGCACCACTCCATTGTCTGTTCCAACCCAGAGTCGATTTTTGTTATCTTCCAGGATAAAATAAACAGGCCTGTCCACCTGGAAATCATTGATCTTAAATTTCCTGATGGTCTTGTTTTCCTGAATATACAGTCCCCTCAATGTTCCGATTAAGAGACGTCCTTTACTGTCTTTTTTTAATGCATAGACAGAATTGGCCTTTCTATCACCAGGAACCTGGTAGTTTTTCCATTTGTTTTTTTGATACACATACACACCCGCTTCAAAATCGCCAATGCAGCTTAATTTTCCTGAGAATCCGTAAATTTTCCTGGGGTTGATTGGTGAGAATTTCCCGATATTCTTTGACACAAATCCATTTTTAGTACGAAAAAAAATCCCTCTCCCTGTTCCCACCCATACCGTATCTTTTTCGTCAATCCATAGACAAACAATATAATCGGGCAAACCATCAGCTTTGCCATACCATGTTATCTGGTGCTTATTTCGCGGATTGATTTTTGCCAATCCTCCCCAGGCCACTGCCAACCAGATATTTTTTTTTGAATCCAGCTGCATATCCAATATCCGGCGAATTGAAAGCCTGGAAGTCTCATCATGGGGAAACGGCATTTTTAGATATTTTTTTCCATCATAAAAGGTGATTCCGTTATTATGTCCCAGGACAAATTTGCCCGGTTCATACTCCAGCACGGCTGTGACCTCGTCTTCCAATAAACCGTGCATCATTTGAAAGTTGCTAAACCGTCGGCTCGATATTTTACTCAGCCCTCGATCACAAGCGATCCATATGTTTTTTTCAAAGTCGATAAACATTGAATTGGCACCTGCACCGATGAGGCCGCTGTTCACATTCATGGATTCCCACGAATGACTCTTATAATTAAAATAGTTAAGTTCATAGTGGTTGCCTATATACAACCCCTTTCGATAATCCGGTAAAAGTTTGACCACTTCCTTTTTTTTGCTTAATAAAATCTCCACCGGATAGAGAGTCATTCTAACCCTGTTCTCCTCAAAATATCCCACCCATTCATGCCCATAAAGCCAGATCCGGGAGAGTTCCAAATCATAATCCGAGTATTTGCCTTTATGTTCAACACCAATACCTTTTATTTTTTTTGAAGGCAGGTTTAGTGATTGATTCAATTGATTATCAATAATAAGATTGCTGTTAACATTTATGTTTATAATGGACAATCCCTTATCAGTGGCCACATACAATTTCCTTTTTAAGGAAGCCATTCCATTAACGGAATTGCTTAACAAGCCGTTTTTTTCAGTTAGGTTTTCCCATTTTCCCTGATTCCACAAAAAAACCCCATAACCTGCGGTACCCACAGCAATGATAGGTTTATCCGTTTGCTTTTGCTCCACCAATTGAAACGATGTCAATTCAACCAGGCTGCTGGAGTGGATAATTAACTCCTTCATTTGATTCCACCTTGTCCCGTCATAATAAACCACAAAGATCCTATCTTGACCGGCACCGGACAATGCCCAAACTCTTCCCTTTTGGTCCACCCGTATTTTATTAAAAGACAACACCGGGAGACCGTCCGATACCGTATAACTTTTCCAGGAAACGCCGTCATAGACAGCGATCCCGGAACGGGTAGCACACCAGATTCTGCCCCAAGGGTCCTGGGTTACATCATGTGCAGTAATACTGGGCAATCCATCCGTCTCCGAATAGCGATGTACAAGATAACTCTGGCCGTAAGTGAGGAAAGTTGAGAAAAAAGAAAAGAATAAAATGACAAACAGTCCCTTACTGAAAAATCCCCAGGAAATATACTTATTTTTCACTTATTTTCCCTCTTTAAAAAGACGTTAACGTTTCCATTTTTTAAATTCCAATTTGTTTTTTTCCTTTTCTTCAAATCGTGCCATGATAAAGATCAAATCGGATAAGCGATTCATATATTTTTTTACAGGCTCTGAAACCTTTTCTTTTTCGTCAAGAGAAAGAATCCGTCTTTCGGCTCGCCTGGCAACAGTGCGGCAAACATCCAATTTTGCCGATGGAATGGTATTACCGGGAATGACAAATCCTGTGAGTTCCACTTCATGTTCAAAAGCATGAACATAATCGGTCATTCGATCCACATCAGCGGGAGTTACAGGATATACATACTCTCCGATGGAAGCAAGGGAGCCTGCCACTCGAAACAGGTCATCCTGGATTTCGATAATGATTTTCTTCAGTTTTTTGGATTTCACAAGGTGTTTGGCTTCAGCCATATGGGCATTTAATTCATCCACCGTGCCATATGCTTCTACTCTTAAACTGTTTTTTTTAACTCTTTCACCGGTCCACAGGCTGGTTTTCCCTTTATCTCCGGTTTTCGTACTTATCGACATGGCTGCAGCTCCTTTTCCAATTTCATGAGGTATAATTATAGCATAATACGATTTGGAAAAAAAACTTTCCAAATTTAATTTGAGGTTGAGGCTAATTAACCTTAACCTTTCAATCCTTAAAATATGAATTGCTGAAAAAATTGAAATCCTGAAAAATGTTGTCTATACTCTAAATTAGAGGTTAAAATGAAGGATGTGTTAATTATGAAAGGGCTGTCTCCTGAAGCAAAGGATAGCAATATGGGAGTATTAAAGTATGGCAAAACAATCGAATGAGAAATTGGATAAACCTAAAGGAGGGAAAGGAACCCGGAAAATAAGAAGAGAATGTGTCGTTTGTGGGAAAAGAATCTACGTGACTGTATATGAAGATGGATATTACAGGGGAGGGCATTTTTTTGGTAGAATAGAATTGCCTATAGAAGGTACGGGGGAATACAAAAAGGTTGGAACCAGCAAAATATGAGGGGATATTTTCTATTATCGTTGTAAACAGGAGAAAACGTTGATTTCAATTACCCAAATTGCACCTGAAAATAATGTTTTTTTGATTTTTGTGTTGACAGTAAACGTATAAAATTCTATATTTCTATTTGGAGACTTTAAAAGAGGAATATTATGGGTACTCTAGTACTGGAAGGTGAACATATTAATCTTCCAAAACACATTCTAAAGAAATTCAAAGGCAAAAAGATTGATGTGTTGGAAACAGAAGAAGGGATACTATTAAAACCCGTTGAAGATAGCATAAAAGAGGCAAGAGGTATATTAAAGGGAAGCCGTTTCAATTCAAAGAGATTCTTTGAACAAAAACAGGAAGATAAAGAGCTTGAAAGATGAAGGATGTATTCGTTCTCGATGCATGCGCCATAATTGCATTTCTTTCAGATGAAGAAGGAGCAGATAAAGTTGAACATATCTTAAAGGAGGCTAAAAAAGGTAAGTGTAATATATATTATGAACAGGATAAATTTATTGGAAATTTTTTATGGGATTTATCGTGAAGAAGGAGAGGAAAAGGCAGAAGAAGTTTTAGAAAAAATATTGAAATTGCCGATAAAGATAATTAAAACTCTAAAAGATAAAGTATTTAAAGAGGCAGGGAGACTGAAGGGAACTTATCGGGTATCGTTGGCAGATTCAATTGTTTTAGATGAGGCTTTAGTAAAAAAAGCCCGGGGTGTAACTTCGGTTCATCATGAATTTGAAGACATAGAAGAAAAAGAGAATATTAATTTTTACTGGGTCAGGTGATTATCAAATCATGGAAAAACAAAAGTTTTGAAAAGAAAATGGGAGCGGCGAATTACTTCGTTACTTCTTATGACAAAACCTCAACACTCTAATACTCCGACACTCCATTAATCCAGGTTCAAAGTTAGAATTCCTGAAAAAGAGGTGATAGAGTAAAAATCTTCTATTAAATTTGGAATGGACTATGGTATAATGATAAATGATGAAAGACAATTATAAAAAAGCAGTGGCAATGCTCCTCTTCCTGCTCTCCGGGTTGATATCGCTTATCTTCCAGGTGGCCTGGTTGAAGATGCTGGTGACTGTATTCGGGAATACGGTGTGGGCTGTCAGTACACTTCTGACTACTTTTATGGCGGGCCTTGCTATTGGCAGTTGGCTCTTTGGCCGCATCGCAGACCACACCGGCTCACCTCTACGGCTTTATGGGATTTTGGAGGGCTTTATCGGTTTATACGGGATACTGACTCCCCTGATTTTTAGTAAACTACACCTTCTCTATATCCCCCTTTACTCCTTCAGCGGTGGTGATAACGTGTTGATGGGATTTATTAAATTTTTTTTGGCACTTGTGATCCTGCTGCCGCCCACCATCTGTATGGGGGCCACATTACCGCTGCTGGCCCGACAGTTTACCCGGAAGGTGAAAACGGCAGGCTCCGGGATCGGCTCCCTCTATACCATCAATACCCTGGGTGCGGTACTGGGCACCTTTGCTTCAGGGTTCTTCCTCATCCCTATGCTGGGGCTCCGGATGACGGTCTTGATTGCTGCTGCTGTCAATTTTTTCATCCTGGTGGTGACCTTCCTGCTGACACGGGGAGAAACAGCCACGTTTAAGGGCAAAGGACTATTTAAAATCAAACTAAAAAAAGTCGAGGAACGTTGGGTCATGGGCGTCTATCTCATTTGCGGTTTCACAGCACTGGCATATGAAGTGATATGGAACCGGATACTGACTCTCCACCTGGGGAGCAGCGTCTATGCCTACAGCATCATGCTGGCGGTTTATCTGTTGGGTGTGACCCTGGGTTCGGGCATTATGAGTTTCTATGTCAATCGGCTAAAAAATCCTGTTGGTGTATTTGCATTTATCCAGATAGTCCTGGCCCTGGATTTGATACTGATCATCAACCAGTTCGGCACCTTATCCAAAACAATGGGGACCATGGGTGACGTTATGGCGGGCCAAGGATATTTTTCGTATATATTAACCCTTTTCATCAGTACCCTCCAGTTGCTGATACTGCCTACAGTCCTGTTCGGTGCATGTTTTCCGCTGGCAGTCCGGCTGTTTGTGAAAAAAAAAGGAGAACTGGGCAAAGAAACGGGTTCGCTCTATGCTGTCAATACCCTGGGCACTATATTAGGCGCTTTCTGCGCTGGCTTCCTATTACTGCCCCTTATGGGTGCTCAAATGGGTCTGCTGGTCATTGCCTCTATGAACCTCATGGTGGGCGGTTACCTGGTGTTCAAAGCAAGGGGGGGAAAATTAAAACAATTGATGACAGTGGTATCTGCATTGCTGCTCTTCTTTGGGGGCTATTTCCTGCTTACGTATGAAAACCAGGTCGTACTCACTGCTGGTGTATTCCAGGGCGGGGAGCGAGAGGAGGTAAAACTGCTGGCTTTTGAAGAGGATATCTATGCCACAGTAACAGTGGAAGAACGGAATGATGTACGGGGAACCTGGCGTCAATTGAGTATGAATGGAGTGAATGTGGCTGGAACCTCCAGTGAACTCTTTTCCATCCAAAAACTGCAGGGTCATCTACCACTACTGCTGCATGATAATCCTAAAAGCGTTCTCCATATTGGTTTTGGAAGTGGTGGTACTGCATGGGCGGTCTCCCGCTACCCGGTGGAAAAAATCACCATTGCAGAAATCAGCCGCAGTGTCATAAACAAAGCATCAAAATATTTCCAAATGGTGAATCACGGCGTGCTGGAAGACCCACGGGTAGAGGTGGACTTTACAGACGGCAGAAATAAGGTATTGGCAGATAAAAAGACCTATGACGTGATTCTCTCTGACTCCATTCACCCCCGATTCAGTGGTAACGGCAGCCTTTATACCTATGATTATTACAAACTATTGAAAAAACGGCTGAAACCAGAGGGGGTGGTGTCCCAGTGGCTGCCCTTTTATAGTATTACACCCCAAAACTTTAAAATGATTATCAAAAGTTTTTACAACGTATTTCCCAATACATCTGTGTGGTTCGCCAATAATACCATAAACGCCTATGTTATTGTAATTGGTAAGTTGGGCAGCGGCATGATCGATTACGCCGGGATGGAAAAAAAATTGGCTATATCAGAGGTATTCGCAGACCTGAAGGAAATTAACTGCGAAACGACTTACAAAATCCTGGATTTCTTTCTCTTTGCCAATCAAAAGGTGGCAGACTTTGTGGGCAATGTACCGCTCCATACGGATGACAATATGGCTGTCGAATACCTCTCTGGAAGGGCATTAAGCAGGACGTTCACCAGTTACCTCAATTACGTTTACTTGATGAAATTCCGAACACCTGTGAAGGATTACCTGGTGAACCTGGATAAGGCGCGTGAAAGCAGCGACGACATTATCAACATACTGGGTAGGTACTGGGTCACCACTACCTATAACCTAACAGGCCAGCGACTCTTTTGGGAAGGTAAGCATTCCGAAGCGTTTGAAAAATTTGACCTGATCCCCATATATAATCCTCAGGATAAGGAACCAGTAGAATATTTTGGTGCACCCTTTCAAGAGCCGTTTTTAAGAAAAGCAAAAATTCCACGATATTAAATCTATTTAATAGTAATGGGGATTGCCTTTGTTTTGGCTTCTTCCTGTTTGGGGATTCTCAATTCCAGGATACCGTCCTTCATGGAAGCAGTTATCTTTTGCCCATTCGCGTTTTTAGGTAATTGGAAAGTCCTTGCAAAGGTGCCGCAAACACGCTCCATGCGGTGGTACTCTTCCTTTTTTATTTCTTTTTCCTCTTTTCGCTCACCTTTAATCGTCAGGTTATCTCCATCTAATTCCACCTTAATGTCCTCTTTGGTGATTCCTGGCAATTCCAATTTAAATATATAATCATCTTTGGTCTCATAGATATCGGTAGCCGGCATCCAGCAGCTAGGGGATACCTGCTGTTCTTTGTCTTCTCGCATTAAATCCTCTTCAAACAGTTTGTGGATTTTTCCATACATGTCCAACAAATCTCCATAAGGTCTCCATCTTATAAAAGCCATTGTTTACCTCCTTTTTAAAGTCCTGAATTGTTTTACATGTACAATATAACATAAAAAATCCATTTTGTCAACTATTTCAGTATAAGGCAATCAAATTTATATGAGTAGATTATTATCAAATTTACTCAACTTTTTATTAATACCTTGTAAAATTCATCATTTTTTTCCCTGGAAAGTGGATACTTTCCTTCTAATATTGTTATGTGGTATAATCATTCATCGTTCACGGTGTCGGTATTACCGCGTACTTTGTTTAAATTAAACTGTCCAGGAGCAATAAATGGTTCTAAATATGAGTGACTGGTTTTTTATTTTTGGATTTTTTATTATATCCTTGATTGTAGGGCTGGCAGTCATGAAGCGCGCAGGTTCAAGTTCTGTGGAGTTCTTTGCCAGCGGTAAAAATATGCCCTGGTGGTTATTAGGTATCTCCATGGTAGCCACCACCTTTTCCACCGACACTCCCAACCTGGTAACAGATATCGTTCGTACGGACGGTGTATCCGGTAACTGGGTCTGGTGGGCCTTTTTAATTACAGGGATGGTAACGGTCTTTATCTATGCAAAATTATGGAAACGTTCAAATGTTTTAACGGATGTTGAATTTTATGAACTGCGTTACAGTGGGAAAACCGCCACCTTTCTGCGGGGATTCAGAGCCCTATACCTGGGCATCCTTTTTAACGTTATGGTAATGGGAACGGTTTCTCTGGCAGCAATAAAAATCGGCAGCATTTTACTGGGTATCTCCCCCACAGTAACAATCATCGTTTCCGGTGCTATTGTTGTTATTTACAGTATGTTGGGAGGCTTGCGGGGGGTCTTAATCACCGATCTTTTCCAGTTCTTTATTGCTATGCTTGGGGCTGTGGCTGTCGCGGTGGTAGCTGTGGGATTACCAAAAGTGGGAGGGTTGACAAAACTTTTTGCCAATGAAGCGGTTATGAAAAAACTATCGATTCTGCCCGATTTCTCCGATGCAAATTTGCTGATGGCTGCATTTATTATTCCTATTGCTGTACAGTGGTGGGCTGCCTGGTACCCTGGTGCAGAACCTGGAGGGGGAGGATATATTGCCCAGAGAATGTTTGCTGCAAAAGATGAAAAAAATGCCATCGGGGCGACGCTGTTGTTTAATGTTTCTCATTATGTACTCAGGCCCTGGCCCTGGATCATTGTTGCCTTAGCCTCTCTGGTTGTATTTCCCGATCTTGTATCACTGCGGGAAGCGTTTCCTCATGTCCCGGTGGACAAGCTGGGCCATGACATGGCATACCCGGCCATGATCTCCTTTCTCCCCCATGGACTCCTGGGACTTGTGGTGGCTTCGCTGATTGCAGCCTATATGTCTACCATCTCAACCCACTTGAATTGGGGATCCTCTTATGTGGTCAATGATTTTTACAAACGATTTATCAGAATAAAAGCCCCGGAAAAGGAATTGGTTTTGGTGGGACGAATTTCCACTCTCTGCTTGATGATAATTTCGGGTTTATTTGCGCTGCTTCTTCAAAATGCCTTCCAGGCTTTCAAAATTTTGCTCCAGGTTGGAGCAGGTACTGGTTTGCTGTTTATCTTACGGTGGTTCTGGTGGCGAATCAGTGCCATCAGTGAAATTACCGCCATGATCGTTTCATTCCTGGTGGCTGTCTACTTTGAATTCATCCACCTAAGACTTGGGTTCCCTCCGCTGGAAGATTGGCAAAAATTCGTATGGGGTGTGGCCATAACCACTGCGGCCTGGATGCTGGTCACCTTCTCTTCCAAACCCACGGATCGCAAAACCCTGCTAAATTTCTATCGCCTCATCAATCCAGGGGGACCCGGTTGGCGGTTTTTCCTTGAGAAAGCCGGCTCGGAGGGCCAAACCCTGTTGAAAAGTAGCGACAAAAAATGGGAGGTGCCGGGGAATTTACTCAATATCTTCCTGGGGTGCATGGCCATCTACAGCGCCATTTTTTCTGTGGGATTCTGGCTTTATTCAAATTATGGTCCTGCAATCGTCACCACAATCACATCTGTAGCGGCTGCGATTGGACTGATTATCAACTGGGCAAAAATCAAAACCACGGCATCTCATGGATAAGAATGAAACAATGAACATAGATGCGGATATTCAATCAATGGTCAACCAATTTCAAATTGACGGTGAGTTTCTAAGTGCTCAACCTCACGGTACGGGTCATATCAACGATACGTACGTGGTGCATGTCCTTCAGGGCGGCATCGATGTTCCATATATATTCCAGCGTATTAATCATAACGTCTTTCCCAATCCGCCGTTAGTGATGGAAAACATTGTACGGGTCACCCGACACATCCGCCAAAAACTGGAAGCGCGGGTGAAAAACAGAGAAAATATCTCCCGTTTTGTGTTGACCGTTATTTTTACCCATGAGGGCCTCAGTTACTACAGAGATCACGAAGGAAATTACTGGAGAGCGTATATATTTATTGACAGGGCCAGGAGCTATGATACGCTTCAATCGGTGGACCAGGTCTTGCAGGTGGCGCGAATGTATGGGCAATTCCAGGAAATGCTGCACGATTTTCCCGGGCCGCCTTTGCATGAAACCATACCAGATTTTCATAATGGTGGCAAACGGTTAAAGGATTTCCAGGAGGCACTGGAAGCCGATCCCTATAATCGGGCAAAAATGGCCGCGCCGGAGATTGACTTTGTAATGGCCAATGCGTCCCTATTTAGCGTCTTACCTGACCTGGTAGAGAAGGACAAAATCCCGATACGGGTCGCCCATAACGATACCAAAATTAATAATGTACTTCTTGAAGATAGCACGGGTGAAGGGGTGTGTGTCATTGACCTGGATACGGTAATGCCTGGGCTGTCACTCTATGATTTTGGGGACCTGGCCCGTACCACCCTCAGCCCCACAGACGAAGATGAACAGGACCTGTCGAAAATATCTGTAGAAATACCCAGGTTTGAAGCCATTTTAAACGGATTTTTATCCTCTGCCGGTAAAATTTTGACTCAAACGGAATGGGATTTCCTGGTCTTCAGTACCAAAATGATGACACAGATGATAGGGATTCGTTTTTTTACTGATTACTTGTTGGGGGACATTTATTTTAAAATCCGCCGCCGGGATCACAACCTGGACCGCTGCCGGACACAGTTTAAGCTGGTGCAATCCATTATGGAACATGAAGAAGAGATGAACGCTATCATTAGAAGGTTTATTTAAACCCGCGAAACACACGAAACACACGAAACTATTTTTTTTGTCTGTTGGCCTTTAATTGTCAACTTTTCGCGTATTTCGCGGGCACAACTTCTTAACACGTTTTCTACTCTTTCAGTTCCTTGAACTTCTGTTTGCATTCCTCCGAACAAAAATAATAGGTCGTGCTATGTTGCCGGTATTTAATGGCCTGGTTTTCTGGTAAGTACGTACCGCATATTGGATCTTTTTTCATCTCTTCAATAACTTTCGGAGATTTATAATGACGTGTCCGCTTCTTTTTGGATTTGGATTTAAACAAACCCAATCCCTCCCCTTTCCATAACACTTTATAAAGGAAATAGCCGATCCCCAACAGCAGAAGAAAACGAAGTAGGCGCAGTATCATCTCACTTTTTCACTTTTTACTCAAGACTGACACACTTTTGATTTCACCATATAAACAATAACCAGTCCAAAAACAATCATGAGGAAACCGGCTGCTCGCAGCACATTATTCTCCGTTACTTTGAGTCGTTCATAAAATTTTTTGATTTTTGCAGGGAACAGGAAATAAGGAATACCTTCAATGACCATTATGGAGCCTAAAATCAAGAGCAGCAGATTCAGATTCATTCGGTTACTTAGCCGATATTCTTGATGGTTCCCAGGATTTCCAGTGATATCACGTGCTTTTGAATTTCATTGGTGCCTTCATAAATCTGGAACAATTTGGCATCCCTCATCATTTTTTCCACCGGGTAATCTTTCATATAACCGTAACCGCCCATTATTTGGACGGCTTCAACAGTGACTTTCATGGCGACGTCAGTGGCCACTACTTTAGCCATGGCAGACTCTTTTGAGGCTTTCATGTTGTTGTCCAACATCCAGGCGGAACGGTAGACCAGAAGTCTGGCACCTTCGATTTCTGTGATCATCTCCACCAGTTTAAAGGCATTGTGTTGGAATGACGCAATAGGTTTTCCGAATTGCACCCTGGTCTGTGCGTATTTTAAAGCCTCTTCATAAGCGGCCCTGGCCAATCCCACACCACCAGCCCCTACAGCAGGCCTGGCAATGTCCAGCGTTTTCATGGCAATGATAAACCCGAACCCTTCCCGTCTCAGGAGATTTTTAGCTGGTATTTTCACATCATCAAAGAACAGCTCTGTCGTGTCGGAGGCCCGGTGTCCCATTTTATTCTCATGCTTGCCCACAGTGACTCCTGGGGTATCCATAGGAACGATAAAGGCAGACAATCCCCTGAGACCCCTTGAAGGATCAGTGGAAGCAAAAATAACACCCACTTTGGCAACGCCCCCATTGGTAATGAAGGACTTGGAACCGTTGATGATATAAAAATCGCCATCTTTAACAGCGGTGGTTTTTATCATTGAGTTGTCCGACCCAGCTTCCCTTTCGGTTAAGCCGAAACAGGCGAAACTCATCTCCAGTGTTAAAGGAGTCAGGAATTCTTTTTTCTGTTCATCGGTTCCAAATAATACAATGGGAGTAATAGCCAGGGTATTGGCCATCATGGAGGTATACATACCGGCACATCCCCATGCCAGTTCCTCGCAAACCACGGCATTATCAATATTGGTAAAGCCGGTTCCACCATATTCTACAGGAACGCCGGAGGTTAAAAAACCAACTTCAAAGGCTTTATTCATGACCTCGGCGGGAAACTCGTTTTTCTCATCGTATTCGCTGGCCAAAGGCCTCATTTCATTTTTTGCGAATTGATGAGTCAACTCCTTCAGTTCTAATTGTTCATCACTTAAGGAAAAATCCATTCTCAATCTCCTATGTTTTATGTTTTTATTAATTTAATCTCATTTAAGATCTCTTGAGCACTTTGGTACCGATCTTCCCGTCTCTTTTGCATACATTTTTCGACGATTTCTATCAGTTTATTCGGGACATCACTCCGATAATTTTTTATAGGTGGAACCGGTTCAAATAAATGCTGATAGAAGACATTCTCACCCTTAAAAGGGACTTTACCGGTGATTAGATGGTAGAGGGTCGCACCCGCAGAATAGATGTCTGTCCTGTGGTCTATTTTTACCCCCTGGATTTGTTCTGGAGACATATAGTATGGCGTTCCGGTTATCACGCCAGTTTCACCTTTTTTACTTTCACCCCGAATAACCGCCAGGCCAAAATCCATTATTTTAATCTCTTTTTGGCGTGTGATCATAATATTATGGGGTTTGATATCGCGGTGAATGATTCCTTTTTTATGGGAATAATCCAGGGCTTTGAGCAATTTGATGGCAATAAAGAGTATTTGAGGTACGGTAAAAACTTTTTTCTTCCGGATGATTTCCATAAAATTTTCGCCTTCCACATATTCCATAGAAATAAAGTAGTCATTATCGAGCTGCCCAACATCGTAGACCGTCACAATGTTGGAGTGGGAGAGTGACGCTGTGGAACGGGCTTCAGAATAAAAACGTTCCAGGCTTCGTTTGTCTTTTATTAATGTTTTATTTAGAACTTTTAAAGCGACAACCCGCTGCAATACTGTATCTTCTGCCCGGTAGACAACCCCCATACCGCCTTCACCGGCTTTTTTGAGGATCTTGTATCGCTTGGCTGAGTTCTCTTTAACCAGTTCCATCTCTTTGTATTTTTTTATCAACGCTTCAACTTCTTTCAGCTTTTCGTGGACATCTTTGAAGGTATAGTCCTCAGATAGAATCCCCTGGAAAATTTCATGCGCTTTTTTGAAATTCCCTGCATTCTCATGCGCCTGCCCTAACATATAATACCATTCCACGTTTGACTTGTTGATGGGTTTCTCTTTCAGCAGTTTTCCAATTTTTTCAATCACCAACTGTGGTTTTCTTGTTCTTAAAAATATCGCGGCCATTTGAGTGACAGCCTTTTCATAAGAAGGCGACGATTCCTTTACTTGTTGAAAATTGGCAAGGGCCCGTTTATCGTCATCCACTTTCAAAAAAGAATAACCGGCATTAAAAAAATCACCCGCTTTTTCATAGAGTTCTCCAGCTTTTTGATATTTTTTGTATTTAAACGAAATATCCGCCGCCTGCTTCCATTCTTTACCCAGCTCGAACATTTTGGCAGCTTCTTCCTCTTTGCCCGCTTTTAAATAATTGTCCGCAGAAGCCAGGTAGTTTTGGTTCATAAAATAGCAGTACGCTGCTTTTTCAAATTCTTTTTCCCATTCGAAAAATTCCGCTGCCCGGATATAATCTTCTCCCTTTTTAAACCATTCGGCCGCTGTTCCCATCTTGCCGCGAGCCAATGCATCCTCTCCTCTCAATTGGCAGGCCATTTTGGGATTGTTTAATTTCTCATAGACACTGGCAGCTTGCATTGGCATCTGTGCTTTTTCAAAAAGTTTTGCCGCCTCTTCATATCGCTCAAGTTTTACTGCCAATTTAGCTGCTTTATCATATTTATTATTTTTTACCAGCAATTCATAGGCTCTCTCAACCTCATTTATTTTTATATACAAATCAACTGCTTTATAGAGGTCTTTATCAAGTTGGCTTGAATCCTGGAATCCCAGCGATACATCTGCATGGGAGAGGAACCATTTCTCAAAATTAATCGCCGCTTTTTTCAAATTACCTGCTTTTTCGTAAATATAGGCCGCCTTTTTGTAAAAACTTTTTTTTTCATAAATTTGTGCGGCTCTTTCATATCTCCCATGAGCATAATAGAGTTCAGCTGCTTCCTGGAAACGATTATTATCCTCAAGAATATTACCTGCTACCTCAATATTTTTTCGCTTCAGATAGAGTTTGATCAACTTATCGAAATTCCCGCTTTTTTTATATATCTCGATGGCCTGGGTCTCTTTATTTAGTTTTTCATACAATTCTCCCATCTCATTGTATTCTTCACCTGCCTCATACGCATTGAGTGCCCGTTTGTAATCGCCAATCTCCTCAAAAATTTTACCCGCCTCGTAAAAATTATTCTGGTTAATCGCTTTCCTTGCCCTTCGAATGTAATAGGACCTTTTGAATAGTACCGAATACAATGCTTCAAATAAATTTTTATCTTCAAGATTGATGACTTTAGCTACCTTTAAAACCTCTACAAAAAATTTCAAGATGATAACAGCAAAGACTATAAAAACGGCTATTTTAAGAGCTGGGTTATCATTTAAAATTTTTATTAAATCATTCATTATCGTCCAGGGGTAAAGTATATCAAACCTCATTAAAAAAATCAATTTTAATTGACAAAAATAAGATATGAATATATACTTTTTATTAGGAGAATTTTTTGCAGTTGGTAGAAGAAAATATGTTGAGGAGTTTTTATTAGAACGATGAATATACAGTTCAATCAATTTAAAAAGTTAAATTCGTTTTTAGTCTCTTTCTCCCCCCAACTGGAGTTTGAAAGGGAGGAGTTGAACAGAGAAAATTCTGAAAAATTAATTCGTTCCCTGGTCTATATTATAGACGCCTTAATTAAAGCAGAAAACCTGTATAAAAAAAGAAACCTGATACTTCCTGAGGGACGATCCTTTTTCACGGGAGATACCATTGAGGTTATGGCCAACATCAATCTTTACCTGTATAAATTCGACACAAAAGTGTTAAATTTCACCAGAACCGAACGGCAAACCTTTATCTTTATCATTGAAAATATCATTGATTATTTTAAAAATTGCAGTATCTATTCGAATCAAAGGGACAAAAGGAATTTGTTTATCGATTACCGCTTCTGGATTGAGAATTTTTTTAAGATTATAGACCAAAAAATAACCGGTGCCATCCATTCAAGTAAAAAAATAAATTTAAAACATTTTTTTCATCCCGATGATTCCATTAAAAATCAACTGGTTTTTTCCAATGTAACTGCCAGTTTTAGTATCTCGCCCTTTGTGATAACCAAAGGAAATCAAAATTTATTTTTAGCTGGAGTCACGGATGACGCCTTGATTTACAAAGATATCGATTTTGAAAAGGAAATCGTTATAAAAAACAAAACCTATGATACACTGGTTTTTGAATTCCTCTTTTCCAATTTCGATTTTAACCGCGCCGATTATTTAAAAAGGAGAATAAAAGGTGAAGCCTATATATTGGCGGAAACGTTTGAATTGATTCGGAAGGCCTGTGACTATCATAAAGACCGGCGATTTAAAGAAAGTTGCGATATATTGAAAGAAATATCCTTTGACAAACTTAACCTGCCACTCATCTACTTACTACAGATAAAAAACCTGGTGAACATAAATCGGGTATTTGAAGTAAAACAATTAATGCAAAAATTCGTATTACTCTATCCCTACTACGTCGATGCCTATGAAATCATGGGAGATATCTATTTCAGGGAAGAGAATTTCGAGTTGGCCCTTAATTTTTACGAAAAAGTTTTGATGCTCACTCAAAATAAACGGGTGGCTGAAAAATTAAAAAAAGTTAGAGATTCCATTTTGAAAAATAAAGGGAAACCCCCTCAGCAGCAAAATGAGTATTTTTACGATATTACCGCCAGCATGTTCGATAGTGATGAAGAGATCATTTTAAGGGAGAAAGAGCAGCGTCAAATGGTAGAGATATTGATATCCAAATCCAGGAGAAATGTTCTGCTGGTGGGAGAGAGCGGTGTGGGAAAAACAGCTCTCATAAAACTTTTATCCCAGAAAATCCTGGCCGGGAATGTGCCTGATTTTTTAAAGGAAAAACGACTCAAAGAAATCAACTTTGTCTCTTTGTTAACCGGTTCTAAATACAGGGGACAATTTGAAGAGAAGGCATTAAAGCTTTTGAATGAATTTAAAAACCAAAAAGCCATCCTGGTACTGGAAGACCTTCACCTGATGATGTCTACAGGAGCTGCCAGAGGGACCTCTTTGGACCTGGTAAATATATTAAAACAGTTCTTAAGGGAAAATTCCATCCAGGTTATCGCCACCACCAACTATGAAGAGTATAAAAACACCATTGAAAAAGACAATGCGCTGATGGGCTTTTTTCAAAAGATTAAAGTCAATGAGTTATCCTTAGAGGATACCAAAATCATTTTGAACAACCTGGCGAAAAATATTTTCACCAAAGAAAAAATTCTGGTACCAGGGGATATCATCAATGATATTGTGGAAAGTGCAAAACGAGATATCAAAGAGAAAAAATTACCCGATTCCGCTGTCATGATCCTTGAACGAGCCATTGCCAAAGTAAAAGTGAAAGCACATACCGGGGAGTTGAATAAATTTAAGGTAGAGCAGTCGGACATAGTGGAAGTTCTTTCCGATATGTTGAATCTTCCGGAATCAAATGTATCTGTCTCATTAAAGAATCGGCTGGTTCATTTGAGAGAAGCGTTATTGAAACAAATCGTTGGACAGGATACATCCATTGAGCGGATTGCCTCCACTATAATCACCGCCAAATTGGACTTTGATATAAAAAAGAACCGACCCGATGGGGTTTTTTTATTTATCGGTCCTACAGGGGTGGGGAAGACAGAAACCGGCATTGCCCTGGCAAGAGCCCTCTACGGCTCGGAGGATTATTTAATACGCATCGATATGTCCGAGTATATGGAGAGATTTACTTATTCACGGTTTGTGGGGGCAGCACCTGGTTATGTGGGGTACATGGATTCCAACCAGTTGACCGATAAAGTCAGGCAAAACCCATTTTCCATCATACTGCTGGATGAAATAGAAAAAGCCGATTCCCAGTTATTAAATATTTTTTTGCAGGTATTTGATGCCGGCCGTTTAACCGATGCCCGCGGTAATGTGGTTGACTTCTCACACGCGACTATTATAATGACCTCCAATATCGGGACCTCTTTGTTCTCCAAGACCCAGATGGGGTATCAAAGCGATCTGTCCGGGGGTCATGTCTCACATGCAGCGCTGATAAAAGCATTAAAAAGGTATTTTTCCCCGGAATTTTTGAACCGGGTGGATGAAATCGTAATATTTAAACACCTGGAAAGTGACGATATTAAAAAGATCATTGATATTCAATTAGAAGGCACACGGCAGCAGTTTGAAAAATTGGACAAGGAATTGGTGGTCAAGGATGAAGTGATCGATTTTATAATAAAAAAGGGCTATTCGAAAGAGTATGGGGCACGTCATATCTCCAGAACCTTGAAGAAGCATATACTGGAAAAGATTGCCCACTATTCCCTTGAAGAGGAATGGGAAAATGCACATCAGATAGTTTGTTCACTGCACAAAGGAGGCGTGGTACTGCAATTAGAGACAGAGGAAATCGCATCCCTGGATGATTCCAAATTAATCGAACAGATGAACATAGAGTAATAAATAGTTTTTTTGCCGGGCACCTATTTTAAATTTTTCCCCATGCCGTGAAAGTTAAATTAAATAAATTAAAAATTTCACCCCAAAATATTGATTTTTTTAAGTTTGGAATTAATAAAATCAATATTTTATGCCATATATATTAAAAATATTAAGGTAAGATAAAAAAATGACACATCAGTGGCAGGAATAAATAAAAAGCGGGAACATACTGCGCACCCACAACTCAAAATATTCGGAACCTGAGTTCATCGCTAATTTTTGTAAACCGCGAAGACACGTGAGGACACGCAAAGAAATAAAGAAAAAAGACCATCAATGAAAAGTTTTTGGAAGTCCAGAAACCTTTTTACAAAAAGGTTTCTGGCCGCCGGGGGCAAAATTAGATGGTGGATTTTGGTGCACTCCCCATCTTTAAAATAACAAAAAAACCTGCTATAATCCCAATGGAGGTTAATATGTTAAAGAAAACATTGTTTATGCTTATCGGTTTTGTTTTTGTTTTCCACATCTCTTCGTTATTTTTATTCAGCACTTATTCCATTGTAGCCTATGATAAAGAGAACGGTCAGATTGGTGTGGCTGTGCAATCACACTGGTTTTCCGTGGGCGCGCTGGTGCCCTGGGCAGAACCGGGGGTGGGTGCTGTAGCAACCCAGTCCTTTGTGGAACCTTCCTATGGTCCCCTGGGCCTGGCATTGATGCGTTCGGGAAAAACAGCACAGCAAGCCCTGACCGGGTTGACGGCAGCAGACCCTAATGTGGATGTTCGGCAGGTCGCAATGGTGGATCTTAAAGGTAATGCAGCGGCTCATACGGGTAAACTGTGCATTGCTGCCGCAGGTCAATACATTGGAACAAATTTCTCCTGCCAGGCCAATATGATGGAAAAAAACACGGTATGGGACGCAATGGCAACGGCTTATGAAAATACAAAGGGAGAACTGGTAGACCGACTGCTGGCTGCGCTGGAAGCAGCTGAAGCCGAAGGCGGGGATATCCGGGGGAAACAATCAGTTGCTATCCTGGTGGTGAAAGCAAAACCCTCTGGCGCACCATGGAACGATCGCATCTATGATCTCCGGGTGGAAGACCATCCCTCCCCCCTGAAAGAAATAAGGCGACTGGTGACAGTGGCAAAAGCCTATAATCATATGAATGCAGGCGATGCATACCTGACGGAAAATAACGTGGAAGCTGCTCTTAAAGAGTACACCACTGCCATGAACATCTACCCTGGCAACCCGGAAATGATCTTCTGGCCTGCGGTGACCATGGCAGCATCGGGAAAACTGGAACAAAGCCTGCCCCTCTTTAAAAAAGTATTTCAACAGGATAAACGGTGGGCAGAACTGCTGAAACGCCTCCCAAAAGTGGGGCAGTTTCCCAAAGATCAAGCATTGATGAAAAAAATTCTCTCATATGCCGGGATGTCGGAGTAATGAAAAAGGTCGTATTTTTAATTTTTATATCCCTCCTTTTGGTCTGGAATTGCGGAGAGGAATCAAAAGAGGGAGTGGCATCACAGGAAATAAAAAAGGAGAAACCGAGTGTAACGGTCAGTATTCTTCCCCAGGAATATTTTGTTCAACGGATTGTGGGGGATAAATATAAAATCAATGTGATGATACCGCCGGGTCACAGCCCTGCCACCTATGAACCCACTCCCCGGGAAATGAGAGCAGTCAGCGAATCCATTCTATACTTCCGCATCGGTTTTATTGCGTTTGAAAAGGCCTGGATGGATAAAATCGCCTCTATCAATAAGGGGATGAAGATTGTGGATACTTCCAAAGGGGTCTCCCTTATCAGGGGGATGCCTCACCAATCCCACGAGGAGTCTGAAACAGAAGGCCTTCACCATCATGATCAAAGAGGCATCGATCCCCATATCTGGTTATCCCCTTCAGCGGTAAAGGTACAGGTTAAAAATATGCTGGACGCCTTTGTTGAAACAGATCCTAACGGCCGGGCAATTTATGAAAAGAATTACCAGGAGTTTGTTCAGGATATCGACCAACTGCAGGTGGAAAACGGAGCAGTTTTAGAACCCTTTAGGGGCAGGAAATTTATGGTGTATCATCCGGCATGGTCCTATTTTGCCATGGAATATGGATTGATCCAGTTTCCCATTGAGATTGAGGGTAAAAGTCCCGGCGCTGCAAACCTGAGAAAAATAATCGACCTCGCAAAAAAAGAAAATATCCAGGTGATTTTTGTACAGCAGCAGTTTGACGCCAACAGTGCCCGGGCCGTTGCCAATGAGATTGATGGAAAGGTGATTGTCATGGACCCCCTGGCTCCTGACTGGCTTTATAACATGAAAAAAATGGCTCTTACTTTTAAAGATGCTTTAACCATAAAATGAAAATAAGGATATAATGGAAACATCAAGAGACATTAAAGAGAAAAAAATCCTGGAACTCCAACATATCACTGCCGGTTACAATGACCATATTGTGCTGGAAGATGTGAACCTATCGGTACATGAAAAGGATTTTATCGGGGTCATCGGAGCCAATGGAAGCGGTAAAACCACGCTTTTAAAGGTGATATTGGGATTGCTTCCACCTATGCGCGGTAACATTCGATTTTTTATTGAAGATATCGGGCAAATAAAAAAGTATATCGGGTATATGCCGCAGGCATCGATGTTTGATAAAAAATTCCCCATTACAGTCAAAGATGTGGTTATTTCCGGCCTGATAGCCAAAGCAGGATTATTCAGGCATTTTTCCAGGATGCATAAGACAAAGGCCGATGAAATCATGGATAAAATGGACATCCTCCATTTAAAAAATAGGGCCATAGGCGAGCTTTCGGGTGGACAGATGCAGCGGGTCTTTCTTGCCAGGGCTCTGATATCTTCTCCAAAACTGCTGGTGCTGGATGAACCCAATACCTATGTGGATAAAAGTTTTGAAAAAAGTTTTTTCGAGATTTTAACAGAGTTAAATAAAGAGATGGCCATTATCCTGGTTTCCCACGACCTGGGCATGATTTCCTCGTATGTCAAATCCATTGCCTGTATTAGTTACCACCTCCATTACCACGATTCCAGTGAAATTACACAAGAGCAGTTGGATAGCTACAACTGTCCCATCGATCTAATCACCCATGGCGACCTGCCGCACCGGGTATTAAAAGATCACAGCGACTGTGAAACCTGTGCCAAAGGAGTGAAGCTAAAACCAGAAGGCGAAAAATAGCTATGTTGGAACTCCTTAACTACCAATTCTTTGTCAATGCACTGCTGGCAGCTGTTTTTTCAAGTATCACCTGTGGGTTTATCGGCACTTATATTGTTTCCCGGCGTATTGTGTTTATCAGCGGCGGCATCAGTCATACCTCCTTTGGCGGTGTGGGTATCGGTTATTACCTGGGCATCCATCCCCTGCTGGGAGCCGCGATTTTTTCAGTGCTTTCTGCCATCGGTATTGAAATCTTCTCCCATAAATCCGAACTGCGCGAAGATTCCCTCATCGGCATGATGTGGTCGTTCGGTATGGCTGTGGGTATTATTTTTATATTTATAACACCAGGATACGCCGCCAACCTGATGAGCTACCTTTTCGGCAGCATCCTGACAGTTTCATCTTCCGAGATTCTTTTAATGGCAGGCTTGGCCCTGCTGATTTTCCTTTTCTTTGCCTTCCTATTCAAGGAGATTCTCTTTGTTGCTTTTGATGAAGATTATGCCAGGACCCAGGGAATCCCTACGACCATTATCAATTACGTACTTATCAGCCTGGTGGCCCTGACCATTGTTATCAATATCCGGGTGGTAGGTATTATTATGGTTATTTCACTTTTAACCATCCCCCAGGCCACTGCCAATTTGTTTACCAAAAGTTTCAAACGAATTATTATCTATTCAGTTGGTTTTGCTTTCCTGGCATCTGTTTCCGGTCTTTTTATTTCCTACAAGTTGAATATTCCCTCAGGCGCAGCCATTATATTTGACGCCATTATCATTTTCCTTATTTTGAAGACCGTATTATACATTCATACCAGGATAAAATTAAAAGCCAGGTTAAATAAAAAGAATGATGAATGATGAATGATGAATAAAAAAGAAGCAAATTGAACAATAAATGATGAAGCTGCCTTCATCATTCATCACTCATCATTTATAATTAAGACCGGTTAATGCGGATATGTCTTCTCGCCAGCCTTTATAGGAACGGCGAGGTTATTTTCCAGCGGCGGTAAGGGGCAATTGTAGACAGGTGCGTAATTGCAGAGGGGATTAAAACAGCGATTGAAATCAAAGACGAATGTTTTGCCTTCGGGTTCATGGATTTCCAGGAAGCGACCCGTAGCATAGGTCTCCTTCCCATTGGTGGTATCGCTAAAGGGAATAAACAAAATGTTTGAGTCAGGGTCGTCCTTATCAAGACTGAATTTAAAAGCGGTTAATTGAAGCGATTTGCCGAGCAAATGAAAACGTATTTTGGCGTATTTATAAAAAGTCTTTTCCTGGCTGCGGCTGGTGAGCATCTTTATCTTTTCAAAGGTAGGAAATTTTTTTATGGTAGCAGGAACCGCGTATTCAAGGGCCGGTGGAAAATAGATGAGGTGTGAAAATTTTTTTATTTGGGGACGCATCGGGTCAAATACCAACAGGGTGAGAGCATCTTTCGATGTATAAACAGACACAGTAAATCGACCCACTTTAAATGTTGCTCTTCCCGGAAGCGGTGAACCAGGTTTTAAGGTTTTGCTGCCGAAGGTGCAGGTAATCCCGGAAGTGTAGGGTTCCCAGTACCACTGGCCTTCTCTGCCTATAACAGAAAATTGAACGCCTCTTTCTTTTTTGTCTGAGAGAGTGATATTGCCGTTATTTTCCAGGATAAACATCTTCCCGCCTGGTTTTAGGGTGAAGCGTTTCACCCCAGCCATTGGGGAGGTAGGGGAGGTCTTAAATTCATGATCTTTTTTTTGCCGCTCTTCTAACAGGGTTTGCCGCCACTTCGTCTCCTTTGATACGGAATGACTTTTATCGTCAGTGGCATGGATTTGTATAAAAAGAGTCAATACACAAAGCAATATGCATCCGTTCATCAGTTTTTCTCGTTTCATCATAAGCCTCACGTTATTTCCCTGAGTGGGGAAGGAATATTTTTTTGAGTTATTTGAGCAAATCGAAAGGTTAATTTTATAACACATATAGGATTTTGTAAAGTGCCTGTTATTTGCCTCAGCAATTCTAATTTTGGCGTTTTAAGAACGGGCAAACACAAGGTTTGCCCCTACGCTAGCACGAAAACAGGCATCAGACGTAGGGGCTCGGCCTGCATTTCGTGTTCGCCCAAACATTCGGCAAAATTAGAATTGCTGTATTTGCCTGGCTCCTTTATTTGCCTTTATTTGCTCTTGAAAATTTTCTTTATATCTGGTACTTATGTCTATTAATATACGAGGAGGTTTAGGTATGACAGTTAAACGTTTAATATTTAAAGCCAGCCTGCTGCTGCTGGTGGTGGGGTCGGTTGTCCTGGTTTCCTGTGGGAAGACCACACCTGCTGATCTTGTTTTAATGGAGGGCAAAATTGCCACCGTAGACAAGGATTTTTCCATTCAACAGGCCGCAGCGGTTGTGGGTGATAGGATCGTTTTCGTTGGCAGTAATAAAGATGTCAAAAAATATATCGGTTCCAGGACCGAGGTTATCCGGCTCAAGGGGAAGCTTGTTTTGCCAGGGCTTATTGATGCGCATGCTCATTTTCACAGTCTCGGAGAGCAGTTGTCTTACCTTAATATCACTGGCACCACCCGTTATCAAGAGGTTATCGATAAAGTAGCGGAGAGGGTGAAATCCGTTTCACCCGGTGAATGGATCATCGGCGGCCGGTGGGACCACAACGATTGGCTGGAAAAAGCATTTCCACACCACCAGGCCCTTAGTGACGTATCTCCTGTTAATCCCGTCTATTTGAGGCGCATCGATGGGAATTCTGCTTTTGTCAATAAAAAGGCAATGGAGGTTGCCGGTATCACAAAGGATACCCCTGATCCCTTCGGCGGTGTGATTCATCGGGATGAGAAGGGCAAACCCACTGGTGTGTTGATCAACCGCGCCATGAACCTTGTAAAAAAGCATATCCCGAAAGATACCCAAGACCAATACCGGGCGAAATTCCTGAAGGCAGTGCAAAGTTGTCTGGCTGTCGGCCTCACCGGTATCCATGAAGCCGGCGTGGGATCGGATGAGATCAAGATGTATAAAAGCCTCATCGATAAGGAACAACTGGGTATTCGTATTTATGCCATGTTGGGGGAGCAGGAGAAACCGGGATTGACAGGTGATCTGGAAGCTTATTTTCAGAAGCACAGGATCGAGCAGTACGGCAATTATTTTCTATCGGTTCGGAGTATTAAATTGTTTTTTGACGGGGCATTGGGTTCCCGAGGTGCTGCGTTTTTCCAGCCTTATGCCGATGACCCTGGGAATAAAGGGTTGCTGCGTATCACACCGGAGTATATTACCCGGGTGGCCCGGGCGGCGTTAAAAGTGGGTATGGGTGTGAATACGCATTGTATTGGTATCCGAGGGAATCGTCTCTGTCTTGATGCATATGAAGTGGCATTGAAAGAAATTCCTACTAGAGATCACCGATTCAGGATTGAACATTCGCAGGTGGTAAGGCAGGAGGATGTGAAGAAGTTTGCTGCTCTGGGGGTCATTCCTTCGATGCAGCCGACTCATTGTACGTCAGACATGTATTTTGTTGAGGACAGGATTGGGAAGCAGAGGGCAGAGGGTGCTTATGCGTGGAAGTGGTTCCTGGAGGCGGAATTGGTGATTCCATGTGGCTCTGATTTTCCTGTGGAGTCCAATAATCCGTTGTTAGGGATATATGCGGCAGTAACGCGGCAGGATGTGAAAGGGTGGCCGGAGGGTGGTTGGTTTCCGCAGCACCGCTTGACCATAAAGGAGGCAATTAAGGGTTTTACCATTTGGGCAGCGTATGGAGCGTTCCAGGAGAATGTATTGGGCTCAATTGAAAAGGGAAAGTTGGCGGATTTTACGGTTTTGGACAGGGATATATTGGAAATTGAGGCCAAAGAGATTCTAAAGACAAAGGTTTTGTATACCATTGTGGGAGGTAAAATCCGTTACCGGGGAATTTGACAATAAGGAAAGTGTAATTTGCCTGACCCCTTTTTTAAAATATTCCAATCTCAGAGATATGATACGTCTCAGAGATTTCTTGCTTATGTTTCTAAATAATCTCTTTAATCGCTTCAATTTTCTGCATAGTTAATATATACATCCTTATTAAAAAAAATCAACAAAATCAACCGTTAAGGAGGGAAAAAGTTGAAAGGCTAGATTAATCAGGCCGCGCGATACCGATAGTGAAACTGGTCACTTTTTTGTCTCCTACCTGGTGATACTGCGGTTCACATTCTTCTCCTACCTGCTTATTTATGTCAAAAATCACCAGGTAGCCCTCTTCCACAGATTCCGATGCCATGTATTTTCCCGATACCTGGGTAATCCCATCATTAAGAGTACGGGTAATATTGTGACGATTTATTTTCGTTTCAATGATATATTTCCTTCCCTTATGAGTTAAAATAATATCCATTCTGCCAAACCCGGAAGGAACTTCGTACCGAAGCTCTCCTGCTCCCTCTCTCACAAATTGGTAAAGCCAGGCTGTAAGAAGAAATTGCCCCGTCTTTTCATAGGGTTTATCCTCTTTATAAAATGCTTTTACCCCGATCTGCGCAATATATTGTTCAAAATGGAGGAGAATTCTTTCCATATCGAGTCTGTTTCCCGGTAATACGTATTCATCCAGGGATATCTCTTCGTATGCTTTTACTTCTCTAAAAAAAACTTTAATAAACATGGCTTTATATATGTTATTGGCGACAACTGCACGACCGTGTTTATTTTTTATCAGGCCATATTGCTCCAACCAGGTTTGGTCCTCCTCGTAAGGACTGTACTCGACATTATCGAACACGATTTCCACAAACGTCTCTTTATATAGTTTGGCCTTTTCATAAAGATTGTCAAAGTGGTCGTTTTTTTCCAGCAGAAGGATTTTTATGGCTTTTTCTACATCCGTTTGGTCAATGGGTTCTATGGTTCCGGGCTTAACATCTACAGTGAGGATGGTGCCCAGCCGGTTGACCAGCCAGGGCTGGCCCCCTGTTTCTTCATGAATCTTCTTGACTGCTTTTTCCGAAAAAGGTTGGTTTGTTTCTTCCGTATATTGAGAAAAAAGATCACGCACGTTTTTTAAGGAGAAAGGCGGTAGGTCCACCTGGTCGGCAATATTAAAAGGAGAGACTCCTCCGACGATAAGTTTGGTTATATTCCTGATTCCAATCAAGCCGATAGAATAAAGGGCTTTTTGCTCTACGCTTTTGTATTTCTGGTACAACCTCCTTAATGTGGTTAAGAAATTTTCCAATTCATCTAAAGGAATCCCGTCAAATTCGTCGATAAAAATGACAATTTTTTTTAATTCGATTACCCGGTTCAATTCCTCCAACAGCTCCATAAAGGAAAGATGGTTTGTTAAACGAAGGTTCTCAAGAAAGGGCTCGATAATTTCGTATTTTTCGCAGCCAACCTCTCTAAGCCTATTTCTTAATTGGGTATAAAGCTCCTTTTCGATTTCCCTGTAAAACTCTCTTTTACTTACATCGTTAAGGTTCTGGAAACATAATAATATTACGATATAGGTCGGTTCTATGTGCAGTTCTTTGTATATTCCCTCTAAAAACGTTGTTTTACCGCTCTGTCTCGGGGCAAACATGGAGAAGTACCGGCCTTCGTCTACCATGGTTTTTAAGTCTTGCTTTTTAGTATTGGTAACATTACTTAAACGGATATAGTAAGCCTTTTTCGGGATTACTGAACCCGAATCTTCGAATATTCGTTCCGGCTTTCTATATGTCATCTTATTTACCTTTATTTCTTTTCCTGTCATAGATTTATCTTATTGCAATCATTCAAATTTGTCAAGGGTTCGACCGCTGTGAATGGGAAAAGGGAAAGAAACAAGAAAATTGTACTCTCTCTTTTTTATTTCTCACTTACAGAGAATTCAATCTCGTTCCGGGGGAAGAATTTACAAAACTCGTTACGGGTTGCGGGGAGAGCTTTGTTATTTGCCTGACCTCTTTTTTTCGTTCGATTACTGTTTTTATATATTCCAAACCATTTTGAATCTGTTCTCTTTGGATGCCGTTGGGATATCGATTGCCAATTTCTGAAGTTCCACCAGGATTTTTATTTTTTCCTCGATAGGCAGTTTTGCTCGGTCTTTATGAAAGTGTTCCTTTGACTTGTATATCTTTTGTATCTCATCCCATCTCGCTGCTTTGTGTTTCATCATAACCTCCGAAACATTTCAAACTTTGTTTTCAGACCATGTTTTTTAAGAATCTTCTCAAGATGAGTTTCGTCAAAATCCCCTTCATTTAAGAATTTGATTATCCTCTCTTTATCTTTGGGTCTAAAGGTCTGAATCATAATGGCAATCAAATACTCTTGACTAAAAACGTTTACTATTGTTTCCCTATATTTTAATTGTGCGGCATTATCCACAGCCTCTTCTATTAATTCATTGTAGATAGGAAGAAATTGAACCGGGATACCTTCGATGAGGATGTGTTCTTTTTCTGCCTTATACCCCTTTCCGTTTAAGTAATCAACCACCGGAGAGAGCGCTGATAAGCTTTCATTCTTTTCAGAAGGTACAAAATAAACATCAAGATCGTAAGTAAGTATTGGCTCAACGTAAAATATTGCAGCAACAGCGCCCCCCACGGCATATTTTTTCACGATGCCTTTTGACTGCATCTCATTGATTACCTTTATTGCTTTATCCATACACTATACTTTATAACAAAACCACGCAAAATTCAACTGCCTGTTCATTTTTATATTAGGGGGGGGGTTAAATATATTAAAAATATCACTCTAAAATATTGATTTTTCTTATTTAAGGGTTGAAAAAATTGATTTTTTAGGAAATATATATTTAAAAAGTGATCAAGGTTTTTTCTCGTCTATCCCCTTCATTATCATTCCTCATCAAGAGCTAAACAAGTGAATCAAAGAACAAACCTTCAGACTTTTATCATAACAATTATTATTTTTTTGATTCCGTGGGAAAAAAAAGCAGCCGGGCCTTAGGGATTCTCCATTCTCCTTTGGACCCGGCCGTCTTTTTTTTGCTACGTCAGGGCACGGGATTACAAAAAATGACTAACTCGGTTCCCCGGTGCTCCCCTGCGGTACCGCCTTGGACTCTTTTTTGATCATCCTTGTCCAGGACGGTGTCAAGGTTCTGGATTGTCATCTTGCCGAGACATAGTTTCTTTTCTTTTTTTTGTTTCACGCTTTCCTCCTTGGTTTGTAAATTTTAAATATGTTTATTTTCAACGATGGCGACTTTTTATCATCTGTCCCCATCCTCATCATTCCTCATCAAGAGCTAAACAATTGAATCAAAGAACAAACCTTCAGACTTTTATCATGACAATTATTATTTTATTTGATTCCAAGAGAAAAAAAAGCAGCCGGACCTTTGGGATTCTTCATTCTCCTTTGGATTCGGCCGCCTTTTTTTGCTATGTCAGGGCTCGGGATTACAAAAAATGATTACATCGGTTCCCCGGGTCTCCCCTGCGGTACCGCCCTTGACCCCTTTTTTATCATCCTTGTCCAGGATGGTGTCAAGGTTCTGGATTGTCATCTTGCCGAGACATAGTTTCTTTTCTTTTTTTTGTTTCATTCTTTCCTCCTTGGTTTGTAGATTTTAAATATGTTTATTTTCAACGATGGCGACTTTTTATCATCTGTCCCCTTCCTCATCATTCCTCATCAAGAGCTAAACAAGTGAATCAAAGAACAAACCTTAAGGCTTTTATCATAACAATTATTATTTTTTTGATTCCGTGGGGAAAAAAAGCAGCCGGGCCTTAGGGATTCTCCATTCTCCTTTGGGCCCGGCTGCCTTTTTTTGATATCTCAGGGCTCGGGATTACAAAAAATGGGTACGTCGGTTCCCCGTTGCTCCCATGCGGTGCCGCCCTTGACCCCTTTTTGATCATCCTTTTCCAGGATGGTGTCAAGGTTCTGAATTGTCATCTTGCTTAGATGTAGTTTCTTTTCTTTTTTTTGTTTCATTCTTTCCTCCTTGGTTTGTAAATTATAAATATATCTATTTTCAGCGATGGTGAAAACTTACTTTTCCGATTCAAAAACCTACTCCTTCGATCCTCTAACGTTCTAACATTTGATTCGTCAAACGATCTGGCTATATTTTACTGGAATAAAAAGGAGGCCGAAATAATAAATGTTCCAAAAACTATAAATTATGTTCCAGTCTGATTCTGTCAATATAACAAATGTTCCAAAAATTATTGCATATGTTCCAAAATGCATTTTAAAGAAAAAACCAAACAAAAGGAAAAGATTTTGCTAGAGATTTTTTGGAATAATTGGGAGGGAAAGTGTTATTTGCCTGATCTCATTTTTCCTCTTTTTTCCTATCTTTTCAAACACTGGACTGGTCCACGGGCAGGAAAAATGAGTATTTTGACAGTTCTAAATGAAGATTTTTAGGATTGATTTTTTACCAGGTACTTTATTCTTATAAGATGAAGGATGATAAAGGATGTAAATAGGTAAATGTTGAATCTATTATTCTTCAGGTACCATTTTTTGTGAATCTTCTTCCGAATTCTTGTTTTGCTCTTCCTCTTCATCAACATCAGCAATCATTTTTTTTGTCATTACTTCTAGGAGTGGCAAATCTTCTTCAATGGTTTGCCAGACAATTTTCAGGTTCACTCCAAAATATTCGTGAATTATTTTGTCTCTCATCCCTGCAATTTCACGCCAGGGGATCTTAGGATATTTTGCTTTTACCGCATCAGGAATGTTTTTAACTGCTTCCCCAATAATTTCGAAACACCTTATCACAGCATGTGTTGTTTTTCGATCATAAGAAAATTTCTCAAAACTCATGCCCTCTGTAAATTCCTGGATTTCCGATATTGAAGTCTTTATATCATTCAGGTAATCTTTGTATACCCTTTTCCTTTTTGGTTGCTCAGACATATTGGGTTTCTTTTAATATTACTGAACCGATGTGCGGTTTAAGTGAGTCTTTTGTTACCAGGTCTACCTTTTTGCCCAACAGCTCAGATAAGTAAGATTCCAGACGCATAAATTTTATAAACCCAATGGGCTTATCAAAAGAAACCAGTATATCGATGTCGCTGTCAGCCTCCTGCTCACCTCGTGTATAAGAGCCAAATATTCCAATCTCAGAGATATGATACTTCTCAGAGATTTCTTGCTTATGCTTCTCAATAATCTCTTTAATCGTTTCAATTTTCAGCATAGTTAATATATACATCCTTTTTAAAAAAAAATCAACAAAATCAACCGTTGAGGAGGGAAAAAGTTGAAAGGCACAACAATTCCTCTTTTCCTTGCACCGTCCCTCTTTTGTCCCTTTTTTTCCACATGTGCAAATGAAAACTTTGAAGGCACTTGCATCCGTAGCGAGCCCTTTTTCCCTGATAAGAAGGTGGTAACAGGTTAGCTGATATTCACCGCAGCGGAATGGATCGTTTATCTAAGCAAAAGTGGGTCAATTTATTCGGGTGCTATAGGGATCGACGATTTTCATTTTCGCCTCAATCGTATCCGCCGATAAATCAGCACCGCATTCCCACTCCACAAAATATCCTCCATTAAAAACTTTCATGAATTCATCCGCGTTTTTTAAATCGGCAAAGGCTTCAAATTCCAGGTAGGGCTCAATACTAAATATCCCCACCCGCCCATCATCCGAAACAATTGTCAATGTTAAATCAGGTTTAGGTGTCAAATCTTTTATTCTCATTGATCAAGTCCTTTGATAGGAAAGGGTTTCTTGCCATGCACCGCCAACTCCCAATCTGCAAGAAGATCGTCCCTGTGAATTTCAATCCAGGCAACGACAAGCTTATGTTTGTTTGGCGGCAATTCACCTGCGAGAATGTTTCCTTCCGGGATAGAGTATACAGCCACCTGTACCATTTAATCAGCATGAATATGAGGTAGGCGATGCTTTTCATTATCCTTAAAAAACATCCGGATTAGAATTCGTAGAACATCGATATAGTCGGCATATTTAATTCCTTATTTTTATCCATTTGAACATTGTCGGTCTTTCCCGGAACAGTATTTTTACCACAAAAAAAGAAAAAATTCAAGATAGATTTCAAAAGAAAACGAAAACTGGGAAAACCGGGAGCGGTTGAAAAACCTTCCGGCCAACCTTCCACTACCTTCCACTTTCCCTTTCCGTTTCCGGACTGTCCCCTAAAACCCCCAATATTCCAATCTCAGAGATATGATACTTCTCAGAGATTTCTTGCTTATGCTTTTCAATAATCTCTTCACTCGTTTCAATTTTCAGCATAGTTAGTATATACATCCATTCTAAAAAAAAATCAACAAAATCAACCGTTAAGTAGGGGAAAAAGTTGAACGGCACAACACTTCCTCTTTTCCTTGCACCGTCCTTCCTTTTGCTTCCTTTTCTGAGGATTTTTATATATCATTGTCAAATGAAAATAATTGGTGTATAATTAATTCATGGGACAGCAGGAGTTGACACAAAGGATTTGCGAATTGCTTTCCAGATGGAAAGCTAAGATTGAGACTAATAAAGCCATGAATTTCTACGACATCAACCTCGTAGCCGAAGATGTGGCCGCAAAACTTTTAAATTGGATTTTCGACCTTGAGTTGGAAAATTTGAACGAAAAACAAAAGAACTTCCCGGGTATTGATCTGGGTGATACGAAAAATGAGATCGCTTTCCAGGTCACATCAAGAAACGACGCAAAAAAAATAAAGGAATCCCTGGAAAAGTTTATGAATGGTCCGAATCAAAAATTCTCCAAAGGCATGAAGTTCTTTATTATAAACAACAAACCAAATTTGAGCCGGCAAAAGTATGATTCAATCTGTCCCGATTTCGATACAGATCTCGATATTTTAACATTGGACGATTTAATTGTAGAAGTCAAAAAAATATACAGGCAAGACAGGGAACGATTCGATAGCATCCTGGCGTTTTTAGAAGAGGAATTCGGGGATAACCGTGAAACGGGTCGTGGTGAAACCGTTGACCTTTATAAAATCCTACTGGAGGGTTCCAGGAAGTATTACGATGCGTTGAAAGGGCCCAACGGAAGGTTTAAAAATCTAAGAATTTCCGACATTATTTTACCCCGTCTGTCAAACGAGTGGATCGAAACCCATGCCGTCACTGGCAGCATGGCTTATTCAGAAATAAAAAAAAATACCACGGAATATGTCGGCACTGAAAAAAAAAGTGAAATATTAAATGTACTTGACGCACTACCGGTAATTTGGAAAAAGGAATGTAAGCATACAGTTATTATGGGAGCAGTCGGCATGGGAAAAACAGTCTCCTTGATTCATTGTTGGGAGAAATACCTGGAGAACAGGAAAGAAATCAAACCTGTACCGGTATTTATCGAGTTGAATGAGTTCAACCAGCTAAAAGAAGACAAGAGGGATGGATTTATTTTATCCATGATCTATCAATACTATGGAAACACTTCCACTAAAACGCGGGAGGAAATATGGGAAGCAATGAGACGGCCATTGCACCAGGATGAATATATCCCCTCTATGGTTTTACTGCTGGATGGATATAATGAGATAATGGTGGAGAAAAGAGAATTTTTGTTTGAATTGAACCGCATCGCGGAACAATGTCCGGGGATACAGGTAATAATTACCAGCAGGTACGATATGAGGGACGATTTAAACTTGAGCGGTTGGGACCTGGTGCTTCTCCAGGAATTGGATCATGATCAGATTGAAAAGTACATTACAGGCATGGAGATGAAAATACCTGTACAAGAGAGGGTGCTTAAGGTGTTGAAAAATCCGATGATGCTGAAGTTGTATACTGCCGATGACGAGTGTAAGGCTCATGAATTTCCAAAGAATCTTGAGCCTGACACTAAGACTAGTTTACTGTGGGATATTGCTGAACTTCATCGTGAAGAGAAGGATTTCGCTAAAGCATTTTCTTGCGCTCGAGAAGCATTTAGTATGGACAACCAACAGGATCAAGAGGTTATCTATAAATTGGGGATTTATTCAGCCTGGGGCGGTGATACAGATACTGCTTTAAATAGCATTGAACGTTCTATTGAGCTTTATAGGAAAAATTCCAACATTGGTGACGATGAGCATAATTTGGAGATTACAAAAAAGGATATATCAAAATTTCTTCTTTTTTTAACTGCCGACGATAAATCCATAGAACAACAGTCAATAGATGAAGTTGAAAAAATGGCTGCTGATGTGGAACAATTTAAAGAAGCTCAGAATCATAATTTTTTTGTAGAAACGAAGGAGCAACTCCGGGATGCTTATGAAAAGATGAAGAATTCATCATATTGTATATCTTTCGCCTGGATTCTAAACATGTTCAAATTGAAAAAAATAATTCAATTGCTTAATGGTTTATCCTCAAATTATAAAGAAAATGATGCCAAGAAAAAGGAACATTCAAAATTAACTCAATCTCTTCAGTCTTTTAAAACCTCCACAGGAGTTTTCCCAGGTATAGTTGCAGTTTTATTCATTATATCTTATTTGACGTCATCAATTTTATTTGTAAGAGCAGGTATAATCTACTCAACAGATGGCCTCCCTGAATTTATAGTAACCATTCTCTTATTGTGGGTTATTTTCCCGATAGAAGTTATACTTAGATTTTTGGTTGGAAAAGATTTATTTTTACTGCGATTCATTATGGGATATGTGACTATATTTCTTTTTTTATTGAGTTATTGCGCCTATGGCATTGAAATTTGTAAAGAAGAGGCTGAAGAAAAGGAAAAAAGTGATTTGGAAAGCAAAATTAGGAATACAGAAATAGAAATAAATAATATCAAAGATGAAATTGATAAAGGAGAACGTCGGATTAAAAAGCAATTGAGCGATATTATTGGGGAATAAAATCTTTATTCTTAAATTTGATATTATCCCAAACTTTAATAATAAGGTGACTACGGACAAAAAACATGGCTGAGAAATCGGGAGAGGAGGCGGTTTTGAAGGAGATGGGTGAAATGATGGAGGCGCATTTTTCAAAGGAAGAGGTGAGAGAGTTGCTAAATTCAACGACTGATTCTTAAGAACTGCGGAACTTGTTGCGAATGGCGTGTTGATCACCCTATTTCTCATTTCTCCTTTTTTACTTGCAATTCGGGGTCAATTATGGTAATTATAATAAAAAGCATTTTGATGTCTGATGCAATTCTTAAGAAATACGTTTAGGTTGAATGAAATCAGAAAATCGAAAGAAATAAAGAAATATGTTGACAGGTACTTTGAAAATATATATAATAGGTATAGCAAACCCGCCGAGCCTCTGCCCCGCATGCTTAATTCCGGCGGGTTTTTCATTTTAGGGGGATTTTCGATGAATTATACAAACCAACCTCTAACGTTCGAGCAGCAGGCCGATCTTCTTATCAGTCGCAGACTTCAAGCTGATCGTGATTTTCTTATCTCTCATCTTAAATCTGTATACTACTACCGGATTACCAGCTACCTCCATCCTTTCCTGATGAGGGACGAAAAATTCAAGCCTGGAACCACATTTGAAATAGTATGGCGGCGCTATACTTTCGACCGACGGCTGAGAGTTCTATTAATGGATGCAATTGAACGTGTTGAAATTGCTGTACGAACACAGGTTGGCTATCACTTTTCACATGCCAAAGGGCCTTTCGGATATACCGATGGTTTCAATCTTCCTAAATTATCTCAAGAAGAACACGAGGAATTGCTGGCTCGATTGATGGAAGAAACTGATAGAAGTAAAGAAATTTTAGTCGAACTTTTCAAAAAAAAACATGGAGATGTCCACACATATTTACCGCTTTGGATCGCATTAGAAATCATGTCCTTTGGTATCCTGCTAACTTTTTTTCGAGGAGTGGAGCCAAGCATCAAACAGAAGATTGCCGCAGAATTTGGTATCCCGGACAAGGTGCTGTGGTCATGGCTGCGTTCATTGAATGCAATCAGGAATATATGCGCACATCATTCACGATTGTGGAACCGTGAACTGGGATATAAACCGCTCTTACCGAATAAACGAAAATACCCGGAATGGTATGTTCCCGTTGAAATCACAAACAACAGAGTATTTGGCATATTGACGATATTGAAGTATTTACTGGATAAAATAGCACCACAGAGCAAATGGTCATCAAGACTGATAGAATTGATGAACGAATATGGCGAAAAACCATTAAAATCTATGGGGTTCCCAAAATGTTGGACGGCAAACCCGATTTGGAAAAACTGTCAAGGAATACTTGACAGATCAAGGTGAATTAATAGAAAAAACCGATAAGCCGTAGGTAAGAAACAAGGTTGGCACCGGGGCTGAGGAATCGTGAGATGAGGGAGTTTTTAGATTCATAGCCTGATTCTTAACCCATCTTTACCAGCCGTTTTTTGAATATGCTGATATATAGGCATTTTTGGCAATTTGCATTTTTAAATTGGAGGACTACAAATTTTTCCCTTGAGCCGTCGCAAACCGCATGGCTTT
>Ga0180438_10001205_pt1 | contig 46417 bp, 40 predicted proteins | sample SS_ome_12_FD_132455 | JGI IMG/M metagenome (GOLD analysis project Ga0180438, IMG submission 132455) | Hypersaline lake sediment archaeal communities from the Salton Sea, California, USA - SS_3_D_2 metaG | ecosystem: Environmental > Aquatic > Non-marine Saline and Alkaline > Hypersaline >...
CATTCTTCAATTCAGGTCATTTCGAATGGGGCTTGTTACCCTCGCGCCCATCGTGTGTGTGATTCTTCTGAATTTTGCAGTAATGGGCTACGCCAAAGTACCGCTCGATTACGCAACAATGCTTGCGGGCAGCATCCTTATAGGAGTAGGTATAGACTACTCGATTCACTTTGCTTCCCGCTTCCGGCTTGAACTCGGATCGAGTCAGGATATGCTGTCCAGTTTACACACAACCTATCGCACCACAGGCGTCGCCATACTGATCAATGCAATTATGGTGGCCCTTGGATTTTTCGTTCTCATCGCGGGGAATTTTGTCCCAGTGAAACGGGAGGGCTGGATGATCGGAGTGCTCATGCTTGTAAGTGCAGGAGCGGCGCTTGTGTTTCTTCCCTCTCTCATGCTTTTATTAAAAGGGATTCTGCATCCGAGAACACAATCAACACACAGGAGGTAACTGCCATGAATAAACCCATCTTTTCTTTGATTCTGATGGCCCTGTTCAGCGGGTCATCCTGCTATGCCCTCACTCCACAGGAGATAGTGAAAAAGGGTGATGATGTTCTGAATTCACCCAAAGACGCCTTTGTGCTCAACACCATGGAAATTATCGAGAAAAACGGCTCACTGAGTATCCGGGAATCCGAAATGTACCAGAAAGGAACAGAAATGCGGCTCATCCGTTTTTTAGCTCCCGCTGACCAGAGAGGGATCGCCTTTCTCTCCCTGCCGAACGATACTATGTATCTCTATCTTCCGGCATTTCACAAGATCAGACAGATAGCCTCCCACATTAAAAACCAGAATTTTGCCGGAACCGACTTCACCTATGACGATCTCAGCTCTTTTGAGCTGGCAGAAACTCATGACTCCGCTCTCATACGAGAGGAACAGGAGCATTATGTGCTCAAGCTCACCCCGCTTGACAGACGGGGGAAAGACTACGAATATCTGTATGTATTCTATCAAAAAGACACCTTCTATCCGGTGAAAATCGAATACTACGACCGCTCCCAAACCGTCTTCAAAGTACTTGAGAGGAAAGACATCAAGAAGATTAAGGGGCACTGGATCTCAATGGCATTGGAAGTGCGGAATATGAAAAACGAACATGCGACCATCAGCAGGGTGTAAAAAATCGATCTGGACATTGGCCTAGATGATGACCTCTTCTCAAAAAGAAGCCTCCTTCAGGTACGATAGAGAGGAGGCCTTCATATGAATGTGCGAAGCGTATTCTTCCCACCAGCTTTGCTGCTGGAAACGCTGCTTATTGTGACGTTTCCGCTCATGGGGGCACAGGGAACCGACCTCCAACTACATGGGGAGATAAAATCCCACACATGGGTAAGCGTCAACGAGGGTGAAGTCCAAGCAAACGCAAACTCACTCTCTCTCAAGCTCTCCTGCGCCGGTGAAAACTACCGCCTTTATGCTGAACCAGAACTCCTGAGCAGGGGACTCACTGAAGCGGACCAAATCGATGAGCTCGAGGATACCCAGCATATCTTCAATCTTTCCTATGATCTGAGGGAAGCTTATGTGGATCTCTACAATTTTATTCTGCCTGTACTGGATATCCGTATCGGGAAGCAGATTATCGTGTGGGGCACCGGGGATGCGATAAATCCCACAAATCCGCTATCGCCCAGGGGACAATCTGAAGATCGATCTCGGGTTGTTTCTCATAACGGGAAAGGGCATGAACCTCCTTGCGCGGCTCGAAGAGCAGGATTCTCTCTTTTTCAATGTGAAGGTGAGCTTTTGATATGAGCTTCGCGAATTCCCATCTTACGCCGCGGGAGCAGGAGGCCTGCCCGGGCCCTTGCGGGGCATCACCCATTTACGCTTCATGTACTGGATTCAGACTGTTTGATACTCCTTGTGAGCGCAGTCCTGACCCAGAAAAAACCGACACCCGCGGAAACGATGTTTCCGGATATGATGCCGATCCACACCCCATTCATTCCCATCTGTATGAACATGACAAGAATATAGGCGACAGGGATCGAAAGAATGGCGAGACGAAAGGCGTCAACGATGAGACCTGGAATCGGCCTTGAGATCGCCTGAAAGGAAGCCCTTCCCACAATCGCAATAGAAGCAAAGAAATACGAGAATTCAACAACCCGCATCTGTCGTACTGCGTACCGGACCACCCCCTCAACATCGGTGAAGAAGGGAAATATCTTTGGAGCGAACAATATCAGGACCGCAGCGAGAAATGCGCTCATTCCCATTCCAACCAACATACCTGTTCTCCAAATATTTTTCACTCTTATGAAGTCTCCTCTTCCATAATTCTGCCCCATCATGGTAATCAGAGAGGAGCCAATCGCCATGATCGGCAGAATGAGCACCTGATCGAGCCTGGTGCAGAGAGAAAATGCAGTCAGAGCGAGCCTGTCGATGTTCACAACCAGACGGTTGAACAGGAGAACGCTGATTGCCATGGTCAACTGGCCGGCTGTCTGAGGAAATCCCACGGAGATTATCTGCCGCATTATTGAGAAATCAACATTTTTCATGTTCCACTCAACTCTCACCGTTGTCTCCCTCCGAAAAAAGATCCTCAGAAGATACACTGCAGCGATAATTTGTGAGAGTACTGTCGCAATTCCGGCCCCTTTTACCCCCATTCCGAGCAGAAATATGAACACCGGATCGAGAATCACATTCGCAATTGTGGTGATGATCATCGCAATCATGACCTTAGACGTAAGGCCTTCTCCGAGGAGAATGCCGAGCAGAACATTCCCCATGATCATGAGGCCGGCAACGGGTATGATGTAGTGAAAATAGTCGAGTGCGTGGACAAAGTATTCATTTTCAGCACCAAGCAATCTCATGAGGTTCTCATCGAACACATATCCTATTGTAATGATCAGTGCAGATATGAGAAACGTGATGAAAAAACCTGACTCTGCAATACGTGCAAGCACGTAATGGTTTTTTTCCCCCAAAGACCTCGCAACCAGCGAGCCAACTCCGATGAGTACTCCGGAGCTAATTGCAACCGCCAGGAAGAGGAGAGGGAATATCAGTCCCACTCCACCAACATAGGAAGGGTCTGAGAGATCTATCCTGCTAATCCATATGATATCAACAATTGCATAGAGCAATTGAAAGACCATTCCGAAAAAAATTGGAAGCGCGATTTTCAAAAGGATTTTCAGAACTGGACCCCGGTACATACCCTCTATTTCCCGCTCCTTGCTCAGCCTTTCTTCAATAGTACCGTCCGACATGAAATCCTCTAATGGAGAACTATCGCTTTCTAGTGTCGCAGAACAGCGAGTATGTCCGTGGTGAGAAAAATATATATGTGAATGAGTGCCGGGAGAAATATAGATCCCGAAAGAAGAGAAAATACCCCAAATATGACTCCAATTACTGCAGAGCCAGCGGCCTCTCCCCTTCCCTGCGGCAGATGAATCGCGGTGTACAGGGCTGTCATCACTGTCACCGCAGGCCAGTCTCCCATGCTTCTCTGGAGTGAAAACAGTATATAGCCTCTCAGGCAGAGTTCATAGGCGATGAGATAAGAGGACACGCTGATCACGTTCATAATCCAAAGTCGCGCATTCCATTTTTCGGGTCTCGCCTGGGGTACGTTTCGCACAGCTTCAGGGCTCTTCGTATAGAGGAAGAGTATGGGAAAAAGCAAAATGATGAGACCTGCAGCGAACAGGAGCATTACCGGCGGAAATGAAAAAGAGAACCCGTACGCGGCGAACGGCTTTCCAAGAAAAAGTCGGGCACAAAGACCGGGTAAAATACCGAGCAGTACAACCCCAAGACCCCTGTGAAGAAACACAGAGGTCACCTGTTTGATCCTTGTGGAAGCTTTCACCAGATATCGGATCAGTGAATCGACAACTTCGAAATGAAAGAGAAGATAAAATATTGTAAAAGCAATAGATATGACAATTATCTCGAGATGCCCCGGGTTGAAAGTGAGCATTACAACTCCTTACCACCGAGGCCTTCACCAGATTTTTGTGAGGATACCTGGTTTTCCGTGACTGTGCGGTACCATTCCACGGTTTTTTGAAGGTGAGAATCGATGTTTCTGTCGGGCATATAAGAAAGCAGCTCCTTTGCTCGGTCACAGCTGTAGTGAAAATCTCTGGACGATCGTATCACCCTGTAGAGAGTAATATTCGGGTCGGTAGAGGGCATGAAGATTCTGTGAGTCGATCCAACCAATGCTCCGAGACACAGTGCGAGAGGAGAAGGTATGGTTTTAAAAATAGGGGTTACCCCAAGACAATGGGCGATTTTCTCCGCGAAGCTCCTCCAGCTCACAGTCACATCATCTGTGATGTTGAGTGCACTGTCAGTATTGCCCCTTTCTACCGCAAGCTCGATAGCCCTGCAGAGATTTTCTATGAATACGGGGGTAAATACCGCCTTCCCTCCATCAATCAGCGGCCAGTAGGATCTGGCAATCCTTTCGATCATTTTATAGCTCCACTTCCAGTCTTCAGGACCGTACACGGCTGAAGGTCGGAGAACGTGACATTCCATGCCTTCTTCCCTGCACAGATCCCTGGCGATTATCTCGCCCTGGAGCTTCGAGTTCGAGTAGGTAAAGAATGGCTTTTTTTCCTGCCCGTTCATCTCGCTCATATTCCGTTTTCCGAAACCCGCCACATTCGCAGTGGAAACATACACGACTTTCTTCACACTCTTCGCCGCAGCAGCGGCCCTCACGAGGCTTTTCATCCCCAGTACATTCGTCTGCAAAAATTCTATCTTCCTCCCATAGTCGAGGGATCTCGCAGCGCAGTGTACCACAACCCTGCTTCCATCCATGGCTTTGACCAGTTGAGGAAAGGAGTTCAGGTCTGCGTATCTGAGATGTATCCTTTTCTCCCTTAGCCTTTTCAGATCACTGGAGAACCGTACCATGCCTGCAACTTCCAGGCCCCTATCGATGAAATGTTTGAGCACCGCAGAACCAACGAATCCACTTGCGCCGGTTACCAGAATCATCGTCCCTCCTTCAGATTCGCCTTTTTCCCCTTGGGGTTCGCAGCAGACCTCTCCGGGTGTACCACTCCACTGTGCGTTTGATACCAGTGGCCATATCGGTCCGTGCACTGAAACCGAAATCCCTGGATGCCTTTGAGCTATCATAGGTGAGGTAGGTTGTTCTGATCCGTTTCAGGGTGGATGCATCGAAAAAAGACTTCTCCCCTCTCAACCGCGCGACAAATCCCAGCAAGGATGCGATGATGAGAAGCAATACATAAGGAACAGGAATCACAAAAGGAGACACACCCAGTTCTTCAGCAATCGTATCTGCAATCTCACGCCACGAATAGGTGTTGCCGTCGGTGATGAAGTAGGTTTTTCCCACTGTGTGCTCACTGGTAGCCGCCATCTCGATACCCCGGACAAGATCACCGATAAAACAAATACTCAATTGCTTGTCTCCATTCCCGAGCAAGAGCTTCACCCTTGACTGCAATATCTTGAGAATTGAATAGAGCTCCTCCTGACGGGGTCCGAGGACATTGGGAGGTCTGAGAATGACAAAAGGCATCCTGGTTCCCAGGCTCCTCACTACATCCTCACCGAGCAGCTTTGTCTTTCCATATTCATTTACAGGGGAGTCCGCATCCTCCTCATCTTTGAGCTTTCCTTTTCCCGAGGGGCCGGAAGCAGCTATGCTCGAAACGTACACAAAACGCTTGAGATTAGAATTTCCTTCTGCGCAGGCTTCCACAAGGTTCCTTGTACCGGTCACATTCGTCATGTAATAATCATCCCAGTGCCTCGCCTTTATCTTCCCCGCAAGGTGAAACACATACTCCTGTTTCTTCACAACGTCAATCAGGAAATCCTTATCGTACAAGTCACCATATACGAAACGCACCGGTAGATCCTTCACCCACTGAAGGTTGCTCGTGGGTCGAACCAGACAGCACACCTCATACCCTTTCTCCAGAAGAAACTCTGCCAGAAAGCTCCCAATAAAGCCGTTTCCACCAGTTACGAACGCCTTCATTTCAGCCAGCCAATTCTTTCTTAATCTTCGCTTCGTTTAATTCGGAATGCGAAGAAAGTTATCGCGAAAAATGCGTGAGTCAAGTGTATTCTCCTTCAATCGGTCCCATCTTCATCGTCATTGCCTGATTCACGAGCCGTTTCACCTCATCTATTCTGAAAGGCTTTGAAACGACAAAATCAACCCCTCTCTCCCGAATGACGCGCTCTTCAAGCTGCGAACCCCAGCCGGTGATAAGTGCAACAGCAGTCGCAGGTGAAGATTCCTTTACCCTGCGGGCAATCTCCCAGCCCGTCATTCCCTCCATACCAAGATCGCTTATAACAATGTCATACTTGGAAGGCGAAAAATTTCTCAACCCCTCCGCTCCGCTCCCCGCATTCTCAACCTGACATCCGGATTGAGTGAGAATGTCGGAAAGGACTGAGCGCATCTCCTCATCATCATCGATAATCAGTATCTTTGCCGGGATCACACTCCTGCGCTCAGAAGAGGCCGGAACGCTTACCCCGGTGGGGAGATCCATTGGAATGCGAACCGTGAAGGTGGTGCCCTTCCCCATCTGGCTTTGGAGCTGTATTGTTCCTCTGTGACGCGAGACAATACCGTAGCACATGGCAAGCCCAAGGCCGTTCCCGCTTTTCCCCTTGGTGGTAAAGAACGGCTCGAATATCCGCCTCTGCACCTCGGTGCCCATCCCTGTTCCAGTATCTTTCACCCTGACCACGGCAGCATCACCCTCGCAGGAACTACTGATGTGAATACAACCCCCTTCCGGCATCGCGTCAACCGCGTTTATGATGAGGTTGGTGAATACTTCCCGCAGTCCGGAAGGGTCTCCGGCAAACGGATGCATGGGCATGAGATCTTTTTTTATGTCGATACTGATACCACGCGCCTGAGCTTCGTTTTTCCAGCGTGTTCTGGTAAATTCGATCGCATCACTCAGAATCCCGTTCAGGTCAATGGCAACAAACAGTGAACTGTCAGCCCTCACTCTGGTGAATTCCTGGATCCGCCGGACCGTTTCTGCACCATCGAGAGCTGCCTTCTCTATCACGTGCAAGCTCTTTTTGAACGATTGATTATCGATCCTTTCCAGCAGCAGCTGTACACGTCCGAGAACAGTACCGAGAATGTTGTTGAAGTCATGAGCGACCCCTGAAGACATTTCACCCAACGCCCTGAGCCGCTCGATTTTAATGATCTCCTCCTCCAGGCGCTCCCTGGTGGAAATTTCTTTTTTCAGTATGATATTTTTCTTTGAGAGCTCGCCGATCAGTCTCTTCTGCTTGTCCCTGTTTTTTGCGAGCTCCTTTGTCATTCTGTTGAAGGTTTTTGAGAGATCCTCAATCTCATCACCTGTTTTAATTGAGATTACCTGATCGAGATTTCCTCTTGAGATTGACAATGCACCCTCAGAAAGTTTCCGAATCGGCCTGGATATCCGCTCAGCAAGCAGGGTGGATGCCCCACCCGCGATCACCATCGCAACAAGAGAGAGGATTAGTATATCTCTTCTGTTCCGGGCAAGTTCGAGCTCAAGCGATGATTTTGAAAAACCGATACGCACCAGTCCCCATTTTCTTCCACTTTGATAAATCGGATAGGTTATGTCACAGATTTCCTCATCCCTCTCCCTGTCATAATACTCCTGAACCAGCTGTGTGCTGGAATTCAACGCACTTCTGCTCAGTGCATCTCCCATTGTCTTTCCAATCAATTCATCCTGTTCACTGTGCGCCATCACCTTCCCCATCCAGTCAATGATGATTGCATAGGCGACGTCCGGTTCTTCGGCGACTTCGTCAACATTCTGCTCAAGCTTGGAGAAATCGTACATGAGGAGAGGGGAGGTGGAAAGCGCAGCAAGGTACATCGCATTCGAGAGCCCACGCTTCTGCCATTCCGAGAGAATCACGGAACGGTTGTTTTTTTCTATGACAAAGAACACCCCACCCATGAGAAGCGAGATGAATACCAGCATATATATCAGAAATTTCTTTCTGAGGTTCCATTTGCGCATTCCTCCGCGATATGCTCTGTGACCTTGAATCGAACGGGGAGCGTTTTTTTTCACCTCTATGGTCTCCACACAGATTCAATCATCGGCTTTTGATCCACACTCTTTTGAGGGAAAAGTATTGATCTCCAAGCGCATTCCCCTCAAAATTTCTCACGAAGGGCTGGAAAACCCTGATATAGGCGAGGTAGTTCATCAGTATCACCGGGGCATCTGCCATTATCTGATCCTGGGCTTCAGCATACAGTGAAATACGTTTCTGATAATTGGACTCGTTTTGTGCCCTTTCAAGGATTTGATCCACCTTTAGATTGTTGAAGTGTGCAATATTCTGAGGACTTTTTGAATGGAATAGAGGACTGATGATACTGTCAGGATCAGGTACATCTGCGCCCCAGCTGAACTTGAACACCGGTGCATTTCCTGATTGTACCATCTGTTTAAACTCTGCCCAATCAGTTATATAATGAAAGGAACTCTGAACCCCTACATCCTCAAGGCACTTTTTCACCGCTTCATCCTCCGCCAGCGGTCCCTTGGAGGTTACAGAAGAAAAGATATCAATCACAGGCAGTCCCCTGCCACCGGGAAACCCCGCCTTCTGCAAAAGGTCCTTTGCCTTTGCGGGTGCAAAAGAAAAATTTTCATCATCCGGTCTCCATCCAGCCATTCCTTCAGGTATAAGTCCTGTGGCGGAGACCAATTTCCCCTTCCCAACCTCGGTTGTTATTCTCTCTTTATCAATCGCATAGTTCAAGGCCTGTCGAATTCTCACATCATTGAGAGGGGGTACCGTGTTATTCATCATATACATCCGTATGACAAGGGCTGGCCTCTGAAGCACCTGATAGAGATTTTCGTTTAGAACCCGCTCACGGGCATCAGCAGGAAGGAGAGAGTCCTCAAGATTCCCTTTTTCAAACTCTTCAAACATGAGCTCAGTAGTTCCACCGGGAAAGATCCTGAATACCACCTGATCAAGATATGGCCTTCCTTCATGATACGCGTCATTTGCAAGAAGGACAATCTCCTTTCCTTTCACCCATCTTTCAAAACGAAAAGGGCCTGTCCCGACAGGACGGTGACCAAACTCATCTCCATACCCGTTTATTTCCTCTTCCGGAACCACACCGAAATTTACCATTGCGAGTACTGAAATAAAGGGAGGATATGGCTCGGAAAGGGAAATCTCGAGAATGTAGGGTCCTCTCGTCTTTAATCCTTCAACCGTTTTTGCCTTCCCTGACATGAACTCAGAAGCCCCCTGTATTCGGGAAATGAGTGAAGCAGCACCAGAATGTACATTCGGGTCGAGGATCCGCGTAAATGTATACACAAAATCATCGGCTGTTACCTCTCTTCCGTTGTGAAACCGTACCCCCTTTTTCAAATGAAACACCCACTTGAGGTTGTCCCTTGAACTCTCCCAGGATTCCGCAATGCAGGGAACCACCATGAGATTGTCACTGTACTGCACGAGCCCTTCAACTATCTGCTGCGTAACGACCACTTCGTAGATATCCGTGATACGGGAAGGGTCAAGAATGACTGGATCATGCTCCAGTCCCCGCCTGTAGATTCCTCCATAAAGGGGATGTTGTGGGCTCACTGGTTTTTTTTCTTCTGTGCCCGGAATACAGGTATATGGAATGAAGCCCACCGCGAGAATGATAAATACTGACAGTACGATTCCCCGCATATAGTATCCTCCGCAGAATCTTTTAAGTAGTATAATGCTACCGTTCCGGTCAATAAATGTCAACAGCGATTCGAATTTCGAGAAAAAGAAGTAAGAAAAATATTCAATTTGTATTCCACAGCGCATAATTGTATACTAATTTAGTACAGGTGTTGATGGGATCGAAAGGGAGATGCCTCCCATGTCTAACAGAGTAGACGAAAAGATACTCATTGCAGACGACGATACCGATTTTCGTGAGCTATGTGCGGAAATAGCGCTCGACCTGGAGGTCGAACCCATCTGCGTGGCTGACGGTGTTGAAGCAGTCGAGCGGATTAAGCAGCATGAATTTTCTCTGGCCCTCATTGACCTGAAGATGCCTCAAATGGGAGGACTCGATTTTCTCTTCCACTGCCGTACCATTTCACCGGGGCTTCCGGTTATCATCATAACGGGATACGGAACAATAGAATCTGCGGTGGAGGCGATGAAACTCGGCGCTGTTGATTACATCGCGAAACCATGCTCTGTGAGTGAGATTCGGTCGGTGATACGAAAAGTACTTGCCGACTGGAGTCCAGAGAAAGAAGAAAAGGGTGATGAAGACGGCCTTGGGAAATTCGGGATCATAGGACGAGCAAAAGCAATGCAACCGGTCTACGAACGGATCGAGGTAATGCGGAATGCAGACAACACCGTTCTTGTCATGGGAGAAAGCGGAGTCGGCAAGGAGCTCGTTGCGAAAGCTATCCACTATTACGGGCAGAGAAAAGGGCAACCATTTATTCCGATTGATTGCAGTGTTCTCAGCCTTCATATTGTGGAAAGTGAGCTCTTCGGCCATATCAAGGGCGCTTTTACAGACGCTCAATTTGCAAAGACAGGGCTGCTCAAACTCGCAGGGAAAGGAACTGTTTTCCTTGATGAGATTACAGAAATTCCGCTGCAGGTGCAGGCAAAACTGCTCAGGGCTATCCAGGAACGGGAAGTACGGCCACTGGGTGCATCTACCGTGGAAAGGATTGAAGCGCGAATCATCGCTGCCACAAACCGGAAGCTCGAGAAAGCAGTCGAAGAGGGTAAATTTCGAGAAGATCTATTCTATAGACTCCACGTGATACCCATTTCAGTACCACCACTTCGTGAAAGAAAAGGGGACATCCCGATCCTGGTGAGCCATTTTATCAATAAATATGCAACAGAACGCAGAGTCGTGAAGGGCGCGACTGCTGATACCCTCAAGATACTCGACTCCTACCAATGGCCGGGGAATGTGAGGGAACTGGAAAACGTGATTCAGCAAACGATAGCACTCGGTTCGAGCAAATGGATCAGACCGGTGGACCTTCCTCACAATCTCCGCCATCCTTCGGATATTCTTCCCCACGCGATACAGCAAGTAAAGCCCCTCAAGGATATCGAGCGTGAGGCAATTCTCGAGGCGCTGCGAAAGACCTCTGGGAGAAAACAGGATGCAGCACGGCTTCTCGGTATCGGTAAATCAACACTTTACGATAAAATAAAAAAGTACCGAATAGAATAGCCTCCTCCTGAATCCGGAAACAATTCCAGGATCCGGAAACACGGTCCCTCAGAATGTATCATGTCACAACCGGTGAAATCCTGTATTTTATTACTGTGCAGTAATTTAAAATTTTACAGATGAGATCCCATCACGGTATAAACCTTGCAAATATATTTGCAGGAGTTAAATACCCTCAGGAGAAATTGTTGTGGAACAGTATGAGACCGCAAAGAAGACAATACTTCTCGCATCAGCCAGATCTCGTGACCTCGACTACATAGAAAGCAGGCTTCATAACGCTGAATATCGAATCATTCGAGCCGAGAACTTTCTCTCTCTCATCAATTCGATATTCCGCTATCATGTTCACATGCTCATATCGGATGTGGAATTACCTGATATTTCCATGACTGCATTTCTCCCCTTTCTCCGCGAACGATACCATGATATCAAGGTGATCATCATAATGAAAACGCATTTCCCTGAACTCGAGCTGGCGCTCAGAAAGCACAACATACTGTATCTCATGCACTGGCCTTTGAACGGGGATCTGCTCGCATCGATCGTGGATAAAGGGTTAAAAAAATATGAGAAAGGGTTGATTTCTGCGTGAATGTCGCACATTGCAGGAGTGTTACTCCTGTACAATATTCACACAATATATAAGGGGGAATCAAATGAAAAAGCTGCTCGTAATCATCACCGTTTTTATCGCTCTGGCCGGGTTGTTCATCGTTTCACCGATTCTGGGGAAGGAAGGAAAGAAAGAACCGGTCCATTATGGGTCAGCCTACGGCTGGGGTGGAGGCGGTAATTTCTAGTTGAATGGAAGAAGACATGGAGGCAGCGGCATGGTGCCTCCATGTATATGATTCGCAGTACATTGCACCCTTTGAGGGGAGAAAACTGAGAGAGGGACAATATTCTGAGTGAGACGAAATGCAAATGCACACACATGATATTCTGAGTAGAGATGAGATGTACTGCTCTCCTGATGTGCTCTATGTGCTCGATTCGAAAGAGACGATCGTCAAATGTAACAGACGCTTCCTCGAAGTTTCTGGGTATGACAGCTCTGAAATTTCGTATATTGTACTGGAGAATCTGTTTTCAGATAATGACCTGAAAAAAATGCGCAAGGCAATCCAGCAGGTGAAATTAGAAGGAGAGGTGTCTTTCCAAAACAGGATCATCGGGAAAGACGGGAATGCGATAGAACTTTCCATCACCGGCTGGCTGGTACCTAATTCAGATGGTTCCATGGCAAGCACCGCATGGATAGGCAGGGAAATCCGGGATCCGGAAAATTTCTCTTCACCAAAACGAGAAAACGAGCGGTATTACCGTACGCTTTTCAATGAAATGTCGAGCGCATACCTGCTGTGTGAGATTCTGCCGGACAGGAGAGGGAAACTGGAAAATATCCGATTCTTAGATGCAAATACTGCGTTTGAAAGACTGACAGGCCTGAAAAAAAAGCATATCTTGGGTAAACCTGCGGATGAAACCCCGCAATGGATGAAAGATCATCTTACCCGCATCTACGCGCAGGTCATTGAAAATAATAAAACCTACCGCTGTACAGAGTATCTACAGGAAATAGACAGATTTTGCGAGATCATTGCCTTCAGTCCGAACAAACATCGGCTCATCGCGCTGCTCATGGACGTAACAGAGAATAAGAAGGCAGAGGAAGAAAAAAAATATCTCCACCTCCAGCTTATTCAATCCCAGAAGCTCGAGGGAATCGGGCGACTTGCGGGAGGAATTGCCCATGACTTCAACAATCTCCTCACCGCAATTCTCGGATATACCGACCTTGCCCTTATCCAAACTGAGAACAGAGAACAGCTCCACGAGAACCTCTCACAGATACGCTTTGCGACTCAGCGTGCGGCAAAACTTGTTCAGCAGCTGCTCATATTCAGCAGAAAACAGTCAATGGAGTTTAAACCGCACAATCTCTCTGAGGTGATCGAAAACCTTCTGAAAATGTTGAAAAGAATAATTGGAGAGGACATCAAAATAGCTCTTGAACTCTATCAGAGCCTGTGGATGGCAAAAATCGACAGAACACAAATCGAGCAGGTCATAATGAATCTTGCGGTGAATGCTCGGGACGCAATGGCAAAGGGCGGGCAGCTGAGAATAAAAACAGAGAACGTGTTGATTGACAGAAAATATGTGAAATCCTACAGTTTTGCCCGTCCCGGTAAATTCATCTGCCTTTCAATCGAGGATAACGGGTCAGGAATGAGTCTAGAAACGCAGCAAAAGATGTTCGAGCCATTCTTTACCACGAAAAGGAGTGGTGAGGGCACGGGTCTCGGGCTCTCCATGGTGTACGGTATCATCAAGGAGCATCAGGGATGGATTACTGTCACAAGCGAGCTTGGAAAGGGTTCTGTTTTTAAGATTTATCTCCCTGCCTTTGACAAACCCAACATCTCGAATCGATCAATTCATTTCGATTTATTGTAATTTCAGAACCCTTTGATCGCCCTATAACGGTCTTTTCTTGCAGATGGTGCATTACTCCTTCCTGAGGAAGAAGTTGAATAAAAGAAAACCTCATTTTTTTCCTTCAGCAGCAATAAAAATACTTGACGGAAAAACGAGGAAAAGGGATAATAACAGATGCCGAAACAAATTTAATCCCAATCATGTAAAGGAGGATAATTACATGAAAATCGTCAGATTTGCTCTGGTTATTGTATTCCTGCTCGCTTCTACTCTCGCTTTCTCACAAACCGTCAGACTGATGGAAAACTTTTCGAGCCCCTCGCTCAAAGGTTGGACATTGGTGAGTGGCAACTGGCAGGTAATAAATGGACGGTTGACCCAGACGAATACCCAGGAGAATATGGCAATGATTACCATTCCTGTGTATCAGTCGGGCAAGATGCTGTACGAGTTCGATTTGAGATACGTTGATGGCGGTCAGGACGATTATGCAGGTTTCGGGATTCACGTCTGCGTAAACGATCCCACAAATACGAGAAGCTGGGGAAACGGTGAATCAGTGCTCGGGTGGGTCACCTGGGATCCAAAACACTACGGATATCCCGGCGGATACATCCAGTTGTACGAAAGTCGCAGCAAAACCCAGATGGAGCTCGACCGTCGTATATATCCCGGAGGGAATCCCCTCAAGTACGGAGATCTCATTGTCGTTCCAGCAGGCTACCTCAAATACGAGTATCTCAACGCGACAGTTCCGATGAAACTCATGTTGGACACAGCCACGGGTGAAGGAAGATTCTATGACCCGTTTGACCCTGACAGATATTACTATCCTTTCTATCTGGGTCGCTCCATTAAACCTGGTGGATTCCTGACCTTCAGGACAAACAGCGTTTCTATAAGCATCGACAACCTGAAAGTCACACGTATGTATTGAGAATTAAACTCGACGTGGGTTACATACACGGGGAAATGTGTAACCCACGTTTTTTTTCATAAAAAAAAGTATAAAAAAGTATACCTCACAATTTTCTGAAAGCTGGAGAAAAAATTTTTTCATCAGCAACTTTTTTATACGATACTTTAAATAGAGAAAAAAAGTATACGAACATTCCGTTTGTTTGTGGTTACTCTGAAAAATGAAGACTTTCACAAGAGTATTCACACTCCTCATTGCATTTCTTTTCTACGCCGTCCCGGCCATGGAGGGATATCCGGATATTCCTTTCAGAGATTTCTTTGAAAAGGACGTAACAAGCTGCATCAAAGGGATGACACTGGAGCAGAAGATCGGCCAGGTTCTGATGTTCGGATTTCAGGGAACCACTCTCGATGAAGACTATGCGCAGTGGATCAGTTCCGGGAGTGTGGGCAACATCAAAATTTTTCTGCGCAACGTTGTCTCAAAACAGCAGCTTACCGATCTCATTGATGCGATTGTAGGACTTGCAGAGAGCAGGAGTAATGGCATCCCTCCTTTTATTGCGACGGACCTGGAAGGAGGTGTCGTCAACCACATCAGATTTCCCGATATTTCCCGTCCACCAGCAGCGGGGCTTATTGGCGCAACCACCTACGCGGAGAACAACAGAGCCGTATCACAGCTGATTGCCTACACCCTGTTCGAACTCGGTATCAACATGAATTTTGCTCCATGTGCGGACGTATTGACAAAACAGGACAATATTGTTATAGGCACCCGATCCTACAGCTCAGACCCTTATCTCGTTTCAGCGATGGTGAAGGCCTTTGTGGAAGAGCAGAAAAAAATGGGTATCCTCTCGACCATGAAACACTTTCCGGGACACGGGATGACAGATTTTGACAGTCACATTCAGTTGAACGCGGTACATACATCGAGACGGGAAATGGACCAGATTCATCTCCTCCCTTACATGTATCTGATAAACAACGGGCTTCTCGACGGATGTATGGTTTCCCACATCATTTACAATGAGTTCGATCCCGAGCATCCAGCCGCGTTTTCTCCACGAATCATAAATGGTCTTTTACGTGGGGAACTCGCCTTCAGCGGAATCGTGATAACGGATGATCTGGAGATGAAAGGATCCCAGGGATATGCAGGGTTGATCGCAGATGCATTCATCCTCGCCTTTCAGGCAGGGGACGATCTCCAGTTGATCTCCCATTCAAAAACGAAACAGGTCGAGCTCCTGAAAAGAATTGTTGATTATTTTAGAGACGGAACACTCAGTGAAGCGGCCCTCGACGAGAAAGTGTACCGTGTTCTCCAGCTGAAAAAACAGTACCTTTCCACATTTTACATGCTGAAGGAGCAGGAACACAACAGCTCTCTCTTGAAAGTGAATGCACTCGAGGAAAGCAGGAAAATATTGAAGGAGGGAATCGTTCTTCTCTCTTCACGCCTATCAGAATCTATTCCCGCGTATTTCAGAAATCTCAAGAGCAGGCGCGTAAAGGGAATGGTCCTCTCACCCAATCAGGAGTTTTCCTCTCTTGCAGCTACGCACTTAAAAGGCTGGGACATCGAATATATTGGCTATCTTCCTGACAGGAGAAGCAATAGAAAAAAAATTGAGCAGGTGCGAACTCATTTCTCTGGCTACGACCTGATAGTACTTGGGCTCGCAAATGTACGGCAGATAGAATGGGCCCAGGCGTGCGTTGAGGATGGGATTCCTTTCTGTGTGTTTGCGATCGACAATCCCTTTGCTGCCTGCCTCTTCAAGGAAAATGCACTCTTTATCGCCGCCTCCTTCGATCCTTACAGACCTGGGCTGGACGCACTCTTTGAGAGCATATTCGAAACAGGTGAATTCGCGGGCATATTTCCCTACTACTTTTAACTGTGATACGATGCGTCTGTTCCGGTAGGCTACAGACGCAGAGGGACATCGATTTCCTTCAGGTTCATGATAAAAGAGAAGCCTTATTCTCCTTCGGGTTCATAGTAGATGGGGGAGCCCATTTCGTTGAATGAGAAGTTATAAAACACATTGTGGCCGTTATAATCCAGAACCCGCAGGTCATCCGTCTGTTTGAGATCTCCGAGCACAACATGGTAGTGCTGGCCATATTTTTTCTTCACGATCTCGAGTGGAAGCTCGCATACAACGTACTTTTTAATCCCCTTTGCTCTTAATTTCTCAACTATGTCTTCTTCTATGAAAGAATCATAGCTGGTCAACACGAGGATTGGTCCTGAACCGGTAAAAATTATTCCTGCCTTCATGGGATTCCTCCGTTTCGTAAGAAATTTTCCCACAACAGGCCTTCTGCAACTATCCCTCAATATTATATCATACTGTGCTTTCCCCTATCAAGATGATTCCTATCAAGATGATTCATCTCTTCTCCTGAGTATGTCCCAGTAGGCTCCCCGGGCACCCTTTTGTATTGACTGGACAAGCATCAGATTCGAGTTGTAATTGTAATTCGCCTCCGGTCGGGAAGGATTCAGGAAAAAAAACCGCCTGTCGCCTCTTATTTCCTTTTCGAGTAACTCAAATATGCCGGAAGCGATCTTTGGCTCGATGAAAAATATCGGTTCCCCCCTGTCAGAATCTCCCACCATGCCCTTCTCGAGCCGATTATGAGTGACCATTTTTGAGAGGGTTGTTCCCGGGTATACACGTACCCCTGTGCTGATCCCAACGCAGTCGGGTTGAATGCGCTTCATCAGTTCGATAGTTTTTTTAATGGTTTCTTCGCTCTCTTCAGGAGAACCCAGCAGAAGGTCGATCATCACCGCGATTCCCTCCTCTTTGCAGTCCCTGACCGCTTTTGCAATATCCTCCGAAGTATGCTCCCTTCCGAGTCTTTTCAGCATGAAATCATCACCGTTGTCGCCTCCGAAATTGATCCCCACACAGCCCGCTCGTTTTAAAAGACTCGCAAAACGGCGGGAAAAAGGAACCGGGGCACAATAGGCGTACCACTGAATCCTGTCGTTCAGCTTTTGAGTGATGATTTCCTCACACAGAGCGAGAGAGTGGGACAGTGGGATGTTGAATTCGCTGTCACAGGTATGGAAGTGCAGTATCCCCATTTCCATGAGCTTGCGCAACTCGAATACAACCGCGGCCTGAGGGCGTACTCTTATGTGGCTACCTTTCGCAACAGGATCAGCACAGTAGATACAGCGTCTCGAGCATCCGCGTTTACTTTCGAAACCTGCCTGACCGCCTTCTTCGTAATAACGCCGGTTGTCAAACCACCCGCGGCTCATTGGGGGCAGATCCTCAAGGGGCGGAAAAAAAGGTTTTCCCCTTACCCATTTCGAGGAATCTCTGTAGACCAGGTTAGGGAGTGAACTCCATTTTTGTCTGGTCGCCATACATTCCGCAACGAGAGGGAAGACCTTTTCACCATCTCCCCATACCCCTGCATCGGCTTTCACCGCTTTCAGGACCTGTTCTGGCATCACAGAAAAACCGACACCGCCAAGCACCACGGGTGCATTGCTTACCTCCCGCAGCAGGTCCACAATTCTACTCTGCTCCTCCAGAAAGGACTGCTTCGAACCGAAGGCACAGTCATCTGTGTTGCGGATCGTGAGTCCGATGAGCTCGAACTCCCTGCGGTTGAAAAATCGTCGCACCGCTGACCCTACATCTCTCTCCCAGCAGAGATCGAGAATTTCAGGCATGTATCCAGCCCGATGGAGCGATTCTGCAACATATTCGAGACCAATCGGGCCAATCGGTGGAAATACGCGGTTCGAATTTATGAGAGCAACTCTCATGTTCTTCCTTTCGAGTGCTTCTAGAGTGCTTCCTTAGGGAACTTCCTTTTGATAACCTTGAACAGAGTGTGTATATCCATGCGGTTTTCTTCGATTCTTTCAGAGAGATTTTCAGTTTCCTCCTCAAGCTCAATTATTCTGCTTTCCATTGCGTGAATCCTGTTCTCTAGCTCCAGTACTCGTGTTTCTGCCTCCATCACTCCCCCCCTTTTTTCGATCTCATAACGACGAGATCGGATACTGCCCGTACTTTTTCCCAAACTCATAGAGCAGGGCGATGTTCTCTGGTGGCACATCCTTTTGAAGATGATTCGAAGGTGTCATGATATACCCACCACCTGGGGCGAAAAGCTTCATGCACCTTTTCACCTCTTCATCCACACCCTTGACAGGGCCGGTCATCGCCTTTTTAATATCTATGCCCCCCATGAAACACAACCGGTCACCGTACAGTCGCTTCACCTGTTCCCAGTCATTGGATGGAAGAGGCTCGAGGGGGTTTAGCACATCTACCCCGATTTCCACCAGTCTGTCCACTATCTTCATGACCGCCCCATCGGTATGAAAGGCCACTGGAAGATCCTTTCTGAACTGTTTTATCGGTTGTATTATCCTGCTGAGGGCTGGCTTTATCATGTCATCAAACATCTTCGGAGAGATCAACAGGTCCTCGGTCCCTCCATAGTCGTCGCCGGGGATCTCGAACATGTCGACCTCGTATCCAATCAAATCTACGTATATTTCGTTCAGTCGTACAATGACATCAGTGCACCTGTCGATCAACTGCTGTGCGAGCTCAGGTTCGAGAATGAGGTCCATATAGAACTGTTCCCTTCCCCGAAGAACAGAAGCCTGCTCGAAAGGTCCGTAGGAATTCACTGCCCTGGCGACTATTGCATGTTCTCCGCTCTTTTTCAGCTCTTTGATCCGCTCTTTCAGCGCAGGAATGGTGAGATATTTTTCCACATCGGGCCAGCTATATTCCTCCACCTGCTCTATGTGTGCCCCGGCAAGCGGTGGTGCGCTACTCGTGATATGCGGGCCGATCCGTTTCCACTGGACACCCCACGCATCGATGAGGGTGTCTGGTCTCGCACCTCCGAGATCTGTAAACCCTGACCATACGTATCTCATGTCGGTCTCGAGCCGCTCCAGCACACGATCATCGTAATAGTTCGAGTTCCTGTTCAAATAACGCCTGAACGGGACAACTGGATCACCGAGTTTTAAATATTTCAGAATCTGGAAGTACGTATCATCGTTCAGTGTGTAGTAGCTGCCCCAGAGACCGAGCGGCACACGATCGGGTTCCTGGTGGGCGAGTGCAGTCCGCACCCTTTCAATGCTCTTCATTCTTTTCTGCATTCATTCAACCCCTTGTGTCTCTATCAGCAAGTTCACGAGCTCGACTGCCATCGCATAGATCACGTCCAGTGGGAGATGGCTATCGATCGTGGAGTCCATCAGGAGCTTTGCAGAGGCCTCAAACTCCTCGTCACCGTACCAGAGTATCACAAGAACAGGGATCCTTGGAAGTATCTGAAATCGAAATGCGGCATCTCCCATCTCAACAGGCTGGGCTCCCAGTTTCAAGCATACCTTTCTGAAGCTGTCGATATCCCTCCCAAAGCGGTCTGAGATTTCACTGTTTCTGATGGCATGAGGGCCACGGAAAAACAGGGCTCCCCCCCTGAGGCTAAACTCGTTCACCCATTTCCCAGAAAGTGGCACGTCCTGAGCGCCCAGCAGGTAAAACAGAATGAGAAGACCAAGCTCCACACTCACTGGCGCGTGTGCCCATTCTGCTGATGAGGGATCATGTGCTGGTTTGATATCACCTGTAGCAGGATTTACCCTATAGGTCTTTCCAAATGCCACGATACTGTACAGCATTCTGTCAGCATCATATTCAGCATGTGAACGCCGGCACACATCGCTCGGTTCCATTTCTAAAAGCCTTTTGAAAAAAGATACATCGATTTTCTGGCACATGTGCTCATCCGTCGAAAGAGATGAGAGGAGAGGAGCATTTTCGAGTCTGTCTGGAAGGATCACTCACCCCGCAGGGATTACCCCTCCAGTTTCACATAGTACGTCAAGTTCCGTGGTGAGTCAACATCAATATCCCGGGAGACCGCCTTTCGAAAGGCGAGCATCTGAGCAAACGGCAGGTACAGCACGCTCCTCGCGTATTCATCGATGCGGCTTTTGGTTTGGATCACATAATCAGCGTTTTTTGACACAGCACCATCAGCCACTTCACACACTGCAAGTACAGATCCACCGAGCTCTCTCACTTCCCCCATCAATGCGATCTCCTGCTCTTTCGCAGTATCTGAGAGAAAAAGCGTCACCAGGACACCTCTGTGAAGGATTGACTTCGGACCGTGTCTGAACTCGAGGCAGTGGAAGGCATCAGATGACATCAGGGCCATCTCCTTCATTTTCAGCATCGCTTCACAGGCAATACCGTAGAAAGGCCCCCCTCCCAGGAACACAAAATGGCTGTATTGATCCAGAGGAATCAACCCGATTGATTCCTCCAACCTTCCGATTACTCCACCCCCGTTTCCAGGCAGGCTCCTGAGATCGTCGAGAAAAATACCTGATGAGCTCATCCTGCGTTTCGAGAGAAGTCCGGAAAGCATCTGTACCGCAAGGAGCATCGCGGTGTGTGATTTCGTGGTTACCACGCTCTTCTCCTGCGCTTCCGGGAACGTGAATGCGTATGTGCACATTTTCGCCACAGTGCTCTGAGGGAAACAGCCGATGGAGAGTGTCTTGCATCCGAAGATCTCACTGGCAATTTTTATCGCTTCCACCACTTCTGTTGTCTCACCTGACCTGCAGAGGGGAATCACCAGTGTCCGTTCTGCCCTGCTGAGAACGGACTCCGGGAAGAGCATGAGCTCCGATGCAGGGACTCCGCTTGAAGGAATTCCTGCACGCATTTGAAATAGCGACGACGCCCCCAGCGACATATAGTAGTTGGACCCGCATCCGGTGAACAGAACTCTTTCCACGTTCTCGAAAAGAGGCGAAGCTGCTTTGTACAGATTCTCAACACGGGAGATAACGACAGACCAGATCTCATGCTGCCTACCTATCTCCTGAAGGGTATACTCTCCCATTTCTTTCTTCATATACCGAATTCCTCCTTCATATCCAGCTTCTGTTTCCTGCTCCGAAGCTCTGTATTACCGACCGCAATTCCGAGACAACCTTTTCACGCGCAAATCCCAGAAGTGGTCTGGGATCTATCTCTGAGGGATGCAATTCCAGATGTTCTGAAAGACCCCTGGTAAAGGCATCCTTGATGAGCGTGCCAATATTGATCTTCCTGACCCCCAGTGATCCTGCGCGTGTAACGATCTGTGGATTCAGTCCGCTGCCGCCATGCAGCACCAGGGGAATCTCCACCCTCCTGTGAATCTCCCCGAGCCTTTCGAAATCGATTCGAGGCTCATCTCTGTAAAAACCGTGCAGGTTGCCGACCGACACGGCGAGCGAATCCGCTCCAGTTCTTTCAACGAACTCCTCTGCAGCGGCTGGCTCGGTGAACGACTCCTCACCCTGCTTCACTTCGATGTCACTCTCCTTCCCGAGAACTCTTCCGAGCTCAGCCTCAACCGACACCCCCACGGCATGAGAAACCTCCACTACCTTTCTGGTCAGCTCAACGTTTTGTTCAAAACCCAGGCGCGAGCCGTCGATCATGACAGAGGTGAACCCTCTCTGAATACAGCTCACGATCTCTGCTATGCTCGTTCCGTGATCAAGGTGCAGTGCGACCGGCACCCTGCTCTCCTCAATGAGCGCCATTGCCATACCAGTGAAATACGAAATCCCCATGTGCCTGAATCCCTTCGGGGTTACCTGGAGAAGAAAAGGAGCACTTTCCATATGTGCAGCCATGATCTGTGCCTGAACAACCTCCAGGCAGTAGGAATCGAAGCCCGGAACAACGTACCCTCCTCTTTCCGCATGTTCATAGATCCAGTTGCTGCTTACGAACGGCATGGGGGAGTCACCTCCTTCTTTCTCCTTGGTCAAATCGTCTTCCGTGAAACGGCAACATGCGCCGCATCTCTTTCAATAATACGGTATCCAGAGAGAAGCCGTATAAGCCCTCCCTTGTCCAGTTGCCCGCTGGTCCCTCCATGGTATTGCAGACTGGATGTCGCATTTGCAGCCCCCAGGATGACCGAGTGCAGAAGGGGAAACCCCTTCAGGTGGAAATAGAGAAAACACGCCTGGAAAGAATCACCCGCACCGACAGTGTCCTTCGGCGCACTGTCGAGGGGGAAGGGATCGACTGCAGTAGTTCTGTCTCCATTTCTTAACAGCACCCCGCGAGGACCGCGTTTGATTACGACCACTGCGGCATTCGGGCACAGTGTCCTGATGGCACGCAGCGGATTTTTTTCACCGGTGAGGTAAAAGGATTCCTGGTCATTCAAGAATACAACGTCTGTTGATGGATAGATGAAGTGCAGGAGGCTTTGAAGAGATTTTTTATTCTCCCATTCATCTCCCGCATTTGCATCGTAGGCAGTGAGCACGCCCCTTTCCCTGGCCTGCGCAAAAAGACCAGCGATCTCTTCCCGCAGCCTCGGAATGATGAAGTAATTGCACGAGTAAATGGCAGAAGATTTCATCACATATCTCATGCAATTGAAGTCCGCAATCGATAAATGGAGGAGGGGCCCCGGATAAGTCGCCACCTGCCTTGGCTGCTGTTCTCCCTCCCGGGTGAATACGAGGGTAAATGCCCCCCTTCCGCCCACCCTGTGGGGAGAGCCTCTTCCTCCGAGCAATGCAGGAAGAGGCAAATGATCATAGGTACCCTTTTCAACACTCACAAACCTCCTGCATTTACAGACCACTCCCCTTCTCCTCATTTCATGCAGAAGATCCTTCCCCTCTTTATCCTTCCCAACAGCGGTAAGAAAATAGACCCGTGCACCGAGCTTTGCAAGACCGCAGGAAAATACCCCCGCTGCTCCTGCGAGGCATTTTCTAAATGAGGAAATCAGCACCCCTTTCCCCGGCTTGAGCGGAGGAGCCTGATAGATGTAATCATAGTTGAGATCACCGATCACCGTGAGCGCAGGCTCCGACAGACTGTCAGAGCGCACGCCTTCGATTATCTCTTCGCTTATATCTCTCATGGCACACCAGTCATGGAAAAGATAACCCGAGATATGAAAAGAAGAAACGTGAATTTTCCTCGAGTGCCGCATTGAGATTTTCATCATTTCGTGGTACCATTCTGAAACCCTATTTTTCAAGAGAGAACGCTATGGAGCTCCATTTACACAAGCGGGTGGCACTGGTCACAGGTGCCAGTCAGGGTATCGGGAGGAGCGTCGGGAACGGGCTTGCAGAAGCGGGTGCCCAGGTTGTGCTCACCTCTCGAAATCTGAAGAAACTTGAGAGAGTATCCCGGGAGATCACATCCCGCGGGGGAGAAGGATTTCCCATACCTGCCGATCTCGCGGTCGAGACGGATATCCTCGGACTGTTTCAAAGTATCAGAGACCGATTCGGAAGACTTGACATACTGGTGAACAATGCCGGAATCGGCCTGTGGGGCAAACTTGTCGATTTTCCGCTGGACAACTTTGATACGATCATGAATGTAAATGTACGGGGGCTTTACATATGCTGCCAGCAGGCTATGCGTATCATGGTAGGACAGAAGAGCGGATTTATCATCAACATCTCGAGTGTTGTCGGCTTCAAGGGTTATCCAAATCAGTCTGCATATACCGCCAGCAAGCATGCGGTTATGGGCATCACAAAATCCCTTGCAGTTGAAGCTCAGGAGCACAACATCTGCGTTTCTGCGATTCTCCCGGGAGGGGTGGATACGGATTTCATTGGTGAAGCCAGACCCGATCTTGACAGATCAATACTGATCCCCCCGGAAGACATATCGCGGTGTGTGCTCTTTTTGCTCTCTCTCTCGGACAGGGCAATGGTCGATCAGATCTATATCAGGCGGAGAACCGGCTCTCCTTTTTGAGAGAGCCTGTAATGATCAGCAGGTACGTACTGAACCCTGAATATTTTACAGTGCAGAGGTGGCGTTTGGTTACACTCGGTCGAATGGCTCAACTCGTCTCCTTCATGGAGCCTGAACTCCGCCTCTTTTCAACACGCGCAAAAACAAAATCCGGGAAAGAACGCTCTGAACATGTGATCGCTACCTGTGCGACGGATTGCGGTGGGACCTGCCCCCTTCTCGTTCATTTGGAAAAAGGGGTCATACGCAAAATTACTCCCTACGATGATGGGAAAACCCCTCCTCTCAAACCCTGCATCAGAGGACTCAAATCCCATTATCGGATCTATGCACCCGACCGCCTCAAGTACCCCCTCCGAAGGGTAGGTGAAAGGGGATGCGGGAAATTCAGGAGAATAAGCTGGGAACAAGCGTTTCAGAGCATTTCTGGAGAAATGCAGAGAATCAAACGGCACTATGGAGCGGACGCGATCCTGGAGTGCAGCGGAGCAGGCTCGATTCTGGTTTTTCTCCATCCAACAGAGAAGGGGTCTCTCTTCAGGCTGCTCAACGATTTTGGTGGACGCACTGCCCTGGGGACGAACACTTCCTTTGAGGGAGCCGCGTGGGCTTCGTGGTTTACCTATGGTTTGGAAACTGGAGAGGATGCGAACAGTCTTTCCGATCTACTCAATTCGAAGCTGATTATCCTCTGGGGTCTCAACCCGGCGGAAAACAGATTTGGAACAGAAACCCTGTACTGGCTGAAAAGAGCGAGGGACAGGGGCATAAAGATAATCGTCGTAGACCCCTGTCTCACCGACTCTGTGAGGGTACTTGAAGCAGAATGGATCCCCATACGTCCCAGTACGGATACCGCCATGCTCAATGCCATGGCGTGCGTGATCTTCCGTGAAGGGCTTTTCGATCGCGAGTATATCGAGCGACACGTCTCAGGAACCGAGGAGTACCGGAACTACCTCATGGGTGAAACTGACGGTGTAGAAAAAAACGTTCATTGGGCCCAGCGTATCACCGGCGTACCAGCAGAGCGAATCGTAACCCTCGCCCGAGAATACGCACTGTCGAAGCCGGCTGCGCTCATCCAGGGTTGGGCGCCTGGAAGAACTGCAGCCGGAGAACAGTATCACAGGGCAGCGATTGCACTTCAGGCCCTCACTGGGAATATCGGGGTCCGCGGTGGCAGCGGGTCATGCTGCGGTGTTCAGAAGAGCGGGGGAAACGGGAAACCGAGCCTCTGGGACATGCTCTCCGGACTCGCTCCCGCCTATGACAGCAGGCTGAAAGCCGGCGGAAAGGGAACTGAAATAAACGCGGGGAGATGGGCGGAAGCGGTGCTGCAGGGCAGGTCTGGAGGATTTCCGAGCGATATCAGGATGATCTATGTTTCCGGTCACAACATACTCAACCAGCGAGCGAATCCGCGCAAAGGGATCGAAGCCTTTAAAAAGGTCGATTTCGTCGTCTGTCAGGAGCTATTCATGACCCTGACTGCCAGGTACTCGGATATCGTGCTCCCGGTCACGACAAGCTTTGAGCGGGAAGATATCCGCATTCCCTGGGTAAAGGGGTACTATATTATCTACAGCAGAAAGGTCATTGATCCGCTGTGGGAATGCAGGTCTGATCTGGATGTCGCAAATAGGCTTTCCGCATTGCTGGGAATCAGTGAGCTTCACACACATTCAGATGAACAAGCGCTCGAGGCGCTGTACGAAAAAACTTTTCTGCACGAGCACATCAGCTTCCAGGAGCTCAAACGGATCGGGCTTTTCCGACTGAAGGAACAGCCCTTCATCGCCTTTCGTGACCAAATTGAAAACAGTGAGAATAATCCTTTTCCCACGTCAACCGGAAAAATCGAGATCTATTCTCATACGCTCGAAAATATAGACTTCGATGACACCGACATCTCACCGGTTCTCAGAGGATATCGCAGCATTCCCAGGATCCCGACTTTCCTCTCCTGTGATGAGCTTCCCGGCTCCACACGCTCCTCGAGATACCCACTCCAGCTCACCACGCCTCACTGTCGATACAGGGTTCATTCGCAGTATGCAAATTCAGCTGCAATGCGGAAGCTGTACCGGCACGAAGCCTGGATACACAGATCGGATGCGGAGCCCAGAGGTATAAAGAACGGCGATCTGGTCCGTATGTTCAATGACAGGGGGGCGATCTTGATTCATGCGAAGGTGACCGAAAGGATGATGCCCGGGGTGGTACGCTGCTACGAGGGAGCATGGTACGACCCTGTGGAATGGAATTCCGTGGACTTGAAGCCCATCGATTTTCAGTCCGCTGACTGTAACTCCGGCTTCCCGAGCGACGTGCGGTCTTCAGATCACAGGACAGAGGACTTTGGATTGTACAAACCGGTGGTTGACAGAGGGGGATGTGTAAACGTTTTGCTCGATGACGCCATTACTTCTGCTGCAGGGGCTTCGAACTGCAACAGTTGTCTCGTAGAGATACGGAAGGAGACAATATGACGACACCACAAGGTGAGCTTCTCGAACTGGTTTGGGACAGAGCTCGTCTCTACTCGTTCTTTTCCAGGATATTCAGCAGGGAAGTTGATATTGAACTGCTCAGTGCTCTGAAAAAAAAATGTGACTCGACTCCTGAGGATGAAGCAGGCAGAATGCCCGGCTTGCGGGAGCTTCGGGGGTTCTTTCAAAAGACTGCACTCTCAAATCGGATTCTCGAAGAGCTTGCTGCTGATTTTGCAGGACTCTTTCTCGGCATCTCACGCTCTCCTGCCTATCCCTGCGAATCGGTATACAGAAGCAGCGATGGGCTTGTTATGGGTGTAAGCAGATGGCAGGTCATGAAATATTTCGAGAGAGAGGGACTCGAGAAACGGGAGCAGTACAGGGAGCAAGAAGATCACATCTCGATTCTGTACGACTTTATGGTCCGGCTGTGCACGCGTTTGAGGGAAGAGATTTCAAGAGGAGACAACAGGGCAGCAATGCGTACCCTCTCAATTCAATGCGATTTCTTTCACGAGCACATACAATCGTGGACAGGGGAGTTTTTTGGAGTAATGATTGAATGGCCCGCTCATCATGAATTCTACAGTGCAATCGGACGCATGGCACACCATTTCCTGCTGGAGGAGAAATCGATTTTCACGCAGATTCGTTCAGCTCTCCATGAACACCCGGGTCAATGACGAGAGATCAGTATCTCTGGCATGCAAAGGGAAATGAAGAAAGGTTGATCTTCCCACGTGTTGTCTCACAGGATCTCAAGCTTCGTCTTTCCGACCACGATTACATCTCCGCTCGCAATTCTCACCCGCTCCGCCCTGGGCACCGGATTGTTATTGAGATAGGAGCCGTTGGTACTCCCCTTGTCCATGAAATAATAATCTTCCCCTTCCTGTTCGATGAGCGCATGCCTGCGGGACACGAGAGGGTCATCCCTCACCACGATGTCGTTTTTCTCGTCTCTCCCAATGGTGATCACTCTGTTTATGTGAACAGACTTGTTTTTGAACCGTATTCTCATGCCTTTCGGTTTCAGCTTTCTCGCGATCGCCCTTCCCTTTTCGTTCCGCTTGTATACTGTCTCGTCTGCCATGACCAAGACTCCTCTCTATGGTCTCCTTTTCCTATTATTGTAAGCTATTCTACAGCTTCAGGTCAATCCCTTTTCCTCTCTGTGCAGGGTATTCGTTTTCCATTCTGCAGGGGGGAAGAACCCTTTTGATGGAGCCCAGGTTTTCAGATGGCTTTTCGCTCAAGGGTGGCGCTTATTCTGGTGACCACTTCGTAATTGATCGTTCCTGCCCAGTTTGCCATGAGCTCCGCGCTCACACGTTCATCACCCCATGAGCCGAGAAGAACGACTTCATTTTCGAGCCTCGTGTCCGGAATATCAGTCACATCAATCATTGTCACATTCATGCATACCCTCCCGATCACCGGCGCGCGTCTTCCGTTTACGAGCACATAGGCAGTGTTGCTCAGCTGCCTGTCGTATCCGTCTGCGTATCCGACAGGCAGCACTGCGAGCCTGGTGTCCCGTGTTGTCCTGTAGGTGCATCCGTATCCCACATAGCTCCCTACTGGGATGGTCTTCAACTGTACGATTTTCGTCTTCCAAGTCAGTACAGGCTTGAGCTGCGGAACGCATCTCTTGCCCATGGCCGCAGAAAGGTAGGTTTCCCTGGACGGCCAAAGACCGTACAGACCGATGCCAGCCCTCAACATGTTGAAATGGGTCTCAGGAAAGAGTATGCTTGCAGCGGTACATGCGGTGTGCACGACCGGCGGAATCTTGCCTGACCGCTTCAGTGTTTCGACGGTACTGGTGAAAATGGAAAGCTGTTTTTTTGTATACTCATAGTTCAGGGTGTCTTCGATGTTTGCGAAATGAGTCGAGAGGCCTTCAACCTCCATTCCTCTGTGGCTTCGAATATACCGGACGAATTCCTCAGCCTGTTCGGGAAGCACACCCTGCCGCCCTGTGCCTGTTTCGATCTTCACATGCAGTTTCACCTGGCTATTCGTACCGGAGAGCCCTGCGATTGCATCAATGGTTTCCCTGTTGTACACAGTGAGGCGCAGGTCTGCCCGGATCGCCTCATCAAGCCGGTCGAGAGGTACATGGCCGAGCAGAATGACAGGCTTTACAATCCCCAGCGTCCTGAGCTCGATCCCTTCTTCCAGTGAGTTCACTGCAAACCAGTCTGCTGATGGGAGGAATCGAACCACCTGGTCGACTCCATGTCCGTAGGCGTTTGCTTTCACCACTGCGCAGAGCCGCACGTCATCACGGATACATCGGCGCAGCTCACGCGCATTGTGATCCAGTGACGCTGCATCGAGCTCGATCCAAACCAGGCTGCTCATGGCAAGAGAATACCACTGAGGGACGGGTCCCGACAACTAAAAAAGCCTTATTCGGGTTTTCGATTGCTATTCCATTTCACATGACGGCTCAGGATCGCGGTACAGAAGCAATCAGTACAGGTGACATCGAACAAAGTGCCCGTCCTGCGGTTGCGGTTCAGTCATTTCAGGATCGATCTTCATACAGATTTCCATTTTCTCAGGGCACCTCAGATGAAAGCTACAGCCAGGAGGCACGTTGACAGGTGAGGGTATCTCACCGCGGGAGATGATCTTTTTTGGCTTGAGCTCCGCCTCGTCCCTGGATACCACCGGAATGGAGCTGAGGAGCATCCGCGTGTAGGGATGGAGGGGATTTCTGAAGAACTCCACCGTGGTGGCAATTTCGCAGATCTTACCGAGATACATTATCGCCACCCGTGAGGCCATGTTGCGCATGAGACTCAGATCATGGGTAATGAAGAGATAGGTCAGATTCAGTTCCTGCTGGAGTTGCATCAGAAGGGTGATGATCTTTGCCTGCACCGAGACATCCAGTGCAGAAGTGGGCTCATCAAGCACCACGAAGGACGGATTTGTGGCGAGTGCCCGGGCAATCGCAACCATCTGCCGCTCCCCACCACCTATTGCCAGCGGATATTTGTACATATACTCAGGAGGAAGTCCGACGAGATTGAGGAGCTTTTCGATCTGCTTCGAGAGACTCCCATTTGTGATGTTGTGAACCCTGAGAGGAAGCTCGAGAATCTGTTTGATGCTTCTCCTCGGGTTGAGAGAGGACCCCGGATCCTGGAATACGATCTGTATCTCCTTCTTATACTTCTTTGATCGCTTCTTTGATTCTCTTGAGATGTCCTGACCCCTGAAATGTATGTTCCCCTGAGTCGGAGCATATATGCCCATGATCGTGTAGGCGACCGTGCTCTTACCAGAACCGGACTCCCCGACCAGCCCGAGTGTCTCGCGTTCCATTATAGAGAAGCTCACCCCATCAGCAGCCTTCACGATGCCCTGTTTGGTGTGGAAGTACTTTTTCAGGTTCACTACCTTCAGTATCTCTTCAGCCATTCCCCTTACTCCTTATAGAGAAAGCAGGAAACAAGGTGATTATTTCCCCTGACGAAGAAATCCGGCCGTTCCTTACTGCACATGGCCATGACCTTGGGACATCTGGGATGAAATCTGCAGCCCTTCGGGGGGTTCAGGTAATCAGGTATTCTTCCCTCTATTCCCTTTGCGATGCCCTCACCCGTCAACTTCGGTACCGCCTTGAGCAGCCCCTGAGTGTAGGGATGCAGAGGACGTTCGAAAAGATCATCCGTGTGCGCGGTTTCAACCATGTTCCCTGCATACATCACGTAGACCCGCTGTGTCCACTCACGCACGATCCCAAGGGAGTGGGTAATCAGAATGGTGGATGTCTCTTTCTCCTGAACGAGAACGCCGAGTAGCCTGAGCACCTGGTCCTGTATGGTCACATCAAGAGACGTCGTCGGTTCGTCCGCGATCAGGAGCTGAGACCGCGTTGCAAGAGCCATGGCAATGCATATACGCTGCCGCATACCCCCGCTCAGTTGAACCGGATAACACTCAAGAATCCTCGCAGGATCAGGAAGAGCCACATCCTGCAGCGACTGGATCGCCCGCCTGTATATCTCCCGCTTTGAGAGGCCGTCATGAACGCTGGAATATTTAATCGCTTCCATCAGCTGATCACCGATAGTAAACACAGGATTGAGTGCAGCAGTGGGGTCCTGGAAAATCATGGAAATCTCCTGCGCGTGGAGATTTCTGATCTCTCTCTCCCCCATCTTGAGGATATCCCTGTCTTTGAACAGTATGTGGCCTTTTGTGATCTTGGCGGGAGGCACTGGAAGAATTTTGAGGATGGATTTTGCAGTCGTTGTCTTACCACACCCTGTTTCGCCCACCAGGCCGACCTTTTCGCCCTCATACATCAACAGGTTTACTCCGTTGAGAACCTTGAGACTCCCTCCGTAGACATTGAAACGAACATGGAGATCTCGAATGTCCAGGAGTACCTTCGCCATTAGACTTCTTCCACCTCAAGCATGTCTCGTATCCCGTCTCCGAGGAGATTGAAGCCAAGCACGATAAACATTATGGCAAATGCGGGAAATACCGCGATCCACCACTGATCTGGCATGTATTTGCCTCCATCGGCAACCATCGTTCCCAAATCCGGCGTGGGAGGCTGAGCCCCGAGCCCGACAAAGCTGAGCGCCGACCCTATGAGGATAACCCACCCCATATCAAGACTTATCTTGGTGAAAATCGGACCGTAACAGTTTGGAAGTATTTCTCTGAAGATTATGTGCCCTTTTCCGGACCCGGTTACCTCCGCTGCCTGGACGAAAAATTCGTTCTTTATGGATGAAGAGATTCCGTATACCATTCTGCAGTACCAGGGCCACCACATGAGAGAAACCGCCATCATTGCATTGAACACGCTCGGCTTGAGGATTGAGCACACCGCGAGAGCAAGCACAAGTGGGGGAACCGCAACAAATATGTCAGTCAGACGCATAATGAGCGTGTCCACAAAACTGCCCTTCATGTAACCCGCTATGAGTCCAAGGGTGATTCCAACAGGAGCAGCAAGCGTGATGACCACAACACCCATGGTGAGTGAAAATCTGAACCCGAAGAAGATCCTGCTCATGATATCCCTTCCGAATACATCGGTTCCAAAGAGGTATGTCAGACTCGGAGGTTGGCTTGCATCTTCGAAGTTCACAAAGCTTCCCGCATGCTCGGGGTAAGGTGCCAGGAGTGGAGCGAACACGGCAATACAGAAAATGACGAGTACGATCGATGCCCCAATGATAGAAAGAGGATTCTTTGAAAATTTATACCAGCTCTTCTTGATTTTTTCCCACCGGAGTGCGAGCTCTGGATGCATTACACTTCTCATGCGATTACTTGCTCCTCTCTGCACCAAGACGTATTCGAGGGTCAAGACCCGCAACGACGATGTCAACCACGATGTTCACTATCAAAAAAAGCAATCCAATGACCATGATCACGGCAACAATTGCATTCAGGTCCTTGTGAAGCATTACGTTGATTCCGTAGCGGGAAAGCCCGGGCCAGTTGAATATCAGCTCCACGAGAAAAGCCCAGCCGAGCTGAGATGCAAAATCAAGCCCCAATACGGAGACGGTCGGTATAATTGAAATCCGCATGAGGTATTTCGACATGATCACCCGTTCGGGGATCGCCTGTGAACGTTCCAGGGCGATGAAATCCCGCTGGAGGTTCTCTGTCATACTCGACCTGGTTATTCTTGCCTCCTGCGCCATCGGCCCGAGAGAAAGGGCAATGCCTGGCATAATGAGGTGCTTCAATCCATCCCAGAAAGCGGTGAAATTCCCAGCTATGAGACTATCTATGGTAATGAATCCTGTGATCTGTGCAGGTCGGTCTATCCACGGGCTCAGCCTTCCTATGGTGGGAAGGAGGTTGAGAATATAGCCGAATACCAGCAGGAAGAGTATCGCAAAAACGAAAGCAGGAGTGCACACTCCAAGATATGAAATGACCCTCACCACATTGTCAGGCCACTTGTTGGCGTACCTGGCTGAGGCGACTCCGAGAAAAATCCCTGCCACCGACATGATGATACCGGTGAATACCATAAGCTCAAGAGTAGCGGGAAAGAACTCCCTTATGTCATCTGAAACCCTTCGTTTCGTAAAAAGGGACCTCCCGAAGTCACCTCTGATCGCTCCCCTGAGCCAGTAGTAGTACTGCACATATACAGGCTTGTCCAAGTGGAGTTCTTCCCTGAACTTTTCCACCACGGTCTCGGGTGCCCTCGGTCCGAGAGCCATCCGAGCAGGATCTCCAGGCATAACTCTGGCGATAAAAAAAACCAGTATGGAGAGCCCGAGAAGTACAAAAATCGAGTGGAGTAACCTTCGCGAAAAAAACAGCAAGAACTTCATTGGATTTTTTCAGAAGAGGGAGGAAAGATGGATTCTTTCCTCCCTGCCCCGTCTCCTATTTTGTGAGCTGCGCCCTCTTCTCTGGATACACCTGAATGAAGCGAGCATCGAAGTCGTAACCCATAACCGGAATTTTATTCTCCTTCTTCCAGGCCGGCCAATCGATATAGGCAGCCTGATAGGCGTGTTTCTGGGCCTGCTCGAAAAGATTTATTGACGGACAGATCGCGTCGAGTCTCGCCTGTATCTGTTTGTAGATGTCCATTCTCTTTTCCATGTCTATGGTCGCAATCGCAGTATCGATCATACCGTCGATCTCAGAACTCTGCAGCCACTCATTCTGCTCCCAGGTATTGGCTGATTTTGAGTGGTAGCGAGATTCAAGCAAGGAGCCCGCTTCTGCATAGTGAGGTGCTACAAACACCGTGACAATGTTCGGGCTTGTGTCGATGTTGGACATCTCCTCCACTACCGAGAGCCAGGGGACTTTCACGACATTCGCCTTGATCCCGATGTCTGCCATGTTGGAGAGGAAGAGAAGCGCAACCTTTTCCTCATCCGGTACTTCTGCAATCCAGTGCAGTTCCACTGGATACTGTTCCAGCTTCCCGTAGTACTTAGACTTTTGCAGCTCAGCCCTCGCTTTTTCCAGATTTCGCTCGTAATTGGTGAGGTTCTGATTGAACCCTGCAAAACCTACCGGTATCGGTCCCATGGCTTTCCGTGCACCCGGAAAGAGCTTTTCCACCACGGTCTGGTAATCCATTGCCCAGGCCATGGCCTTTCTGAAATAGACATCGTCAGTGGGCGGCTTCTTGTTGTGCAGCATGTAGTAAAACATGGTTCCCAGGTAGGACACGGCAATGTCAACGCCTTCGATTTCATCCAGTGCCTTCAGCGCTTCGACAGACTGCCACTGGTCGCTTATCTCGAGCTCGCGTCTTGCGATCATCGTCCTGATGGTGACTGGTTCCGTTGTCCCGATGAACTTTACCTCATCAGGCGCATTCGGTTTGAATTCGCCCCAGTACCCATCGAACTTTCCCATGGTCAGGTACTCCTCGAGACGCATTTCCTTCACCTTGTACGGTCCGGATCCACAGTCGTGAGTAAGAAGGTACTCTTTTCCATAGTCGCCATTCTTTCCGTAGGGTCCGTCCGATTTCACGTTTGCCATGACCTGATCTTTGTTCAGAATGTACAGTCGGACCAGAGTGGTAAGAAATGGGCCGTAGGGCTTGCTCATGTGAAAGCGAACGGTGTAGGAGTCCACCACCTCGCTTTTTTTCACGTATCCCATGAAGAGATATCCATACCCTTCACCGATCGTCGTGATCCTGTCCATGGTGAACGCCACATCCTCCGCAGTCAGCTCAGACCCGTCGTGAAACTTTACCCCCTTTCTCAGGTAAAAGGTCCAGATGAGCCCGTCCTTTGAAGACTCCCACCGCTCCGCAAGATGGGGCTTCACACCCCCTTTGGGCGTCGGATACACGAGTGAATCATACAGGTTCACGAAAGATGAAGAACTTGAGAAGTCAGAACCGACCGCAGGATCAATGTAGGTCGGCCATGCGAATGTGACCCTCAACTCTCCCTTCATCTCCTCCGCAGGGGCCGGAGCTTCTTTCATCTCCTCTTTTTTGCTTCCCCCTGCCCAGAGGAGGAGCGAGGGAACAAGAAGAAAAAGCAGTAGAAGAAATCCTGATTTTTTCATACTTCCTCCTTTTGTAATAGAATATAAGGAAATAACAGCCATCCAAAGGTCATCCGCCAACAAGGCTATATCAGTTTGGATTTCCTGTCAAGAAAAAAAGGAACCTGTAGGAAGTTGCCATTATGTCTTCGATTCGCTGAGGAGCTCTTCAGAGATCAGGAATAGAGGATCTGAAATTCTCTCCAACGACTTCTTGAGCTCCCTCTGATAGTCCGGATCGAAAAATGCGTCCCTGAAGCTTTTCATATCGGGCCAGTATACCTCGGTCATGTACCTGTAGGGTGGGACTTCCTTCTTCCATGCATCCTGGATAACATAGAAATCCGACTTCAGCACCCCGGGGATCTCCATGTTCTCCTGCTGGTGTACGGTTGTTCTCCACCTGATGAATTCTTCGTGGTCTGCACCCTCCGGAAGGTTGTACAAAACGGTCAGTTTTACCATAATATCCTCCCTCTCCAATATACGTTCTGCCCCTCTCCGGGGGATTCATCGGGAAAAGTGATTGGGCGCTTCCTCTGCTCGTGAGAGAGAACCGGGAAACGGAATCATGGCCCGGCACCAGGTACAACCCTTCTCAAATACGATGTCTCTCCCTCGTCTATTTCAATCGTCCCGGGACAGAGCATCACGGCATAAATATCATTGGCCTCGGCGATGGAGAAGAATCCGTTGCGCACATCCTCCTGCACGAGAAGTGGGTCCCTCTCCAGTGGAGGCCCATATCCACCGCCCGTTCCGGTGACGAGTCGCACCACGTCTCCATGTCTGAGAAGGTGGCGGGCAAGCTTCCCCTTCCAGAGGGTCTGGGCATGGGGTCCTGGCGTAACCTGGGGTTTGCCCTGCAACACGGATACTGGCTGAACCTGCGGTCCCGGCGACAGCACTGCAACACCGTTGCACGATCCGCCCTCACCTCCTCCCCATCCCCAGGGAGGGTATTTGTGCCGCCCGAAGGTGGCAGTTACCCGAGCTTCGTCACAGATAATTCTGTAATCCCTGATCAACCCGAATCCGCCTCTGTACTTTCCGTTCCCTTTCAGGCTCCTGTGAAACGCGTACTGGTCCACAAGAAGCGGATACCTGCTCTCACAGACCTCCACAGGCATGATGTAGGTTTCCCCGTCCCCGACCACAACCAGACCGCTTTCCCCGTCTTTGGTTGCTCCTGCACCCCATCCTCCAGCCTGGGGCTCAACAAGTATGAAATATTCCCCCGATTCATTCTTGCCACTGATGATGGTTCCACACACGCTCAGTGAATGGCCTGCAGTAAGGCGATCCGAGAGCACAGAGAAAAGGGCGTGCCATATCAAATCCACCGCATAAGCCCCTGTCTCCCAGTAGGTGGACACCGGTGCCGGACGTACAGCGGTAAATACAGTTCCTTCCGGACAGACCAGCTCCACCGGCCTGAACCAGCCGTCGTTGAGCGGCGAATGGGGGTCCGTGATCGATTTGAAAATCGAGCGGCACGCTGAGTGAAGCCGCGTGCGAGTACAGTTTATGGGTCCGTGCACCTGCGAAGAGGAACCGGAGAAATCCGCAACAAACTTTTCGTCGGTAATGGTAACCCGAACACGCACATATACCGGTTCATCGGACAGCCCGTCGTCGTCCATCCAGTCCTCGGCAAAAAAACTCCCCTTGGGAAGCGATCTGAGTGCAGCAAGTGCAGACCGTTCACCCCTGTCCAGAATCGACTTCACAGTGCTGAGGAATGTTTCGGTTCCGTATCGTCGGAGGATCTCATGAAGGCGACCTTCGGCGGTCCGGAGAGAGGCAAGCCCTGCATAGAGATCACCCAGGGTTCTTTGCGGTGTACGAACGTTTGCAGCAATGAGATCAACGAGATTTGGATCAGGACGATAGTCCTTTCCGAGCCGGATTACAGGAAACTGGAGCCCTTCCTGGTAGATCTCCCTGCTGTCTGTGGTCCAGCTGCCTGGTGCCATACCACCCACCTCTGTCCAGTGAGCTTTGTTCACGCTGAATGCGACCAGCACTCCATTGAAAATAATAGGATGGATCAGGGCAACATCCGAGAGATGGTTCCCTCCTCCTGAATAGGGGTCGTTTGTGATAAACAAATCTCCAGGTGCAAGAGCTTCCCCTGAGAACTTTTGGATAACCGCTTTCACCGCAAAGGAAAGGGTTCCAAGGAAACCTGGAACCCCATTGGCCTGGGCCACGAGCTCACCATTTCGGTCTGTGATGGCGCACGCATAATCGAGCACTTCGTATATGATTGGGCTCTGGCTGCTTCTGCCAAGGAGAATGAAACTCTCCTCTGCAGCAGCGATCAGTTGATCCTCTATGATGGAACAGGTGAAGGGATCTGTGTTCATGGCATTTTGTTCACATGTGGTGCACTTTCGGAATTATGCAACATCGAACAGCAAAGCTACACAGCACGGATGTACCGCACGGCGTATGTCACGGTGCCTGAATCCTCAGTGAATGGTTTCGTTTTTCAGCAGGTTTCCCACTGAGCTGATCTCCCTGAAAAGTCCCATCTTCTCCACTTCCTGATCAGTGGGAGACTCACTTCCCCATTTCCTGCTCGGGTACCATTCGAAAGCACTGGCAGATTCCGCGAGCATCTCCACGAGCTTGAAGGGGGCGAGTACCGCATCGATCACTGGAACACCGAGCTCTTTTTGCATTTTTTCGTGGAACCCGAACTCAATGGTGCACCCCAGTATAAGAACCTCGGCTCCATCCTCCGTTATCGCTTTCCTGCCCTGTTCCATCATGACACTGGCCGTCTTTTTCAGGTTTGCCTGAAAGTCATACACCCCCATTTCGAGGGGACGCATCGATGCGAGCCTCTCACCCTGTCCGTACATGAAGATGTTTTCCCTCATTTTCGGTATCCACTTCCTCCTGCCAACAAGCACTGAGAAAGAGTTCCCGAGGTGGCTCGCGAACACGAGCGATGCCTGACATGGAGCAGTGACTACCGCCTTTCCGGAAACCTCCCTTGCTTCCCGGAGGCCCACGTCGTAGAAACAGCCGATCACGATTCCGTCATAGTTATGCGAGAGAGAGTGCACGATATTGACGATGTCTCCAACAACGAGCCCTTCGTAGGCATGATACTCCAGATGCATGGGACGCCCTTCCGGCAGTGAAACCACATCTACGGAACTGCCGCTTCTCCCTGCCTGCTTCAGCATTCGACCGATGGTGAGGTCGAATCCATCTGTCCCGATGGGGTTAATCCACAAGATCCTCATCAGCGATTCCTCCTCTAGAGAAAGATTGAGCGCTCCCCTCTGTTTCCATGGGGAATTCCAGTGGCCTCCCTGTACCCGGAATCACGCCATGCTCGAAACCCTGGTTGATCGGCCTCATTTTTCCCTGCGTTCGGGAGCGCGCTCCATGATCTCAAAGCTATCCGGGTGAAACTTCACGCCGTACCATTTTTCTGCGATTTCATGGGTGATGTAGCCGTTTTTCAGGTCCTCCCTCACCAGTTCAACCGGCCGGGCCTTGGGGTCCCCGTACCCTCCACCCGTACCGGTGAAAAGCTGGGCAACATCGTCCTTTTTCATGTGATACTGTGCAGTCTTTCCGAAGATGTCCGGCTTGCTGCCGTCTGCGAAGTTCAACTTTGTGTAGTTCCTGGACCCCGGCCTTCCATCGTTCATCCCCCAGGGCAGATACTTGTATCTCCCGAAAGTACCGGTGAACCATGCTTCATCTGAAGTGATCCTGTAGGACCGTATGAGCCCTCTGCCCCCTCTGAACCTTCCCTCGCCCCCTTCAGTGATATCGTATCCGTACTCGTCCACCAAAACCCCGTATCGCGTCTCACACACCTCAATGGGTATGATGTAGGTTTCACCGTCTCCCACGCACACAAGCCCGTTCTCCCCATCTTTGTCAGCACCAGCACCCCATCCGCCTGCTTGCGGCTCCACGAGAATGAAGAGCTCACCCGTGTCCGGATGGATCCCTGCGAGCACCACTCCGCAGACGCTCAGAAAGTGCCCAGCCGGAAGCTTCTTCGGCATTACCGGTGCCATTGCCCGCCAGATGAGATCAGCTGCATACATCATGGTTTCCCAGTAGGTGGATACCGATGCGGGCTTCTCGCAGGTGAAAATTGTCCTGTCTGGACAGATGATTTTGAGCGGCCTGAAGCATCCGTCATTTGCCGGTATGGAAGGATCGGTAAGGGCGATGAGCACAGCCCTCGCAGCGGAGTAGAGCCCTGTCCTCGCGGAGTTTATCGGTCCCGGCACCTGAGGATGTGATCCAGTGAAATCACAGGTCAGCGAATCCCTATTCACCGTGATCTTCACTCTCACCTCGAAGGGGCCGTTGCCCACACCATCATCATCTATGTAGTCCACTGCCTCGTATACGCCTGCCGGTATCTTCGCAATCTCCTGCAGGATGAGCCTTTCACTATGATCCATCAGGGTATCCACACCCGCAAGCACCTTGTCAACCCCGTGCTTCCTGCACAGGTCCTGAAACCGCCGCTCAGCAATCCGCAGAGAAGCTGCCTGGGCGTACATGTCGCCGATGGACATGTCTGGTGTGCGCACGTTCGCCTTGATGAGATCGATGAGGCTCTGATTCGGCTTCCCCTCGCTGAATATCTTGATGCAGGGGAACTGAAGACCCTCCTGATAGATCTCCTTGGAGTTCGTGGTCCAGCTCCCCGCAGCCATTCCTCCCACTTCAGTCCAGTGCCCCTTGTTTCCGGCAAAGGCAACGATCTTTCCGTCATAAAAGATGGGCATCAGCAGGGTCACATCCGAGAGATGCGTACCTCCTCCTTCGTAGGGATCGTTAGTGATGATGATATCACCGGGTTTCAGCCCCTTCTCACCGAACTTGGAGATTGCGCTTCGAACACCGAAATCAAGGGTGCCGAGGAAGAGTGTGACACCGTTCCCCTGGGTGATCAGTCTCCCCTTCGCATCTGTAAGCCCCGTGGCATAGTCCAGCACCTCGTAGATGATGGTGCTCATACTCGTTCTCTGCATGGTCACGAACATCTCATCACCGATCGCGATGAGCCCTTCTTTGATGATTTCAAGGGTGAATGGATCTATTCCTGTCTTCGCCATTGAACTCCCTCCTCTCTAAATATCAACCAGATTATCACTGTCAGGGCACCGATGTATATCCTCCATTCCAAAGGAGCCTGTTCGGTCGCCCTTCGCCGGGAATCATACATTCTGGATTTCAAGAAAACCGTACTCGGTACGCCGCACCTTCTGGTCCGGAAACACCACAGTGGTGGATGCAGGCTCCTCGATGACCAGCGGTCCCCGCACCTCCTCATCGATAGGTAAGAGATCTCGCTCATATATCGAGCACATATGAAATCCCAGCTCATCAAAATTGACCCTTCGCTCCCCTTTATTCGCAGCCTGAAGGGAGAGCCCGCTCTGTGTCAGCTTCATTATCTGCGGCTTGTCAACGACACCAAAGGCGGTAAGGTGGTAGTTTACCAGCTCAACGGGCGATTCCAACCGGAACGTGTATGCCTGATCGTGCAGGCGGTGAAACTGTTCATTGATTTCCGGTATGTCTGTATCCTCGAGCTCTTTCACCGGTATGGGAACTTTCACCGTATGCTCCTGCCCGAGATATCGCATATCGGCGAACCTCTCGAACATGATCCGGTCCATAGAAATGTTCTGCTCCTGCATGAGCTCCATCGCCTGCTCCTCCATCTCCTTGAACAGCGCAGTAATCTCAGAAGGAGCAGCCTGGTCCGTGCGCCGTATCAGCGTTCGGATGAAATCCTGTCGAAGGTCTGTCATGAGCATGCCCCACGCGGAAAATACTGCAGGATTCGTGGGGATGAGGGTCTTCTTCACACGGAGCTCTCGTGCGAGAGCAGCTGCGTGCATTGCACCGCCTCCACCGAATGCGACAAATATGAAATCCCTCGGATCGTATCCTCTCCGGACCGAGATCAGCTTCAGTGCATTCACCATGTTCGAGTCTGCGAGCCGGATTACGCCCATTGCAGCCTGCTCGATACTGATCCCGAAGAAATCGGCTATGGGTTTCATTGCCCTTTCTGCCAGGTCCACCTTGAGAGGAATTTCTCCGCCTAGAAAATAATGAGGGTTGATCCTTCCTGCGAGCACATTTGCATCAGTGACAGTCGGTTTATCGCCTCCCCACCCGTAGCTTGCAGGTCCCGGATCTGCACCTGCGCTCACAGGTCCGACCCGCAGTGCGCCTGCTCCATCAACCCAGGCAATCGATCCTCCGCCTGCCCCGATTTCAACGATGTCGATAGTCGGTGCAAGGATCGGGTAGCCTGCATAATCCCTGCGCCATTCTATCTTGTACTCAGTGGTGATTCTGGGAGTGCCTCCAGCCACGAGCGATGTTTTCGCAGTAGTGCCCCCCACATCCAGAGAGATGGTATTGTTTTCATCAATGAGCTTACCAATGAGTGCCGTGCCGATGACCCCTCCCACAGGTCCCGACTCGACCATGAAGATGGGAGCCCGCTTTCCGATCTCAAAAGTTGCCGTTCCCCCGTTGGACTGCATCACATGATAGACCTTTTTCATGCCCATGCCTGCCAGGTTTTTTTCCAGGTTATCAAGGTAAGAGTGGGCAATTTTGAGGACATAACTGTTCAATACAGCAGTGTTTGTCCTTTCGTATTCACGCCATTCCTGGGTGATCTCGCAGGAAAGAGTTACAGGAATTTCGGGGGCAAGGGAGCGGATGATTTCTCCGCAGCGCTTCTCGTGAGAAGGATTTGCATAGGAGTGTAAAAAACAGACAGCAATCGTTTCTATCCCCTCCTTTTTGAAGTAATCGACCGCTGCATTCACATCCTCTTCGACGAGAGGCTGAAGCACTTCCCCCTTGTAATTCACGCGTTCATTGACCTCGAGTCTGTACTGACGGGCGACAAACGGTTTTGGTTTCGTGTAGTACATGTTATAGAGATCTGGCCTGTTTGCCCGGGTGATCTCGAGTACGTCACGAAATCCCTTTGTGGTAATGAGACCTGTCTTTGCGCCTTTTCTTTCTGTGAATGCATTGATCACTATTGTTGAACCGTGAACGAAAAAGTTCGTATCCGAGACCTTGAGCCGGGCTTTCTGTAGCGTTTGCACCACTGCTTCTGCAAAATTTTTTGGTGTGGTGGAAGCCTTTCCAACACCCATCTCACCGGATTTTTCATCAAGATACACGAGGTCCGTGAATGTACCGCCTATGTCACTTGCTACTCGCATGAGAAATCCTCCTTCATCGCACATCAGTGCAGAGTGCTAGGTTTTTCGTATTTCGTTACTCAGGAATTATACAACAGGGATTAGAATATATGGAGAGATAAAAAATGTCAACGGAAAGAGCAGTGTATCTCTATTCCGGAAGAATGGTCATGATCTGGCCTCTGTCAGTTCCTCCCTCAAGGAGACAGAACAGGGGAAAACGGTGAAGTTACATAAATTTCGGGCGCAGCCTGTAGAGTGTTCCTGTTTTTGTCCCAACAAGCACATCTCCCTCCAGGGCGAGCGGCTCCAGTGTGATCGTGCTATCCAGAGGAAATCTCTTCTGAATATTTCCTGTGAGGGCATCCATGATGACAAGCCTCCCCTCCCGGTCACCAAAATACAGTGTTCCCTCCTGCAGAAGCGGTGGGCAGGTGGACCGGACCGGACCAAAGAGCTGGGTTCCCCTCTCACTGTCCAGCGCATAGAACTGAGTGCCTGTATAGGGGTATACACCTCTTTCCGATGCTGCAATATCCTGAAAAATTCCGCTTCCCCCACCAAGGTTAAGCTTCTTCTCCCACTTCCGTTCATTTTTCAACAGGTCAATGAATACCGTCGTTCCGTCTCTTCCGGCGAAAACTGCTCCCTTGTCCACGATCGAGGGGGCAATGCATACCGACTGCAGGGCATTTGACTTCACCTGTCCCTTCACCTCACCACTTACAGGGTCTATTGTGAGCAGGGTACCCTTTTGGCCGGCGATCAGTATGTGGTTTCCGTACACTGCCGGCGAGCTGTTCGCTATTTCAGGCAGCGAGATCCTCTTGGTTTCCTGAAGGCTCTTCAGGTCAAGAAGGAGCAGAGAATTGTTAGAAGGATAGACAACACTCCCGTTGAATCCTGCTACCCGTCTTCCGAAAATGTGGCTCGAATAGTCACCCTTTCCAATCGGTATTCGTTTTATCTCTTTGCCTGTGGCAATATTGAGTGCCACGAGTTCCCGTGTTCCGGAAAACAGAACTGTATCCCCCATCACCACCGGCATCGAGTTGTTGTTCGGTTTATTGCCGCTCTCGTAACTCCAGAGAAATTTTCCTTGGGAATCGATACAGATAAGCCTCCCAACTGCATCGGCTACAACGATCCGTCTATCCGCACCAACGATCTTTCGCACAAGAGGTGCGTCACCCGCCTTCAGTTTCCAGGCAAGCGGGGAGTCCTTCAATTCGATGGTGATGCTCTGAATATCTTCCTCTGAGACGGAGATTTTTTTCTCCTCTGGTATATATCCCTCTCTCTCGACTCTGATTGTCAGCTCCGTATTGGGAAGGTAAAGCCCGCTGAACCTTCCCTTTCCAGCTTCGTCTCCATCCACGAAAATAATCGCATCAGCCGGCACAACCCTTATGCTCAATTTGGTATAGGCTGGCTTTTTCTCCCGTGCTTCTTCCTTTGGTTCAAGCAGTACTGCAATAACGAAATCTTTGGTTTCCATTTTCTCTATTTCAGTAAGAGCATTGACGGATGGTTTGCTGACAGCAACCGGAGCCTTGAGTGTATCCTTCACACTTTCAGTTTTCTCACCGGTTACGGAAATCACTTCGTTTTGCAGCTCGACGATATCCGCCTTTATTTCCTCGAGCTCCCGGACCTCCCTGTCCCTGGCAGCCCGGCCTTTCGTTTCTATTTTCCTCTCTTTTTCTTCGAAAACCATCACCTTCTGGTCGATTCGTTTGACTTTTTCTTCAATGATTTTTGAAACCGGTTCGAACTGCTCTGCCACCTTCTGTACCTCCTCCTGCTGTATGAAGAGCTCTCGATCCTCAGTGACGATTATCTCAGGAACACTGATTTCACTCAGAGTGTCTTTCGCTGCTTCGGTTTTCAGATTGTCTCTTATCTCTTCGATTTTATCTGCAACTGCAACCGGGAGTACCGAAACACTCCCCTCCTTGACTGCGAATAGTACTGAATTATCCTCTTTTCTTGCATCAACCATAAACTCTGTTCCCCTCACTCCAGCCAAAGCCGTCGAAGTTCTCACCTGGAACTCCTCTCCCTTGGAGAGTTTGCTCACCTTACACAAAAGCTTGCCCCCATCGAGTCTCACCTTTACCCTGTTCTGGTCCTCGGTAAGGAAAAGATCGGCAATGGCCACCTCTGTACTTTCCTGGATACGTATAATTCCAAAATCAGTGAACTGTATTTCACAGAAGGAGTCTGTTTCTGTCTTGATTCGGTTTTTTTGACTCACCGCATCATCCACATCAAGTGCGCTCCATCTCGCACCTCGGTCAATGAACACTTCACCTGACGCATAGGTCACCACTCCAGTCGTGTGCGATTCCGGTTCGAGTGCTTCTGGCTGGGGCTCTCCTACAGGCTCTTTCTCCATCTTTGTTACTCGTATCGGTTCCTTTTCAGGCTCCAGCTCTCGTTCCAGTTCCTTTTCGGGCTCCCTTTCTCGTACCGGCTCTTTTCCAGGATCCATTTCTCGTTCCGGTTCCCGCTCCTGGACCGCTCCCTCTTCTTGCGGAAGCTCCGTAATTACTTCTTCCCTGGCCGGTTCGAGCGCCTTTCTTTTCTCACACCCTATAAATAGAAAAAAAACTGCAATGGATATACAGACAAAGATCAGGATTATCTTTTTCATTGGTGCGTTCCCTTTTGTTTGTGATCATCCCGAAAAGCGGACACACATGGAATGCTTATTATTTAATTATAGAGCATAAATATAAAAATTCCAATTTGGAATATCGTAATTCTATTCTTGTCCACCTGGTCAACAGATTTTTTGAAATATTTGGCCACATGTGTTACAATTGAGATAACAGAGCCTACTGAGAAAGGGAGGTTTGCGTGTTGAGGAGACGATACTCTTTTTTCACGATTTCCTTGATAGCTGGTCTCATCGTTGTGCTGAGTGCAGGGAGTGTTCTCGGGGAAACAAACCCTGTACCGAAAGACCCTGCCTTTGCACGGAGAATTGGGTTATCCACAGGCGTAGTGATACCCCTTTTTCTTGGTATTACAGGAATAGGAGTATCCAGCGGCGCAGATGAAAACGATTCGACGCTGTTTATCGGTCTGACCATGTCGTATCTAGGCATCCTTACCCCTCCTCTGGGAAACGTGTATGCCGGTCAGATCAACAAAAAAATTGCTCTTCTGTATGGGACTGCAAACCTCGCCTACCTTGCCGGAACGGTAAGCTATTACTGGAAGGGGACGACGACTGAACAGCCAACAACCTTCGAAGGCCTCATGTGGTTTTCGGCACTCCTGCTGCGATTATCTTCCGGTGTATGGGACTGGATGACCGCTTCGGAAACAGCGGTGAGAAGAAATGTTGAAATGCGTGGGATGTCACCAAAAGGATATCTCACTCCGGTTCTGCAGCCAGTGGGACAATCAATGAATGCTGGTATCAGCTATACCATTGTATTTTGATGGATTCAATAAAGCTCGGAAGAGAGGACATACAGCCTCTTATCTCTACTGCCGATGAGAATTTCACCAAGATCATCCTGCGAAGGTGAAGAAGTTACAGGGCGCCTCATCGCATACCGCCATTTCAACTCTCCATCGGAAAACAGTGCATACACATTTTTATCGCAGTCGGTAAAGTATACCGTACCTTCTGCATCCACATGGGGAGAGGACCGAATACCGCCCTGAGAGGCAAAAATCCACCTGAGGGAGCCATCAGAATTGAGCGCATACAGACAGTGATCATCACTCCCGAAATATATCGATTCATCTTCACCCAGCACAGGCGAAGAACGAATCTTACCCCCTGTCGGAAATACCCAACTGACCGCACCGTGAGGATCAAGCGCATACAGTATGTGGTCATCGCTCCCGAAAAACAGCGCCCCTTCCCTGTTCACCGCTGGTGAGGTCATAACTGCAGCACCTGAATTGAAGATCCATTTCAGTGTGCCATCGAGATTGAGTGCATACAGCGAGTGATCCTCACTTCCGATGAATAGTTCGTTTTTTTTCCCAACAGACGGAGAAGAGAGGATGCGTCCGCCTGTCTGAAAAACCCATTTGCAGGAGCCATCACTTCTCAGAGCATACAGACACCCGTCTGTGCTTCCCGCATACAGGGTTCCATCCGACCCCAGTACAGGAGAAGCCTGCACTAAGCCCCCGGTCGGGAAGCACCACAGAAGCTCTCCAGCAGGG
>Ga0180438_10001207_pt1 | contig 46316 bp, 42 predicted proteins | sample SS_ome_12_FD_132455 | JGI IMG/M metagenome (GOLD analysis project Ga0180438, IMG submission 132455) | Hypersaline lake sediment archaeal communities from the Salton Sea, California, USA - SS_3_D_2 metaG | ecosystem: Environmental > Aquatic > Non-marine Saline and Alkaline > Hypersaline >...
AGAGCTCCTTCAGCGTCTTCTTATCAACTGTCATTATCTCACTCAACAACCTTGTCTGAACAAGAGCTTTGGGCGCCCTCCGCGAGTCTTGGCTGATAAAGGCTTCGAAGTGACAGAGGTAATATCTAGGTAGGACATTCGATTGCCAAAACTTCACAATATCGAAGTGTGTCTGGGTACACAACAGCGTAAATAATTAGGAAGTACACAACAAATTCGTAGGGATGTGGAGCAAACAAAAATAGTTGCGCTATGGATGACAATCTGAATGGATTGGGAAATCTCCTCGTCCCTACTTCATTTATTCTTCCAATATTCCATGTTTTCCCAAGAGTTATTATTGCGGTTTGATTAGTCATTCTTCGTGCATTTCCGGAGATGTCCTGAATGAGTCGTAAGGGAGTCGAAGCTATACTGACCTCAGGAAGAACCCTAAAACAAGGTCGAGCAATGGAATTGGGAAAGCTAGGTCCAGAGTATCATAAGGAAGTGGCTTTTTGTGAGATGGACAAAGTAACCCTTGAAACGCTGGGATTGGAGGAAGGAGAGCCTGTTCTCATCGAAACACCACACGGGAGTGTTGTTGTAATGAGCAAGCTCGACAGGAGGGCTGAGCCTGGTGTTGTGTTCATACCCTGTGGGCCCTATGCAAATGCAGTGATAGGGTCTGAAACTGAAGGCACAGGGATGCCTGATTTCAAGGGTGTGTCTGCAAAGCTATTTGCAGCGAAAGGACAAGAGGTTCCTAATGTCGAGCAGCTACTGAAACAGATAGTGGAGGGAAGATAATGACTGAGGATTCTGGACTGAAAGAAAACATTGTGTGTCCCTTCTGTGGATGTCTCTGTGATGATATCGGGATAAGTGTGGAAGGAAACAAAATAACAGAGAACAAGAACGGCTGTTCAATCAGCCAAGCTAGGTTCCTGAATCATCATGATGATCGACTCCCAATGGATTCGCCTCTAAAGGACTTGGTCAAGAGGGCTGCTGAAATCATCGTAAAGTCTAAGCGTCTGCTGATCTATGGTTTGAGTTCTACCGAGAATGATGCTCATCGAGAAGCCTACAAGATTGCTGAAGAGGTCGGTGGTGTTGTTGACAATACCTCATCAGTTTGTCATGGACCCACCATCTTAGGCTCTCAAGAGTCTGGCGAGCCAATTGCTGCTTTGGCTGAGACACGTCATAGGGCAGACCTCATAATTTACTGGGGTTCAAATCCACAGTTTGCCCATCCACGACATATGAGTAGATACACCAGAGCACCAGGTCTCTACATCAAGGATGGGAAGAAGGACCGACAGATTTGGGTGGTTGATGTCAGAAAGACCATCAGTGCTGGAGTGGCTGACAGGTTCATCAAGATTACTTCTGGGTCTGATTTGGAAGTCATTTCTGCGCTACGAGCTATTGCGCGAGGAAGGATTCTAGAGGTGGACTCAGTAGGTGGTCTGAGTGTCGGTGAGTTAACTGAACTGGTGGAGGCGATGAAGAGTGCCAAATACGGTGTGCTCTTCTTTGGTCTAGGACTGACCCAATCCAAGGGCCGTCATAGGAACATCGATGCTGCAATAAGACTGATTCAAGATATGAACCACTTCACCAAGTGGGGAATGATGCCCATGCGTGGACACTACAATGTTGCTGGTGCTAACAAGACGTCAACATGGCAGACCGGCTATCCCTATGCAGTCGATTATGCCCGTGGGTACCCTCGCTACCAGCCAGGTGAATACACAGCGGTAGACATGCTGGTCAGGGGTGAACCTGACGTAGTTCTCAATATTGCAGCAGACCCAGCTGCACATTTCCCAAGGGGAGCTGTGAAACACCTTGCTAGTGTCCCGGTCATCAATCTTGATCCCAAACGGAACATGACCTCACTTCTGGCAAAGGTCAATATTCAGACCGCCATCGCTGGTATTGAGTGCGATGGGGCGGCTACACGAATGGATGGACTCCCACTCTATCTCAAGAAGGTGGTTGATCCGCCTGAGGGTATCTTGCCAGATAGAGACGTCCTGAGAATGATATACGAGGAAGTAAGGAGGCTCAAGAAATGAGCAAGCAAGTGATACTCACGAATGGACGGGTCTATGACCCAATGAACGGCATAGATGGAGAGCTCAAAGACATCTGTATCTCAAATGGAAAGATCGTCGAACGAGTTGAGGGGTCTGCAAAGAAGATTGACCTCAAAGGTCGACTTGTAATGGCCGGCGGGGTTGATATGCACTCACATATTGTCGGAAGCAAGGTCGGTGTTGGTCGTGCTATGTGTCCAGAGGATCATAGAAAGGACCCTGTACCCAAGACAAAACATACTCGGGCTGGCGTAGGATATACGATGCCTAACTCATACGTCATTGGATATCGATATTCAGCCATGGGCTATACAACTGTTATTGAACCAGCTCTGCCAGCGCTCAAAGCCCTCGGGTCGTGGGAGGAGATGGAGGACTTACACAACCTTGACTCCGGACTTCTCCCTATGTTTTGCAATAGTATGATTACCTTTCACTATGTGAAAGAGGGAGACCTCAGCGGACTTGCAGCATATATTGCGTGGGTTCTTCAGAAGGTGGGTGGTCTTGGTGTCAAGGTCGTGAATCCGGGAGGAACCTATGCATGGGCGCATGGCGTTGATTTACGAGACCCTGATGGTGAGGTTCCTGGATGGGGTATCTCTCCCCGTGAGATCACTCGTGCCCTATGTCAAGCAGTGGAGTCATTGGGTCTTCCACATATGATGCATTTCCATCCAAACAATCTGGGAAGAGTAGGCAATCTGGAAACCACCATTAGACAGCTTGATGCCATTCGTGATATCAAAGGGCATGGCGGGCGCAAACACATCTGCCATCTCACACACATGTCATTTGAAACCCTTGGTAATGTTGAAGGGGCTGGGACCGAGTGGAAGGACATTGCATCTGGTGGTCTGGAGTTTGCCAAGTACTTCAACAAGAACAAGCACTTCACCGCTGACCTTGGACAAATCACATTCGGGCCTGCCACAACCATGACTGGTGATGGACCCTTCGAGTTCTATCTCTATCAGCTCACAGGTGGAAAGTGGACTAACATCGCTGTTGATGTTGAGCTCCCCGGTGGAGCTGGAATTGTTCCATACACATACTCGCCAAAAGCTGCAGGAAACTCAGTACAATGGACAATACCTCTAGAGTTTGCACTCAATGTTGATGATGTCTGGCGATGTATTATGAGTACCGACAATCCGAATGCTGGCCCATTTACCAAGTACCCCCTCGTGATGTCTTGGTTGATGAGTAAGAAGCAGCGGGACATCTGGATGGAGGACATGCACAAGTTTGCACATGAGCGTTCAGCTCTGCCAACCATCGAGCGTGAGTGGAGTCTCTATGAGATGGCTATCTCCACAAGAGCCGCCCCTGCAAAGATCTTGGGTATTGAATCCGTAAAAGGACACATTGGTGTAGGTGCTGATGCAGACATTTCAGTGTATGATATTGATCCTACCAAGGTTGACCTTGCGAAGAATCCAGACCGTATCATTAAGACATTCTCAACTTCCTATCTCACTTTCTTACGAGGAGAACAGGTTTCAAAGAAGGGTGTGGTTAAGGGCACAGAGGACCGTAAGGTCTGGTCAATTCACCCAGAGCTTAATGAAGGTCTCTGGACGCGAATTAACAAGGAACTTGAGGAAATCATGAATGACTGGTACTCTCATTCATTCTACAACTATCCTGTCCCCGAGAGATATCGTGCTCACTTAGAGCAAAAGATACCCGTGGACTCAACATCTGTACCTGCTTAGTTGCTGGTGCCGGCATGCCCGCTGAGGACTCATATGAAGACCTAGAATCAGGGTACGAGGGAGTGGGTGAGTTCTACGACCTTTTTGCAGATAACTCAGACATTCCGTTTTTTCTGGAATATGCCAGAAAAACAGGGGCTCCCGTCCTTGATCTGGCTGCTGGAACTGGGAGAGTAAGCTATGCACTTGCTGCCGAAGGGTTTGACGTTGTTGCATTGGAGCAGTCTCCATCGATGCTATCAGCAGCAAAGATGAAACATCAGTCAGCTCCCGAAGATATAGCTAAGAGAGTTGAACTGGTAGAAGGAAATATGAAAGATTTCTCACTCGAGCGGAAATTCCCTCTGATATTAGTGCCCAACTCATTTGGACATCTTCTCACACGAAATGCCCAACTCTCCATGCTTCGTTGTGTGAAGGACCATCTGCGTGACGACGGCATCTTCATCCTTGACCTCTATCCAGGTGAACATCAGTATGAACGGGCCTCATTTGAGGACTCTCCTGTAGTCTTACCAGATGGGCGAAAAGTTACAAGATCTGGAAACATAACTTCGGATTTCGACAGAAAGATCATGCGTGTAGAACTACGATTTGCTGTTGAGGATTCTAAGGGTACAGTGATTGATGAGATCAATGTGGTCTCCGGAGCTGCTCTCATTTTCAATCAAGAGGCTGATCTTCTCATCCAAGAATCCAGTTTTCAAATTGTGGATGAGTTTGGTGATTTTGAGAAGAATTCTTTCACACTAGATTCAGGTCGCAGGATATTCATTCTCAAAAAATGAGTGCGGAGAGAGGCAAGAACAATGCCTCTCTCTTTGATAATTCCAAAGGTGAAAATCATTCCAATTATGGTTCGGGAGGGTCAGGGGGATCAGGGGGATCAGGAATATCCGGGTGGTCAGAATATTTAGAGCTTCGCCTAGATGTGTTAGCAAGTTGTTCAGGTGGAGGTAGTTGGTCAACCTTCCTTGGTTCCTCTCTGAAAGTGACTCCATCCTCTGCCTCTAGGCTGTCCGTGTAGAGCACTTCCCCCTCTACATATGCATCTCTCTCAATATAGATCGTCTTTCCATAGATGCTGGCTATGCGTGCACGTTCTTCAATTCTGATGTCACTTCCATAGAGTGAATCTGTTCTCGCGCGTTCACGAATGAGAATCTCATTTGACTCTACAAAACCTCTGACCTCGGATCTTTTTCCTATTCGGAAGCCGTCAGTGGCTCTTATATAATCCGCACGTATCTCTCCACCGACAATAATACGAAAGGTGTCAATGCGACCTTCAGCTCTGACAGTTCCGCCAACTTTGATTTTTCCATCACTCTTCAGATTTCCCCCAATGGCTACGGTTCCACCGACATTGAGACCTTCAGAAACCATCAGATCACCTTCAGTCTTAACAGTGCCACCCACGTCAATCAATCGACCTGTTGCATTGCCAGTGATTTTCACAGTGCCGCCCACATTAATTTCACCAAATTCGAAATCACCTTCAGCCTTGAAGGTCCCACCTATGTCAACCGTACTCACCTTTGACCCTGGACCAACCTTAGCAGCACCACCAACATCAAGATCTTCAATCTCAATCGCATCTTCAGCCTTGAAACTCCCACCAACTGAAACCTTCTTGATGAATCCTCTTACAGCTTTTCCAGAACCGCCAGCATCAAACTCTTCAGCCTGAATCTTTCCGTATATACCGACGGATCCACCGCCAGAAACCCGTTCCACATCTACATTGCCCTCGATTTTGACGGATCCGCCTCCTGTGAGTCTTTGGGCTTTCGCATCACCTGTGACCCTGATAGAAGCCCCCGCTTTTGCGGCTACGCACTCTAAGTTTCCTTCAATGCGTAATGCTGCACCAATTTCGATGTCACGGGCTTTTGCGTCACCATGTACCCAGAGACTGCCTCTTGGGATGCTGACTGCCCTATCAACTGTGAGATTTCCATTCACCGTGATTTGATCTCGGCTCTTAGACTCAAGTCTGCCACAATGCAATGCGCCCTCAATCGCAAGTTCATCTATAACATATAGGGTTCCGCTAATCTCAATTATGTCTCCCTCGGATGCCATGAGTGTCCTGCATCCGCGAATCTCGACATCACCTTCAACCTTTCCGAGTTCGACTCTTTCTTCGTTCTTGAATGATAATTTTTCAGCCATCTTGGCCTTCACCTTGTCATTGTTACTAGTTTAAATCGTTCATTCTTCGTATATAAAGCGGAGTCACGAAATGTAGTCACTAATTGTGACTATCGGTAGTAATCTCATGAGGAGTACTCACATCCCAATTATGGGCTCAGGTATCGGAATTCCCACGAGTCCAGCCAGTCTCTTGTAGAGCTCAAGGTATTGGTGCCCTCGAACTGTCACTTTGAAGACGGTCATCCCATCGTCATCGTCCTCTTCCAAGAGACCCCTGCCTACAAGTTCAGTGATTGACTCTTTTGCCCTATCAACAGGCATGTTTGTTGAACGGGCCGCTCGTGTCAATGGACACTCTCCCCAAATGTAGACGACTCGCAAAAGCTCTGCATAGATGTCATACCTAGTCCGCTTCTGCAGCTCTCTTCTCTTTCTTTTCTTCTTCGTTATTTCTTCTGACATCCACGCAGTCCTCCTGTAGACGAAAGCGAATGAAGATAAGAATGTAATGTCCTCTATAAGATTCTCCTGCTGCATCAGGACCAGCAATCCTTATGTCATAGGAAAAATCCTGAGAACCATCGAGTCGAGGCAAAGATGATCCACTGTGTATACATCATCAATAAGGGTGGAGACCCCCTCTATGGACGCTCATTTGAGGATGATACATGTGTCGATCCTAACTCACTACCCTCATACATTCGTAACTCTGTGGTGATGTTGCAGTCGAGTTCGAGCACTTCCTCAGACAGAGTCTATATTCTCCAATCGAATGACTGTATCTGGGCGTATTCTCTCTATCCCTCCTTTGCACTTGTGTCAATGGCATCCATGGAGCAATCCATTCCCCAACTGAAGAACATAGTGTCGTCTCTTGGACATGCAATATCGCACAAGTATGGCAACCTGATCGAATCCTGGAGTGGTAGCATGAGTGACATCGTCGATGTAAATTCACTCATAGACAATTATGTATCTCTTGATTTTGGTCGTCCCTCTAAAAAAATAATGAAGTTAATTGAGAAACTAATTAATAAAACACTGAAGCAACCTGAAATTGCATTTATTGGGATATTCGACTCTGAAGGAGATATGATTGCTGGTAATGTACCAGACCTCTATTTGTTCAGAATCCAGGTAGAGATCTCACAGGGTGTGATCAAACCGGTCATAGATATTGTGCCATCTACAATAAATGCTGGTGACCATACTCTTCAGATGTTGAAGGTCAATTCAATCACAGTTGTTGTAGCGTCACAACCAGGCGAGAGCAAACTACATGCTGTCACTAGTGCTGGCGAGATTGCTCAGACACTAAGTGAAACTTTGTCGTAGCAGTTTTATCGGATTCTGATGTATTTATCAAACGAGAGTGAATAGTTTTGGTCAGTCCTGAGAGAGCAATCTTTGACGCTGAGGAACTGATAAACCAAGCAGTTTGGAGGGGTACCTACGAAGAGGACTTCAAAAGCGAACTTACTCTGTGTTCCGAAGCCAAGATCATCCTAGAAGGTCTTTCTGACCTCGACCCACTTTTAGAGAAGCATAGAAGAAGAGCTCTCTCTCAATGTCTCTTGAGACTTGATCATGCCTATGTCGGACTTGGTGACCATGAATGGAGCATAGACCGAACAACAGAAGCATTAACCCTTGCAGAAACTTCCGGAAGCACTGTGCAGATTGCCAGAGCACTTTTCTCTCTAGGCAATGCCTTCCTGAAAGCTGGTGATACTACTAATGCTGAACGCCAGTGGGTGAGGCTCCTTTTGCTTGCTGAAGAGTGTCCCGAAGACAGGGAGATGCAAAATGTTGTTGGTTGGACGCTTGTAGTAAGAGGGCACGTGTTGAATGAGAAGGATCTCTATGAACAAGCAGCACATGTATTGGAAGATGCGTATACAACCCTCGTAGATGTTGGTGATTATTTTGGTTGTGCCTCAGCCTGTGATCTTCTTGAAGAGGTCTATTTCAAACTAGACGCTCCAGAGAAGGCAGAAACCTACAAATCAAAGGCTGAGGAGTGCAGAATGAGAATACGAAATCAGCCGCATCCCTATGACCCGTGAGCTGACGAAAGACACAAGTATTGTCAATGATGGGTCGTTGTTAAAACAAACCGAGGTCTCTCAATGCTTATTGTTGGAATCTGTGGCTCCCCTAAAACCGAGTATTCAAGCACACGTCACCTACTTGAAGCAGCACTAGCTGCTATATCTGATGGTCAGACTAAATTACTAAACATCAGTGATTACAACATTCAACACTGCACGGGTTGTGACTCATGTGTGAGGAAGAAACCATGTCCTCAGAGCGTAAGTGATGATATGCCGATGATTGAGAAACAACTCATCGAAGCTGATGCTATCATCATTGCCGCACCATCCTATTTCACATCCGTTCCTGGAGTTCTCAAGGATTTCATAGACAGGTCACGCGCCATGAAGATGAATGACCATCAGCTAAAAGACAAAGTCTTTGGTGCCGTTTCATATGCAGGTCTCAGATATGGTGGCCAAGAGCACGTGATTGATGCCTTGAATCGATATGCTCTCGGCCAAGGCATGATAGTGGTCGGAAGCGTTGGAAGTCCAGTAAAGCACGGTACCTTTGGTTCAGGCAGTCTTCAAAAAGACGATGGATCATGGCGATCTGCAAAGGATGACGAACTGGCTGTACAAGGCAGTAGACTGTTAGGACAGAGGGTTGCTGAAGTGGTTCTACGTCTGCGAAGTTCAGGTGAGAAATGATGGATTCAGGTTTCGTCCAGGTCTACACTGGCAACGGAAAGGGAAAGACAACATGCGCACTTGGAGCTGGTCTTCGAGCCGCAGGACATGGTCTAGAGGTCCTCATGATCTCCTTCATGAAGGCAAAGTGCGCAATAAGAAATGGGGGTGAGGACATCAACTATGGTGAATTCAGGAGTATTGATCAGATTCCAAACTTCACCATCGTCCCAGTCGGTCGAGAGACCTTCGTTGACAAAGAGCACCCTGACCCGATTGACATCAAGATGGCAAAGGATGGGCTAGGTCTCGCCAAGATTGCAATTCGGGATAGGAAATGCGATGTCCTGATTTTAGATGAGATTAATGTAGCAGTTGAATGGAACCTCTTCTCCGTTGATGAGCAGCTTGACCTCATAAGAAACAAACCTGAGGATATGGAGCTGATAATGACTGGACGATATGCCCGACAAGAGATCATCGATGCAGCAGACCTTGTGACCGAGATGAGAGAAGTCAAGCACTATTTCAAGGCAAACAACGTTCAAGCTCGTAGGGGATTCGAATTCTAAGCACCTTCACAAATCGAACAGTTAATATTCTGCTCCCTTTCTGGACACTTGTTTCATGATTTGGAGGAGTCATAGATGGTTGATGACACAACCAAGAAGATTGCTGCAGCAAAGGAGAGTTGGGAGAAGAACACTCTTGCTCCACATCTGGCGAAACATCCAGATCGAAGGAAGGAGTTTGTCACGACCTCTAGTAAGCCCGTGAAGGTTCTGTACACACCTCTTGATGTGCCAAACTTCGATTATGTGAGGGACTTGGGCTTTCCAAGCGAGTATCCCTTCACACGTGGAGTCCAACCCACAATGCACCGTGGCAAGCTTTGGACCATGAGGCAGTTTGCAGGTATGGGCTCAGCTGAAGAAACAAATGAGAGGTTCAAGTTCCTTTTGGCTCATGGTCAGACCGGTCTCAGTGTTGCCTTCCATCTGCCTACCATTTTTGCACGGGACTCTGACCATCCATTTTCACATGGTGAGGTTGGTAAACTGGGAGTGGCTGTTGACACACTCAGGGACTTGGAGATACTGTTTGATGGAATTCCATTGGACCAGGTCACCACATCAATGACCATCAATGCCCCCGCCTCGATCTTGCTTGCCATGTATATGGTCGCAGCTGAGAAGCAGGGAGTTTCCTCGCAACAGATTGGTGGCACAATACAAAACGACTTGTTGAAGGAATATATGGCTCAGAAGTCATGGATATTGGCACCGACTCCCTCTTTGCGAATAATTGGTGACATCATGGAATATGCTACTAAGAACATACCACGTTGGAACACAATCTCAATCTCAGGCTATCACATTCGGGAGGCTGGATCAACCGCAGCTCAAGAACTAGCCTTCACACTCCTGAATGGTATGGAATATGTGAAGGTGGGTATGAAGCATGGATTGGATGTGGATGATTTTGCACCACGTCTCTCCTTCTTCTTCAATGCTCACAATGACATCTTCGAGGAGGTGGCTAAATACAGAGCTGCTCGTAGGATTTGGGCAAGAGAGATGAAAGAGACCTTTGGTGCCAAGAAAGAGAGGTCTCTCTGGATGCGGTTCCATACCCAGACTGCAGGATGTTCGTTGACTGCACAGCAGCCTATGGTCAATATCGTGAGGACTGCGTATCAAGCACTAGCCGCTGTACTTGGAGGTACTCAGTCCCTTCACACCAACTCTATGGATGAAGCCCTCTGTCTCCCTACTGAGGACGCTGTCAGAGTTGCATTGAGAACGCAGCAAATTCTTGCGCAAGAGAGTGGTGTTGCGAACACAATAGATCCACTCGCAGGTTCATATTATGTGGAAGCACTCACTAACGAGATGGAGGAGGAGGCTTACAAGTACTTTGAGAAGGTGGAAGCACTCGGTGGAGTGGTAGACGCCATTGAAAAGGGATTCTTCCAGCGAGAGATAGCAGAGGCATCATATCGTTACCAGAAAGAAATCGAGAGTGGTGAACGGACAATCGTCGGTGTCAATGACTTTGTCCTAGAAGGGGAGGAGATTACTATTCCCGTCTTGAAGATTGACGAGGAAGTGGAACGTCGTCAAATAGGGCGAACCCAAAAGATCAGACAGGACCGTGATAACAAAAAGGTCGAAGAAGCTCTTGATGGTCTCCGGAAGTCGTCAGAAGGGGAAGAGAACGTCATGCCTCACATTGTAAGTGCAGTCAGAGAGTATGCAACAATCGGTGAGATCTTCGAGGTCTGGCGCGAAATCTGGGGAGAATGGGATGAGCCCAAAATCTTCTGATTATCTCTTTTGTCACATTGTTCCTCGTTTTCTGAGCAAATAAGCAACAGTTAGTATAACAATAGCTCCACTAGCAATTGAGATGACAATAATGGTGACATTTGGCCTACTTATTGCAAAGACCGAATCCGATACATCCTCGGTCATAAGTCCAGCTTCGCTCCTAGCCACAACACGAATCAGATATTGATCTCCGTCCGGGATTTCTCGAATGTCCCAGAGAAATGTCGTTTCTTCAGAATCGCTAACCAGTTCATTCCATGTGTCACCAGCATCTGGAGAATAGTATACTCGATATGTGACTGGGAGTCCCCAAGACTCCACAGCTTCATTCCACGTTATTGAATAATTACCGATGATTGTTTCTCCTCCATTTGGTGTGACAATAGTGGGAAGTGATAGAGTGTGATTCTTGACTTCATATTCAGCACCAGTGATATACTCCGAAACCAGACCCTCGGTACATCGTGCTTGAACCTTGAATCTATATTCATTACTCTCTGGGAAGTCTGAAGCAATCCAAACCAAATTTGTTTCAGCTAGGTCGTTTGCAATCTCACTCCATGAGGATCCTCCATCTGCTGAAACTGATACATTATAGGTGACATCATGACCAAATGTGTCACTAGACACACCCCAGACAAGGTCTGTGGGCTCCCAGAATTTTTCCCCCGCTATTGTTTCATTAGGATAGATTAGTCTTGGTTTTGTGAGGATGTGCATCAAATCAGTCTGGAACACCAAAACATGAGGTTCGTCATCGCTCTGCTCAGTACCATACATATATGGCTGATCAACAATGTTGTCCTCATTCTCATCCGGCCATGTCCACGAGTCATAGTAGTTCCCATTGATGTTATTATTGATTCCCAATTCAACAATATATGTGGCGGTCTCTGAGAAATAGAGATTGTTCTCTATGAAGTTGTTTTGAGTGATATAGTTATTTCCTGACTGGCACCGGAAACCCTGCATTTGACTTCTATAGAATGTATTGGCAATGATGTCTGTGTAGTCTCCTGATAGGTCCAATGAATATGCTTCGCTTTCATAGATGACATTATCTTGAATAATAGAATGCGATGACATCTCAATCGATATACCATCTGAAAGGCTGTAGCTGACAAGGTTCTTCTCTATCCTACAATCATGTGAGTTGCCCAGTTTTATCCCACTCATATCGCTATTCATAACCTCATTGTATGTGATGTTGTTCTCAGATGAGTCACGTAACCGAATACCATCTCTATTAGTATTGCTCACATCATTCGCAGTGATGGAGCAGTTGTCTGTATAATCCGCAAGAATCCCCTGTCCATTTATGTTCTGAATGGTGTTATTTGAGAACTCACAAAACTCCGAACTCATAGAGTACAAACCTGGAGAGTCTGTGCCGATGATATCGCGTATCGTATTGTTTCTAGCAATGATGGCGTTTGACTCAGTTACAAGCAATCCCGGACCATCTATATCCTGTATGGTATTATTCCAGACATCAGCGTTTGTCACATTTTCTAGAAGAATTCCTGTCGTGCCTCCAACTATTAGACAACCCCTAATCTCAAAGAATACAGTTGTATTTCCTATATGAACTGCGGAGGTTCCCGATGTCGTGATGTTGTAATCCTCTATTATGTACGGGTCAATCTCAGAACCATTGCCAATCCACGAGTTCGCAGATGCTTGACTCTCAAAGTCTGCATCATTTGATATACTGATTGGACTGCTCTCTATGTACCACGATTCACTAGCTGTAAATCTACTCACTATCTGCTGACTATTACTATCAATTTGATTGTCGCTATTGTGGTTTGTAATTGTCATCGGACATACAATGAACAATACTACACATAATAGACCCACTGCCTTTCCTTTCATCTGTCATTTGGTCTCCTTGATTCGTTGGATTCTCTATTTTCCGGTTTCTCCAGGACTTCTTTTCTTCAGAAGAAACACTATGAGAACTAGTACTGCAACTCCTGCAAGCCCGACTCCAGCCACCACCACAACCATATCTGCTCCTTCACTGGGCGTTGTTGAGGTGGTGGGAGTTGTAGAGGTGGTAGGATGTTGAACCGTAAACAACACAGAAACAGCCTCAGATGTAACCCCACCATCTGCTGAAGCAATTACTTTGATGACATAAGTATCACCCTCATCTAACTGAGATATGTCCCACTGATAGCTGGTGTCAGTTAGTCCAGATGCCAAATCACTCCAACTGTACCCTCCTGTTGCTGAGTATTGTATAGAATAACTTACACTCCAACCCCATGAATCAACAACTGCATTCCATTCTATTGAAAGGCTTGCACTGAAGGGACCAGAAACGGTTGGTGATGTGATAGTTACTTCTGATAGTGTGTGAGCAATAAGTGTGAACTCTCCATCAGACATGTCAGAAACCGTCAATCCCTCTGAACATTGAGCCTCTACTCGAATTAGATAATTCGGTGAAGCCACTTCCAAGGCTGAATTCCATTCAAAGAAGGTGGTTGTAATATCTTCAGCAATTACCGCCCAATCTCCTCCTGAGTTATGTGAAGAATAGACTGAGTAATTAATAGGATGTCCCTCTGAATCATAGCATGCACTCCATTGTATAACAATTGAATCAGTGACTGTTTCGCCACCATTTGGATAAAGAACTGTTATCGGTGTAATATAATGAAAGACAGGTGGCACTGCGGGTTGAGTTAGTGGGAATGGATCATCATTCAGAGCAGGGCCCTCAAGCGGATATGGGATATCCACAATCTGGTCGAAATTGTCATCTGGGGTTGTCCAGTCGCTCCAATAATTGTACGAAACGTTGACGGATACTGCATCATATGCCTGAGAACTGCCTCCAATATTGTTTCCTATGAACGAATTCCACTTTATGGTGTTGTTACCTGACGTTGCTTCAACATAGAATGCATGTTCTGTGGAGTTACTTATTGTGTTATTGAGAATCAGGTTCTCATGGGCGTTGTGTGATAGGTGTATGCCGCAAGTATTAGGATTCAGATCTTGAGGGTCATAAATTCGATTCAACATTATGTCGTTTGAATTTGAATGGTTAGAAATCCACAGGGCGTTGTCATTTCCGTATAATGTGTTTCCAATAACTACACTACTGTTAGTGTTCTCTAACCATATTCCTAGTTCGTCGTCAAAGATTGTGTTATTCTTAATATCAAGGTCTGTTGAGAAGTTTGCCCATATCCCATTGTATGTATTTTGAGAAACCTCGTTATAGCGGAGCATTATATGATCTGAGGAGTTCAACCTTATGCCGCTCTCTGAGGAATCTCCGATGATATTGTTAGTGACATTTATCGCTTGACAGCCAGCGTCTAGAAATATTCCATGTCTATTATTGACTGCAATATTCGCATGGACACGACCGTTCTTTGCGTTTCGTATGTAAATCGCATCCAATGATGATGTCACACTGTCGAGGTAGTTATTCTGGATTATAAAGAAGGCTTCAGTGTTTTCAATCACGATCAGCTCAAAGTTACTATTAGTTATGTTGTAGCCCTCAATCAGGTATGGTGTGTTTTCTTCACCCGATCCAGGAAATCCATAGGCGCTAAAATCACTGTCACTCAGAATGAAGATTGGCCCTCGATTGGTATATGCAGTCTGGAATTCCGTGTTTCTCTCTACCTGAACAACTGGTTGTATTGTTGGTGAATCTGTTGTCACTTCCAATGTGGTGCAATAGGTCACTACAGAAAGTAGTAGAATCAAACCAATCCACGCAACCTTTCGCAAATTAATCTCCCTCAATTGGTCAATGTGTGTAATATCTCATTTGATTTTTTAAGTTTGATGAATTTTGGGAATTTTCAGTTGTAATCAAGAATGTTGCTACTGCACCAAGTCTAAACATCTCCAACGTCATCTACAGTGAATCAAAAATTGAGCTTATGCACACGGTTTCAAACCGAAACCATAATATGGTGGATGCTGGGTGCTGTAGTTGAAGCCTAGACAGTCTTCGAGCACACTGCGGAGTGCAGCCTAGACATGACCCCTGACTGCCCTGACGGACTTTGTAAGCTAAAGATTCAAGCTGTTGACCGCGCAATTGGACACCACAAGAACGAGTGGTCAGTTCTTCTCAACACTACAATGAACAACAAGGATGTAGAGCATGCACTTCGATTCTGTGAACTCTTCCGTCTTGAGTCAAAGGTCAAGATTGATGGTGAAGGCTATATAGTCCTTGTTAGGAATGACCTACTTCGCCTTCTCTAATGAGTGTTAAGCGAACCTTAATACGACTTGCAGCTCACTTCAGACCAAGGTGGGTTAGGATTGCAAGGTCACAACATACAGGCTATTCTCATTATGGAACATGGTGGAATTCCCTTGTTCTATATGAGTGTAGATCCAAGGGCACAAGACCTAGATCCAATGCTTGTGTCTGGTTTCTTCACTGCAATCCAATCATTCTCAAAGGAAGTTGTTGATCGTGGTAGTACAAGGTTCCAGGTTGATTACGGAGCTAGACTATTCACTGTTTTATCAGGAGATGCGACCGACCTTGTTGCTGTGAGTATGGGGGAGTGCGAGGAGGAGGTTGTACAGACACTGTCTTCGCTACTTGAGGAGTTTGAATCCATCTGGATCAAGGACATGTCTCGTGAAGAGCTTGATCGTGTTGACATCAACACAGAGTTTGTAGACTTTCGAGAGGGCATTCTCAAGAACTTATCACTGAGGCAAGTAATAGGCAGCTGGATTCCCTTCTTTGTTGGGACCTCTGCAACAGCAACCAAGAAACAAGAGAGTATTATTACCTCATTCATCGACGGCAGTAGGAATGTGGACGAGATAGTCATAGAGAGCGGTTTGACGCGTGAGGATGTGACAGAGGAAATCACCCGACTATGGGCAGTCGGTGCCATCCAGTTCAGGAGTATCCTTGCAGCAAGTGATGTTGTAATCTCAACCTCAAAGCTTGATAGATTTCTCCAATCCTCCTCCCCTCAACGGGTTGAACTTTCACGAACCAATCCTGATGTCCTTTCGGTCATTCCACGGATGTCAACTCTCTTTGATGGTCGTCGAACCGTAGGTGCAATTACGAGATTTCTTTCTGAGCAATATTCTGAACGTACGCTGATGCAGGCTTTTGATTACCTTCTTGAGAGCAAAGCCATCGATGTACTCACTCCCGAGAAGAAACGAGTCCTATTGACGAAGGAGGCTCTTGAGATTGCAATCAAGGTGGCAGAGGAAATCTATACTGCGCCAACAGCTTATGAGTATCTTAAGACAACGCTTGGAAAAATCGCTGTTCCGGAGGTTGTTGGCGAGGTCCATCTCACCAGTGGCAAGTGGGAAATATCATATGCCTCACGTCTTCATGAGGGTCTTGACCCTCACAGACTGATGGAGCTTTATGCAGACTGGGTCAAACTACTTGCACAATTCCTCAATGCACTTGATAGGTCCAAAATACGAGATTTTGCAGAGGATTTGACAGATGCATATTCCTCCTATCTTCTTGAACGTTACACCGCTGATGACCTTCGTGGTTTTGAGGAAATCTCATACTGGCTAGAAATGAAGTGCGTTGGGAAGTGATAATGAGTTGTCAGAACTTGATAGACCAATTCGCAGACTCGCAGATGTCCTGAGCAGAAGAGGACAGACAATCTATGGAAAGCAGGCTATTGTCGAGATCTGCTCCAAAGCTGGAGTTTCTCTCCTGGATTCTGTAGACCTAGGTGACCCTGATTCTGACGCGGCACTTCAGAGCTTCCTGGTTTACTATTCAAAGATGAGTCCAGCTGCAAAGCTCACTGTCCTCATCCTCTCTAAGCAGTATGGTGTGCCAGTCCCTGAAAAACTTCTCAAGAAGAAGAAGGGTTTCAAAGATCTCTTGGAGTCACTACAAGAGTATCTCCCGTGGTCTCCTTAGTCAACTGGATATCTTCAGAAAGATTGAACTACTCTCAGACGCACCCCAAAATCGGTCGTGTGGAATGAGTCCGAGTTACCTCTTTAAAATAGTGACAGTGGGTTCTTCTGCTGTGGGAAAGACATCGATAATCATCCGCTATACAACTGGAAAATTCAGAGAATACTATGCCCCTACACTCGGTGCTGATTTTTCTGTGAAGAGCATGGACATAGGTAGCAATAAGGTCAAGCTACAAATCTGGGACTTGGGCTCGCAGGACTTCTTGGGACACGTACGTGCTGGTTATTATCAGGGGACACGGGGTGTCATCTATATGTTTGATGTCACCCGTCCAGAGAGTCTTGAAGAGCTCTGGGCGTGGAAGAAAGAGGTTGATTCTCAGGTAAAATCCGCCAAGGTGCTGGTCGTCGCAAATAAAACCGACCTTGAGAAGAACAGAAGGGTTTCTAGGGAGGAAGGTGCAGAGCTGGCCAAGAAGTTTCTAGCAGATTACATGGAAACCTCTGTCAAACTGAACAAGGGTGTTGATGACACATTCACAGTCATGGCAAAGAGCCTCATGATAGATAAATAGAGTGAAGAGTAAAAGATGATTGACCCTTCTTTCTATCTTCTTCTCATGTAAACTGCAATTACTACAATGACAACGACACCCAGTCCTCCTCCAGCTATGACTATTTCCATCGGGATGCTTGGATTTGTTGGAGGTGGATTGGTGCCTGTTGGAGTTGGAGTTGGTGTTGTTGGCCAATCTGTCACATTACATACCGTGGGTGTTGAATCTATCAACCATTGCGTGATTCTAAGTATGAACGGCCACTCAGAGTCAGGATCGTCGTACATATCTCTATAATCCGTCCCATCGCGATCACCATTTTCCTCGTACTCGAAATGAGGACTAGATATGAACACCGTTCCCTCACCATAGTAGGAGGCGACCATAGCAGGAAGATTGCTATGTGTATAGTTGGCTATATAGATGAGTTCCTGTCCCTCATTTGGGAGTATGTAGCGTCCTGTTTGAAAGAGGACTGACATCTCTTCTGGCATATCTGAGAGGTCTGGGCCAGTGCAATCTCTATTGATAGAAACATTGGCAATCGTAGTGTGACCAAGATCAGTGACCTCATAGGATGTTCCATTGATCAATGCGAGATCGAACTCTGTCCATACGCCTTCGAAGTACGAATACTGCACAGCCATTGCTGCACTCCCTCTCACACCAATGTATGAACCCCCACTCGCAACCCACTCACGTATTGCCTGAAGACCCTCCCCTGTCAGAAGTGACTCAAGGTTTGGTCCAAGACCCTCAGGAATGACGAGAACCTCACATGCCCATAAAGCACCATTAATTATGTCTGTAGTATTGAAAATCCTCACTGTGGCATTCATCCACCTAAGCATGTTAACAATGGCCGTCTGACTTCCATTTGTTCTTGAAGGTACAAAATCATCATAAGCCTTGTAGACTCCCACATTGACTCCCGAGAGGTCCGATTGAGTTTGTGCCAGTGAATTGGTGGGACTGGTGATTGTTTGAATGCGGTGTGTAGAAGATACACCAGATATCGAACAGAATGTCAGTAAAATTGCTATGACAACAAGCAAGACCGCTTTTTTCAAATGCATCTATCATTCACCCTTTGAATTATCCATGGGAAATAATGTGTAACTATATAGAATAGGAATAGTGTTTGGCGCAAGTTTTGCTCAGTTGAAACAGATTATAATGTCAAACGAAAATGCATCTTGATTGAACGATGAACGAGTCCAATCACTTGTCAAGAAACTTGGGTCTTCTGACAATAATGTTCCTACTACTCACATCGACTACAATGACATCCTCAGCCTTAGAACTAAGCCTCTCTCCTGCTTATACTTCCTCAACTCGTGATTATTGGCCTACAGATGGGTGGATAAACTCAACTCCAGAAGAACAGGGAATGAGTTCAACAAGACTTCAGCAGATGGTGGACCATATCACAGAGGAAGATCTTGCTGTGCACTCAGTCATTGTGATCCGTCATGGATACGTGGTCCTTGAGGAATATCCTAATCCATTTCAGGGAGTGAGTCGAACACAATCTATCAATGGAACTCACTATCTTTATTCTGTAACTAAGAGCTTTTCTTCTTGTTTGATTGGAATAGCGATTGACAACGGTTTCATCGATAACACTAGTCAGACCCTCCTCTCTTTCTTTCCGAACTACACAATTGCCAATCTCGATGAGCTGAAGGAATGTGTTTCTTTGAGAGACCTACTCACAATGAGGTCTGGACTCCCCTGGGATGAAACAAGCGCCCCCTTCAACTCACCTGAGAATGATGTCTATCAACTGAACTTCAATTCAAGTGGTGGTGTTCAATATGTTTTGGATTTTCCAATGGAACATGAACCGGGTGTGGTCTTTCACTACAATACAGGTGCATCACATCTTCTCTCAGGCATCATACAAGAAACCACAGGAATGTCCACACTTGATTTTGCAGCAGAACACCTCTTTATTCCCTTGGGCATTGACCCATACTATTGGAATACTGATGCTGTAGGAGTGTACATTGGTGGCTATGACCTTCAACTAAGACCCCTAGACATGGCCAAGTTTGGATATCTCTTTCTGAACCATGGCACTTGGGATGACGAACAGGTAATCTCCTCCCACTGGGTGAATGAGTCAACAACTACTGTTACGCCATTGAGCAGCTACACAGGCTATGCATATCAATGGTGGACAATGCCCGACCTTGGAGTCTATTATGCAGTTGGGCTGTATGGCCAGTACATCTTCGTGTCCCCTGAAGACGACATCGTTGCAGTTTTCACTTCTGGATATGGCAATGGCGATGTTGATGAGAATCCTTCTCTGTTTCGCGACTATATTCTCGATGCAGTAACAGATGACCAACACACCTTTTCCTACGAATTGGTTGCAATTGGTGTAGCATTTGCTGCACTAGTGTCTTTGGTTGTTATACTGAGAATTAGGACGAAACCTAATGATGCCAGAATATAGATCACAAACATGTCTATAATTCACTCATAGTCTTGAAATGAAGGGATATCTTCCACAAACTCACTTGGCAATCCGACCCTCTCGAAGAACTTCAGTACTGCAATGCATGCCCATTTTTCTGTTGAATAATGAGTGGCTGCAATCACGTTGATCCTGTTTTCTTCACAAATCTGATGGAACCGTAGGGATGGTTCATAGCTTGGAACCTTCTTCGTGACTCCGGTGATATATGTCCTGGTTTCTGTTTCAACCAATTCCTCTGCTATCTCAGGATAGTTACCTCCCCCTGCAACGAGGGCTACCTCTTGATTGGTTATTTCTGGTGCGCCATAATTCCAGACCTTCAATCTGTGATCCACAAGGTTCTCAACCTTTCCAGCAATCTCGGACACAGTCTTGTATTCAGTCCGTCCGATGATGCCAACCTTGACACCGTGATAGTCAAAGAACTCTATTTCAGGTTCAATCCCTACCATTCTTGCCAAAGATACTGTTGTACTATATGGACCATTCCGGTCAAGAGGTACATGTATACAATAATGTGCAATCGCCTGTTCTCTAAGTCTTTCAAGATACTCGCTGGGTATATTCCTGAATGGAAAACCTCCAGTACTATGGTCCCATATCATCGGATGATGAGTGAACAAGAGAACATCTCTTTCTCTTGAAGACATTATTCTGTTAAGCACTCGCTCGCTTGGGAATACAGCCGTGTAGACTTTCTTGATTTCAGTTACATTGTCCAATACGAGTCCCATCCGAGATTGAGTGAAACTCTCAGTCATGTATTCACCAAGGTCTAATACGCTCCATTCATCCTCTTTGAGTCTATCAAGTTCAAACTCTTTGTCCAAAGTCTTATACAACTTCACTGCTTTCATATTCGTTGCTTCCCAACAACATCATAGAGAACACCGCTCTCGAATCCTTCTAAGACAATGTTCCTGAAGAAATCTTCCTTGTTGAGTATCATGACATGTCTTTAAACTAGAAAAAGCGCATTGAATCCAAATCGAGAGCTCCCGCCATGGCTTTCAAGAGATTTTCATATGGAGGCCTAGGTTCTCCTTCCACAATACTAGCTATCGAGTATTCACCGCTTAGTGAGGTGGTTCCTTGTTCCCTTATGTGTTGAATAATGCGATGCTTTCGCTCATTGTAATCACTCTCTGACTCATTATGATTTCTTCTAATCTGAATGTTGATATCTACCTCATTGAATACAACCATGTGTTTGAGCATTCTGAGTCTGTTCATGACATATGGCAGTCTATTCTCTTCGAAAACATCCTCAACTTTGAGTTGTAACTTGAGGTCAAACGCACTGGCACTAAGTCCCTCTCTATACGAAAAATTGCTAGGCGCAATCACTCTATTGACAATCCCAAGGGGTATGTAGAATACCAATGGTCTTGTGTTCTTGGGTGCAATCCACCACTCTTCCTTGATTTCATCTGTTATTGCAGGAGAATAGAGGATGTCTGTTATGAGTACGTTCTCACAGAGAATGAAATTACATAACTTGCTTCTCGAGGTTAGATCTTTGTCAAGTGAACTAGCCCATGAACCCATGAATACATCAATGATCTTGGCGATGTTAAACTGCTCCATCAATGAATCATGAATGGTATCAAGCACTTTTTCTCTGAATCGTTTTTCAGCATCCAAGAGGACATATGCTGTGACTGACTCAACAATATCAAACCGTTTTAACCAAGATGATTCGAAGACCTCTTTCATCTCATGCTTGGACGCTTCTTGGAGCAATTGGTCTGTATCAAGATAATCAAATGCAGTTACTGCCAGAGCGCTGAAAGATTCTTGCCAAATGTGGAGAACTCGTAAGTAGGACTCCTCATTGAGCTCATGCCTAAGAACCTTCACTGCCTTGTCTATCTTCTCAAGAAGTTCCTCTGATAGGCTCAGCTCGTTTAACAATCCAAGACAATACCTTTCGAAATCGTCTATGGCCCGCGGCAAACCTACAACCCCTAATCCAATTCAACGTAAAGCCATTTATACCTGCGCTGATGAGGTCAGGGTTTAATTATTCTTACTCGAACCTTTGCATTGTGTTATTCTGATGGTGGGATTAATTCGGGATTTCTAGCCCAGCAGCGTTTTCTCAAGAACTCAGCTGAAACGACCAATTCTCTTTCTTCCATGTTTGCGAGATGGTCCCTGAACTCCTGACAGGTTATCACAAGACCATTCGTTAGCTGTAGGAACTTCTCATAGAGGGTGGCTTCAAAATCAATTATTGAATGACCAAATGAGAGTAGTATTGCATCCTCGATCTGAGGAGGGACAGTGCTGAGCACAATCTGCTCGCCATGTGGGGTTTCTACGATGCGTGCGTTCAATCATTACACCTGAGCAAGACTAGTAAAAATTCAATATATAATGACCATGAAGCATGCTTGACTTCCAAGACTCCTATCGGTTCTCATAACACTCTAAATTAGAAAATAAACTTTATCAGAGTTCGTAATAGTTGGAACTCAGAGATTGGGAACGATATGGTCTTTCAGTATTTTGATTGTATCCAATCCGTTCTTCAGAAGATCACCAACCATAGGAAGACCCAGAATGAGTATGTCTAATTCATTCTTGTATTTGGAGAGTTCCTCAACAGCAGAATCTATGGTGCCCGAAACATACTTTTTGAGCATAACTTCTAGGACCTTTGGTTTTAACTCGTCAGTAATCTCTTCGAACAACCAGTGTTGATTCAAAAGGTCCTTTTTCTTCTCTTCAAAATCAGCAGCATCCATCCCAATGACTGATGTGCAAAGATACAGTGACCATTTCAGTTCGTTAAAGTCACGCCCAACTCTATCACATGCTTCTCTCATGCGATTTTTCTTTTCTACTAACTCTTCTGGTGTTTCGGTATCATAGTTCAATCCATCGGCATAACGCGCAATGATTTCCTCCATCATCGGAGCCTTCAACTTCTGAGTTCCAACCCAGATGGGAATACGCGGTTTCTGGACCGGTTTAGGCAGGAACATGGTTTCTTTGATGCTGTAATACTCTCCCTCAAAGCTTGGTCTTTCTTCTGTCCAGAGGAGATTGATGATCTGAATAGACTCTCTCAGCTGGAGGATTCTTGTCTTGGCAGAAGGAAATGAGTAGCCATATGCTTCATACTCTGATTCCTTCCATCCTGCTCCGATACCAAAGTCTATCCTTCCGTTGGACGCGTTATCCAAGGTTGCTACAATCTTGGCTAATTGTGCTGGATTTCGATAGGACTGGCAGCTGACTACTGTTCCTAGGCGAATATGTTTTGTCTGCGGGGTCAATAAAGCAAGAAGGGTCCATGCATCATGGGCTTGCTTCTCTACACTCTCCGGATTCCCAAAGAAGTGATCCGAAACTGTGAAGCTGTAGAAGTTGGCATCTTCAGCTGCTTTGGCAAGGGTTACTATATCTTCGTAGCTATACCCCATCTGAGGCTCAATTTGGATACCAACCTTCATTCTAACCACCTAAATTATGTCAACCCTCTTCTGGGATAAAATAAGTTCTCATCTTTACGTAATAATTCTTAGCCGAATCCTATTTATGATAGAACTTTCCAGCACTGCCTTGCGTTCGACAACTCACAGTTCAGCTCTAACGGCTGACAACGGAGGATTATAGGTGAGCAACTACAATAAAGTCACAGATGAAGTAGTCAAGAAGCTTAAGGCTGCATGTGGCGAAGAACATGTTACCAATAGTGTACCGCTTCTTCATAGTTACATGGCTAGAGGTATAATGGGTCTCGAAGCAGTTCTCCCTGAGGTCGTTGTTCGACCCTCAAATGCTGATGAGGTTTCTAGGGTCCTTATGATAGCAAATGAGAACCTTAGTCCAATCACACCGGCTGCAGGGGGTCTGAGTGGAGGCTTCGCTCTCCCAGCAATCGAGCCTGGCGGCATTTTGATGGATTTGACGCGGATGAAAAAGATGGAAGTTGATACACAAAACCGTGTCATGGTCGTTGAACCAGGCGTTCGTTGTGGTGATGCTTGGCGCATTTTTAAAAAGAGGTGGCCTGAATGGGCTCCGCCAATTCCTGACGGTGCTCCACCGGGAGCTACAATTCTAGGAGATGCTATAGAGCGTGGATTCTCACTTGTTACAGGTCGCTATGGACCCCAAGCTGACATGATTATCGGTCTTGAGATAGTCTTGCCATCTGGCGAAAAATTCCGGACAGGATCGTGGGCTCTTGATGGTGCAAAAGCCTTCTACAGGTGGGGCGTAGGTCCAAATCCTGATGGTCTCTTCTTGGGCTCTCAAGGCTCAATGGGGATTGTGACAAAGGCTGCAATCAAGATTGTACCTCATCCACACTTCAAGACGATTGTTGCTTATGGTGGAGACAGCTGGGAACACATTATTGAGCCCTGTTGGGAAATTGGGAAACAGGAAATGGGCGTTGCCGAAAACACGGTAATGGTGCAAGGTGGCAATTGGCCTCTCGTGATGACAAGATGGCCTAAGACCAATGTCCCATTGGATTATCAGTTTTACAAAAAGATAGGTATTGATGAGTATTGGATGAACCATGAGGTCTGGGCACACTCTCAGCAAGAGTTAGACTTTGCATTAAAGCGAATAGATGAATCCTACAAGGAATATGAAGTCAAGAAAAATACTACATGTACTCAACAGAGCCTGCATCCTAAACAAGTGGCATCTCGGCTCAAGAAACCCAACCTGATTGCTGTTCCTTATGGGTTGTACCAAGCCGGTTTTCTCTTTATCACGTGGTATTGCCCATGGCTGGAGAGCTCGAAGATGATGGAGGAGTACTGTGCTGCCATGGAAAACTATGGATTTCCGCCCGTCATGTGGGTTGCGTCAATAGACCATGCGAGACAGGCTATTGTAATGCCAATTCTCTGCTTCGATAGTGATGAAGAAGGCGTCTATGACCGAATAAGGGAATTCAATTGGGAAACTACAAAGAGCTTCTTGAAGCAGGGTTGGATTAACTATAGACCCGATCCCTTCGTTCATGCTCCTCAGACCTTCAGTAAGTCAAAGGAATATTACAGGATGCTGGTCAAATTCAGGAAGGTACTTGATCCTAATCTGATTCTACATCCCGGTCGATTAGCTATACCGTGGGGTTCTGTTACGGACTTACCGAATCCATTGGAGGCAGAGTAAAACATGGAAATATATACACTTCACAAGGTTCAAATTGTAACCAACTTGATGAGGAGTGATTATCATGACTAGTCTTGAAGAGCTTCGTAAAATCAATGCGCGATGTATTCACTGTCGCGCATGTCAATACGCTTACTCCAACGAACCAGATAGAGAAGGCGACTCCGAGGACTTCACTGGGATGCTTTTATCCTGTCCATCAGGAAATCTCTATGGTTGGGAAGGCTATTTCAATAGCGGGAGAATGTGGATTACTCGTGCATTCTTGAACAATGAAATTGAGCCAAGTCAAGAGATGCTCGAAGTGATTGAGGCTTGCACAACCTGTGGTCTCTGTGCTGAACAATGCCCAAATCTGATTGATACTGTTGACATCATCGAGGAGCTTAGAGCTGCAATCATTGAGACGGGTGTTGAACCTCTGAAGAAGCACAAGAGATTCGCAGAGATGGTCGGCACTGAAGACATGAGAAATCCGTATAATGAAGCCCGGAGTGATCGTACGAAGTGGGCGCAGGAGAAACACGGTGAACAGATTGACAAGGATCTGAAGATTGGCTATTTTGTAGGCTGCACAGGAGCATACCGACAGCAGCATGTGGCTGACCATACAGCTTCCATTCTAAAGAAATTGGGAGTTGATTTCACTATCGTGTCTGAGGAGGTCTGTTGTGGATCACCCATCCTAAGGACTGGTCAGAAACCTGTCTTCGAGGATGTTATGAATAAGAATCTTGAAATCTTCAAGGACTTTGACCTCCTGCTCTTCTCATGTGCTGGATGCTATAAGACCATTCGAAATGACTACCCGCGAATCAGTGGTAAACAACTACCCTTCAAGACACGACACACTGTCGAGTATGTCTATGATTTACTTAAGGCAGGAAAATTGAAAATCAACAAACCCTACAACGAGAAAATTACTTGGCATGATCCCTGTCACAGTGTCAGACATGTTGGTCTTGTTATCGAGAAAGAAATCCTCAACAACTCCCAGAATTGGCTTCTTGATAGCAGAGCCGCTGAGAAGACTAAGGAGGAACACTATGAAATCTCTCGAGTGGTCCTCAATGCGATTCCTGGTCTGGAGCTAAAGGAAATGTACCGTATAAAGGGTGACTCCTTCTGTTGTGGGGCTGGTGGAGGAGTAAAAGCACAGTTTCCAGACATGGCTTTGTCAACCTCAAAGGAGCGACTTCGTGAGGCCGCATCGACTGGTGCAGACATCCTGATGACTTCCTGTCCCTTCTGTATCACCAACTTCAATGATGGAATAAAGGCATTGAAGAAAGAAGAGGAAGAAACGGGTAAGGACTTGTCAGATGTTGGGTCCAAGCTAAAGGTCGTTGAGCTTCTGGAAGTGCTTGATGAGCTACTCTAATCATTGGTTTGCTGCAGAGTACCTTCATCTCTGCAGCAATGGTCTTCTTTTTCCACATGCGAGTTGATTCTATGCATAAAGCACTTCACCATGAGATATCATGTTTCAAGTATAGAATCCTTATATGCCAAGTCAACACAAGCTGAAGTAGATACGTGGTGGGATATTCAATAGCCCATGATATGTAATAGATTTGGATCGTGCTTACTTGAATCGACAAGAGATTAAATCCGCCATAGTTCTCTCAGTTTTGATTATAGCACTCCCACTCTCTGTAACGACGATTGCACTGATTCCACCTACAGTAAGTGCTCCAGTTTTATCTACACCACAGAACTTGGAAACAACTAAACCATTCTCATTTGGTCCTGATGTCATCACATTCAACAATTTCAGTTACGCTCCTGAATTGTATGACCATTACTGGGCTCTAAACACTACCACCATTGAGGGATCCTATATTTCAAAGTGTGAGGATGGAATTGCTTTTCTGTATGAAGAAGAGGGCAGTTCAAGCTCCAATGGTCTTATCCGGGTTACTGGTTGGCTGAATTTGGAAGGATGGACCGGGCTTGGAAACCTTACGTTAGAATTGCGCATACGTTTACAGACTTTGAATGAGTTACCTACTAATCTACGGTTCTATGTTAGCATAGAAACTTGGAGCTACACTCCTATTTGGTCAAATGAAACAACATGGCTAGATTCGTCTGATACTGACTGGTTGGTTCTTGAGATTCCGATACTGAAAGCCGATATTGACTATAATATTTGGGATGCAGATACTTACAGATTCACTTGGGGTTGGTATGACAGTACTGACCCAGACATACACATCAAGGCTCACATTGATTATTTCGAGGTGACAGGCGAGAAGGTGCCAAGTGAGGTTCTCCAGATGCACCGATATGTCAGTACCGCACCAACAGTTCACTCATTCGAATTGTACTCAGGCGACGACATCGACAGAGCTGCAGTTTCTTATACGACTGGTGTATCTTGCTGGAATTCCCTAGGCTATGGAAGTACTGAGATGGTTGCTGTATATCCCGCGATATGCACCGTTCTGGATCCGGATGTCATTCGAGTACTAATGCAGAGAGATGGTAGAACCATCATCCAATCGTCTTTCAATCTTGTCGAGTCAATTAATGTCTCGGTCACCGTGAGTCATAGTTCGAGTAACAAGGTCGTGTATCACTTCGACAGATTATATATTGGGGTCAATGAAGCGATTGGCAATGACGAGGCTGACCGTTCTCCAATGATTGAGCTTGCAACTGAAGCACTTGCTCTGAATCCGAGTCTTGGGCAGTTATTAACATTAGAAGATAGATATCAGATGGAGGATGTGGACCATATAGATGATGAGCGATTAGTCCATTCAGGTACTTGGATCGCTTTTGATCTTGACCACACCAGACCTAGAAGTAATGGCGATTTGCTTAGTCTTGGTTCCACAGATTTGAAAATGGACGCTACCCTGATCATGATGCTTCCCTGGTATGAAGGAATATTTCGATTTTCCCTAGATTATGAGGTTATCTTCAAACACATAGTTGTCGAAACGACTTCGCCTCAGACTGAAGGATCAACAACAGAAAATGTTGTTAGTCTGAACCTCGAGCGGTCGCTCTATAGGTTCACCGACTCGTTCGACTACCTAAAGTTCATGGACATAACGCACACACACATCTTGGATCTTGATGTTCCTTACGATAACAGCCTGGTGTCAATACAAGAAGTAAACAACAGCGCGTTTCTCCGTGAAACCATTAATGGAGATGATTGGTGGCTCGTCGAACGACACTACCCTCCCAACGTAACACTTCGTCTCACGGCTGAAGACTCATACTTTGATGGAGTAACTCACAGCTTTGACCGATATGTTACTGACTATTGGCGTAATGGTTACCTCTGGGCTCACCTAGATGATTGTATGACTATAGATTTTATACTAATATTGGAGGATTGGTGGTCCAGCTACTACCGTATTAAAACACAGTACATCTAACCAATCTGCATACCATGATCCAAGAAATGATAAATGTCAATGCTGTAAATTAGCAATCGGACTGCTAAGCATCTATAGTTCAATCTTCTTTTAGAAACCAAGTCAAAATGATCATTGCTTCAACTACGATAGCAAGTAGAATCATCGCTGGTATGAAGCTACCAGCCAAATCTGTCAGATATCCAACAAGAATTGGTCCGGTGAAACCCATTGAAGCGCCTATCGAGAAATAAACTCCGCTTGCAACTCCTGTATATTCAGCTCCAATATCAGGAAGATCCATCAGAACGACCAAGAGAACCGGCATCATCGCACCACTAAATATTCCATAGATAGCTAGCGATGCCACGAGAAGTAATTCGGCTGCAATTCCTACTATGACTATTGAGATGCCTTGGATGAGCAGAATAGCGATAATCACTGGCTTTCTTGACCCCGCCTTAGCTAGTCCAGGTATGAATATGCTGCCAATTAGACCAATCCAAGTTGGAAACGAAGCCAATATTCCTGCATCAATAGTGCTGAATCCCTTCGACTCCAATAGAGCAGGGAGCCAGTTGCCAAATCCATAGTAGATGAGAAATCCAGAGGCACCGATTATTGCCACAATCCATACAGACTTTGAGCGAAGTAGGTTTCGAAGCATTCGTTCTAAGGATGGTACTGTATTGTTTTCCATTCCTATTGGAGTGGGCGATCTCACTAGAAAGACCCATGCGCCTGTTATTATGAGTCCCAATATGCCATAGAGTGCAAATGTGTTCTGCCAAGTGCCAACGAGTGGTAGTACCAATGCATTGGTCAATGCTAATGCCACTGTCGACCCAACGATGAATCCAGTCATGTATATCCCAGAAGCCAATCCACGCTCTCGGCCCTGAAATGCAGAAGCTACTACTTTGGGAAGACCAACTGAGATGGTTGGCCCACCCACACCAAAGATGAGTACGGTGAGAAACAAAGTTACAAAGGTTGAAGCAAAGGCCCGAAGAATGGCTGATGAAGAAATCAAAATGAGGCCAGCAGCTATCGACGTCCTGTAGCCTAATCGATCGATGACTATTCCAGTTGGAAGAGCGAATGGGACATACATCAGAATTACGGAACCGAGGATTACGCCCATTTCAGAGAAGGTCAATGAGAGATCCAGGGCGATGGTGGTGGCGAGTGGAGGGATTGATGAAAGGATGAGACCAAAGGCAAAATACGCCAGCCATGCAAGCGCCAAGACAACCCATCTGTAACTTGATATGTTTTCATCTATCACTTTGATTTTCACCATCGGGACTGGTTATTCTTAGAAACTTCTGATGCTTCTTACATCTATCATCAACGAAATAGTCCAAGTATTAGGTATTGCTATCATCTTGGAATATTTGGAAACCTCAGTCATGTTTTGAGACACAAAAACGAGATTTGATACACGCAACTATCTTTATCTAGATATAAGCTCAGATGTGAATTGTTCTGAAACTCTCTTGCTTTTCATGAGGTGCAAATCCATGACCGAGACAATAGTCCGCCCTCCACGACTCGAAGAAAGAGGTTCTTTCTACCAGGTATATGATACCGGCGTACCTAATGTTGACCAATTGACATTCGATGGTTTTTCCCGCTGGTGGAATCGGAGCAAGGTCCAGGGTGATCTGCCTACACTCTGGAGAGTTGCCGTAGTAAAAGACAAGATTGTGGGAGTGGCGATAAATGCTGTACTTGACAGTCTTAGATGGGGCGCAATTTGGGAGTTGGTGGTTGACCAAGAATGGCGTAACAAAGGTATTGGAACTAGCCTTGTACAAGAGTCTGAACGAGCGCTGTTAAAACGAAACCCCAACCTCACTCACTTTGTTGTTGGTGTGAAGATGCACAACCCTCGCGCTATTCCATTCATTGAACGACTTGGATATGGTATTCAGTCCCTCGTACTAAGACTCGATGGGGACGCAATAGCTACTCTGCCTGAGAGGAATCTTGATGTAAATATCGCACGCCTCGATGACATTTCAACTCTATTGCATCTAATCCCTGATACATACTGGGGTCATAGAGATCATAATATGCTCGAGTTCTCGATTCGTGGTGGGAACTGCTATGTCATGAGAGAGCGTTCAAGTAATACAGTCGTAGGATTCGTGCGGCTTGAGTATGACCAAGAACATGAAGACTCGACAGTCATCACCTTCAGCTATAAACCTGGGTATGGAGTAGAGGTTGTTGATGCCGCAATTGAGGAGGTAGCGACCAAGAAGGCAATCTTTTGGGTTCAGGACAGGCATGAAGACATTCTCGATCATTTCTATGCTGAAGGATTCAAGAAGGCAGAAGCAGAGTTCGTGGCGAGAAAGAGGGTCAGAAACATCCTCTGATGATTCTTTTTCCCAAAAGTTGGAAACTCTATTGACCTTTCTAGCAGTTGCAGAATCAATAAGTGCTGTTAAATGCTGGGTGTGAATACTAGAGTTTGGTCTTCGTAAGGTTGCTGGATGTGTAGAAATGGCACCAAGTGTGACAAGAGCCAAACTATACTCTTTCCTTATTGTCCTCCTTCGCATAGGTAGGATTGTCTTGTTTGCATTTGGAATCTTCACTACATTTTGGTTCTTCTTTAGCTTCATAGGACTACTCATTGGGGTTGCCTACTTCTTTGGTTTCCGAGGACAACCATGGGCGAGACATGGAATTGTTCTTTCATTTTCAGCAGGAACAGCTACTTTCCTTGCTCATGTTATGAAGTCAGTTGCTCCACTCACAATGGCAATAATGAGTTCAATTGCTATTCTTGTTTCCTACACACTTGTCGCGACATGGTTTTGGATTTGGACCCGATCTGGTAGAGAAGCCCCCTCTATTTTTTCTCGTGTTCATACCGTATATCGGACAGCCCCGCGTATTCTGCAGCGTCTCCTTGTACTTCTCATCATTATATCCCCCGTTGTACTATGGACAAGTGTGAGTATAGACTTGGGAGTGATGTTTGACTACCAAACTAGGTTGCTCTGGGTGCATGCTCCATCCACGGTTACGACCACAGAGAGCTTCGAAATCACTGTGGAAGCATGGGATCCATATGAACGGTTGAGCGCAACATACAAGGGCACTGTGACCTTCTTCATCGAGTCCTATAATCTATCCACATACGAACAAATGACTAGCTCGTCTGTAGATTTGCCCTCAAGCTATACATTCACAGGTCAGGCCTATGGGTCTGACATCGCATATGAGATTCGGAACGGGCGGGACAATGGAATCCATGTTTTCAGTGTAACGATAGAAACCCCTGGTATTCACTATATCTTGGTAGAGGACTCTGTCACTGAGAACACATACTACAGCAATCCCATCATCGTAAAGGAAGCCAGCGACCTTGACGCATTGATTTACTGGGGCGATATTCATAATCACTCAGAATTATCAGACGGCACAGGAACGCCAGAGCATTCTTTCTACTATGGTCGGTATATTGCATGCTTGGATTTTATGGCACTTACTGACCACGGCGAGATTATGCTGTTTGGAGGTCCTAGGAGTTTCGATTGGTTGGAACAGGCGACGAATGCAGCACATGACCCCCAGCTGTTTGTGACTTTCCACGGTCTCGAATGGACAAACACACAGACAGGTCACTATTCATGTGTCTTCAGTGGAGATACACTACTCAAGGACCCAGTTCTTTCCTACCTGACTCTACCAACAATTGAGGACCTATGGAACGCGCTTGATGACTTCACTGATGCTACAGGTTGTCGATCTCTAGCTCTTCCTCACCACACCACACAAAAGCAATACATTCAGGACTGGACATATCTGAACCCGAAATATGTCAAGATTGTTGAGGTCACATCCGTGCATGGAGAGTGTCTTTTTGAACAACGACACCCACTGAACTACGTGGGACTCATCGCACCGCCTCCACAGTACACAAATGGGACCTCCATTGTTGATGCCTTTCGAATGGGCTATCGCATGACCCTTTATGCTTCAAGTGACAACCATGATGGACATCCAGGACACTCCCTGAGTCACACGCCAGCCTTTGTGGGTCATCAGCGACCATATAGTGTGTGGCACACTCGAAATGAACATCCCTACCCTAGTGGTTTGACTGCGGTGTACTCGCCAGAGTTGACTCGAGATGCTATTTTTTCTGCTCTTGAACAACAGGTAATCTTCGCCTGCTCTGATTATGGCCGTCCGCTTCTAAACTTCACCATCAATGGGGTGGGAGTTGGAAATAATTCAACACTCACAGTCTCTGATGCATTAACTCCGCGCGAGATTCAGATATTCTTAGCACAAGATGGGTCTCCCGCTGGGACATTTCAGACCGCAGCCTCAGTGACAGAGAACTGGAGTCCGAACTGGAATGCGCAGATTGAGATCATAAAGAACGGAGAGTTGTTGACCAGTATCCCTATTGACCAACCCGTTGTCAATGTCACGTTCATTGATTCTGAGGTAATTACTGGTACATCGTATGGTCCTGAGAGCTGCATATTTGTAAACGGTGAGTACTATATCAATGACTTCAGTGATAATCCAATTGACCCAAACACCCTCAATACCAATGGAGTCGACTTCTATCTGATTCGTGTCGTTGGAGCAAGTGGTCGGTATGCTTACATTGGTCCAATCTGGGTCGAAGTGAATTCCTGAGTTTCAATCAGAGACTGTGTACTCTTCTCCTTCCTTCAGTGAAACGAACTTTGTGTCTGTGTCAGAGATACCATTCTTGAAGTCATCAATGCTCTTATCCCAGGTGTGCATTGGGATTACTACCTTGGGTTTGATAATCTTAGTCGCTTCTGCTGCATCGGCGTTATCCATAGTATATGTATCACCGCATGGAAGTAATGCAACATCTACAAGACCCAACTCGTTCATCTCTGGGATAATGTCCGTGTCGCCTGCGAAATAGATTGTCTTTCCCTCCACCTTGATAAGATATCCTACACCATATCCCTTGGGATGGTAAGGATTTCCAGGAGAGCGAAATCGCTTTACATTGTACGCATGCACTGCTTTGACTTTCATGTCTTGGAACGTTGCCTCTTCCCCAGGTTTGATTGATTCGAACGAGTAATCAAGTTTGTCACTACAGTCCTTTGGAGCCACGACTATTGTGTCATCAGTGCGCACTTCGTTTATGGCTTCAGGGAAACAATGGTCGTTGTGACTGTGTGTCACCAGTACTACTGATGCAGGTTCTAGATCATCTGGAACTCGCTCTCTCAGTTGCTTTGAACGGTATAGATCAAGATAGATTACTTTGTCATTTGACTTAATCTGAAAGCTAGCATGACCCAACCATCGAATCTTAATTCCCACACTAAACACCACTATACAATTGGTTAGATTCTCACATAACTGATTTGTTTTATTACTCACAAAACTATAATTGAAATCTGTACACTAGCGTATTAGGTTAGGAGATTGAAGTCTATGCAAAAAAGAGAACTTTGCTTCAGGCATGGAGTGCTAGTCGTGTTATTCCTGCTCATATTTGGAACCACGTTACTGACCTCTGTGCCTTCAGTGTATACACGTCCAGTTGCCCAGATGTTAGAAACCCCCAGGGTTCAGACTACTGAGCCAATGTTGCGAGAGTTCAATGGGCGCAGTTGTGATTTTGCTAGTATCGTATCACTAGAGCGTTACAAACTGCTACAAGCTGATACTGAGTTCATCTCAGAGCCTCCTCAAACAGACTCATGGGACTCCCATGAGATAATTCCCTTTGGAACACCTCATGCGCCAATATTCATAGATGAAAACAGTGATTTCGAGAGTTGGCCCGGCGAAGGGACTGTTGAACATCCCTATGTGATTTCTGGCTTGCTGATCAATAGTACCACACCTGCAATCAATATCACCAACACAGATGTTCACTTCTTTATCAGGGACTGCTGGCTTTACAGTACATCAACAAGTGTCATTGAGCTAGACTTGGTCACACATGGTCGCATAACAAACAATACGATCCTAAATGGTGATAGAGGCGTCACCGCTTATAGCTCTTTGGATCTTAGTATCTTTGACAATCTATTCTATAGCTTCAGTTGGGCTGGAGTCTATCTGGAAGATTGCTCGCAATCAACTTTGGAACAGAACAACTGCACAAATTGTTTTGTGGGACTGCACATTGAGCAGTCAGACAATATCTTCGTAGAGGAAAACTATTGCACTGGATGTCTTGGTGGCATTGAACTCTACCTTGAATGCGAAGAAATCACTATCTACAACAATACTCTCACAGACAATGATGTTGGTATTGGACTCTATCTGGATTGTACTTCAATCCTGGTTGACTCAAATAACTGCACTGAAAACCTTGTTTTTGGGATATATGCCCAGAACTGTCAAGACAATGTAATTGTGAATAACTATGGCAGGGTTCAGGCAGCGGATATTTTCTTGGAGAATTGCACATCACATACAATCAGAGACAATAACGGTGGAGCAACAACCGGGGCCGGTCCTGATATGTATGGCTCGATAGTACTCTCAAATTCAAACAACAGTATCATCACAGACAACTATGTTGAGAGTGCATTTGTCTGTATAGATTTGAGAGATGGTAGTTCGTTCAACGAGGTTCTGAATAACACTTGTTTCGAATATGCAGGTGGCGTCGTTCTATGGTATAACGCACCTCATAATACGATTACGAATAACACCTGTTGCGGAAATGGCTTTGGAGAGGTTGATATCTACATAGACGAATCATCCTATTGTACTGTGACTAAGAATCGATGCAATGAATCAATGTTTAATATTTACAGTTACTATGGTAACAACACGGAGATTGTTGACAATGATTGTGATTTGAGTACTGAAGCCGGCATCGTCATCATGGAGAGCTATTATTCGCTGATTGAAGGGAACACTCTTACTAATGGGTCGACAGGTATTGCCTTGGAAGCTGTATTGTATACTTCAGTTATTGACAATCATGTTTCAAACTTTTCCGGAAACTGGATGGGTGGTCCTACAGGAATTCATCTTACAGCTGCATACAACTCATCAGTGGTCGGCAACTACATCACTGATTGTAACGTTGCTGTGTTCACGGAACAATCCATAGGTTGTAACATTACAGAGAATGAGTGTATAGCGAATTATGATGGCATCGTAGTTATCGATTCATGTTATGAGATCAATGTTGACGACAACTATTGTCATCTCCAAGAAGGCTATGCGCTTATAGTAGTTACTTCATTCGATTGCGTTGTGACCCGAAACACATGCACAAACACTAGTGGTGCTGAGGGATTCTGTTTAATTCTAGTTGACTGTTCAGCCTATACTGCGGAGAACACCTTCAAGTTAAGCACTGGAGGAATTGAGGTTGAGGATAATGATGGAATAATTACTCAGAACACCATTGAAGATAACGAGCAATACGGTATCATCGTTTCAGGAATCATAGGACTGAATGTCACTTGGAATATCTTTGAAAACAATGGAGTGAATGCGGTTGATAACAGTTCGAATTCTATGTTTGACTATAACTACTGGTCAAACTACACAGGTGTTGATGCTAATGCTGATGGTTTTGGGGACACATGGCACCCAATACAAGGAACTGCAAACAACAACGACACGCACCCCCTTGTCTATCATCCAACACTTCCAGTTTGGTTCCCCGAACCAGAGTTTCAGATTGCAGAGTTGGGGCATACCTTTGAGTATGAGCTCAACTACGTAACCTCGACTGACCTTGCACCTATTGTGGACTGGTGGGTGAGTGACACAACACACTTCACAATTGATGATGGGGTAGTCACAAATGCAGTATTCTTGGACCTAGGGGAGTACCCACTAGAAGCGACAGCAGTCAACCTTTATGGATTTGAACTGAGAGCAACATTCACGGTGACTGTTTTGGATACAGTCGCACCAAGCATCATTGGACCAGCTGATTTTGACTATATTGTGGGACAGGTTGGCAGGTCTATAACATGGATTCCTGAGGACTATGACCCCGCAAGCTATAGTGTGACGTTGGATGGAATCGAGGTCCACTCAGGTGCATGGAACTCCACTGCTGAGAATGTCACGATTAGTGTTGATGGTCTCGCTGTTGGCTCTCACACCTTCGTCGTGACCTTTGTTGATGGTAGTGGGAACTCAGCCACTGATACTGTGATTGTTACTGTGTTACCAGACACTACACCGCTCTTGTTGGCTATTGGCGCAGGTGGTGCAGTTCTTGCAGTCATCATAGTTGTCTATCTAATTCGGAAGAAGAAGCCTGGAGAGTAACTACAGATTGGGACTCAGCTGTCTGCTGAGTCCTTCACTCTTTTTGACTCATTTTATGATTATCGATAAATCGCTTCTATCGTAGAGAAACCAGATGAGCCAGAGCCATCCTATGCCTGTGAATGCTGTCGTGATCTCTGGTATTGCATTCCCTGTCCAGAAGGGGAAAGCACCGCCAAACCATGAGTTCCACATGTAGATTGAGAAGAATGGGAGAATGATCGAAATCAATGAGAACCACCAGAATTTCCTAAATCTCAAGAAACCTAGTCCAACAAACCACATGGAAAATGGGAAGCTCGCAAAGAAGCCAACAGACACATAGAAGTGAATCACACCAGCATTCTCTGAGAACACCCCTATAGCAACCAGAAAGACCAAAGCAATGAAGAAGGGAATCAGTCCAATCTTTGTTGGCAAATCCGAGATTGCTCGGACGAAGTAGAATGTGAATGCCAGGAGCAGGAGCCCTGTTAGAACAAGGCCAACATTGAATATTATCGCAGCAGGTAGTCCATTGTTGTAATTACCGAGGTCACTAAGTGCATTTCCCTCCCAAGTGAACCATGATAGAGACAGCATTATAGCCACTGCAATAGACACAAGTGCAACAATGGGTCCTAAAACACCTAGTATCCCCGGGAACTTTCTAGTAGGAGACTTCTCATTGGCTGACATGAGTCTGTCTGTAACAATCCTCCTTTTTAGTTGTAGGTAAGGTGCTCGGACTGATGAAGTTTAAAACCTCTCAGATAATTTGCTCTGGTGAGGATAAACGAATAGAGGAACGGAAATGACTGAAGAATTAGAGTGTCCGTATTGCGGATCTACAGTGCGTACTGATAGAGCATTAGATTATGACAACAAGGTGAAATTACGGTGTGGTAACTGCGGTGGGATATTCGAGTATCTGCCTGGGTTTGGAGCGTTCTCAATTCCTGAAACTGAACAGAGAAGTTCAGTACGCTCTGAGGGATCATTCCCCACCTACTACTACGAGAGTGACACACCTTGGGATTCTGAAGCCCGTCCTGCGCAACAGGGTGGCGGTGCTTGTTGCGGGGTCATTTTCTGCTTATGTTTTATTCTCCCCATTATATGGTTCATGTTTGCTATTATCTTCGGTTTTGGATGGCTCTGGTTCTGGTTTTAATCATCCGTAGTGGAAGTGTGAATTACAATGTCGGAGTATCCAGTGTGCCCTTTCTGTGAACACCGACTCACTCAACCATTTCTTCACCATATTGAAGGTCCCATCAGACTACGGTGCCCTTCATGCACTCGGGTGTACCAACACATACCGGGAGTCGGGTCATATCCCTTAGACGACGATTATGGTGTTGAGGTGACTGATGGAATCTTTGGTCCACATGTGATGTCAGTCTATAGTCATAGTGAGAGTCTTATACCACCATATGGTCCAGATGATATCTCCCTCTCGCGAGCTCTTCTTATCGGTGGTCTTTGTTGTTGCACAATCATCGTCATAATTCCAATTGTATTCGCTTTGCTCCTCGCACTCATTGGATGACCTTTCATGGTCAAAGATAAAAGGCATATTGCTTCTGACCCGTCTGAACACTCAGGATGTTCGATATCAGGTGAGTGCATTTGACAGAGGCTGAAGTAGAAGACAAACGCATAACGCTAGCAGAGGCCGCTAAGAAGGTGTCTGATGGCGATGGACTATTTTGGGGTGGCTTTGGTTATCAGAGACCTCCCATTGCTTTTGCCCATGAGCTTGTCAGACAAAAGAAGCGGAATTTGACAGTCTATACATGCGGGTCTGAAGTAGACCTCGAGATAATGGCTGGAGCCGGGGTCGCTACCAGATATGAGATTGCATTCTCTGCAATCGAGGCTCTTGGTTTGTCTTACAATATTCGAAGAAGGGTGTCTGAGGGTAAGCTAGAGGTTGAGGACTATACCAATTTAGCGATGGCAATGAGATTCCTTGGTGGGTCTCTCAATGTTCCTTTCATGCCTTTACGAAGCATGATGGGGACTGACATGGTTCGAAAAACAAGATATCGCGGCGATGATAAGCTCAAAGTGATAAACTGCCCATTCACTGGCGAGAAGATTTGTCTTGTGCCTTCTCTGCAACCAGATTTCAGCATTGTACACGTACAACGAGTTGACAAGACTGGGAACGCACAGATTGATGGTATTGTCGGTGAAGACATTGAGGGTTCGCGATGTGGCAAGAAGCTCATTGTTCTGGCTGAGGAGCTGATTGATGAGGAGGAGGTAAGGACTCGCCCAGAGCAGACAAAAATTCCAGCAATGTATGTAGACCATGTTGTTGTCCTTCCATATATTGCGCATCCAATGATGTGTCATGATTATTATGACTATGACTCGGAGCACCTAATGATGTTCCACAAGCTGACTCAGACAGAGGAGGGATGGCAAGAGTACCTCAATGGTTACATCTTGGGGGTTGAGGATCACTTCGGATACCTCGACCTAGTTGGCTGGTTCCGGTTACATCAATTGAGAGCAAAGAGACCTTGGGGGTACTGAGAATGGTTGAATATACAAAGACTGAATTTTTAATTGCATGCGCATCAAGTCATGTACGTGATGGTGAGAATGTTTTCGGAGGGACTGGGATGCCCCTCCTTGCAGCGCTCCTTGCGAAAGAAACTCATGCACCGCATTCAAACCTCATCTCGGAGGCTGGTTTCATTGATGCCCGTCCTCGAGAGGTCCCTCTCTCTGTTGCAGACTCGAGATACTACTATGGTTGTTCTGCCTCAATAGGTCTCATTGAAACCTTAGGGTTTCTCCTTCAGGGGGGAAGAATTGATGTTGGCTTCCTCGGAGCCGCCCAAATAGATGAGTATGGGAATCTGAACACAAGCTATATTGGTCCATACGAAAAACCAAAGGTGAAGCTACCGGGAAGTGGTGGTGGTAATGATATTGCCTCATCTGCAAAACGACTCATTGTGATGATGTCACATGACAAGCGTAAGTTCGTGAAAGCGCTCGATTACATGACGTCCCCCGGTCATTTAGAAGGTCCTGGCTCTCGTGAGAAATGGTCACTGGTTGGAAATGGTCCTGATGTGGTAATTACCGATATGTGCCAGATGGACTTTGATCCTGACACCCTGAGAATACGCCTTAGGTCCGTTCATCCTGGATATTCGGTCCAGGATGTTCTAGATAATGTGATGTTCGACCTACTGGTACCTGATGATGTTCCCACAACAGATGAACCAACAAAAGATCAGATAGAGATCATGCACAAACTCGATCCAAATGGAATCTATCTGGGCAAAGGTGGAGACTAGGCTGTATTGAATAAACTTGACCTTAGCAGGTATGATTCAGTCATTTTTGACCTAGACTCTACACTAACGAATACACATCGCTATCCTATAGTTGCTAGTCAGTGGCTACTCAAGAAGTCTGGAATTGACTCAGAGGAACTAATGGCTTCCTACATCCGGAGTCTTGTCACTAGGTATCGACAGGCTATCCAAGCTATTGTGACTGGTGCTCCCTATCGCTCACCCTTCGACGTTGTCTATAGGGCAATGGCAGAAAGTCTTGAAGATATCGACCAGACTATCGATTCAGATTTGGTGCTGGAAGCAACTCAGCGATTCAAGGCACTGCATCTGGAGCTATCTACTCCCTATGATGGAGTTGCAAAAATTCTGATGGAACTGCGTGCACGAGAGATCAAGCTTGGAGTGATATCAAACTCCTTTGCAGGACATGCAAGGATCATACTCTCTAACCTAGAACTAGACCACTTCTTCTCCTCAATCGTAGACTGTGGGGACGTAAATGCATTCAAACCCATGAGAGAACCATTCGAGAGAGTGTTGTTCGAACTCAAGTCGGATGGAACCAGGACCATTTATGTGGGCGATGAGTACTATGCTGACATGGTGGGGGCAAAGATGTTGGGCATCACTACAGTATGGATAAACAATCGTCAGGTTTCCCTCGCAGACCAGATAGCCAAGTATGGTGCTTCTACAACTCCTGATTTTGTAATAAACTCTATATCTGAATTTGGTGAGCTATACTAGCATATTCGGTGGATTGGAGATATTTACTCAACATCAAGTACCAACGCAACAAACATATTAACTACTTGAAAGACATCCATCCAGCACACATCAATAGATTAAGAGGAGAAGAGAACTTTGAGTGATGAGAGAGAGCCTAGTGGTCCAGCACAAGCTCGTTCTGACCTTATTGACATTCTGAGTCATGACCCTGAGAACACCGAGGCTATTGTCACCATCATTCAGAATGAGCTTACAGATCTCAAGGATGGCAAGGCGGTCACAGAGATATCCAATGCGCTCACCGCAGCTGCCGCCTCATCGAAAATCGATTCTGATGCTAAAGACAATGTGTTGTATTGGTTGACTGAAACCACTCCTGATGTGCGACAGATGATACTTGTTCAGACCATTGAGGAGCTTCTAGGACTTCCTCAGTGTAGAGAGGCTACTATCGAAGCACTCACTCGTATTTCTTCCAAAGAAAATGTCAAGATGGTCATGGAGTGGGTTGAAAGGAAGATCCTCACTCTGAACCAGGCGGTATATGTGCTACTTTATCCTGACTCATCTACAGCACTTCGATAGGGTCAAAGGTCTGGAAAATACTTCTCAACATATTTCTCCCAGTCTGGTTCCAGCTCTAGGACCTTCTTTATGCATTTCTTTGCATCTGATTTCTGTCCCATCTTGTAGTGAAGTTTAGCCTTGTAGAACCATGCCTTTGCATAGGTGTTGTCCAACTTGATTGACTCTTCATATGCCTCAAGGGCTTGATCATATTCGCCCTTTGTTTCATGAATACGTGCGATACTAAACCAGTCGAACTGAGTTCTCTCATGTATCTCTGCAGCCATTTAGTATTCCACCACTTGCTTATTTTCAGTATTGCTTGAGCCTTAATAACTATGAAGTGTGCTCTCAAAGATGAATTGATAGAAACTCATCTTTGTATTATGGTCTAAAAAGACTTAGAAGCATCTATAAAGCTTCTAGTGCTCCAAATCCCCCTCATAACGCTTATTTCACAACATGATGTCTTTTGCCACGAAATGGTCATTATAAATACAAAATTCTTCGTGCCATCTAGGTGAATAATCTGAAGACTATACACAGAATGATGATTGGATTGCTCCTGATGGTAGCTCTTGTGGGGACAATGACCAGCACCGCAACAGCTATGGGCGGAGGAATGGATCGACCAATGGATCGACCTGCACCAGGAATGCCCGACCATTCTCGAATGAGTGATGGGTCTGTTTGGATAAATACTGACATCATCACAATCATGGCTAACAATAACTTACCTCAGTTTCATTTCTGGTACACTGCAGATGAGGATGGATCACATGTACGATTCTCAACCAGTTATGTGATGCTAGTGGAGTTTGAAGACCTGAATGATGATCAGGCGTATCAATCGAACGAACTCCTCTACTTTGCTCCACTTGCTGCTTATGAGTGGACACTCACAACAGGTGAGATCACTGAAGGTGACATCACTACTGAGGTGTGGCTGAAGTATACGAAGTCTGGTGTGAAAACCTCGATGCCAGAGATGTCTTTGGCAGCCCTCGATGGGATGGGCGATATTCAGAGATTCTCAGACGTGACACTTCAGATTTGGGCACACATCTATCTTGAGGACTACACAGGAGAAATTACTGATGATCATGGGGTGCACTTCAACTATACTGTAGCAGGTAGATCCGAGTTGAAGATGGACATCGAGATTGGTAATTTTCCATTCAGTAGTGAGAACTCAAGTGTAGCAATTCAAACTCTACAACGAGAAAACGAGGCATTAGATGGACAAAATGTGCATCGTCATAGGATAGAAACACGCGAGCGATTCCGAAATGTTACGATTGACTCTGATATGAACTGGACAACAACCGGTGGCAATGAAACACGCTTTGAGCGGATGGATTGCAGCCAGTGTCAGAGGATGGATTTCGTTGACAGTGAAACTGGAATTGCGCAAGGATTCTACAGTTGGATTGATACAGCTGTTATCACTTGGCCAGGCGGCGAAACTGAAGCAGTCAATGTAACAGCCTCCTACATTCCACTCGGTGATGGAGTGGCAGTATACCTGGCGTATCCCTACTTCGACGACGGCAGTATTCTACATGATCCTTCAATTGGTCTGTATCCTGAGGGTGCTCCATCAGTTGGTGTACAACTTGATTTTGTACTCATCGCTGGTATCGGTGGAGTAGCTCTCTTAGCTCTACTCGTCGTTTTGGTCCGGAAAAAATAACTCTCTCGTAAACACTAGGGTAGTGGCTCTCAACCACTACCCACCACCTACGTCTTACGAGAAGTCTTATGAATAATTGAAAACTCAATCAAACGATAATGAAAGCGTCAATCTTGGTTATTGTGGTGTGAATCAGTGCGAAAAATCGTATTAGCAATAGCTGCACTAGCGCTCACATCATTACTGTTCCTCCAAGTACAGGGTGATGTGCAACTTGCTCAAATGGAGGACATCATTTTAGATCCTGTAGAGATCAAAGCGACCATGACACAAGAAGGTGTCACAACTCTCAATCTTCGAGCAAGGGCTACAAATCAAGGAACATCAAGTATCACATCCCTCTCTTTTCGAATCGATTCACTTGAGGTTGAACTTCTTGATGCCTTCGTGGATGATACATCGACCAGCGCAATTTCTATACTTCAGGAAAGATACAGCGAAGTAGTTATTTCTCTTTCCACACCTCTTGAAGAGAATGAATCGGTATGGGTGGAGTTCAATCTTAAAGCAACAGACCTGATAGAAGACCCGGAAATAAGCTTTGATTCCACGAGGTACATAGCTCACTTCGTTTTCTACATCCGCCCTATTACTGAGTTTGCTAATTTCACATTCACTGCAGTTCTTCCTCAAGATGCTCTGCTATCAAGAGAGTCCGTGGTGCCATTATTCCCTTCTGCTGACTCAAACTATACAGATGGCGCCTCACTTGCGTTCGTCTGGTTCACCGATTCACTTCAAATTGGACAGGAACAGGCATATGTTATTCAATACCAGTATCCAAATCCGCAATCAGGACCATTGGGTTCATTCCTATTGGAGTCCATTGTAATAGCGTTTCTGGGTGTATTAGGGGGAATTGTACTTACTCTCGGTGGTCCCAAGGCTTACGAGCGAATCAAACGAATAGGTTCAGTCAAATTCGTAGGTGTCACTTCTGAGGAAGAGGAGGTTCTAGAGGTGATTAGAAGGAAAGGTGGGTCTTGTCCTCAGAAGGACTTGTACACTGAGTTTGACATGTCACAGGCCAAGGTTAGTTTGATTCTGAATAACCTAGAGGAGCGAGGTCTCGTACGAAGATTCCGAGAAGGTCGTGAAAACGTCGTCCATATCATGGAGGACTAATACACTCGAAATCAACGCCTTTATATCACTCCCAGGACCATCACCAGATTAATCAGCAACCTGAGGTGGGTTCTTGAGTTCGTCCAAGAAGATTCGTGTACTTGTTGCGAAACCAGGCCTTGATGGACACGATCGTGGTGCAAAGATAGTAGCTCGTGCGCTACGCGATGCAGGCATGGAGGTCATATACACAGGTCTCCGACAGACTCCTGAGATGGTCGTCCGTGCAGCACTCGATGAGGGTGTTCATTGCATCGGGCTTAGTATCCTGAGCGGGGCACACAATGCCCTCTTTCCAAAGATTATGGAGCTCCTGAAGGAGGAGGGTGTTGATGACATCCTTGTCGTTGGCGGGGGCATCATTCCCGAGGATGACATCCCCAACCTGAAGAAGGCTGGAATCGCTGAAATATTCGGTCCCGGCACGCCTCTAGATGAGATTATCGAGTACATCAAAACCAATGTGAAACTCTAATTCTTGAGTAAGAGGAACATGCTTTGCCAGTGAACGGACTTGTCAAAGGAGTACTGAGTGGTAATAGGAGAGACCTCGCACGACTCATCTCTCTCATTGAGGATGAGGATGCAGATGCTACTAAAGCTCTCAGTCAACTCTACAAGCACACTGGGAAGGCTCACATCATCGGGGTGACTGGTCCTCCGGGGTCTGGGAAAAGTTCTCTTGTCACAAAACTGACCACGGAGTTCAGAAGTCGTGACAAAACAATCGGTATCGTTTGCGTTGATCCCTCCAGTCCTTTCACTGGTGGAGCGTTGCTGGGTGATAGAATCCGCATGCAGGAACACAGTCTCGACAAGGAGGTCTATGTTCGTAGTATGGGTACCCGTGGTCACCTTGGAGGTCTGGCAAGAGCAACCTCTGATGCAGTCCGAGCGATTGACGCCTTTGGGAAGGATATAATCTTTGTAGAAACCGTTGGTGCTGGTCAGTCAGAGGTTGAGGTCATAAACATAGCTCACACAGTAATTGTCACAGATATGCCTGGGAGTGGTGACGATATCCAAGCAATCAAGGCTGGTATCATGGAGATTGCTGACATCTTCGTGGTGAACAAGATGGACCTCTCTGGTGCAGAAAGAAAAGTCACCGAGATAGAGGTCATGTTGGATATCGACCCCCGCGAGAGAGACTGGCGCCCTCCGGTTCTTCTTACTAACTCTAGGTCTGGTGAGGGTGTAGCCGAGCTTGCCGAGAAAATACTTGAACATCTCCAGTTCTTGAAGGATAGTGGTCTTTTGGAACAGAAGGGACTGAAACGAAGTCGTGACGAGCTTCAGGAGCTAATGCGATACAAGCTCACTCGGGAGTTGTATCAAAAACTAGAGGGACAACCTGAGTATGAAGCCGCAATCAAGAAGATTGCCACAAGGAAAGATGACCCTTACAGCGTGGCCGAGCGATTGATAGCAGAGTTCTTGTTTAGTGAGAGTAGGTGAGTACCATGGGAGATGACTCAAAACTCCGTGACTCCATGAAAAAGTGGGTGGATGGATCTGTAACAAACACCATCAAGAGGTTTCCCGAACGCGAGGATGACTTTGCAACCATCTCTGGACTCCCAGTGAATCGTCTCTACACTCCCTTGGATCTTAAGGGCCTGCAATATGAGAGGGACCTTGGTTTTCCAGGTCTATACCCTTTCACGCGTGGAGTCCAAGCCACAGGTTATCGAGGACGCTTCTGGACAATGCGACAGTATAGCGGTTTTGCTACAGCACACGAAACCAATCGACGATTCCATTTCCTCCTAGAGCAGGGTCAGACTGGTCTCTCAATTGCCTTCGATCTCCCAACACAGATTGGGTATGACTCAGATGACCCGCGTGCCCAAGGGGAGGTGGGTAAGGTCGGTGTCGCCATCGATTCACTCGCAGACATGGAGGTTCTGTTTGAGGGGATTCCCCTTGACAAAGTTAGCACATCAATGACCATCAACGCCCCAGCCTCGGTGCTGCTTGCCATGTATATTGTTGTGGCTGAGAAACAAGGCATCTCCATGGATAAACTGCGAGGCACAATTCAAAATGACATACTCAAGGAATATGTAGCTCGTGGCACCTACATCTTCCCTCCCACACCATCTATGAGGCT
>Ga0180438_10001208_pt1 | contig 46307 bp, 42 predicted proteins | sample SS_ome_12_FD_132455 | JGI IMG/M metagenome (GOLD analysis project Ga0180438, IMG submission 132455) | Hypersaline lake sediment archaeal communities from the Salton Sea, California, USA - SS_3_D_2 metaG | ecosystem: Environmental > Aquatic > Non-marine Saline and Alkaline > Hypersaline >...
CAGACGGGAACGCACTTGCCGCAGCCGATGCACTGCTCGGGATCGACGACGGCGATGCCCTCCGCATCGAGAGATATCGCGTCCACGGGACAGATGGGCACGCACTGGCCGCACGCGATGCAGCCCTCGCGAGAGATGACGGCCAGAGGCCGGGATTCGTCGGCGTTCCGCGGTGCCACGATCAACTGCCCTCCAGGACCCCGTCTGCGAGCAGACGATCGAGCAGAAGGTTGACAACCCGGTCGGGGTTGCCGTCATCGCCGGCGATGACATCGCCGCCCGTGCGCGGGGGCGGAGCGAAGATCCGCCTAACCTGGGTGGGCGATCCGGCGAGGCCGACTTCGTGAGCGTCGAGGTCCAGGTCGGCGATGCCCCAGACGGGTATCTCGGCGCGGAGGCCCCGAATCACACTGGGGAGGGGGGCATACCGCGGCTCGGCGATCTCCTTCAGGACGGTGAGCAGGGCGGGGAGCGGGGCCTCGACCAACTCTTCGGCGGCCTCGAGGATGCGGCGCACGCGCAGACGGCGGTTCTCGACATCCACCGACTCGATCTTGCCGACGTAGGTGATCTGGGAGAAGTCGAGGCGGGTGGCGATGCCGGGGCCGACCTGGGCCGTGTCGCCGTCTATAGTCTGCTTTCCGCACAGGACCATGTCGACTCTCTGCCCACGGTCCAGGCGGCGGATGCCTGCGGCCAGCGCGGCGGAGGTGGCGAGGGTGTCGGATCCGATCAACGCCTTGTCCGACAGCAGGATGGCGCGATCCGCTCCCAGGGAGAGGGCCTTCTGCAGGGCCTCGGCGGCCTGAGGCGGACCCATGGAGAGGATGGTGCAGGCCCCACCGTACCTCTCCTTGAGCTGCACGGCGGCCTCGATCGCGTGCAGGTCGAAGGGGTTGATGATGGCGGGGACGCCCTCCCGGACGAGCGTGTTCGTCTCCGGGTCGATGTGCACCTGAGTGGTATCGGGCACCTGTTTGATGCAGACGATGATGTTGAGCATGGCGACGTGTGGCCGAAGCGCGCGTCGAGAACCGCGGTTGGTGCCGCTCACGCCTTCGCGATTCTGCGCCGAAGGGCAAAACCTTCCCGCGGCGCAGGCGTCGGACCGGAAGTCAGGCTGCCAATATGACCGGCGGCGACCATGCGGCGACCGAAAGGGCGCCGCGAGGCTTGGGCGAAGCAATGGGCGTGCTGATCCCGAAGACGAGGAAGGAGATCTGGCTGAACCGCGTGCGGGTCTGGCTGCCACCCGTGTTCGTGGTGGTGGCGGTGGCGCTGCGCAAGCCGGAGTGGAACCTCTGGGGAATCCCGTTCGTCGTGGTGGGCGAGGGCATTCGCACTTGGGCGGCCGGTCATCTCGTGAAGGACGAGACGCTCACGGTGGGCGGTCCGTATGCGTACTGCCGGAATCCGCTTTACCTCGGGAGCCTGCTCAACACAATTGGCTTCCTCGGCATCCTGGGTGACTGGGCTCTCGCCGGTGTGTTTGTGCCGATTGCGCTGGCCGTCTACCTCCCAACCGTCAAACAGGAAGAGCATTACCTGCGGCGCATGCACGGACATACCTTCGACGAGTACCGCCGGAAGGTTCCCGGCATCGTGCCGAGAACCAGCCCCGCGCAACTGCACATCCAGGGGCTGCAGCAGAGCCGGTTCGCGTGGAAGTGGGTGTGGGGCAACGACGAGCACAAGACGTGGATAGCCCTGGCCGCATTGTTTGGATTGCTGGCCGTCAGGGGCGCGTACTAGAGGCCGTTTCACAACCGTATGTCGCTGAGCCATGCGTCAGAACAACGCGCTCTGATCGGCACCAAGAGCACGTGCATCTGCTGGTGAAAGATCATGAGATGGCCTCTGGCAACGTGCGCGAGAATCGATTCGGTGCGAGAACCCCCGCACGATCGACACCACCGCCGTTTCTGGCCGGAGGCGCTCACACTCGCCCTCGCGCCGAGCGAATCGCCTCCTCGATAGCGGCCTTGGTCTCGGGGCTGACGGGGATGGCGAAGCCGATGCCGATGTTGCCGGTGCCGCCGGGGGAAAAGATGGCTTGGTTGACCCCGATGACCTCGCCCTCGATGTTAACGAGAGGCCCACCGGAGTTGCCGAAGTTGATGGCGGCATCGGTCTGAATCAGGTCGCGCATCACCCGACGGCCGCCCTGCTGTCTCATGACTCTGCCCTTAGCGCTGATGACCCCCACAGTGACGGTCTCGGTGAACCCAAACGGGCTGCCGATCGCGATCGCCCAGGAGCCTACCTTGACCTTTTCCGCGTCGCCGAGCTTGGCCGCGTGCAGCTCGCCCTCGGGCTTCACTTTGATGATCGCAAGGTCCTGGGCCATGTCTGCACCGATAATGCGGGCAGGGAGGGTGGTCTCGTCGGAGAGCGTAACGCTGACGCGGTCGGCGCCGCGGATCACGTGCGCGTTGGTGACGATGAAGCCGTCGGAGCTGACGATGAAACCGGAGCCGAGGTTCGTAACCTTGCGGACGCGCTCGTAGGGACGGAACGGAGGCCACGGATCGCGCCACGGATCGAAGTTGAAGACATCGAGGCCCCAAACCTGCTGGCGGATCTCCTGCTCGGTGTTGATGTTGACGACGGCGGGGCTGACCTTCTCAGCCACCTGAGTAAAGGAACCTTCGAGCTCGGCGACGCGCGAGGGCGCGGCCTCGACCGCGACGCGCGGCGCGCCCCAGAACATGGTGAGGGCGAGAAGCGCGCCGAGGAGCGCGCTGATGACGAGCATCAGCATGAGCGACCGGCTGTTGAGCTGAGGCTGGCGTTCGGGCATAGCGTATTACCTCCGGTACGGTCAGACACTTGGCGGCGGCGCTCGTTGCAGGCGCGCCCCAATAGATTATGTGCCCTTTCGGGGGGTGTTGGCGAAGTGCCTGTGGGCCCGCGGAGGCTCAGTCCGCGGGGTTTCGCGCGGCCGGCGCACAACGGCTCATCGACGGCCGGAGGGAAGCAGCGCGCGCAGGGCGGCGGCCATCTCGTCGGCCGCCTGTTGCAGAACCTCCCGCGACCGCCGCCGCGACCGCAGGTGGTTGAGGTCGAGGGGCGGACCGAACCGGACGCGGAGCTTCCCGGGAAAGAGGAGCGGGACACCTCGGGGCAGCAGTCGGTCGGCGCCATCGATCCCAATGGGAACGACCTGGACGTCGGCGGACAGCGCGACGAATGGGGCGCCCATCTCCAGCTCCTTCAAGCGCCCGTCCTGGCTGCGCGTGCCCTCCGGGAATATGAGGAGAACCTTTCCCTGCTTGAGGAGGCGGACGGCGCGACGGAGGGCGCCGCTGTCGGCCCTCCCGCGCTGCACGGGGAAGGCATGGGTGCGCCGGATGAACCACGAGAGAACTGGAATGCGGAAGAGCTCGGCCTTGGCCATGAAACGCACCGGCCGGGGGGAGGCCGAACCCACGATCGGCGGATCGGCATAGCTGGTGTGGTTTGCGACGAGCAGCACCCCGCCGGTTCGGGGGACGTGCTCCCGCCCGGAGACCTCCCATCGGTTGTACACAGTGAAGAGCGCAGCCAGAAAGGCTCTGGAGATGCGATAGAGGGCAGTCCCCTTGTCCGCCATGATCAGACCAGGCTCCTCGACTTCAGCTCAAGATAGCGGTTGATGGTCTCCGTTGTCAACTGGTCGGCGGGGGCGTCGACGAGGTGCACGCCGCGGTGGCGAAGATAGGCGAGCGCGGAGTGTCGGTCGGCGAGGAGACCGAGGGCGACGGCCTTTCCGTAAACCTCGCCGCTCTCTTGGGGAAGAGAGTGAGCCGAGGCGAGCAGGTCGGGATCGGCGAGCGTGCAGCAGAGCACCAGGTGATGGGGATGGAGTGCGCCGACGTGCTTGAGCAGCTCCTCGGAGGAGTCAGGGTCCACGAGATCGGTGAACACAATCACGAGGGAGCGGCGCCGCTGACGGAGGGCGAGGTACCGGAAGGCATCGTCGTAGTCGGGCTCGACGAACTGGGGTTCGAGGCGATAGAGCTGCTCGAGGATGCGGAACACCTGACGGCGGCCGGGGCGCGGCGGCACATAGGCGTGGACCTCCTGGGCGAAGGCGAGAAGGCCGACTCGGTCGCCCATGGCGGAGGCGACGTAGGCGGACATCAGGGCAGCATTGACGGCGTAGTCGAGCTTGGTCATCTCGCGCTCGCCGGCGGCCTCGGGAAATGACTCGGCAGCGGCGAGGCCGCCGACGCGACCGGCCATCATGCGGCCCGCGTCGAGCACGAGGAGGACGTTCTGGCTCCGCTCCGACTGGAACTGCGAGGTGATGACCTCGTGGCGCCGGGCGGTGGCCTTCCAGTTGATGTGGCGGGAGTCGTCGTCCGGCAGGTAGAGCCGAAGGCTTTCGAACTCGGTGCCGCGCCCGCGATAGCGGGAGGCGCGGATGCCGGCCTCCAGGAGGCGACCGCGCCGGGCGAGGAGGTCGTAGCGCGCGACGGCGGTGAGGTCGGGGTAGACGCGGACGCGCTGCCCAGCCGGAAACATGATCTGCTGGAGGAAGAGGCCGACGGGCGAGTAGACGCGAAGGCCGATGTCGCCGAACTGGTAGTCTCCCTTGGCGCGCGGGGTGATGTGATAGCGCGCGATGGCCGCCTCTCCCGGCTGCAGCAGCATGTGAAACGGGCGGGCGTCGTGGTCGAGCGCCGGCGGCGGCTGGTCCTTCGCGATGAGCCGGACCGGTGCGCGGCTTCGGTTGTGGAGACGGATCGAGACCACGTTCGACGCGCCGAGCGAGAGGGGATCGCCGACCTCGCGGCGGACGGCGACGAACTCCGATCGACGACGGCGGGAGAGGAGGTAGTCGGCGGCCAGCGCGGAAGCGAGGGCGAGGTTGTAGGCGGCGCCCACTGCAAGGAGGCGCGGCTGCCACACGCCGAGCAGAAAGACGGCGGCGCCGAGCGCGGCCAGCGCTATGAATCGCGGGGCGGCTAACATGGGCGGCGGCTAGCGCGGCACGGGAACTTGGTCGAGAACGCCGGCGATCAGGTCCTCCGGCGCCAGACCCTCGATCTCGGCTTCGGCACGAAGCAGGATTCGGTGGCGGAGGGCCGGGGGGGCGAGTTCCTTCACGTCGTCGGGGATGATGTAGTCCCGGCCCCGGATCGCAGCGAGCGCCTTCGCCCCGAGCAGCAGCGCGACGGAGGCGCGCGGGCTGCCGCCGAGCATTGCGCTCGGAAGCTCGCGCGTCCGTCGCACGATCTGGGCGATGTAGGAGAGCATATCCGCCGAGACGCTCACCGTCCGCACCTCGGCTCGCCATTCAGACAGCGCCTCCGGCCCAGCGATGGACTGAAGCCCGCTCAGGCCGAGGCGATGCGGGTCGAACCCGCGGTGGTACTGGCCGAGGAGCGCGATCTCCTGTTCTTCCGACGGGTACTCGATCAGCACTTTGAACAGGAACCGGTCGAGCTGGGCCTCCGGGAGCGGGTACGTCCCTTCGTACTCGATGGGGTTCTGGGTGGCGAAGACGACAAAGGGTTCCTGGAGCGCGTGCGTCACACCATCGATGGTGACCTGGCGCTCTTCCATGGCCTCCAGCAGCGCGGCCTGCGTCTTCGGAGGCGTGCGGTTCACCTCATCGGCAAGCAGGAAGTTGCAGAACACCGGTCCCTTGCGCAGGTGGAAGGAGCCCGACTGCATGTCGAACACATTTGTCCCGACCACGTCCGACGGCATCAGGTCGGGAGTGAACTGGACTCGCTTGAAGCTGCCGCTGAGACAGAGCGAGAGGGCCTTCGTGATGAGGGTCTTGGCGATGCCCGGCACACCCTCGATCAAGACGTGTCCGCGCGCGAGGGTGGCTATGAGGAGCTGCTCGATGACGGGCTCCTGCCCCACGATGACTTTGGCGAGCTCCGACCCGATGTTGTCAGCGACTGACTGAAGCTTGGTGGCCACGATGAAGCACCTTCCTTCGAAGAGTCTCCAGCTCCGAAGCGGCGGAAAGCAGCACTGGCTCTTTCGGCCCGCCGCGGGGTGTCACCTGCCGCTCGCAGCGCGCGAGCAGGCTGGCGACGCGGCCGGGATCGGCACCAACGCGGCGGGCGGCGGCCTCGGCGATCTGCTCCCTGGAGGCGTTGACCGGGAGCCCCAGGTGTGGGTTCACCTCCCGACGGAAGCCCTCGGCCAGGCGCTGGAGGACAGCCCCGCCCGCGCCAGCACGCTGGTAGAGCGATGCCATTGCCCCGATGTGCTCTGCCGACGCGCGATGCTTGGGGGCCCTGAGACGGGGAAGCGGAGGTCCGAAGCGGCGGCCGGCGGCGTGGAAGAAAAGCAGCAGCGCGAAGAGGACCTGAAGCGTCGCCCAGAGGAGCGGTGGACGCAGAACATAGGAGGCCAGGGTCGGACGTTCCTGGTAGCCGTGGTGAAACTCGTCGAAGTATATCGGCCCGTCGACGAGGCCGGCGAGGTTCGCGGCCAGCAACGCGTTGTCGGCCTCCGCGAGGTGCGCATTGGCGAGCGCACCGGAGTCGGCAAGCGCAACGACGCTGCCCTTGCCCATGGGACGGGAGACCAGCGCCGGGCCGCGCTGGTCGTGAAGGTGAATCACAACTGGTTCGAGGGGGCCGGCCCAGCGGTCTCCGCTCAGGCTGAGGGCGTCGACGCCCTCCAGGAGGCGCGTAGGTGCGGAGGGCGGGAGGGTGCTGTGCAGCTCGGAGCCCGACTGGTGCCGGAGCTTGAACTCGGCGGCCAGGTCGGGATCGGAGCCAAGGATGACGAGCGTGCCCCCGGCCTTGACCCACCGGAGAAGGTCCGACGGCTCCGCGGACGCCGATTCTGCGCCCATCGAGAAAGGTGTGGCCACCACGAAGAGGTCCGCTGCCGATGGCAGCGTCGTCCACGGGCGGCGCCAGACCCGGGTGTTGTGTCCGAGCTTCCGCCAGAGAGTGTACAGCCCGTAGAGCCCCGAAGGGCCGCGGTTGAACGCAGAGGCATTGGGCGCGAACTCGAAGCCGCTGGTGCGCCGCCTGCCCTGCTCGACGAGCCAAATGTTGCCCGCGATGAAGCCAAGGAGGACGAGGAGAAGGATGACGAGGTCGGCGCGGGATCGCCTCATGGTGTGCCAACTCCCGCGACGACGCGCCCGAAGAGGCGCTCGCACTCTTCGTAGTCGCGCTCCACCGCCCGCGCTCCGCCATAGCAGGTGCGGTCGAAGATCATCGTGAGCGACTCCAGCGACGGGCGGGGCGCGGCGTCCCGGAGCGAGCGGAGGTACTCCCAGTTGGTTGCCGCAGGATGATATTGGATGAGCCCGGCGAGGTGGAGGCGCCAGATGACAGCGAGGTAGAGGAGGCGGATGGCCTCCCGGTGGTCGCCGGCGCCGGCGGCGCGGCGCGACTGCTCGAGCAAGGAGTCGGGGTCGGGAGGGGGCGCCGCGCGCAGCCCGCTCTCGAGGCTGGGCTCGACGCCCCCGGCGGATGGCGCGAACCGCCGCAGCAGAGCGCGGCCGGCCAAGAACAGCGTGCCAACCAGAATGGCGGCGGCGATACCGAGGACGACCCAGGCGAGTACCCCCGAAGTGCCCCCCGGGAGGTCCGGCAAGCTGCTGAAGAGCCCTTCGAGCCAGGCGAGCATGCGCTCTACAATCCTGCGGAGCCACTCGAGACTGACGCGACGCGGGGATGCGCCCGAAGGCAGCACGCGCGCGAGGACGGCCCGGACCCGGGCGGGGTCATGGGCCGGGCCGACACCCAGGGCTCCGCGGTGCGCGTCGAGCTGGTCGGAGGCCGCGCGGAGTGCCGCGGCGGCGTGCCGCCGGTCGGGGGCACGGAGTGCGTCGTCGATGTGGCGAGCGAGCCATTGATGGTCGACGGAGACTGGCTCGCCGGCGCTGCGGGTGACGTATCGATCATCGGCGGCCTGGGCAGAGATCTCCTGTATGGGTGACCGCCAGGCTGGGTCGCTCCGGGCGAGGCGCCGCTGGGCCTGCGCGAGCCCGCCGGCCCAGCGATCGAGCCGCGCCCGGTACTCGGCCGCGGTCTCCGCGCCGGCCGGCCCCGGGAAAAGAGATAGCACGGCTGCGGCGAGCGCAATCGAGGCGATGGTGTTCCATCGCGCGAACACCGTCATGTCGCCGCCCCACCCTCGCCGAGACTGTCGGCCATGAGCTCCACATCGAATCCCTCGCGGCGGACCCGGAGGTCGTAGTACATGAACGTTGTGCCGATGGAGAGTATGGGACTGGCGAGCAGAGAGGTGGCGGCGAGTACGGCCGTAACCAGGACGCCCATCGTCGCCAGGTTCTGCGGCGCCGCATCCCAGGGCCACCAGACGAGCACCGCGGCGAGCAGGGGAAGCTGGAAGGCGCTGGTCAGAGCCCCGACGAGCAGAAAGAGGAGGCCCGCGATGCCGCTCGTGCGCCAGAGCCGGCCGGAGACCAACCGCCAACTGCGCGTGAGGGCCTCGGCCGTGCCGCAATTCTCGATGACGATCACCTGGCCGATGAACAGCAGATACATGAAGATGACGCTGGCTGCGAGCAGCGCGCCGAGCTGAAGCGCGACGAGGAGCACCGTTACCATGACGTCTCCCCCCACCGCCGGAAGAACCGTGGCGGGCAGGAACGCAACGAAAGAGACGAGGTTGTGAGCGCCGTACACGGCGACCAGCCGCAGGAAGGAGGAGAGAAGCAAAGCAGGGACGCCCGGGCGGACGGCCGAGTACGCGGCTCTGATGCTCGTGGGGCGGCCGAGGATCTGCTCGGAGACGCCGCGCGCCGTTGCACCCGTGACGACAGGCTCGACGAAGAAGACGGATGCCACGACCACCAGCAGGAAGGCCGCGAAGCCGAGCAATGCAAGATCGACACCGGCCTCCTCGGCGGCGGCAGGAGCGCCGAGGGCAATCAGGCGCACGAAGGACCCGGAGAACAGGTGCGCCGAAAGGCCCACGAGGAGCCAGAAGGGAGCATACCCCGCGGCGTAGATGCCGAAGAGCGTAACGAAGTGCCGCCGGTAGTGACCGACCGCGCCGTCGAGAACGTCGCCCATGTCCATAGCGCGGAGGCTCGCGTCGGAGGCGCTCACGGCCGAAGCTCCGGGCCCGGCGTCCCCAGGTCGGGGTCAGCGCCGGGCGTAGCAGGTGGGAGTGCGCGCGGAGTCGGCAGCCGGTGGCTGTAGATGACGGCGGCGACGCCTGCCACCACGACGAGCGTAAAGAGGACCTCGTAAGACATCACCCCGAGGAGGGCGCCGCCCAGCACCGGCATCAGGATAGTGGGCGCGGCCAGCGTCGCGTTGAGACCGAGGAACAACGGGCGGACGTCGTCGGGCGCGAGCTCGAGAACGTAGTTGGTGAACCCCATCCACATGCCACCCCACGTGGCGCCGTTCAGCAGGAAGACGACCGCATAGATGTAGGCCATCGCCGACTCCACCCCGAGGGCCCGCACCAAGGGCGGGACGACCAAGGCGGTGAGGGGCACGCCGACCACCAGGCAGGCCACTGCCCGGATCACCCAGACGCAGCCGTGACGATCGTTGAGGTAGGCCCAGACGATGCTGGCGAGCACCGAGCCGACGATGGCGGCCCAGATGAAGATGCCCCCGGTATGGGCCGGCAGCAAGAGACGCACATTCGCGTAGACCGCGTAGAAGGGAAGCGCGAGCCCGGCGATCCCACAGATGTTCTGCACCACTATCACGCGCAGCAAGAGCGGGGAGCGGCGAAACGTGGAGGGTATCGCGCGTATGATCCGCGAAGGCGAGTGCCGCTCCGCGACGGCCGACGAGCGCGGCTCGCGAATGAGCGCGAGGAAGAACGTCGAGATGGCCATGCAGATGAAGAGCAGGACGAAGAGGCGACCATAGTTCTGTGGGAATGGGATGGTCGGGTCTGCGAGCACCCGGTGGACAACCCAGCCCGAGCCCATGGCGAGGAGGCCGCCCAGGAACTGAATGCTCCCGAAGAAGCGACCTCGCAGTCCCGACGGGATCGTGCGCGCGATGATGTCGTGCCAGGGCACGCCGATAAGGCCATCGGCGAAGAAGAAAGTGGTGAAGGCCGCGATGAGCAGCAGCAGAACCGCCTGCAGATGTGCTCTTGCCCCGGGCATGCAGAGGAATATGGCGAGGGCAAGGAAGGGAAGCCGACCGAGCAGGCAGGGGTAGACGACGAAGGGCTTCTTGCGCGGGCGGTGCAGCACGATGCTCGCGCCGAGAAGCTGAGGCACGATCCAGCCCGCGCGCTGAAGCGCCGACATCAGCCCGACCACGACCTCGGAGCCGCTGAGCTTCTCGATGAGGACCGGCAGGACCGCCACGGGATCCAAGAAGGCGAGGCCGGCGCCAAAGAAGCTCGCGTCGAGGACGATCACGATGAAGTTCCAGCGAGTGTGCCGGTCCTGGTTGGCGGCAGTCGCTGCCATTCGCCCAGGCGCCTTGCTACCCGCCGATTATGTGCATGGCAGGAATGCCGGCGGGGGCGGCGACATCGCCGTACCGCCGCGGCTTCGCCGCGGCGGCCTCTCGGAGCAGCGCGGCGACGTCGCCGATGCGATCCGCACCTCCCAGCGCAGAGGCGAGCGACAAGCCTGTAGGGCTGAACAGGCAGGGCACGAGCTCGCCCCGTGCGCTCACGCGCAAGCGGTTACATCGAGCGCAGAAGGGTTCGGAGATAGGAGCGATGACTCCGATGGTGCCCGCGGAGTTCTCCAGACGGTAGTAGCGCGCGGGGCCCCCGCCGTCGGGGCCGTCGACCGGGAGCAGCGGACTGCGCTGCGCGAGCGCATCCAGAAGCCGAGCCGCCGGCAGGTAGCTGACGTGAGAGCACGTCGGCATCGCCTCGATGAAGCGGACGTGAACGGGCAGCCGTTCGACCAGACGCACGAATGCGGACAGCCTGCCGTGGTCGAGGGCCGACGGGGAAGCGAGCACAACGTTCACCTTGACCGGCTGCAGCCCGGCGGCGAGAGCAGCTTCCAGGCCCCGGGCCACCGCCCTCACGTCGCCGCCGGTGATCGCCGCGTACTCCTCCGGATGGAGGGAGTCCAGGCTGATGTTGACACGCATGAGTCCCGCGTCGGCGAGGCGCTCGGCATGCGAGGCGAGTGTCTGGCCATTGGTGGTCAAGGCGAGGTCGTCGAGCCCGGGCAGCGAGCTCAGCCGCGAGACGATCTCCGCCAGATCGGGCCGCAGGAGCGGTTCTCCTCCTGTGAGACGCAGCCGCCGAACACCCACCCGAAGGGCCGCCTCTGCGACGGCGACGACATCATCCGCTGTAAGGACATCGGGCGGAGACGCGCGACCGCCGCCCGCAGGTCGGCAGTAGGCACAGCGGAGATCGCAGCGCTCCGTGACAGATATCCGCAGGTAATCTATACGCCGACCGAAGCCGTCGACGAGCGTTCCGGAGACGTGCATCACGTGACCCACAACTGAGATGGACAGCCGCGCCCAATTGTACCGGAGCAGTGGGGTTTGTCAACGTAAGGGCGCGGCGGAGCGCGGAGTCAGTCGCGAGCGGGAGAGAGGGAGGACTCGAGTTCGGCCAGCGAATCCTCGATGTTGTGGATGCGATCCTCGCAGCGGCGGAGCAAACGGTCGAGCCGGTGGGAGGGATTGCGTTCCCAGAACAGGTAGGCAACGCCAATCGCGCCGAGCGCAGCGCCGGCCGCGAGGGCGACCCACAGCAAAGAGTTGCGGCCCTCGGTTTCCTCTGAAACGGTCACCTGCGGGAGCGCTCCACGCTATACTTCCCAGACCCTCTCGCCCTCATCGTACTCGTCGTGTCCGCTGAGGATGCGCTTCACAAACGTGATGAGTTCGAGAGGGTTGAAGGGCTTCGTGAGATAGGCGCTGACGCCGGAGGACCAGCCGCGGAACACATCGGCATCCTGCGCCTTCGCCGTGAGCATGATGATGGGGATTTCGCGGCTCTCAGGATTGGCCTGCAGGCGCTTGAGGACCTCGAACCCGTCCATCTTGGGCATCATGACGTCCAGCACGATGAGGTCGGGCTTCTCGGTGTCCACCTTCTTCAGCGCTTCGGGTCCGTCGAAGGCGGTGACCACCTGGTACCCGGCCCGCTCGAGGTTGACCTGAATGAGCCGGACGATGTGCCGCTCATCGTCAACCGCCATGATCTTCTTGCCCTGTGCCATCTTCCCGACCTTCCCACAGCGCACAACGCGCCTGTTCTGCTTGTCTGCTTGGTGTCGGCCAAGTATATCACGGGGCCCGCGGGGGTGTCAACGCCGGCGGCCGGGCCGAGGGATGGCGGGGTTCGGGGGAGTAGTTACTGGAACAAGGAGACTCAGCTCCAGGACAACATCCAGTGCTGCGGGCTCCTCTTCGCGGCGGGCCAGAGCGCGCACACCGCTCAACCGGTGGCAGTGCAGGAGTTCCTGGACCAGCATCTGAGGGCGGCAGCGTGAGGCCGAGCCGCGCTCCGAAGCACGCTGAGGGAGAGTGAAGAGGATGCAAACGCCGAATGCCCTGCAAGTGTCGGTGGCTCAACAGCACTGGGCGCAGCCCATGGAACGGAATGTGCGCCGGACGCTGGAGCACATCACCATCGCAGCGGAGGAGGGAAGCGACGTCATTCTGTTCCCAGAGGCTAACCTGACCGGATACCACTTCCCGTATCTGCTGGAGCTGGCGCCATCGGAGATCAGCGCGGCCCTCGAGGAGGTGCGGGAGGCGGCCCGGAAGTCCGGGATCTACGTCATCTGTGGGACGATCCAGCGCCGGTCTGGCAGCGAGCGCTTCCTCAACCTCGCGCACGTGATCGACCCGCGCGGGGAGATCCCGTATGAGTACGCGAAGATACAGATGGCCGGCAAAGACGAGCAGAGGTATTGCCGGCCCGGGAACAAACTCGCGTTGTTCGAGGTGAAGGGGGCCCCCGCCACCATGGTCATCTGCCGAGACGGGCGGCATCCCGAGCTCTATCGACTGCCGGCGATGGCGGGCGCGAAGATTCTGTTCCATCCCGCGTGCTCGACAGAGACGGTGGAGGCGGTGTGGTGGAAGCGGACGGCGGGGAGGGCGACACAGCCGGCCGGGCCGAACTCGTCCATCTTTCACTGCTGCGCGAATACGGTGGGCCAGGACCATGGAGGCCGTCAGGGCTCATCGGGAGGGTCGTTCATCAAGCATCCCACCGGGCTGGCGCTGGCGGAGGCCGACTGGTACAGCGAGACCGTGATCACGGCTCGCCTCGACCTCGGGGCCGCCGACGGCCGCTACGCGTTGGCCAGCGCGCAGCAGCCCGAGTTCCTCCGGCCCCACTACCGGAAGATCGTCCAAGAGGTCTGTGCGCGAAAGGACCAGCGGCCGGAGTAGTCGCTCAAGTCGCGCGGTCCACGACCCGAAGAACTCCCTGAGTGCCGCACAGAGGCGGCGCTCGGGGAATTGATCGTAGGGGCCGGGCAATCCACCGATCCCGAGCCTCCTGTTCTCCCTCTGCCGGCCGGCGCTGGGTGCGCGCCTGCTTTCCCGGCCGGGGGAGACGGGCACGGGCCGAGGGCCGACCCGCCGCACTCCATCGACGCGGGCAGCATACTGCCGCGGCGCGCGCGATGGACGGGATCGCGCCGGCGCGTGCGCCCTCGGGTCGGAGAAGCGAGCAGTCGAAGGAGGGAGAGGAAAGATGACGACGGCAGCCCCAGGGACGGGCGAGCGCAGCTCCTGTCCAGATGTGGAGCGAGCGCGCCTCGACACCGTCGCGCAGTGGTACGACAGTGCCCGCGGGTTGAACCGAGAACTCGTGAAGTGGGCGGCGCGGCGCATCGTCGAGCGCGCGAGTGGAACGCGCGCGCTGGAGCTTGGATGCGCGAGCGGGATGATGACCGAAGAGCTGGCGCGGCGCTTTGGGCGGCTGGACGTGGTGGAGGGCGCCGGACAGTACGCGAGCCGGGCGCGAGAGCTCCTGCCGCCGGAGGGCCGCGTCTACCACTGCCTGTTCGAGGAGTTCCAGCCCAAGGAACGCTACGACTTGATCGTCGCGGCATGGGTGCTGGAGCACGTCGCCGACCCGCGCGGCCTGCTGAGGCGAGCGGCGGGCTGGCTCTCGCCTGGCGGTGAGATACACGTAGTGGTGCCGAACGCGGAATCGGTTCACCGCCGCGTGGGGCTCCGGATGGGCATGCTCGACCGACTCGACGAGCTGAACGAGTCCGACCTCGCCATCGGACACCGACGCGTCTACACGTGGCAGGCGCTGACACTTGACATCGAGACCGCCGGACTGCGGGCGGCGAGCATGGAGGGGATACTGCTCAAGCCCCTGCCGAGCGAGATGATGGAAGCGCTGCCGAGCGAACTCCGCACCGCGTTCTTCGAACTCGGGCCCCTGGCGCCCCGGCTCTGCTCCGAGATATACGCGGTCTGCGAGCGCAGAGACAATGGCGGCACCCCGCGTCCTTCTGACCGGCTGCGGTAGCCCCGCCTCTCAGAACGTGCTGCGCTGCCTCCGGCTTGCGCCGGAGCCCTTCTACGTGGTCGGGGCGGACGCGAACCGGTATCACCTCGAGTGGGGCGACTTCGACGCGGTGTACGAGGCGCCTCTGACCGGCGACCCGGGATACCTGGACTTCCTTAACCGGGTGTGCGACATCGAAAGGGTCGGATTCATCCACGGGCAGCCGGACTGGGACGTGGCATTCCTCGCCGCTCACCGGGAGCGGCTGCCGGCCCCGACGTTCCTCCCCCACCCGAAGGCGATCCGGCGCGCGCAGAACAAGTACACCTCGGCCTGCCTCTGGTATCACGAGACCATTCGAGAAGACGCCCCCGTCCTCGTCCACGATGAGTGGGATCTTCGACGAGCGGAAGCCAGCCTCGGCCTTCCAGCCTGGCTGCGCGCGACCTCGGGGGCCGGCGCCCGGGGAAGCTGCAAGGTCGTCGCCCTCGATCAGGCGCGGGCGTGGCTCGACTACTGGAGGCTGTCCGGAGCAGAATGGGACTTCATGGCCCAGTGCTACCTGCCGGGGCGGGAGTATGCGTTCCAGTCGCTGTGGCACGCGGGGCGCCTCATCGCTTCGGCGGCGCGGGAACGGCTCGAGTTCGTGTTCCCGCAGCATGCGCCGAGCGGCGTCACCTCTTCGGCCGCCGTCTCCCGCAGTGTACGCGACGCGGCGGTGAACCGCGTCGCGACGGGTGCGATCCTCGCGCTTGACCCAAGTCCCCACGGCGCCTACGCGGTCGACCTGAAGTGCGACGCGGAGGGGCGGCCCCGGCCCACGGAGATCAACGCGGGCCGCCTTTCCACAACCTCCCTCTTCCTGGCGGCGGCCGGCTGCAACCTCCCCTACCACTACGTCTCCCTCGGACTGGGGCGCAAGCCGCCGAAACTCCCGCGCTACGATGCGATCCCTCCAGACTGCTATTGGATACGGCACATCGACTGCGGGCAGGTGCTGATCTGCGAAGGCGCCTGGCGAGCCCGACGAGCGGAGCCGGCCGCCACCGGTTCGTCGGCACGAAGATAGCGCTGTGCCGCCTCCCTCTCCGCCGCCGCAGGCGGGAGAATCCGGCATCCTCGAAGAACCATAGCCATCGCTGTGATCACCTAGCTTCCGGGAGGTGTCGAGGGCTATGGGCTTCCTGAGCCGGATCGACGAACTGACCCCAGATCCCCTGCTGCGGCAGGCGTTCGACCTCGCCTTGATCGTTGCCGGCGCGTGGCTCGCCTATGTGGTGCTGACCTTCCTGGTGAGCAGAGCGGGCGGCGCGTTCGCGGCGCGAGCGAGAGAGGAGCAGCGCCACCGGATCAACAGCATTGTTCTCGTCGTGGAGAGTGTGCTCAAAGGCGCGGTCATATTCCTCGCCGCCCTCTTCGCATTCAGAGAGCTCGGCCTAGAGCCCAAGAAAACGAGCCGGCTGCTTGGCACCGTGGTCGTCGCCTGGGTGGTATACATCGTGCTCGGGCGGGTCATCAAGGCCGCCGCGGCGACTGCGGAGGCCCGGGTCGAGAGAGAAGAGCAGAAGCAGCGGGTCAAGACCCTGATCCTGCTGGGCGACAGCATCGTCAAGTACGTGATCATCTTCGCGGCGGGCCTGACGGTGCTTGGACAGGTCGGCGTAGACGTGCGACCTGTGCTCGCAGGAGCCGGCATCGCAGGCCTGGCAGTTGGCTTCGGCGCTCAGAACCTCGTGCGAGATATCATCTCCGGCTTCTTCATCATTCTCGAGGGTCAGTATGCCGTCGGGGACCTGGTGGAGATCAACGCGGTCTTTGGGACGGTGGAGCGCGTCGGGCTGAGAATCACGAGCCTCAGGCAGCCCGACGGACAGCTCCGCTACTTCCCGAACGGGAGCATCGCGAGCGCCAACAACTACACAGAGGACTATGTGGCCTACGTGATCACCGTTCCCGTGCCCCGCGAGGAGCCGGCCGAGCCCATCCCCATCGTCCGCGCCATCCTGGAGGACTTCGACCGCGAGTTCAGAGCGATCGACGAGAAACCGAAGTTCGAGGTCGACGATCTCCCCAGCTACTCGCGGGTCGTTCGCGTGCGGGTGCGCGCCATTCCCGGCAGACACGCGGCGGTGGAGCAGAAGCTGCCGGCCCGGCTCTCGGCCGGGCTGGAGCGAGCGGGATATCCGCTGCCGAAGGGCACGGAGGTGGGAGTGTCGCTCCGCCTCCCTCCGCCGGGGGCGACCGGCTAGCCCCCCTGGCGGGGCCTATCCTCGCCAGCTTCCCGGCCGCGCGGCGTTGGCGGCCTGACTGCCCGGCGCATGCGGCAGAGCAGAGCCCACGGACGGCTGCTGGGATCCCTGAAGCTCCTGTTGGAGGGCAGTGCGCAGTTGCTGAATTTCGGCCCCGCGCTCGTCTCCCGGGTCGCCGGCATAGGAGGCCAGGCTCAGATTGAAGGTGGCGACGACATCGGACAGGAAGTACTTCAGCCGCCCCCTTGCCTCCTCCGAGCGCACGACCTCGGTTTCCAACCTCTGACGCCGAGCCTCCGCGACGCGATACAGCCTCCCCATCCACAGCGTCCCGCCCAGCCCGGTGACGGCGACGATGAGAAATCCCAACAGGTCAATGAGGTTCGGCGCATCCAGGTGTGCTGTCATCTCTACCAAGCCCTTCTGCACGATCTCAGCGCCCCAGACTGCTGTCCGCTAGCCTAACACCTCTCTCGAAGCCGGGCAATCACCCAAAAGGACGAATTTCGCCCGCCCGAACCACCTACGATTTCGGGGCTAGCCATGGAATAAGCCGATGGTATGAGCCCGTTCGACCGGGCAGACCACCGGGAGCGAGGACAGCAATGGCGGCGCAAGAAGACGACCAGCGGCAGAGCCCGCAGCCGGAGGCAGTCCGGACGATCATCATAGACGACCAGATCGTGTTTCGCCTGGGCCTTCGGATCTACCTGAAGCAAGCGATGCCCGAAGTCAGGGTCGTCGGAGAGGCGGAGTCGGCAGAAGAGGGGACGGCGCTCGCCCAGAAAATGCGGCCCGACCTGGTGCTGCTCGATGTGGCACTGAAGGGCTGCGACACGGGCGAGGTGCTCCTGCAGCTCCGCAAACTGGCACCTCGTGCGAGCCTCGTGTTGCTGGCAAACGTGCCCGATCCCAACGATTTCTCCCTGGCTCTCAACACCTGTGCCGACGGATACCTGCTGAAGACGATCTCCCCCGATCGGCTGGTCGCAGGCCTGCGGGAAGTCGTGCGCGGCACGCCGTGGGTGCAGCCCGAGCTGGCCCAGCAGATGTACGCCGAAGTGTTCATGGGCGCTCAGGGCCCGGGGACGCTTCCCGAACGGCTCCAGGCGCTGACCCCGCGCCAACTCGAGATCCTCCGGCTCATCGCGCGGGGCATGCGCAACGCCGAGATCGCCGAGAACCTGCACATCAGCCAGCAGACAGTCAAGACCCATATCGGCAATGTGCTCCGCAAGCTCGGGGTGCGGAGCCGGCTCCAGGCGGCCCAATACGCAATGCGCTGGAAGCTGGTGCAGATCTGAGACGCGCGGCGATTCGCCCCTCGAGATGTCTCGCCCCTATCGCTGCGGCGCCCGAATCACCTGTCCGCGGGCTTCGAGCATCCGCTGAAGCTCCGAGACCTCGACCTCGTGGGGAGGCACGCCCGACCTCGCCGACAGGGCTGCGGCCGCCCCACACGCCATACCCAGATTCATGAAGACCGGCTCCATGCGGAGGGTACCGTACCCGGCGTGCGTGGCGCCGAGGCAGACCGGCACGAAGAGGCGCTGCGGAGACGCCGGCAGCAGGCAGCGATAGGGGATCTCGTACGGCGGCACCGAGCACATGAAGAAGCCCTCGGGGGCGGCCGTGGCCTGCCCGATGCGATACCACTGGGTGGCGTGGGAGTCCAGCGGATAGCTGCCTACGGCGACTGCGTCGGGCTTCGTCGTCTCCCGACGCGCGTCCTGCTCGGTGAAGAGATAGCGCCCCACGAGTCGCCTCGCCTCTCTCACGTAGAGCTGCTCGGGCCAGCCCCCGCGGCCCGCGAACTCGTCCTTGCACAGCCCGAGCTGTGCCGCCTCCTGTCTCAGGTTGGGGGCGACGGCGGGGTCGTTCTGGAGGAAGTAGAGCAGGCCCCACTGGTAGTCGCGATGCTCCCGCGCGATGGCGCGCCGCCCCTCCCAGCTTCCCTCCACATACCCGGCATTGCCCTCGATGAAGTCCATCGACTGCCAGCAGAACCCCCAGTTGTTGACATCCCACTTGCGGTTCGGAAGCGCGCCCAGGAGAAGCACATCCTTCAGGCGGCGCGGCGCGGCCGCGAGGTACTGGGCGAGCAGATCGTAGCGCCCCGGGTCGTAATCCCCCGGTTTCTCGATGGGCAGCCGGTTGTCGCGCTCGTCGGTCACGGTCAGCCGAAAGCAGTAGGCCTGGATGCGATCGTCCCCTTCGCCGGTCCCGTGCTCGGTGAGGCGGTGACGCTTGGGGTCCCAGAACAGGTGGCCCGCGTACTCCTCGTCATACTCGGCCCGAGCCTCTCGCCCCGTACGATACTCGCAGCCCGCGGCCGCCAGGAGATCGCCCTCGTAGCTCGCATCCACGAAGTTGTCCGCCCTCACCTGCTCGGGCCCGTCGCGCCCCAGCAAATGCACGGCCTGGAGCTCGTCCTCCCCTACCCGTGCGCCCTCGACCGAGCGTCCCAGCCTGACCTCGACCCCGGCCTCTTCCACCATCTCGGCGAGGACGGCCAGCGCCACGTGCGGCTCGAACCGGACACCCGACTCGCAGTCCTGCACCTGCTGTGAGCCGGCCCCATAGCGCTGCTCGTAGTGCGCGACGACGCGGTTCATGAACTCGCGGAAGATGCCGCCGACCGTCTCCGGGCGCCCTATGTCCGTGCGGCCCAGGCCCCCGGTAACCATCCCGCCGATCCGCCCGAGGGGCTCGGCCAAGAGGACGCGCAGCCCCTCCCGCGCGGCCGCGACCGCCGCGCCGATCCCAGCCGGAGAGGCCCCATAGACGAGCAGGTCGTAGCTGACCGGTGAGCGCTCAGCAGACACGTCAATCGGTTCCATGCTCGTCGCCCGATATCGGTCGGCCCACTACTCCCACCCCTGCCACATCACGAACTCCTCCAGCGGAATGCGGCCCTCGGGATCGGTGAAGAGGTCGCCGTCGGGATAGCCGAGGGGAGTGAGGGCGACGACGTTGACGTCCTCGGGGAGCTTGAAGAACTCCCTGAGCCTGGCGTTGCTGAAAGACCCGATCCAACAGGTGCCGAGCCCTTCCGCGCGGGCGGCGAGAGTCAAGTGATCGACCGCGATGGCAACATCGACGATCATGGCATAATCCCCCATCCACTCGCCGCGGTCGTAGTTGATGTTGCGGCCGACCGCACAGATGACCACAGGCGCGGCGGCGACGAAGGCCTGGTTGTGGCAGAGCGGAACCAGGTTCTTCTTCGTCTGCTCGTCCTTGACCACGATCAGGCGCGTCGGCTGTCTGTTGCTGCCAGAAGGGGCGATGCGGGCGGCGTCGAGGACGCGCGAGAGAACCTCCTGGGGAATGGGCTCGGGACGGTACGTGCGAACGCTCCTGCGCGTCCGCACCACATCGAAGAGATCCATGGCACCTGCCTCCCGACCTTGTGTTACTGCGACCCCAGTCGGCCGACCTACCAGAGATTCGCGAGAACGATGCCCACCGCGACCAGCACCGCGCTCAGCAGCAAGGTGGCAGTCAGCGGTTCGCCGAGCACGACGGAGCTCAGCACAACTCCCACCAGTGGCGCCACGAAGCCGAAGATCGCGACGTGGCTCGCCGCGTGGCGGCGGATCAACCACGTCCACACCGTGAAGCAGAGCGCGCCGATCATGATGCCCTGGTAGACGACCGCCCCCATGCTGATCGTGCTGGGCCGCGCCCCGGCCAGACCCTCGAACGCGAGGCTGTAGACCAAGAAGCCGGCGGAGCCGATGATCATCTCCCACAGCACCACCCGCGCCGGGTCGATGCGGGCCACCGCGTGCTTGGTGAAGACCACCTGGGAGCCGAGCAGAAATGCGCTGAAGAGCTGCACGCCGTCGCCGAGCAGTTGCGTGCCCTGCCACCTTCCCCAGTCGCCCACGAAGAGCATGACCACGCCGCAGAACGCGGCGATCAGACCGGCGACACGCCCCGGGCTGGCGCGATCCCCCGGGATGAGGAAATGCGCGAGCGCCACCACGAAGAACGGATAGGTGTGGAGCAGGACGACAGAGTGCCCGGCGCTTCCCCAGTAGACGCCGAGGGTGAAGGTGGAGATCTGGGCGAGGAAGAAGGCGCCGATGGCTGCCAGCCACAGGGCCTCGCCCGCGCGCGGTCGTGCTCTCACGCCCGAGGCGCGGCACCAGATCCACACGCCGATGGCCGCGAGGGTGAAGCGAAGCCCGGCCGCACCGATGGGAGGCAAGGTGCGGAGGGCGATCTTGAGCGCAGTCGGGTTCGTCCCCCAGAGCGCAGTGACGAGAACGGCGAGCAGCGCGGCGCCGCCTGTGAACCGCGCGGCGGCGAGGGTGGGAGGTGCCTCTGCGGCAGCTTCCTCGGTGACAAGCTCGGTCATTGTCACAGCGCGGCCCGACTCACCTACTCGCGGGCCGCGCGGCTCACAGCTTCCCTCTTCAACTCCCCGAGTCCTGCCCCACACAGGAGTTTCGCGTTCCGCAGTAGAAGGCCTTCAAGTACCGATCTGACGAACCGCGGTCGAAGAAGACCGCTTCATGGAGGAGACGCGTGGACGGACCGCGACAGGTGAGAAAGGAGGAAGTCGGAGACCTGGTGGATATGCTCTCCGACGTCTTCCCCTTCCGGGACTGGTACTCGCAGGAGCACATGGTACCTCGCATGAGCAGGGCGCGCAGCCGGCGCGAGACGCTCGTGATCGCAGAAGACGGCCGGCCTGTCTCGCACATCCGCACTGTCTACAACAACCTGTCCATCTACGGCTGTCGGGTGAAGGTCGCCAGCATCGGATCGGTGGGAACCCACCGCGACCACCGCGGCCGCGGCTACGCCGGCGCGATCCTACAGCAGACCATGAAGCAGATGGTCGAGAGAGGGGCGAAGGTCCTCATCGTATCCGGCGACCGCAGCCTCTACCGCCGCGCGCACTGTGCGCCGGCGGGACGCCTCTACAAGGCCGAGGTCCGGCGCAGCGATCTCGAGGAGCGCGCGAGCGACCTCCACGTGCGCCGGGTGCAGCCCGACGAATGGCCCCTCCTTGCACCCATCCATCAGGCGGAGCCCGTCCGGTTCGTGCGCGACGTGCAGTTCTTCTCGAAGCTGGTGTTCTGGTGGGACAGCCAGTACCCGCAGATCTGGGCCGTGGAGTCGGACGGCCGTCCCGTGGCCTACGCCTCCCTGATACTCGTCTGGGGGAAGGAGTCGGAGACGCAGCGGCGCGTCGCGGCCGAGTACGCGGGGTCCCGCGCGGCCCTCATGGACGCGCTGCCGGCATTGTTCGAAGCGGCCGATCTGCAGCTCATCTCCCTGGAGGTGCTCGGACACGACGCAGAGCTGCTCCACCTGCTCAGGCGGCGCGGAATCTCGCCCACTCTCGGGACCCTGTCGGGCACACACCGCATCCTCGATCTGCCGGGGCTGATGCGGCGGCTGCGGCCCTACCTGGCCGCGCGCCTGCCGCGGCCGGAGATGCGGCGACTTCGCTTCGATCAGAGTGGCGACCAGTGCATCGTCTCCTACGGAGATGAGCGCATCCAGTGCACCCTCTCTGAGGCCGCGCCGCTCGTCCTCGGCGGCCCCGGCGCGCCCGAGGTCACCGGCGAGCTGGAGCGCGTGCTCTCAGCCATCTTCCCCATACCCTTCCCCACACCCGGCTTCAACTACATCTGATACATCTAAGTGCCCGGGGCCCGGTGTTCTGTAGGGCGGGCACGCCTGTGCCCGCCGCACGGCGTCCCTTGACAGCGAGAACGGGCACTCCCTATCATTGAGACTGCACGCTGCGACCGCGCGGCAGCGCGGCGACGTCGGGCGAGTGGCGGAACTGGCAGACGCGCAGGACTTAGAATCCTGTGGCGGAAACGCCGTGGGAGTTCGAGTCTCCCCTCGCCCACTTTGCCTCGGCCTCCTGAGAGGTCATTCAAGTGCTGTCCATCCCCGGGACCGGACACATTGAGGCAAAGTGCATCCCCGAGCACGACGAAGTTCTGTTCGAGCCAGCGCGGAAGTCCAACGCTTCGTGCTTCCGGACTTCACGGAGTGGCACGCTTTCGAGCTTGCCGATCACGGGAGGGTTAGTCCAGAAGGTCTACTCGGCAGCGATTCGCGGCTCATAGCCTGCTACGCGGGAATCGCCAATCACTGGCGAGTCAGGCGACCATTCCAGGCGGCGCGTGGTGGTTCCCAGGCTAGGGGCCGCGAAGATGAATCGCTGCTCATACTGCGCGTAGATCATGTCGAAGAATGAGTCGGAAAGGAGTGGACTGCCCACCTCTGGATACGTCTGCACCACGTCGCCCAACGTTGGCCGGTCGGCACTGGCCAGAATCATGCAGACGGCTTCGTATTTCGTCACGTCGTCGCGGGTATCGTCGCGGCCTGCCAACCGCGCGAGGGCGTCGTGGTATCGCGCTATCTGATCGGACACTGTGCCATCCCCACGGATGGCAACGTCGTTCGGCTTCACCCCCGGCCCTTCCCGACTCGCTTTCACAACCTGGAAGAAGCCATACACCAGAGCCGGGTATGAGATGTGCAGGTTGGTGCAGTCGCCCACAGCTTCCTCCATGCGGTTAGTCAGGTTGCGGAAAGCGCCGATGGTCCCTTTGACGGACACTGCGACCACAGGGCCGATCCCGTTCTTGGTGACCACGACATCGACAACCTTCGTCTTGAGGCCCCCCAGGACGGTACGCTCCCCGCTGCCCCCCCGTCTTCGCATCGTGTTCGAGCCGGAAGCCGCGGCCGGTTCGCCTTGCGACGAAAGGAGGACGAGGGGTAATCTCGTCAGGGACGAACCCGCCCTCAATCACGAGCCTAGATGCTATGTACCAGTGAAGCGGCCTGATATGGCCCTGCCCCTGAACGTTTGACTCAGTTGCTGCAAAGACGCTGAGAGCTTCCTTCAGGCTGACCCATTCGCACTTAGCGGGACCCTTCGGCATAGTGCCTCCACTGCCTCATTGTGCTGACTGCATGCTGCACCAGTCGGTCCTCGGCAGAACGCTGGTCTGTCTTACCCCCGATCACCACTCGGACGGCCTCGCCAGGCTCAAGCTTCAGTAGTCCGCCGCCGAGGGGATGTCCCTCTACTTCGCAACTCAGTTGGGTGAAGGGAGTGTCCCACGCGCGTTGCAGACGCGTAATGGACTGACCTTCTGCCAGCTTCACAACATGTACGGAATTCGTCGCCACACAACTGGCCTGATTCGCGACAAGGCATGGCGTGCCACCACTCATGTATGAGAGGAAGGCGTCAGGCTCCGTGACGTCGGGGACGACATACCAAGGCGTGCGATTGCGGCATTTGTAGCTAGTGCGGGCATCGCGTCCTCCTTGCGAGTCTAGGTAGCGACGAACCGCTGCCGGTAGCTCGCGACCGTCAGTGAGACGGAGCAGGAAATTCGGCTGATCGTGGCGCCGCCAAGACGCTACTGTTGCCCAGGTGATGGCGCGTCCTCTGAGGGCCTTGCCATTCCTCACGGCTGGGTGCAAGAGGTCACCCGAAATGCCCTGTTGCTCGGCCTCAGAGGGCCGAAGGTGGAAGAAGTCATTCGCTCCGGTTACATATCCGATCCCCACCCGAGCCACATCTCCCAGTCGGACTGAGTCTCGGGCAACTTCCTGGTAGAGGCCGCGGGCGTCAGCAGAAAGCAGGAAGGGCCGAAGCCTCCTATGCCACATACGCCATTCCGCGACTGGCACGCGCGTACCGGCATCTGGCGGCTTGTCCTTGAAGCTGAATCGCTCGATAGCAGAGAGAAGGAAATGCTGAGTCTTCCCGCCGAAGCCGTCAGCATACAGAAGCCAGCAGTCCTCAGATAGCTCAGGGAAGAGCTTGCGTCGCACGGCGGCGATCTGTACGAAGGCGAAGTGCCCGCTCATGTACTCCAGAAGAGGCCCTGCGTAGGGTGCGTGTCCGATCTCTGCGGGCACCACGAATGCCATGCGACCTCCTGGCCGAAGCAGCGTTGCCGTCGCGAGGATGAACGGTGCCCACGAGGAGGAGAGGGCGGTGAACTGCGCGCCGTGACGGGCACACAGTGCCAACGCCGCCTCTCGTGTCTCGCCGGTGAAGCGCTGGTAGCGTATGAAGGGAGGGTTGCCTGCAGCACAGTGGAAGCGTTCGCGTGTCTCGGCAGCCCACGAGAAGAAGTCGCCCTGGTGGATAAGGGATCCCGGTACTCGCTCATGGATTGCTGCCGAAGCAGAGGGGTCCTGCTCTACCCCTACGCTGTTGCGATGGGCCACAAGAAAGCGCCCGTCTCCGCACGCGGGGTCTAGCATCCGTTCTGAAGGCTTGTGTGCAGCCCAGCACACGAGTGAGCGTACCACCGCTTCAGGTGTATAGTACGCGCCGCGCGCCTTCTTGTTGGTAGACTTCATCGGTTCTGTCTCACGGCCTCTGGATTCCCTCCGCCTTCGCATGCTGAGCAAGGGCATTATAGCACAGTTCAAGCAGCCTGAGGGGTCGGCACGGCTTGGCTCAGCGCGAGAGTCAGGGTGGGCGGCTTGGGCCGCAGGCTACCGAAGCCACCAAACGCACGGCAATCGGTCTACCTCTTGGCCCTTGACTTGTTCGCGGTGTCGTGCCGTGTTTGGTGCTTGGGGGTCTCCCGCTAGAGCCCCGCCGCAAGGAGGTCTCCGACTGCTTCCGTCCTATCCCCCGAATTTGCCATCGTTCGACGCTCCTATCAAGCCCTTTTCTTGTCAAGCGACAACCTGCTGCCTGAGGCGGACAAACGGACGTGTCCGGACAGAAAATGTCCGGACATTCGGTCATGGACATGTCCCGTGTCCGTTGCGGACATCGAGGTTGCCCGGAGAGCGCCTCAGCAAGGGCGGACATTGTCCGGACACACTCCTCTGGGAGTGGGAAATGTCCGCGGACATTTTCGCCTCTCGACCTCACAATCGCGCGTGCTGCTTGCTGTCCATACGAGCAAGCCGAAAGCTCTGCAACCAAGCGACATGGGCGCGCGCATGAACCGTCCGCGACTGCGGCCGCTCGCGCCCAACCACCCGAACTCACGATTGCGGCCGAGGCTTGACAGGGACTCCCCCCGCGCCTTAGAATGCTGTCGCGGTGGTGGACTGGATATTCGGGAGCGGAAGTAGCTCAGTGGTAGAGCGTCTCCTTGCCAAGGAGAGGGTCGAGGGTTCGAATCCCTTCTTCCGCTCCAGATGATTGAGAGAACTGTCGCGGCCGGCCCGCGGAGGCCGGATTCGGTGGAGGGACCTCGCCTCGATGCGGCGAGGTCATGTTTTCGAGAAGGAGCCACGTTGTGAGCAGCCCTGCGAAGCGCGAGCTGGATGTGGACGTCGAGGTCACGGAGCTGGACGGCGGCCAGGTGGAGCTGGCCGTGCGCGTGCCGCCGGAGCCGGTGAGCCAAGTCAGGGATCGGGTGCTCAAGAGCTTCGCGCGGCGTGCGAACATCCCCGGCTTCCGCAAGGGCAAGGCGCCGCGCGCGGTGCTGGAGCGGTACATAGACGAGGAGGCGTTCAAAGAGCAGATCATCGACGCGTTGATGGAGGACGCCTGGGACGCGGCGCTGGAGAAGGCCGGGGTGAAGCCGCTGGACCGAGCGGAGGTTCGCGAGGCCGACCTCGAGGACGACGGCGGGCTCACCTTCTCGGCGACGGTGACGCGGTGGCCGGAGATCGAGCTGGGGGACTACAGGGGAGTGGAGGTGACGCGCCGGATCACGCGGGTGACCGACGAGCAGGTGGAGGCGGAGCTGGAGCGGGTCCGATCGCGCAGGGCGCGGTTCGAACACCTCCCCGAGGACGCGGCGGTGGAGCAGGGCGATCTCGTCGTGGTGGACTACGAGATGTTCGTGGATGGGGAGAAGCGGGAGGATGCGAGCGCGTCGGGATATCCGCTGGAGGTCGGCAAGGACGAGCTGTTCCCGGAGCTGAACGAGGCGCTGCCGAGCGTGCACCCGGGGGAGACGCGGGAGGTCGAGATCAGCTATCCGGAGGACCACTCGGAGACATCGCTCGCCGGCAAGACCGCGCAGTTCAAGGTGACCGTCCGGGAGGCGCGCCGCCGGCGTCTGCCCGAGCTGAACGACGGGTTCGCACAGGAGGTATCGGACCTGGAGACGCTGGAGGCCCTGCGCGCGAGGGTTCGCGACAACCTGGAGACGGTGGGCAACGCGCTCGCAGACGACGACGTGCGGAACCGGGCGGTGCAGCGCGTGGCCGACGAGGCGTCGCTCGATGTCCCGCAGGCCCTGGTGGACCGGGAGACTCGTCGCCGCATGGAGGAGATGGAGGAGGAAATGGAGCGGCGAGGCCTGACGCTGCAGCAGCACCTCCAGAACGTGGGGCAGTCGTTCGAGGACTGGCGGGCGGACATCGAGTCGGACGCGCGGCAGGCGGCCCGGCGCGCGTTGGTGTTGGAGGAGATCGGAGAGCGGGAGAAGCTGGAGCTGACCAGGGAGGAAATCGAGGAGGAGATCCGACAGCGAGCGAAGGTGGAGGGGATCGAGGAAGATGCGCTGCGCAGGCGACTGTCGGAGTCGGGAGAGTCGAGCCGGCTGGTCACGCGCGCGTACCACCGGAAGATCGTGCAGTTCCTGGTGGACAATGCGAAGGTGACCGAGGAAGTCGTAGAGCCCGAGGCAGCGGAGGAACCGGAGAGCCCGGGAGAGGAGAGCGGCGAGTAGCCGGACGGAGGTGGCGGGAATGAGGACATGTGTGTTGGTCGCGTTGCTGGTCGTATCGTGCTGTGCGACGGTGTACGCAGGGGCCCCCGATGTAGCGTTTGAGAGGATCGACCTGAAGCATCTCCCAGTATGCGAGATCGCTCCGCTGCTGGGGCCGCAGTTCGGCTATGCGAAGGAGCTGTGCGAGCCGGGCACCCGACACGATGCGGGCGTAGCGAGAGAGTTCCGCGGGGTCGGCCTCATCGCCGCCTCCCATCCCAGCTCTCGCTATCTGCTCGCGGCGGGCACGGCCCAGGGAGTCGCGGAGCTGCGGGGGTTTGTCGAGCGGCTCGACGCGCCGCTGCCGCGGGTGCGCATCGCCGCCGAGGTGTATCCGGCGGCTCCCGCGGACATCACGGGCTGGACGTACGTCGCGCCAGGCCTGGCCGGAATCGACGTGCGAGCGCGGGTGGTTCCGGCCTCGCAGAAGCTTCGGTTTCCTGCCCTACCCCGCGATCAGCGGCCGCACGAGATCGCGGTCTCGGGCTACTGTGGGAGGCCGGAGTTCATGCCCCTGCCGGCCTTCGCCAACTGGCCGCAGGTGCTGCTCGCGGTCGCCGCCGATGGAAAGAGGAAGGGCACGCTGGTCGTCGGCGTGGGGGGCCTCAACGGGGAGAGGCAGCCGCTGGGCGCACTGAAGGAGGCATGGGCGCTGCGTAACACGCTGCGAGTCAACGCTGAGGAGGTCTTGATACTGCTGCTGAAGCGGGAGAACTCAGCAGTGACGGTGGTGCTGAGAGCTTCGGCGGTCGGCATGCAGTGAGAGTCCACCTGTCCGGCGGACGTGAATCTGGTCGCCGTGCCGCGGTCGGGACGCAGGTCAGTGGACGGAGCCCGGAGTCTGGGTCACCTGCTGGGTGGCGTCGGGCCGGGCGCCGGGCCGCCTGGGCGCGGTGAGGGGGACCTCGCGGCGTCGACGCTCGTGGAGGGCGATCTCCAGGACCTGGTCCATGTTCTCGACGAAGCGGAACTTGAGGTCCTCCTTGACGTTGGCGGGGATCTCCTCGAGGTCTTTCCTGTTTTCCTCGGGGAGGGCGATCGTCTTGATGCCAGCGCGATGCGCGGCGAGCACCTTCTCTTTGATGCCGCCGACCGGCAGGACTTTGCCGCGGAGGGTGATCTCGCCGGTCATGGCGACGCTGCGACGAGTCGGACGGCCGGTCAAGGCGGAGACGAGTGCGGTCGCCATGGTGATGCCGGCCGAGGGGCCGTCCTTGGGTATCTGGCCGGCCGGGACGTGGATGTGAACGTCGGTTCGGCGGTAGAAGTCCTCGTCGAGGCCGAGATGGTCGGCGCGGGTGCGGGCGTACGAGAGAGCGGCCTTCCCAGACTCCTGCATGACATCGCCGAGGTGGCCTGTGAGCAGCAGATTGCCCCTGCCCTTCATGAGGGTGACCTCGATGAAGAGGATGTCGCCGCCGAACTCGGTCCAGCCGAGGCCGGTTGCGACGCCGACCTCGTCCTCTTTCTCGGCGATGCCGTGGCGGAAGCGCGGGGGTCCGAGGTGGCCGCGCACTGACTTGGCGGTGACGCGAGCCGCCTTGATCTTCTCCTGAGCGATGCCCTTGGCGACCTTGCGGCAGATGGAGGCGATTTCGCGCTCGAGGTTGCGGACGCCCGCCTCCCGGGTGTACTCGCGGATGATGCCGCGGAGCCCGGACTCGGTGAATCGGAGCTGCTTGGGCTGCAGCCCATGGTTCTTGAGCTGCTTGGGCACGAGGAAGAGCTGCGCGATCTTGAGCTTCTCCTCTTCGATGTAGCCGGGGAACTCGATGATCTCCATACGGTCGCGCAGGGCCGGCGGGATGGGGTCGGTCAGGTTGCCGGTGGTGATGAACATGGTCTCGGAGAGGTCGAGCGGGACCTCCAGATAGTGGTCGCTGAAGGCGTTGTTCTGCTCCGGGTCGAGGACCTCGAGCAGGGCGGAGGCGGGGTCGCCGCGGAAGTCCACGCCGATCTTGTCCACTTCGTCCATCATGAAGACGGGGTTGCGCGTGCCGGCGGTCTTCAGGTTCTGGACGATGCGTCCGGGGAGGGCTCCCACGTAGGTGCGGCGGTGGCCGCGAATCTCGCCCTCATCGCGCACGCCCCCGAGCGAAATCCGCACGAACTCGCGTCCGGTGGCCCGCGCGATCGAACGCCCGATGGAGGTCTTGCCCACGCCCGGCGGGCCGACGAAGCACAAGATGGGACCCTTGATCTGCGGGTTGAGCTTTCGGACGGCGAGGAACTCGAGCACGCGCTCCTTGACCTTCTTCAGCCCATAGTGGTCCTCATTGAGAACGCGCTCGGCGCCGACGATGTCGAGCTTCTCCTCGCTGCGCTTGTTCCACGGCATCCCGATGAGCCAGTCGAGGTAGGTGCGGACGACGACGACCTCGGGGGAGGCGAGGGGCATTCGCTCGAGGCGCTCCACCTCCTTGAGCGCCCGCTCTTCGACTTCCTGAGGCATCTCGGCTTCTTTGACGCGAGTGCGTATCTCCTCGATCTCGCCGGTGCGGTCGTCCCGCTCGCCCAGCTCCTGCTGGATCGCCTTCATCTTCTCCCGCAGGTAGTACTCCTTCTGGGAGTCCTCGAGCTCTTGCTTCACGCGGGAACTGATCTTGCGCTCGACCTCGAGGATCTCGATCTCTCGGTTGAGCACGTTGGCGAGGATCTCGAGCCGGTGGCGGTGATTGCCGGCCTCGAGGATCTGCTGCTTGACCTCGACGGGGATCTGAGCGTAGTAGGCGATGAGATCGGCGAGGCGGCCGGCATCGGTGATCCGCCGTGCGGCTTCGAGCGCTTCGGCCGGGAGGTTCTTGCCCAGGTTGATGAGCCGCTCGAACTGGGCGACGACGTTTCGAACGAGGGCCTCGGTCTCGATGCCGGGCTGATCGGCCTCGACGATGGGCTCGATGTTCGCGCGCAGGAAGGGGTCCGAGTGCACGTAGTCCTTGATTCGAATGCGAGTGGACCCCTCGATCATCACGCGAATGGTGCCGTCGGGAAGCGGAAGCGTCTGGACCACATCGCCGAGAGTGCCAACGGCATAGAGGTCGTCGGCACCGGGGTCGTCGACATTGATGTTGCGTTGGGCAACCAGCCCGATGCGCCGATCCTCCTTCATGGCGGTTTCGAGCGCGCGTATGGAGCGCGCCCGCCCGACGAAGAGAGGCACGACGAGATAGGGGTAGATGACGGCGCCGCGCGTGGGCAACACCGGGACCTGCTTGGGGATAGGGCCGGCCTTGGGCTCCACTTCCTCGGCGACGACTGGTTTTGCGTCCTTCATCTCGGCCACGGTGGGCCTCCTCAACCGGCGCTCTGCTCCTGGGCCTGCGGGGGGGCTGAATCCTCTGCTTCGCCGCGAGAGGACTCGTTCTCGAGGGATCCGAGCAAGGTGGCCGGCTGCTGCCGGCGCACGGCCTCGCCGGTCACGAGGCACTTGGCGGTGCCGCGACGGGAGGGCACCTCATACATGATGTCGAGCATGACTTCCTCGATGATGGTCCGGAGAGCGCGGGCGCCAGTTCCGCGGGCCAGGGCTTGCTCTGCGATAGCCTCGAGCGCGTCCTGGGTGAACTCAAGCTCGATGCCGTCCCATTCGAGGTACTTGCGATACTGCTGCACGAGGGCGTTCTTCGGCTCGACCAAGATGCGGAGCAGAGCCCCCTTGTCGAGGGCGTCGAGCGAGGCGACGACCGGCAGGCGCCCGATGAACTCGGGTATGAAGCCGAACTTGAGTAGGTCTTCGGGCAGGATCTCCCGCAGGACCTCGCCGATGGTGCGATCGCGCCGGTCTTGTAACGAGGCGGTGATGCCGAAGGGCCGCTCTTCGCTGAAGCGCTGTCGGATGATCTCGTCGAGCCCTTCGAAGTTGCCCCCGCAGACGAAGAGGATGTCGGTGGAGTCGATCTGGATGTACTCCTGCTGGGGGTGCTTGCGGCCGCCCTGAGGGGGTATGTTGGCGACCGTTCCCTCGAGGATCTTCAGCAGTGCCTGCTGGACGCCCTCTCCGCTGACGTCGCGGGTGATGGACCGGTTTTCGCTCTTGCGAGCGATCTTGTCGATCTCGTCGATGTAGACGATGCCGCGCTGTGCGCGCTCGACATTGCTGTCGGCGGCCTGATAGAGCTTCAGCAGTATGTTCTCGACGTCCTCGCCGACATAGCCGGCCTCCGTGAGGGTGGTGGCGTCGGTGATGCAGAACGGCACGTCGAGGATTTTGGCGAGCGTCTGTGCGAGGAGCGTCTTCCCGCTTCCGGTGGGCCCGATGAGCAGTATGTTGCTCTTCTGGAGCTCCGTGCCGTCCTCTTCGTCATCGTGCATCTGGATGCGCTTGTAGTGGTTGTAGACGGCGACGGAGAGAACGCGCCGGGCATACTCCTGTCCGATGACGTATTCGCTCAGCGCCTCGTAGATATCTTTCGGGGCGGGAACCGCGAGCTGAAAGAGCGCTTCCTGCTCGGCGACCGACGGCCGCTGATCTTCCTGGAGCAGCTCGTGACAGAGACCGGTGCATTCAGCGCAGATGAACACGCCGTCGCCTGCGATAAGGCGACCGCCGACTTCGCTCTGTGTCTTGCCGCAAAAGGAGCAGTGAGGTTCCGGCCTGTGCGTCCGCATCAGCATTCCTCCGTTGCCGGCTGCCCGGGAGAGCTTCAGGATGAGGGGACGGCCTCCTTCGCCGCCTTCGCTGCAGGCATGGCGAGCACTTCGTCCACCAGGCCGTATTCCTTGGCTTCGTCTGCTGTCATCCAGCGGTCTCGTTCCGTGTCGTGCTTAATGGTTTCCACATCCTGACCGGTGTGGTAGGCCAGGATCTCGTTGATGCGATCGCGGGTGCGCAGGAGCTCGCGCGTGAAGATGTCCACGTCGGACACCTGTCCGTAGGTGCCACCAAGAGGCTGGTGGATCATGACGCGGGAGTTGGGGAGAGCGGATCGCTTCCCCTTCGTGCCCGCGGAGAGGAGAATCGCACCCATGCTGCAGGCCTTGCCGACGCAGAAGGTCTTGATGTCGGGCCGGACGAGCTGCATCGTGTCGTAGATTGCCAGGCCGGCCGGCACCTCTCCGCCGGTCGTGTTGATGTACACCTCGACGTCTCGGTCGGGGTCTTCGTTCTGGAGATAGAAGAGCTGACCGATGACGAGGCTGGCGACGGTGTCGTTGATGTCGCTGCCGATGAAGATGATGCGGTTCTGGAGCAGCCGGGAGAAGAGGTCCCAGGCTCGCTCGCCGCGCGGTGTCTGCTCGATCACGCTCGGTATGTACAGCATGCGTCTCCTCCTGTCCCCCGGCCCTTGTGTGCAGTGCTGTGGGGGGAGTCTGAGCGGCAACAGGCAAATCGGGGGACCCCACTAACTGGTACCCGAAAACCACACAGGTCTCACCTTCTTGTTGTCGGCCCGTGCCACACCGGGCGGACGTTCAGAGGCACACGCAGAACTCGGCCGATGCCGCCAGCCGGGCCGGCCGCGGTGTATGAATACCACGTTCGGCCCCGTTATACCTGTTCGGTGGGCGCGACAGGGCACGCAAGCCGCATGCGCGGCCGGCCGCCGCGGCGGGCCGTCAATGGGAGGTCGGCGATTCGACCTGCGAAGCGGGCCGGCGACGGCTCGCCGAGAGTGCGGCGTCGGCGCGAATCACATGGCAGGCGGTGTCGATGAGCTTGCGATTGCGGTTGCGGCTCTCGCGCTGGAGGCGCCGGTGCGCCTCTTCCTCGGTAAGCCCGAAGCGGCGAATGAGCACCTTCTTGGCACGCTCGACAATCTTCCGGGCCTCGATCGACTCGCGCACTTCGGTGAGCTGGCGCTCGAGGTCGCGCATGTCCCTGCCGCGCGCCGCGGCGACGCTGACGGCTGCGGCAACGGCCTGGGCGGGAACGGGTTCCACGAGGTGAACCAGCGCGCCGGTGTCCAGCGCGAGCTTGATGGCCTGCCGGGACCCCGTGGGCGTGAGGAGGACGAGCGCGGGTCCGCCGTTGGCGGAAGCGCGGGCGAAGGAGAAGGCGAGCGAGAAGCTGCGGGGGCCGCTTCGCAGTACGACGACGCTCGGGCGGAGTTCTCGCACGCGATCGTACGCGCTGCGCACGCTCAATGAGAAGGGACGGACCGAGTAGCCGGAGCCGCGCAGCGCGCGGGTGACCTCGTTGGCGGCCGCGGCAGAGTCGGCGATGACGGCGACGCGAAGGGGATGATCTTTGGCGTTGGGCGATGGCATGGCTTCCCTCCCTGAACAAAGAAGGCGCCTTCTGTTCCCAGTCGGGAACGGAGGGCAGCCATTGCCCTGCGGGCCTCAGCCGCCGTGACCGAGGTGGCCGCGCGCGTTTACATTGTGATTGGCAGTATAGCCGATGTCCGGCGCTCTGGCAAGAGAGTGGATGTTTGAGTCTGATCACAACCAAGGGCGGGCCGGCGCTCCCGCCGGCATCGGTCTAGTAGGCTCGGAAGAGCTTGCCCCACTTGGTTTCGAGGGCAGCGTTGACGCGGTTGGTGCCGACGCAGGGATACCAGTAGACGTCGTGATAGAGCTTGGATGCGAGGTAGGACCAGGGGGCGATGGCGGTGCGGAGGAGGAACTTTTCGAGAGGCTTGAGGGGGCCCCAGTAGATCATCTTCTGGCCGCGGCTGGCAAAGGTGTTCTGCTCCCGGGTGAAGCCCCAGCTCTCGCCGGAGATGTCGTCGCCGGCGATTTCGATTTCGCCGACCTCCCCCACCCCGAGGCCGGCCTCGTGCGCGAGGCGGATGAAGTCGAGGGACATGGGATCGAAGCCCATCATCTTGGCGACGACGGCGTCAATGGCGACTTGATCGGCGCTTGCGAGGATGAGGTCTTTCTCGTGCGGGACCATGCAGCGCGGTCCGGGGCCGTCGCCGGCGAAGGTGGCGTCGGTGACGGCGAAGATGGCGGGGTGGATCTCCTTCTGAATGGTGAGCAGGTCCACGAGGGTCTCGTGGATGACCGAGTGCGTCCAGTGGCGCCTCTCGTGGAGCAGGCCGCCGAAGGCGTTCTTCATGGCGCCGGTCATCGTTGTGAAGACGTGCGTCTTGGCGGTGGGGAGGTGGATGATGTTGGAGCCGAGGAGGCGTTTGGGGATGCGAATGCCGTCGGGGTAGATCTCGGGAAGCGCGAGCATCTTGCCCTTGGGCTCGTAGGTGAGCCAGTCTTCGTCGGGCTCGTAGAGGTGGATGTTGCGGATGCCGTGCTTGTCGAGGACGGGCTTGTGTTTGTTGGCGGCCTCGCCCTTCTTGGCGGAGACGACGACGGTGCGGTTGTGCGCCCCGTAGAGCTTGCTCTTCGGCCATCCATCGGCGAGGAGCTTGCGGATGACGCCGTCGAGCTGCCAGGGGGTGGTGGAGCAGGCCGGGTACCAGTGGTGCCAGGAGATGTTGATCTTGAGCGCGGCCTCGGCCTCCACGTCGAGGTGCGCGCGGTAGTCGGCAAGATCGAGGAGCCTGGCGTAGTCGTCCAGGACGGTCTCGGGCTTGGTGTGCAGCACTGCGACGATGGGTCGTTTCACGGCGTCGGCTCAGCGCAGGTAGAGTACCACTCCGACTATACCCACCCAGACGAGCAGGTTCACGACGAAGGGACGGTCGGACAAGATGATGCGGTCGGGGTCTCCGCCCTGGCCCTTCTGATGGACGAGATAGAGATACCGGAAGATGCCGAAGATGACACAGGGGAGGGTGTACATGAGACGCTGGGAGCCGAACTCCGCGACCGTCCGCGCGTCCACGGTGTAGAGGGTGTAGGCCATGAGGGTGGAGGCGGTGACGACGGCGATCATCTGATCGAGGAGATAGGGGCTGTACTCGACGAGGCTGGCGCGGTGTGCGGAGGCGTTGTTTTCGAGGAGGACCAGCTCGTGGCGGCGCTTGCTGAGGGCGATGAAGAGGGCGAGAAGCAGGGTGCAGATGAGCAGCCAGTGTGAGATGACGACCGAGATGGCCGCTGCGCCCGCGGCCGCTCGTATCACGAAGAAGATGGCCACCGCGAGGACGTCGAGGATGACGACGTGCTTCAGCACGAACGAGTAGAGCAGATTGAGGGCGAGATAGGTGAGGCTCAGGAGGGCGAACGGGAGGGTCACCAAGAGGGACAGGCCGACGCCGAGCACGGCGAGGATGACTGCGACGGGGAGCGCGAGGGAGACGGGAAGCCGACCTGAGGCGATGGGCCGGGTGCGCTTGGCGGGGTGCTCCCGGTCCTTGTCGGCGTCCGCGATATCGTTCAGGATGTAGACTGCGGATGAGAGCAGGCAGAAGAGACAGAAGGCGGCGACGCTCTCGACGACCGCGGGAGCGTCGAGGAGCCGCTGGGAGAAGACGATCCCCGCGAAGACGAAGAAGTTCTTCGTCCACTGGCGGGGGCGCATTGCTTCGATCAGCGCGAGGAACACAGGCACTCTCTCCGCATGATAGTGAATACCACGCCGAGGAACAGTTTCCCTATCGCGCCGGCGGGAAGGGCGACGGGGCGGAAGGAGCGTGCGGCAGACGGCTGAAACATCAGGGCGGAGGGATCGCGGATGGAGGAATCGCTTTTCGACCGAAGTCGGCTGAGGGTCCGCCCGCTGGGCGAGCGAGACCACGATATGACGGTGGAAGAGGTGCTCTCGCTGGACGCGGAGACGCCGCCCTTCGAGCATCCCGACCTGCCGCAGCTCGCCGAGCGGATCGCAGACGCGCGCGCCAGGGGCGGCGAGGTGATCGTGCTGATGGGGGCGCATGTGATCAAGCGAGGGCTTTCGCGGTTCCTGATCGACCTGATGGGCCGGGGCGCAGTCACGTGCCTCGGTATGAATGGTGCATGCGTCATACACGATTTCGAGCTGGCTCTTGTGGGGGCGACGACGGAGAGCGTTGCGCGGTACATCCTGACGGGCGAGTTCGGGCTGTGGCGGGAGACGGGCGAGATCAACGATATAGTGAACGAAGCCGGAGGCAAGGGATTCGGGGAGGCGGTCGGCGAGGCGATCGCGGCGCGGGGACTGCCGCATCGGGAGGTCAGTCTCCTGGCGTCGGCTCGGAGGCTTGGAATCGCCGCCACGGTGCACGTGGGCATCGGCTATGACATCATCCACGAGCACGCGAACTTCGACGGCGCGGCGACGGGTGCAGCCTCGTACCGGGATTTTCTGACTTTCACAGAGCACGTCAGACAGCTCGAGCGGGGCGTGTTCCTGTGCTTGGGGAGCGCGGTGATGGGGCCGGAGGTGTATCTGAAGGCTCTCGCCATGGCGCGCAATGTCGAGCATCAGGAGGGGCGGGAGATTCGACGGATCACGACCGCGGTCTTCGACCTGCTCGATCTGGGCGATGACGTCCGCAGAGAGGCGCCGAAGAGCGATCCGCGCTATTACTTCCGCCCGCATAAGACGGTGCTGGTGCGGACGGTGGCGGATGGCGGCAGGAGCTTCTACTTCCAGGGGGACATGAGGAGGACGATACCGGCCCTTCATCGCGAAGTCGCGAAGCGTCTGGAGTAGCGGAGGGTGACCTCGCAGCGCCTCGAAGAGATCCTCGCGGGCTTCGAGCGCGCCTCTGTGGCTGTCGTCGGAGACTTCTTCCTCGACAAGTACCTGGAGACGGACCCCGCGCTGAGCGAGAGATCGCTGGAGACAGGGCTCGAGGCGAGGCAGGCAGTGGAGGTGCGTTGCCAGCCGGGCGCGGCGGGGACGGTTGTCGCGAACCTGCGCGCGCTGGGAGTGGGGCGGGTGGTCTGCATCGGGTTCGTTGGGGATGACGGGGAGGGGTTCGAGCTGGCGAGGGGACTGAGAGCGCTCGGCGCAGACGCGAATGGCGTGGTCGTGCGCGGCGACCGGTTCACCCCCACCTACCGCAAGCCGATGGTGCGCCTGCCGGACGGTAGGGTGCGCGAGCTGGAGCGTCTGGACACGAAGAATCGCGATCCCGTGCCGGCCGCGCTCGACGAGGCGCTGGTAGCGCGCGTTCGCGAGCTTGCATCACGCGTCGACGCCGTCATCGTCCAGGACCAAGTGGAGGAGCCCGAATGTGGGGTCATCACCGCCCGCATGAGGAAGGCTCTCGCCAGTCTGGCAGAGGCACATCCCAAGGTGGTCTGGTTCGGCGACTCGCGCGTGCGCGTGGGCGAGTTTCGAAACCTCATCCTCAAGCCGAATCGCGCGGAGTGCTGCCAGGCCGTGCATCCCGATGCGCCGGTCCACGCCGTCGAGGAGGCGAAGCAGTGCGCCGCCGCCCTGGCAGCCCGGGCCCGCCGGCCCGTCTTCCTGACGCTGGGCGCGGACGGCATGGCCGTGGCCGCCCCAGACAGCGTCCAGACCATCCCCACCGTCCCGCTCAGCAGCGAGATCGACATCGTGGGCGCCGGCGACAGCGCGACGGCGGGGATCGTCTCCGCGCTGTGCGCGGGGGCAACGCTGGAAGAGGCCGGCGTCATCGGCAACATCGTCGCCTCGGTCTCGATCCGGCAGATCGGGACGACCGGCGTGGCGACGCGCGAGCAGGTGCGAGAGCGGTTTGCCGCCCACGAGGAGGTATGGCGCGTTTTGCCGCCCCGCGCGCTCCTACCGTGAAGAACGGCAGCCTGACTCGAGGGGGCAGGCCGTGGCGCGGCAGGCGGCCATGGAGCCAAGGCAGTTCTCGACTCGGTCGAAGCCGCTTCGCTTGAGGACGGAGGCGGCGATGATGGCGCGGTGGCCGGTGCCGCAGAAGCAGGTGATGGGTCGGGCGGGGGGGACATCGTCGAGACGGTCCGGCAGCTTGCCGAGATAGATGTTCACCGCCCCTCGCAGGTGCCCCTCCTCGAACTCCTCCTCCGATCGCACGTCGAGGAGCGTGAACGGCTCGTCTGCCTCCATGCGCCGCTTGATCTCGCCGATGTAGACGTGAGGGACGCCCTCGAACTCGCGACCGCCGGTCTCCCAGTCGTGCATGCCCTCCTCGAGGCAGCCGACGATGTCGTCGTAGCCGATGCGGATGAGGTACTGCACCGCGGTGTGGACCTCGTGTGCGTGCTCGACCACCAAGCCGACGGGCGTTTCGTACGGAAGGAGCCATCCGGCGAAGCGCGGCACCATGTCGAGCGGGATCGCGAGGCTGCGGGGGACGTGGGCGCCGCCGAAGGCCTCCGGGCTTCGGACGTCTACCACGATCATGCCGCGCTCCATGTTCGCCGCGAACTCGTCGGCGGAGCAGGCGCAAGGCTCGGGGAGCGCGGGCATCGGCGGCGCTCCCTTCAGGTTGTACTCCTCCATCTTCCGAAAGTAGGGCGGAAAGTAGTGGTGCTCGGCAACCTTGAAGGCGATGAACTCGTCGCGGTCGGTCATCTGAAGCGCGTGATTGTGCCTTCGCTCGTACCCGATAGTGGAGAACTCCCGGGCGCTGATCCGGCCGCCGCAGACGGACCCGGCGCCGTGCGCGGGATAGACCAACACGTGATCGCCCAGGGGAAGCAGCTTGTCGAACAGGGAGCCGTAGAGGAGCCCGGCGACCTCCTCGGGCCGGTCGGGGAAGAAGTCGGCGCGGCCGACATCGCCGACGAAGAGCGCGTCGCCGGTGAACACGGCGAAGGGGTCTTCGCCCTGGGTCAGGTCGGTTACGGTGATCGAGATGCTCTCATCGGTGTGGCCGGGGGTAGTCAGCACGCCGAGGCGGAGAGAGCCGAGGGCGAAGGCGTCGCCGTCGGAGACGCCGTTGCCGTACTCGAACGGGAGCGCAGTGCCGTGGTGGATGTCGGCTCCCGTCAGCCGCGCGAGGTCCAACGAGCCGACGGCGTAGTCCTCGTTGCGGTGAGTCTCGAAGATGTGGGCGATGCGGGCACCTTCGCGGCGGGCGATGTCCACGTAGACGCGGCAATCGCGGCGTGGGTCGATGACCGCGGCGTGGCCGCCGTCGCCGATGATGTAGGAGATATGGGCGAGGCCGGGTGAGTGAACGCGCTCCAAGAACACAGTCGACTCCTTGTCTCCAGCCAGGTTCGGGCAACCCGGTCGTAGGCTCGCACCCGACTTCGCACCGACAGACGCGCCTCCTGCCGTGGTCGATATACACCGGTGGGAGAGCGAGCGTCTGTGTCGTGGGAGCGGCGCCTGACTCAGCTCCACGCCTCCATGAACTTGGCAAAGGAGCGGTCGTAGGTCTTCTCGACTTCAGGTGAGAAGCAGCAGCCCGGCAGCTCTTTGTGGGCGAGGTGATATGCAAGGCATTCACAGCAGCGCCCGTGACGCGAGCACCCGGGGTAGGTGCACTTGCAGCTATCCTGCTCTTGGTTGGGACATGGTGCCTGAGACATCTTCATCTCCTTTCGATTCCGAGCGCGGTATGCGAAGGGCGTGGAGGCGCCAGAGCGCGAGCACGAATAGGAGCATCACGGCCTGGCCGAGCAGCCCCGTGAGGCCGGTTGTGATGTCGCTGCGGGCGCGAAGGAAGAGCAGCGGCGTGGACCCCGGGCCGTTGACCGCGGCATGCCCGAGGGCGGCGGGGAAGACGCTCCCGGAGGCGAGCCGGAGCCAACCGAGCACCACTCCCAGCAGAATGCAGAAGCCGACCATCAGTGGGACGCCGAGCACGGGATGGTCGGGGTAGTTGTGGCCCTGGAGGATGATGGGCGCGTGCCAGAGGCCCCAGATGGCGCCGGTGAGGACCGCGGCGCGGCCCGCGCCGAGCGGAAGCAGGCGCATGAGGAGGTAACCCCGCCAGCCAAATTCTTCCCCAAGGCACGGGATGAAGTTCATGGCCACGGCCTGCGTGAGGCCGCCGGCGATGATGTAGACGCGGAGGATATTGAAGGGAGGCAACTCGATGGCGGGTTGGCGCTTCTGAATCTGCACCATGAGCTCGGTCATCCACGGATCGAACTCGGCCTGGTGAAGCCAGACAGCCAGCCCCATAGCGGCGAGGCCGAAGCCGACCGGCAGGAGCCAGCCTGCCAGGTAATAGCGCCCCCGGCCCCAGCCCAGCCCGGCGTCGGCGAAGCCCTGTCGCTCCACGGCCAGCCGGACAAAGAGCGCCGATAGCCCGGGCAGGAACATGACGCCGACCAGACTCAAGACGTAGGGCAGGCTGGCGACTTCGTGTCTGCGAGTGATGCCGAGCTCCACGGCCCAGGTGAGCGCGAAGGTCAGAAGGAGGAATGTGAGGAGCCCCTTTCGCTCGCGGCTCACGGCTTCTCTCCGACGTGCCGCGCCAGGCGCCGAAGGGCGGCGAGTCGCTCCGGGTCGGCGACCTTCGCGCCGTCGACTGCGTCGCGCAGGACCTGGATGGAGTGGTCGTAGGTGCGTCGGTCAACGGGATAGGGGACACCGTCCTTGCCGCCGTGAGCGAAGCTGAAGGCGGCCGGATCGCGGAGGCTGGTCTTGGCGCCGTACAGCAGATCGGCCAGCAGCGAGAGGGCGCGGAGAGTCTTCGGGCCTATGCCGCGGGTGCCGAGGAGCATCTCGAAGTCCTTTGGCGGCGTCTCGTACATGCGCACGAGCGCCCGCTCGAAGGACTTGGGCCGGATGTCCGCGGCGATGATGTGGTGGCGGGAGGGCAGCTCCAGCTCCTGGGCGCGGCGAAGCTCCCCGACCAGCTTGTCCGGCGGCTCGGCGGCGAGCAGCGCGCTCGCGCGGCGGGCCTCCTCGCTCTCTTCGGCGACCAGGTTCAGCACACGTTGGCCGCGGCGCTCGGAGCAGATGGCCGCATGGGGCTCGTTCACGAAGTCCGCCACTCCGGTGGACAGCCAGTGATAGCGCCGCGCGTAGCCGGTGGCATCGTTCATCCCCTGCTGGACCACGGCCCACTCGCCAGAGGGCACGAAGAAGAAAGTGTGGTGGTAGAGCTGGTAGCCGTCCTGGACCGCAGTGTTGTCCACCTTGGCCGACAGCTTGCTGGCGTAGACGAGGCGATCGGCCGGCGCCGCGGTGCTGTGGCGCTCGCGGTGGGCGATGATCTCAGAGGGAGTCTTGCGGGAGGCGGCGCCCTTGCCGCCGGCGACGAAGAGCCCGAAGTCGGCTTCGCGCCCTTTCACCGCCTCCTTCAGCGCGCCGATGGTGGTCGTGGTCAGGCCGGAGCTGTGCCAGTCGAAGCCGAGCACGCATCCGAGGGCCTGGAACCAGAACGGGTCCGACAGGCGTTGGAGCACCTCGCCGGGGCCGAACTCCTCGACCATGACGCGGAGGATCTCCCGAGAGAGGGAGACCATGCGCGCGAAGAGCCAGCGCGGGGCCTTGCCGCCGTGGAGAGGGAGATGTGCGGTGCCGGTTCGCATTGCGAAAGATGATACCCGTGGGGGGCGCGGAAGGCAAGGGATGGGGTCGGGCGGACGCCCCCCCAAGGAACCGATCACGTTCGCACCTCGCGGCCTTAGAGCGACCCGCGGGCGAGGAGCTGAGGCAAGGCCCACACCATCCCGTTGAGCAGGTCGCCCACGATGAGGCCGACCGCGAGCGGGATGGTGCGCCGGTAGAGCCGGAGGCCGCCGTAGCGCGTCACGAGCACCTTGAACGCCCAGCCGATGAAGAAGGGGATGAACCACCAGTGCGACCCCCAGGTGTTGGAGGCGAGGTAGCCGACCGGATGGAGCGGCCACCACCAGAAGCGCAGCCGCAGCAGGCCGAGGGCGATGGTGACGGCCGCCCCCGCGGCCACGCCGATCATGGCGTGGTAGTCGGGTTCACTGGGCAACAGGCGGTTCACGATGGTGTGGCCGTCGTTGATACTCATGGGGCCGAGCCAGCCGCCGCGGCTGCAGGAGAGCCCGAACCAGCCGTAGCGGTAGATGCCGGTGAGGACGATGACGGCGCCGGTGATCCAGGCAAAGGCGAAGCCCAGCAGCAGCACCTTGGCGAAGGGGCGCGCGTCGATGCGCGCGGAGTCGGCGATCTTGAACGTCTCCAGTACGCTGCCGGGGAAGATCTCGGAGGAGACGCTGAAGCCTGGGCGGTAGACCCAGCGCAGGGTGATCATGGCGACCGACTCGACGGGGCGGAAGGCGGAGTTTCCGAACTGGAGGGCGAGCATGTGGTCCAGGTCGGTGGGGTAGCAGATGAAGGCCATGCCGTTTTCGGCGCGCAGGCGCGCCCACACCATGAAGTAGGCGATGGTGAGGAGGATGAGGAGCGCGCCCACCCACACGCGCAGACCGCTGAGCCAGAGGAAGTAGACGAGGTAAGCGGTGGCGACCAACAGGCCGAGGAAGGCAAAGCGGTAAGTGAGGGGCTCGTTCGCGTCGGCGCGGCCGCTCTTGCGGCTCAGGGCAATGCGTAGGGCGCGCCCGAGGTGCCTTCGCGCGACCCACAGCACCCACACCGCGAGCGCGAGCACCGCGCCGGTGCCCTGGAAGACGGGCGCGGGGAAGGAGGAGTCGTACCAGTCCTCGGGGCGCTGTGGAGTCGCGCCGGCGGCGATGGCGAGCACGGTGAGCAGCAGGCGGAGGATGGTGAACACCCAGAGCGAGAAGGAGAGGTCGGCGGGGATGAGATAGGCGAGCGCGATCATCCACGGCCAGAGCACGACGGTGAGACCCCCGAGGCCGGCCAGCGGGCCGACGCGCTGCCACGGGATGATGTCATAGAGGAAGAGCGAGATGCTGGGGATAGCGGGGACCTTGCTCGAGAGGCTGCTGAGGAAGTTGAGCCCGAACGCGATGAGCACGCCCAGCCCGAAGACGGAGGCGAGGGGGAGCCGGCCGGCGGCGCGCCCTCTCTGCTCGGGATCGCGCACCATCTCGAGCGGGACCTGCGCGAGCGGAAAGGTGAGCCGCTCGTGGGCGATCCACTGGCGCTGGACAAGTGACATGAGGCAGAAGGTCGCGAGGAACACCCCGAAGGCGAAGGAGGACCAGGCCGCCAGGGGCACGAGCCACTCGTCCCAGGGCACGGGAACCCGGCCCTGGAAGAAGCCCTCCGCGGCGGAGAGGCTGGTGGGCGACCACCAGGTGGGGACGTGCTGGAGGAAGTGGGTCTGCCAGTGGAGGTGGATCTGGGCGCCGTAGTGGAAGGCGATGACCCGGACCAGCATCCAGGCGAGGACGGCGTGGCTGACGGTGGGTACGCCGACGAGGAGCATGGAGTAGACGACGAGGAGCTCGCGTCGGGAGAGACCGCGCGGGCGCAGCCAGGGGAGAGCCATGAGGAGGGTGAGCAGGAAGAGGACGGACACCGGCACGACGGAGGGCGCGCCGGAGGAGAAGCCCCAGCCGCCGGACCAGCTCTGGCCCCAGACCATGTCGATGTAGAAGTCGAGGAGGCCCAGCAGCAGGAGAAGGAGGAGCGCAATGAGCACGGCGCGGCGAGTGACCCCGTTGCGGGGTTCGGTACGGCTTTCGGCCTCGGGAGGAGCCATCTGCGGTCGCCGAGTCAGCATCTCCAAGCCTAGGCAGCGACACTGGGGCGTTCAGCATGTGGATTAGGTAGCTTCGCCCAAGCAATGGTACTTCTGTATCGGTTAAGTGTCACTGGACGGAAGCACGTTCTTCTTGTGTTATCTGGCGACCTATCCGGATTTTCAACAGGCTGCTCGGCGCCGCTGCGCGGGCAGTGTTGGCAACCCCGGCGCGCGACCGCCCCTTGAGTCTGCACGTAGGGAAGGAGTCCCTAGGCCTGCCTTCGGCAGGCCGGGATGGCGGTCGGCATAGGCGACCTAGCCACGTGCTCGCCAAGTCACAGCACGAGGATGGCGGTAGATCTGTGCACTATGCGCCCTGCTCCGACGCATCCGGTTTATCTCCCTGCCTATATGCGACATAGAACAGCCGACATAGCTCGCTCTGCCACTGCACCCAGTTCACTATGGCCTGGAACTGGCACCGCCAGCAGAGCCACATGGCGAAGAGCAGCGCAAGCAGTTCTGCGGTGAGCACCGCAGCCAGCACAATCCAAGGTGGCGCAGCCCACTCGATGAGTACATTGGCGACTCCCGCGGCTAAGGGAATGACCGCGAGGAGGAACGCGGAAACCGGTGCGGCCAGCGACATTGACCAATAGATGTTCTCCATGAGGCGGAAGTAGTTCGCCCGTTTCCACCCGTCTTTGCTGACGCTCTTCCCCACCCGTGCAGCCACCCAGAGCTTCACCAGGTCGGAGGCCATGTTGTCGTACGTTCGGCAGACCCAGCCCAGGTGTTCACAGTTGTCGGTTAGTGACTGTTCGTCGCCCGCGATCTTTCTGACGTCGGACGCGAGATTCCTCGCGAACTCGGAGGCGGCGCTCCCCTTGCCTTCCAAGGCCGTATAGGGCAAGATCTCGCCCCCAAATCGCGCATCGGCCACCGCGCGAGCCTCTGGCTGCCGGCACCCGGTATACTTTAACAACCGCCAAGGCCAATCGTGCCCATGAAGCCAGCGGGCGATGAAAGTGTTGACGACGCCCAGCAAAGCTGCGGCGACTAGACCTATCGCGGCAAGCATGACCGCCTCAGCCTGCGGGCCAAGCCCGGAAAGGGCCCCAGTTATCCAGGCGCGCAGCGCCTGCGAAGACAGCCAAAGGGCAACCAAGATGACCAGCCCGGGCGCAATGACAGTGAGCAGAGTCTCTTGGTCCATGCCGAACTTGCTGTCGTCTGACATCGCGATCCCCTCATGCTTCCCAATGCGCGGTGTTCTCGACCTTGGTTTCGTAGGGCAGGAGCTCGCTCCTGCCATTTCACCCCAAGGGATCGCATTGGACGGGCCCTTCTCCGGTCTGCCAGAAGCGGTAACTGGACCAGCGATAGGTGAGGGGATCATCGGCCAGGCCTGCTGTGAATGGGTTCGCATGCATGTACGTCAGCTTGGCCTCCGCGTCTTCTTGATCGCGGATCACATGATCGTAGAAGCGTCTCTGCCACACCCGACCAGTCACTCGCATCACCTCGCGGCACCGGCGACCGAACAGGCTGTGAACGCGGCGCACGACGGCACTAACGGATGTCTCCTTCTTCAGAGTGAACAAGACGTGATAGTGGTCGGCCATGATGACATAGGCGTGCAGGGCGATATTGCCTCGGTCTCTCTCGGCGACGTAGAGCCCCAGCAGGTGATCGGCGAGGCCCGGCTTTCCCAGCAGCGGCCGCCGTCTGTCGAGGCAGCAGGTGAGATAGTAGGTGTGGTGGGAGAGGTCGAGGCGAGGAAGACGCTTGTAGAGCATGATGGCAATTGGTTCTGGCCGAGGTTGCCAATACCTGCCGCCGCGGCTTGTGGCAGGACCAAGGTTCTGCCCTACGGGGGACCGGGCGGGCCGGGAGTGAATCCGGCGCGCATGCACGCGCGAGAGGGGTAGATTCGGACACGCGCGCTGCGATATGGGATGGCCGGCGGGCATGGGCCTGCTTTGCCAAGCCCACGCAGCCTGAAGAATGCTCGCCCTACAGCACTGTCCTCAATACTTCGGGTAGGGCTTCTCCAGCGGGAGTGTCACAGGCTGGTTGGTCTGCATGGACTTGATGGCGGCCCAGGCGCACTCGAGCGACCAGCGACCGTGCTCGCCGGGCGTCTCGGGTTCCTTGTCATTCAGCACACAGTCGATGAAGTGCTCGATCTCGCCCAGGTGGCCGCCGGGCGTAAATGGAGATCGGGCGACCTGGGTATCGTCGCCAATGGGCCCGAAGCGGTGGACCTCCTCGACCGCGGGGTCGTAGTCCAGCATCCCGCGGTAGATGCGCATCGGGCCGCCGCGCTCGGTTCGCACCCCGCCGCCGGTGAAGAAGACGCTCATGTGGCCGCCGAAGTTGCTGGGCTGATTCGCACCCCCGTCTATGATGCCGATGGCGTCGTTCTCGAAGCGCCACAGCACCACGAGCTGATCGTCCGGCAGCGTGGGGTCGCGGTCGGTGTAGATGAAGGTGCCGCCCTCCGCATAGATGCGCTTCGCCGGGCCCATGAGCCAGGGCAGGAAGTGGAAGTCGTGGATCACTCCCTCGATGGCCGTGCCGCCGCTCTTCTTCGGGTCCCAGAACCAGCCGGTGCGCTTGCGCAGCGACTCGGCCCGCATGTGGTGGGCGGAGTAGATGCGGATGGGCTTGCCCAACTCCCCGGTACCCACCATCTCCTTCAG
>Ga0180438_10001209_pt1 | contig 46281 bp, 71 predicted proteins | sample SS_ome_12_FD_132455 | JGI IMG/M metagenome (GOLD analysis project Ga0180438, IMG submission 132455) | Hypersaline lake sediment archaeal communities from the Salton Sea, California, USA - SS_3_D_2 metaG | ecosystem: Environmental > Aquatic > Non-marine Saline and Alkaline > Hypersaline >...
ACGTTGGAGTTCCTATGGTATGAAGCCAGATGCTTGAAGCCTTACTGCCGTCATCATCTTTGGGGTAAAGCATCAGATGGGCGTGCTGATTGGTTTGTGTGCATTGCACGGCAAGGATATTACCTATATACCCATCCATAAACTCATATAAAGCATTGCCAGTGCCTATAGTTACCGTATCAGCGTCAAGGTCTTCGACACCTGTGATGTCGTTGTCGTTCATATCCAAAGGTTGATAAAAATCAATTCCAACAAGAGTTGAACCAAAGCCAGCTACCAAAGACCCTTTTATTGATATACTAATGTCGTCATTAGCTAAACTGGCATTATATAAGCCCGAACCTGACTCCGTTGATAAGGCCAGAGATGGTGCAGCTTCCGTTCCTCTTGGGATGACGACTTTGGTGCTTGCGGTAATAGTAGTTCCGGTTATCGCCGCCGCTACGCTTCCGCCTATGGTTACATTATCCATAGTCCCGCTGTTTATGTCGGCATTAGTTATCACAGCGGTAGTAACCGTACCCAAATCTTCACAGGTCTGGCCAGAAGCCGTCCAGCCATCATTGATAACTATATTTCCCCATCCGCTTTCAAGAGTAAGAGCGTTGCCAATAATTGTGGCAGATGAGATAGTATTGTTATTAAAAGTAACATTACCTATCTGGTGGGTTTCGGTGGTGTCGTCTGCGGTCAAAGCGCCATCTAAAGACAAATCTTCTATGTTTGTGATATTATATCCACCACAATCAAGGTCGCCACCAAGAACAGGGGTTAAATCATCTGCTAATTGAGTCAGATATTCTTCATAGTCATATCTACTTCTACCACCAAACATTATTCTTTTTCCTCTGCCATTTTCAACCAAAAATCAATGGATTTGTTTTTTAAATCTGGTGAAATATTATCACCATAATACTTTTCTCTCAATTCAAAGAAATGTTGCCACATATATTCAGGTGGTATGTTGGGATTTTGTCTGCCTAAAATCATCTGTGCTAACTCTTTAAATGGAATTATATCATTTCCCTTCCTCAACCGAGCCATTTTTAAATTATAGTTAGTTAATTCCTGTCTAATTTTATCTATCTCTTGTCTATCACCATTAATAAGTGCTAAGTTCCATCTGTCAGCCCATCTTTGTTTTCGTGCATTTCTATATGACTGTTGTGCCCTTATTGCATCAATTAATTTCCATTGCACATACATTCTTCTTGGCTGGAATCCTACAGATTTCAAAATGGATTCGTGCATGTTTAATCTAAAAGGTGTTTCCCCAAAGGTATTATTGGTTGTATAATCCATCACTGGACGGCCACTTCTATCCCTCATTCCTTTGGTTCTTAATCTATCACCCGCTAAAACATTCTTTGCTATTTGTGGGGAAAAATCTTCCAAGGCTCGTTCCCAATCACCTGAATTAATATCAGACATTACTTTGGCTGTTCTTATAGGAATATCTGTAAATACTCCACCAATGGTTTGTATGGCTTCAGGCCAAGTCTGAAAATCTTCTGGTGTTGGTAATTGTGTTGGTGAAACTCTTTGAGAAAATGAGATTCCACTAATAACTGAAAATGGCCCATTCCATAATGACTCACCAACTGCACCTAATGCTTCAATTAATTCCGCTTCTATTTCTGTTCCAAATAATCTTCTCCAAATGTAAGCCAACCATTTCATTCCAAAGAATGAACTGAATCCACCAAAGAAAAATAAAGCTACAGCTGAACGAGCTAATGCCCCTGCGGCCTTACCATCTTTTTTGGCTACAGCATCTATTTGGATTTTTGCCCAAAACAGATAATGAATACCAAAACTTCTGAATACCATAATGGCCGATAATCCGCCTCTCATTAAACTTGGCCTATTGGCCTTACCATACATAAAGTGAGCATTATCAACTAACTTTCCTCCGGGAATCATTGTTCCACCAGTAGCCATGACAGGCGTATCAGCGTGTATTCCAGAACGAATAAGAGCAAGAGACATAGCTTCTCTATTTAACATTTCAGCGTGTCTAAAGACATCAAAAAATTTCACTAACTTACTAATCTTTTTATTAATAGGTCGTAGAATTAGGTTTCCAGTTGCCCCTGACAATTCCATTGTTTGTCTTGGGTCTATATAACCTGATGCTCTAAATTTATCTATCTCTTGCCACTCTGACTCTGTAATAAATTTAGGTGCTTTGCTAATTTTTCCTACAGTTGAATCCCAAGCTACTTCACCCAATGCTTGAGATATTTTCATCAAGGAATTTCCTGTATATTTAGAAAGCTCAGGCCACCCAAGAATAAAGGACTGTGTTAAGTTTAAAGAAGCCGCACTTATGTTCATATACAAATAGAACACATAAGCCAGTTTCTTCATATTTTGAAATTCACTGCTGTTTCCAATTTGATACTTAGCATATTCAACACTATATTTAAATAGTCCGGGAAGTTTATCTTTAGAGATTCCCTTTAAACCATCAGCCAAAGAGTGCATCAAATCCAGTTTGGTAATGAATCCAGTAAACCCATTAATATAATCAGCACCCGGTTTCAGTAAATTCTTGGTATATCCCGGAACATTTTTTCTTTTTTTAAATACTCTGCCAAAACCCCTGTTTTTATAAATATCTGATAAAGTTTGATTAGCTGCCTGTCGTATCTCATCTTTTGTTTGTTCATCGGCATCCATTTCTTCAAGATTCATTTGATTGAAAACCTCAGCAACCATCTGTTTAACAGCATAAATTGGAGACTCCTCAAATGCAATGGACGGCCACTCTTTAGATTTCAAGACTTTTACTTCTTGACCCTTGTGTTCTTTTCTTAATTCTTCAGCTTTTTTCTGTGCCCCAACTTGTGTCTTTGCACTATTTAATAGAACAGTCTTTCCTTTTCCATCCTTCACTTGAATTATCCAATTTCCATACCATCTGTGTGGCAGATAGTGAAGATGTTGACCACGATATTGATTAATGGTATCTTCTGCAATCCCAAGCTCTTTCATCTTTTCAATAAGCAGGTTGTCCATAAATTCAAAGGTGTTTTCCCAAGATATTGCTGCTTCAATTTGATTTTCAGCCAGACCTTTTTCTTTGAGTTTTCTTTGTCCAGAAGCACTCTCAAATTTTATAGGTATTCTTTCATAGGTCTTTACTTCTTTTTCTTCAACATTATACTCTGTTTCCAAATGTGAATCTCGATACTCATGTGCTTCTTCTTCTGTATCAAAAACCTTACTGGCTTTCTTTCCATCTTTTTTAATTACAGCAAATACAGTTTTTGTTCCTGTCTCCCTCTTTACAGACCAATCATTAACATTCTGTTCTACTTCTACCAAAACTTCATCTAATTGCTTACGGTCTTTGGCTGATAATCTGGAATATGGTGAAAACATTCTATCTAAAGTATGTGCTAAAATAGTTCGTGAAACCATTCTTTCTCTTGCAGCATAGTAAAGAGGACGAAATCCATCCCATTCCATAGCTATATAATTAGGCATCCAGAGATATTTTTTAATGTCAGCAAAGTCTTTTGGATTGAAAGGTGTGTCAGCATCCTTGCTAACTATATTCATTTTCTTTAGCAAACCATCAATGAATTTAGTCAACCAAGGAGATTCCCAAGCTTCTTGTTCTTCTTGGCCAATATCCGTTGACAACTCCTCCCTTTCATTAGGAAGATTTTTTAATGCTGATTCAGCACCTTCATCTAAATACTTTTGACTTTCATGTCCCGGCTGGATAGAATCTATCAAAAAATCAACTTCTTCTTTCAGAGTTTTTACAAAATCAGGGCCGTGAACTGTTCTTCTTGTTGACCCAGCTTTTCTTATTGGTGCAGAAGTAATATGAGTTAATTCGTGCAAGACTACTCTTTTGGCATATTCATTTCCTTCTTTAGTATTTAATCCACCTTCAGGATATATAACATCACCAACTTTAACCTCCCACCCAAGATTTTTTCTTGCCCAATTTATATCTCTCTGGTTTGTTATTTTAACTGGTTTTTTTCCTATACGAATTGTTATTTGGTGCCCATAACCCAATTTTCCAGTTAATTTTATATGTGTGCCAGTGATACCTTGGTTATTGAGTTTTTTAAATACCCACAATATTTTATCCCCAACACCAAGAACTTCAGATATTGTATTTCCAATTTTTTCTAAATTGGCTTGACTGTCAACATTAGTTTCATGGATTAGTTTTCTGGCTTTTTGTTGTTGATTTTCTTCCGACAAAACTGACAAACTTTTTTTTAATTTATCAATTTCTTTTTGGAACTTCAAACTCACAAACTGTTTCATTATTTTCTGTTGTTCAGTAGGAGTTATTGGTTGTCCAGTTCTCCTTTCTTTGTCTGCAAAAACTGCCTCTAATTTTTTTCTATCTTCAATGGAAAAGGATTCTACTCCTTTTCTGTTAATATTAGCTAATTGTCTCGTAAGTTCATCACTTAGTTTAAGAATCTGTTTATTTATTGATTTTTTGGTAGTTTTGGGTTTTTCTTCAGTTTTAGTTGTGTCTTTTTCTTTTTCAGTCTTAGCATTTTCTTCTTGAATTTGTTCAAGAGTTTTCCCTGTAAGTTTCATTGTAAAAAATTGTCTTTCCAAGTGGTTTAAGTTTGCACCCTCCTCAGCTTGATTTATTAATGTTTTTGCCAATTCTTCTGATAAATCATGTTGGTCAATCAAAGCTTTTTGTAAGGAATCAGTGGTTGGCAAAACAACCCTTCCACCAACTACCCTTCCACCAAAACCAAAAATTAATCCCATCAGTGAGCCACCAGCACCAGCACTTCCAATTCTTTCCAAAGCATTGTCCCAAGCATCAGGATTGAATTGTGATTCAACTGTGATTTGAGTAATTTCTTGCAACACCTCTTGTAATGCTTCAGAAGCCATTAGAGCAGCATATTGAAGTGTAACCTGTTTTCCATATTCAGCAATTCTTTTCAAAGCTCTTTTTGAAGCCATTTTGACAACATTTTTGGCACTCGAAGCTCCCTTGCCAAACTTCATAATTTGGTTGATTTGTATATATTCTATAGCAGAATTAACAACACCAGTAACAAACATAGCCATGTGAGCTTCATCTTCAGTTGCCCCATACATTAAAGCACTTCTATATGCTTCTTCTCCCTCATATCCAAAAGCTACACCAGCACCAGCAAGTGGAGAACCAGTGAAATAACTAACACCAATAGCAGTTGCCCAATATGGAACATTTCTTGCTACAGTGTTACTAATAAATCCTTTCCAACCACCCCCTACTGATGGCCCATATTTATTTGAAACTGATTTCTCATATAATCCAGTGCTCCACTCCATAAAAGTATCAGGGTTAAACATGCTGGCTTCTGACGCTTGTGATAATAAATGGAAAAAAGCAGCACCACCATACATCGTCCCACCAGCCAAATTTCTCCAACAATCATCAATGAAATTTTTATACTTTCGTGGGCGTTTATCAGGGTGTTCTCGATAAAAAGCTTCAATCGCTTCTTGTTGCCTTTGTTCTCTACCCTCATCAATATTAACAATTCTTTGAACCTTTTCTAAATATTCATTTGCTGTTTCCTCATCAGGAAAACCAGATGGAAATTCAGCCATTAGTCCTTCAGAACCCATTTCCAGAATATCTTTCCACTCCATCTTCGGGACTAATTTTCCTTTATATTTAGGTGGTCTAAACATCCTTCTTAATTCAGTTTCTTCGGCCTTCAGAACAGACTCCAACTTAGCTAAAGCATCCTTACGTTGTTCTTCAAATGGAAGTGGCTCAGAAAACACAGGTAATTCTGCATAATCTGGTTTTTTGATTATAGTATATTCTTCAAAATCTTCAGGAACAATTTCCTCACCCTTTGCTTCAAATCCCTCTGGTAGAGTAGCAGCAGCAATAATATTTTCCAGATAATCAAGGGTAGATTCTTTTTCATGTCCCCTTGGCCCACCATTATGGATTCTGGCCATTTCTTCAAAACTCTTATCCTTCCCATAATGGTTCAAATATATCTCTACCATTTCTCTTGATTTAATTGGATTCCATCTATCCTGAGAAGTGTATTTTTCTTCCCCAAGAATCCTATTAACATCTTTCTGATAAATAGGTCTAATTTGGTATAGACCAACAGCATCTTCCTTTTTGTTATAGGCTTGAGGATTGTTATTGCTCTCAACTGTAGCAATAGATTCTAATAATTGGTCAAAATTATTTATTTGATTGGTTCCCACTTTGTTCCATTCCACCTAATTTCTTTGCCTGTTTTTTTATCTTCTCTAACTTCATTTAAGTCCCAAGGTTTTTTATTTATTTGTGTTGGAGAAGTATATTTTATTGCTTCTACAATGTCCTCGACTGGTAAACCTGCATTTATGTAAAAATCAATTTGTTTATTTATAGCCACACCACCTTGAGACCTTAAAACTTGTAATTGTAATTCAGGAGACATTATTAGAGCATCTGAATCAATGGCTTGGGTTTGTTTGGGTGGTATTTTGTGCTTATCAGTTTTATACTCATCAGGCCACATAAAAGTTCCCGGATGAATAAGTTCTCTTTCTCCTCTTTGATATTGAGCAAAATCTTCTCTCCGTTCTTCTAATGGCAGAGTGTCCCATCTTCGTGGAACAACACCAGACTTAAAAGCTGACCTATAATCATAATCACCAAGCTCAATAGCTTCAGGGGTTACACCATATCGCTTTTTCCAAGCTTCATAAGAGTCATCTAATATCTCTTTTCCATAAGAATGTTCAACATAATTTTGTAATATTTGCTCACCAACCTTAGCGATATCCGTTGGAGAAGCTTCCTGAATCAATTTAGAACTATTAATTGCATTTTGAAACATTCTAAATCTTGTCCATTCTTCCTGATGTTTAGTTCCAATGACTTCAGGGTCAAGTCCTGCTTCTTGTCCAAGAGTTAAAAATCGTTCATAGGCTGTTTCATCTGTTCCAGTGGTAATTATCATTTGTTTGGCATAAGTGAATAAATCATTCAATGCTTGTTCTTTATCAGACTCTATGTCTCTCATATACAAAGCATTTAAGGTTTTATAATTTGTTCGGCCAACAGAACCAGTTCCTAAATCACCTTGAATATAAGCCAGATTTACCTGAGCTTTTGCTTTTTCTAATGTGATATTTCCCTTTCGGATTTCTTGATTTAACTCTACCAAGTTTTGATAAACAAAAGAGTTGGGTTGCAAATCTTTCCCTGCTATTTTAGCTTGTGCCCTTCTTTCCCGACCAATCTCATAAGCAGATTTTATTAATTTTTGGTCGTTTTTGGATATATTGGCTTCATTAATCTCTATGGCCAAAAGAGAAAACTCATTGTTTTCTATATCCTTAGCAATATCTTTCAAAGTAGATTGTTTTTGTTTTTCCTGCTCCTCTTTTAATACTGCTTCACTGTCCTTCCAAGCTTTATTTAGCTCATCACGAACTTCATTAGCCATTTTCAAACTAAGACCAAACTTTTTGTAATTTTTTTCTAACCACTTAGTTCCTTCTATTCGTCCAAGTGGAAAGGCTTGCTGTGTAGCCAAGCTTTTAGGCAGTGTCTCATGCATACGATTAATGTGAGTTTGAGCTTCCTCATTACTTAAAACTTGCCTTCCACCAAGAACAGTCTTGTTATAATTATCAATTAGTTTTTCAGTCTCAGAAATATGGTCAAACATACCTGCAGCTAATGCATCAACAGTTGGCCCTTCAATAGTTGAATCAGGAATAAAATTATTTGTCTTATGAGTAATGGTTTTAATTGCTTCTGTTCGTTGCCGTTGCCACTCTGCTGTTAAACCAGTATGATATATACTGTTTTGAAAGTTAGCTACATTTGAACCATACCATTTTCTTATATTAGATTTAGCTCCCCTATGTGAAATTTTATCAATTATTCCCTGTGCCTGTAAATCAAAATTATTGAATACGTCAACATAGTTTTTTGGGTCAGATATATTCTCTAATCCACGAACTGTTTCCCCATACAACATTTCAATCTGTCTCTCAGCAGAAGCTATTTGTTCAGCAGCCCTGTTTTGAGAAATTTCATTTAGAAAGGCAGTAGAAACTCCCTGAAGGGCTTGTCCCATTTGTTTAGTCCCTCTGGTTGCCGTTGCAGCCGTTTGTTCGGGTGAATGAGTTAGTGGGGGAGTTACCCTAAAAGATTGTTTTCGTTTTGGTGTTGGTAGTTGTGGCATTTTTATACTCCTATCTTCCAACCTTGTTTATATCCATACATACCAAGCTGTCCTCCACCAGCAAGCAGAGTGGAAAAAGCACCAACTTTTGCAGACTTATAAGCAAGCTCACCTTGATATTCAGACATAGCTGCACCTGATTTAATTCTTGAAATTTCCATATCCCTTTCAGCTTCCATTATTTTGGCCTGTTCTCTTATTTTTTGTCTTGTGGTATTCATAACACTTAATACTGTTCCAGATTCCTCTAAACCTGCAACAGCAGCAATTGTTCTTTGTTTGGGAACAATTTGTGCCGCTTCTTTAAGAAACTGTCCTATCTCCCAAGCACGAATTTCCCTGATAGCTCGGGCGTATCTCAGTGAAATTGTTCTATTTCTCTGATATAACTCCTTGGTCATTTTTCCTTCTTGATATTGACCAAAAGCTTGCATACCTGTGCCAGCAATAAGAGCCCCAATAGCAAGTGCTTCTAACATTTTAAATCTCCGTTATATCTAATTTAGGAATTATTGCACGAACAGTCATTGGCAGTGGATAAGTTTGTTTAACAATAATATTTCCTTCGGTTTCATCAATTCCGGGCCAAACTACTGTTTCTTCTTCTGTTTTAAATTCTGTCATTGAACCATCAGTTCCTGTAACAGAGTGGTCTAATTCATCAAGATTTGAAGCGTCTCGCCCATATTTTCCGCCAAGAGTATCTTTGAATGATATAACAGCCTCATGAATCCGTTTCTTTCTTCCTCTTATTGTATTAACCCCTTGATATTGGTTTGAGATTTCAAGCTTCATTGGCTGTAATTCAGATTCATAATTTAATCCAACATGAACCTTAGTGGAAGAAGTTACTGCTGTCCCACCAATTTTTAGGTCAACATATCCAGCAGTATCACCATTTCCTGTTCCAACCTCTTGTTGGTCTCCAACTTTACCATCAATAAGAATATCAACAGTTTCCCCTTCCAAATGGTCTAATCCACCAACATAGGTATTTCCATCTGAACCAGCAGCTGATAATCCACTATCAACAAAAAATACATCTGTATCTGTATCACCCCAATCTCTTGGTTGAAAGTATTCTAAATATCTTTTTGTGTCTCCATCAATAGTTCGTTTTACAATAACCCACACCTCATCCTCTGTTCCAGATTGTCCAGCGGAAGAAATAACTGCTACACTTTCAATCTCCCCATCTGTAACAACTCTAAACCATCCATATATATTCTCTAACCTTTCATAAGTCATTCCGAGCAAGACTCCATCATCACGAACAGCCCAAAGAATTGGGTCTGGGTTTTGTTGATGAGCAATCTCAACTATTCCATCACCAGTTATGTGTTCAGAATAAACTGTCAAATCTCTGGCAACAAAAATATCTGAATCAAAGTCATATTTAAACTCTCTTAACCTTTTTGTGTTTCTTGGGACAAACAGTGTGGAATCATTAACTATCAATGGTTGAATTGAGCTACTTCCATAGGAACTCTGTCTCCTGTATTCAGGAACATTGGTTGGTGAAAGTGGCAAACTCCTATTATAACTTTGCATCTTTCCTTCTGCACCAGCAGTTCCTACCAATAATGCTTCTTGAGAAATCAACCACCTTATCATATTCTGCTGTGCAGCTGATATGGTGAAAACCAAAGCATCATCATCAAAATCATCATTTTCTGCCAGAGTTTTTGCTCGAAAACCTTCAAACTCTTTACTTTCAGATAACCATATTGTCAGTGGTTCATAAGTGTTTCCAGCAAAGCACAGCCTGTTTTGATAAAACTCTACACTTCTTGGCCAGCCCCTATAATCTGACCAAGAACCCTCTGCCCAATGCCAAGTTGCATCTGTTGAGCCTAAATCTTCTATAACATCAACAGTAGCAGAAGTTGCACTTGCTACAGCAGTTACTTTTACATATCCCACATCAAAATTTTGTTCACAAGAAAGAGTGTATGCTGGGTCTGAGCCAGCTCCATGATTTGTGCAGTTTATTCTATAAATTGCTCCATCTTTTTCTTCTTCCTCCCAGCTAATATCATAATTAACTCCCCCACGAAAGATTTTAAAATCATGATAATTAGTATCATCAGATAATTTTCTCTGAATTTTATATTGAGTAGAATCCCCCCCAGCATCTGTTGTTCTAAATCTACAGGTATTTTTTAATGTTTTTGCATCTTTCGTACCAGTACCAGACAAGGTTCCATATTGAGAATTATCAGTCTTTGGATGAGCTAATTTAAATAATGCACCAACATGGTCTGGAACAAACAAATCTTCTGATGCAGTTAAGGTAATTCCATCACCAGTAGTAGCAGAAGGAGTAAGGGTAATTGTGTTATCTTCATTTTTATCTCTGAATGGACCCCAAGTAAAATCTATTTCTGATAATGTCCAAGATGTATGTCCACTTCTTTCTAATTTTCTTGGAGCATATTCTGGATGAACTAAATATAGAACATCAGCAGATTGAACAAAATGAATATCAAATAAATCTTCTTCTTGATATGGTGACTCTATTTCATAAGCTGGATTATCATATATGGTAGAAATTTCACTTGATGAAATTATATCTGATGTAATAAATACATTATCAATTTTATCCTGCCAAAAATTTTCATTTGCATCATCATCAGTGTTTCGTTGGCTTCCTATTCTTACTTCTTGTGCTGTATTGGTTATAGAAGAAAAATTATCATCATCTACAGTTGTTACATCAACACTTTCTCCATCCACATATAAGGTTATTCCTGATACTCCCTCTGATTCATCCCAAGTTGCAGCAAAGAAATGCCATCCAGAACCAATCACATCATCTGAAGTAGCGTAGATTTCAGCTTCAGTGCTTGATAAATCTTCTGTTCCATCCCCACCATTATATAATGCTAAAACTTCTGCAGAAGTAAGTTCCTTCCCAATTAAATACACATTATCTAACTTTCCATCAAGAAAAGATTCTTTATCTCCTCCACTGCCAGTTAGAGCTCCCATTAAAACTTTAGTTGACCCATTTTCCATTGCAGTATACATAAGACCATAAGTATCTACATCTTTTTCCTCTCCATCTATATAAATTTTAATTCCACCATCTTCATAAGTCCCATTATAAGTTGCAACAATGTGATGCCACTTCCCAGTTTCTACAGTATTATTATCAGTTTGTGCATAGAAATAACCATTTGAGCTTTCATCCTTTAAATAAAATCTAATATATTTATTTGACTTTCCATACAACAGCCATTCTCTATCTTCCGAACCAGAGGTTTCATCCCACTTTCCTATGATAGCACCATTGCTATCTAATGTATCAAAATATACCCAAGCTGAAATTGAAAATGCACTATCATCACTTCCATCGCCAAATGATAGTTCATTACTATCTGCATCTACTTCAATATAATCATCGCTTCCATTTAAATGCAAACAATCATTGATTTTTCCAGCTTCGGACTTATCTGCTGTGTCATCACCTCCCTTCAAAGAGGCATCGTGAGTTTCTTCTGAATCATCTACATGGTCATTTGCTGCATCATCATTCATTTTCCATTGAGCAATTAAATCACCAGACAAGTCAGTTTCCGATTGTGCTAATCTTAATTCTAATTGTTTGTTAGCATTTAATCCAAATCTCCATTCTCTTGCTGAAGCATTGTTTTGCCATTTAGATGCTAAAACTTGAAAACTTGTTGGTGAATCAATCAAATATGCCCAACAACCAATAGAAAAATCAGAAAAAGTAAAATCAGCATGGTCATTTATATCAACTGTATATTGTCCATCTAAATTAAAACAACTATCGCCAACAGTTCCTTCTTCTGAGACAGTATCAGTTGTAACAGATGAATCATCAGCATCCACTAATTCACCATCATGGTTTTCCTCATCATCATCTACATCATTAGCAGCTGGAGAATTATCATCCAATTTCCAGTGAGCAATCAGATTATCTAAGTCAGAGATTTCACTTTCTGTGCCACTTGGGTCATAAATTTGTCCACCATCTTTGAAAAACCTTATATATTCTTCTCCAAACTCAAGAACATAGGCTTGCTCAACATTGTATTCAAAAGGAATCAGTCTGGAAACCTTATCATCATCATCTTTACTGTGTTTGGTTTCAGCAATATAATATGTTCCCGGTCTGCGAACTGCTCCACCATAAACAGTTGGGATAAAGTTTTTGAGTGTCAAACAACCTGTCATATACTTCTTCAGGTCTGTTCGCATATCCAACATTGGGGACAATTCCCCAGCGTTGAAATTATTTATCATTTGAGTTATTTGTTCGGTTGGCATCAGATTCACCAAATATCTTTTCTATTTCTTTTTTCTTCTTCTCATATTCTTCCCAAGTTATGTCTCCAAAACAAAGCTCATAACCAAGGTCATACAAGGCTTTTCTTTTCCCTCTTGGATATAAATTTCCACCCCTTGTAACTTTTTTAACGAACTCTTTTGCATAAGTAGCATTTGCCGGAACTTCTTCTCTAATAGACATATAACTGCTCCTTATTCTTCGTCCACCCACATCTTTTTCAATGTTTGTCTGACTTTAGCAGGGTCTTGGGCTGCCTTCTGGCTTCCTTCTGTTCCTTCTGCCAACAGCAAGGTCTGAGCCAAATCCATTTTTATAGTATCTCGTCTGACCTTGGACTGCTTCAGCTTTGGAATAATGTGCCACGCCAGCTGCAAACTTATTGCTTGAATCAGAAGTGGGGACATTTCTTTTACATCATCTAAATCATAAATATAAAACAAATAACAATCTTCATCATTCATTAGAATATAGTTTCCACGCCTTGCCCAATCACCACGCCAAGGATTTCCATTAGTGTCCGTTGGATAAATTGGTCTGATACAATCATCAGGCAATCTAAATTTATAATCATAATCAAAAGGTGGCTCAGAATTATCCGGCTCAATATGAATACTTTTCATAGCCGAAGTCCAATTAGGTTTGGTCATTGCCAGCACTTCCTGACGAGATTGGTCATAAAACTCATTACACAATCTGGCTCTCTCATTACTATCAGTGAGAGCATCAATAGTGTCCGTTCCTGCTTCATACAAAGCAAGATTAGCAATATCTACGGATGTAGTAGCCATATTACTCTCCTTATATTATGCTTCTTGTCCGAAAATGTAGTATTCAATAGCTGCGGTTGCAGCATCACCCTTTACCCTAATACTGCCATTCGTATCTGTCAAACCATCAGTGAAGTTAAGGTAAGTGGATTCATTACTATCTCCCTCTATAGTAATATCTACACCACTTGCAGGAGTTCCTGTTCCATCAGTTGACACTTGAATACTTGTAGCATCTACTCTTGCTATAATCAATATACCAAGAACATCTTCGGGAGCAATCGTTCCTAAATCCAAGTCTTTGGCTGTGTTACCAATTACTGCATATCCATGAAAAACTTCTTCTGGTGCAACAGAATGAGTAAATTCAATAGGCAAATTGGAAGTTACACCAAGACCAGACACTTCAACTTTCAATGTAACTGTAGCTTCAGCTGCCATTATTTATTCCTTTCTTTTCCAATAATTACATTTTTCATTGGATTTAATTAAATCAAAACTTGGTTTAAAATATTCTTCCTGCCATCGTTTTTCATCTTCTCTTTGTGCATCGTGAATTACAACTTTATCTCCAATCTCGGAAGCATGTTTGATAGAAAACTTTCGTCCTTTGCCACCAGCATCCATAAATGCACCACCCGGAGGGCCATCTACAAAAACTAAATCAGGTTTTTCTTTGGGTTTATCAAAGTGTTCTCCATCCCAAAGATTAAGTTTTAAATTATCACTTTTATTTTTAGCTTCTATCTTTTTCAGATATGGTAAATCTGTTTCATAGCTATTCACTTGGCACAATTCAGACATTAACAGTGAAGATAAACCACAACCAAATTCTAAAACACTTTCTATTTTTTCATCATCAATAAGTTGCTCAATAAACTCCCAATCTTCCTTTTCAATCGACCATCCACCCCAAACAAAACCATAAGGATTTTTAATAATTTCAGTAATGTGTTTTAATCCAACATGTTTGTAATGTTCAAAAACAGCTTTAGGCTGACACCACATTTCAAACCCATACTCTGAAGCTTTCCGTGAAAAATATAAATCTTGAGCTAAAATTCTCTGTGAAGTCTCTGGACTCCAAACATCTTGAAACCAAGGCCAACTCATTTTTTCAAACACTTCTCTCTTGACCAAATATGGGCCAGCCGAATCAAAAGCTCTAAATGGTTCTTTAGGAAGCTCATCATAAGGAATAGGTTCAAAGACACCTGCCAAATCATTTTTTCCTGTCCACTTAGAGGTTTTCCAGAAAATTCCTTCAAAAACTATTGGGGCAACCCCAACTACAATATCCTTATCTAATTTAAGCATTTCGTCCAAAGCATTATTGTTTATTGGAGCTTCATCTGCATTTAGCAATAAGATATGAGTAGCTTGAGGAATATTTTTCAAAACATAGTGAATGATTCTATTCATCCCTTCCATACAAAATCTGCTGGCTTCATATTTAATAATAGTGTTATCTCTCTGACACATTGCTGAAGCCCACACACTTAATCTTAAATCCAGTTTCAAATTTATAGGAAGTGGGATTCCTATAACAATAAATGAACCACTTTCCTTCCGAGCTTTCCAAAAATCTTCCATCATTTTATTTGGCATTTTTACAATCCTTTTTATCAATCATAAATTGATATGTTTGTCCAACTAATACAATTATCAGAATTGCTAAAATAGCATAGGGAGCATCCTTAGCCAGTGCGATACTCCCTACACCAGCAATTGCAATATTGGTTTTTTTACTAAGACCTAAGTTAGAATTATTCATACTATGAACCATCAGAATCCCATGCTGTGGTAAGTTGCATAGGCAAAGCAATCCAATTAGTATTAGAATGGTCATAAATAAGAATTACATTACAAGGCAATTCATCTGCACCATCACTCGAAAAGCCAACATTTGCAGAAGCACCATTAATACTATCACCTGTTCCCGGCTCAATAGTTACATCAGAAGCAGCAGTTTCATTAACATCACAAACAACAAACCACATTCCATCATCATCTGAACCAACAGCAGGAAGGGTTAGAGAAATGCCATCTGTATCATTCTCTACTACAAATACTTTTCCTATTTCCGAAGTAGTAATTGTATCATCAGCAGTAACATTTTCTACCTGATAAAGCTCATATAAAACAGTTCCATTTCTATTTGGAATAGTAACTGTCCTGTCAGCAGTAGGGTCAGTAACGGTAATTGTAGTTTCATAGGCATCAGCAGTTGAACCCTCAAAGACCACATCACTATAATCTTCTAAGTTCCACTGTTCAATAATAGTCTCAACTTCTTTCGCCCATGTCCAAGCTTCATCGCCTGAGCCGCCGTGCCACCAACGAGCTTTGGGATTACCATCAATGCTTTGTGTCATAGCACCAAAAGTCATAGCAAAAATTAGTCCAACCAAAAATCCGGTTAGTAACCAATTTCTCATATTCTTAATTTTTGTCATAAGTTTTTTCATCAAATATCCCTATAAATAAATTGTTAAAATTAAATAAAGGGTGGGCCGAAACCCACCCTATTTTAGACTTAAACTTCAGCTGAAATGCCATAAGAGCTTTGAGCGTCCAAACTAATCCAAGCATCAATTTTACCTGCTGCGGGTGTATCCGAACAAGTAAATCTTAATGCTACATATTGCTGTAAAGCCTCATAAGGAATTGTTCCTCTAAAAATCCAAGTGCCAGCAGTAGCAAACGGAGAAGCCGAAACTGCTGTGGCAGCAAGAACTTCAAGAATCTTTGTTCCTTGAGTTTCATCAAAAGAAGCATCATGTGTGTAAAGGTCAATAGTAATAGTTTCCGAAGAAGAAGTAAATGCTGTATTTGTTCTAATGTTCAAATACAGTGGAGTGCCAGCACCAATTTGCAGGTTTGCCGCACCCAAATTTATTTGTCCTTCAGAACGGTCAGTTGCAGTAATCGCCTGTGCATCACAGAGTTCAAGTTTTTCATCAAGAATAGCCATAATTATTCTCCTTATCTATTAAGCAATACCATACTCGGTATTAGTAATAGCATCTACTCTGCGAACAGGCATACCTCTAAACACGGTTACAGGACGACCAAAAGCATCTTCAACAGAAGCAACCGCCAAGTTTCCAGAATCTTTAGCTAAAATATCTAACTGAGTTTTAGTGTCAGCATTGCAATAAATAACGCCATTCTTTCCCTGATAAGGCAGTTTGTTTTGCATTATAATGACATTATCTTCATCCAATGGTGAAGTATCACCCAAGTCATCAATATTAGCAAGTCTCTGGACACATCTATCATCACGAACAACCAGACCAGCAGCCACTTTAAAGTGGGTTCTGTAAGCCTGATATTCGGACGGCGAACTGGAAGGACTATCACTTGCAGAAACAGTCTGCTCACCTAAGTCTCTAACTTCGATACCCATTTTACTGCCCTTTGGATAAATCATGTGAACCATACTTGGCCCCCACTGAATTATCCAAAGACTTGTGGTATCGCCAGCAGTTGCATCCCCACCTTCATCCTGCACATTACCAGAAGCATTAATAGAATTGTAACGAATCACAAAACCATTAAACTTCTCTGGTGCAGCAGACATATCACCCGGAATAGTGTTGTCATCATCCTTAAAGAGAACATCTGCTAATGTTTGGGATAAACCCTCAACAAAAGCCAAATCTTCCGAAGAACGAAATTCTCTTGGATTAGGAGCAATGTCCACCAAGAATTTATCAACAATACTATAAGCTTCGCAGAGACCTATAGTTTCTACGATTTGCTGCGTATTGGATGCTTCTCGGCTAACACCACCATTAATCTTACGCCAAGTTCCAGATGGTAAACTGGTTCTCTTTGTGGTAACATGACTTGTAGGTTGGTTGGATTCAATCCAAACTGCATCTGTCAAGACTTCATTGGTTTCAGCCAGAACTTCTGCAACGGCCAAATGTTGACCATCAAGAGTCCTTTTGGCCAATTCAACAAGAGTTAATTGGTCTCGTAATGCATAAGTCGCATCAGCCATAATACCTACTCGCTTTCAAATAAGTTGTCAATATCAGCAGGTTATCTGCACCCAAGCAGGCCCACAAAGCATTTTGCTTCTGCATAGAAGGTTCTTCCAGATTTATAATCTTCCTTAATTTCTGACAGCAATTAATTCCAATTATAAATTGCCTGTATTTGTTTAACAAATTGTCCTTTCGGGTCTGTTAAACCTTTAATGGAGCTACAAGGAATTGAACCTTGGACTTATCGTTGCAAGCGATATGTTTTCCCAACTATACTATAGCCCCAATCTAAATTAATCTTTTAATTCTGGCGATTTATCATATCTAAGCATTGGCTGTCCAGTTATTTTGGACAACTCAACTTTACTTGAATCACTGGATGGAGGTGTCTCACCAGAAAAAGTGCTTTCTTCTGCTATCATATCAGAAGCAATATCACCCAACATTTTTACCAAGGGAGCATAAGAACCTAATCTGGTGTCAATAAGAAAATCTTGTAACTTACTATCTTCACCATCATAGTGTTTTATTAGGCGTTTGCCTAACTCAACTTTCTTATTAAAATTATCCTCTCCTCCCCAATCCTTAGTTAATTGAGCAACAGCTTCTTTTTCAGCAGCTTCATCCTTCTTGATAAACTCATCAAGCTGAACCAACTGCTCCTTCATCACTGAGGTCATAACATCCTGATATACCTCAGACGAAACACCACGCTCGTGGCATTTCTTCCTGATATTTTCAAAAAACTTATTATCAGGCTGACCCTCATCAGGAACACCATCCAATTTTATATCAGGATATTCCTGTGGAGTTTTAGGACAACCAAGCTGAGAGAAAAATTCCCTGCGAGAAGCTTCATCAGCATCCTCACCCGGAATCTTTACCATCCCTTTCATTGATTCTTCATGCTCAGTATTTATCTTACCTAATTTGGATTCCAACTCTTTATAGGAAGAATACAAATTAGTAACCTGACCACTCAGGTCGTCCCCTTTAATTTTTTGCAAACCAGAATCAGATTGCAAATCTTCAGGTAATAATTCTTGTAATGTTTCAGCCATTATCTTCTCCTTTCAATAGGTAAGGTGGCAATTAACATTATTTCATTGGCATCTTTACCAATGCTCTAACTAACAATTCAACATTCTTGGGATTCAATATCCCACACTTTCTCAACACTTTATTTGCATAATTTCTCAAATAGTTTTGTTCCTCAACATCCACGCTATTGTTTTCTTCAATCTCATCAAAGAAACAAAGGTCAATTAACATATCACATAAAACCTTTTGTCCCTGTGGAGTGCTGAACACCTGTCTATAATAATCCTTGATTTGGTTTTCTGGCAATACACTTGTTATTTTATCTCTTTTTAAAAACATATTATATCCCCGAAGATGGCCCTCTATTTTCAGCTTCTGCTCTTTCCCTTTCCATTTCAGGGTATCTTAAAGCAGAACTTGCAACACCCTGAAAGGCTTGGGACAACTCTGCATTTTCCAAAGCCATTTCACCTGCCACATATTGTGCCAACTGCAGCCTCTCTGGATTCTGTCGAATAACTTCAGCTTCAGCCAATACTCTTGCATCCTGCTTGGCTGCTTCCCTTCTTTCTTCATCCGACATAGCTTGTCTGTCTTGGTTAGCCATATTATACTCCCTTTTGGATTTTTGATAAATTTATTGAAAATATAATTAAATATAAAGTAAAAAGAAACTTAATTGGCCCTTTAATTTTCCAACTTTTTTTCTGTTTAAATAATCTAAAACCAAGACCAATTTCTCCAACCTTTGGGCAATATCTTAATCCAATATTAAATTGTGATTTTTTGGTTTTAAATAATTTCATATTATACCTCATTCTCCAATTTATCTATAACACTACCTTGTTCAACTTCTTTTCCATAAGATTTTACAATCTTGGCTTCCTTCTCAGCCATTTCCATTTCAAACTGTTGTTTAGCAATCTCAGCTTCCTGTTTCTGAATTGCAGCCACTTCTTCTTTAGTATTCATAACTTTTGCTGGCATACCATGAGACAAGAACAATTCTCTACCAATTTCTGAACCTTGTCCTTTTAACACATCCATAATTCCGGGAATTACTTCAACATAAGGTAAAGCAACTTCTAAACTTTGCCGGATTCCTCTCGCCTTAAACAATCTCTTTTGAGCTTCAGGAAGTGGGCCAATATAATCTACATCAATTTCAAAGAATCCACCAGTTGCAACTAATAACTTTTCTGGAATCGGTGGTAACTTGCCTTGATTATACATTATATTTAATACTCGATTGTGTGTGTCATCCAGTCTCTTAGACATCTTGCTCAACTGAGAACTCATTAAGGCGACCTTCTCACCCTGTTTCTCAATTATTTCAGTTGCAGTCATAACCTTTTCTGCTCTTGACAGCATTAAGAAAAACTCAACCTGAAAATGTCTCTCAATGGCCTGTTGCAACCGATTAATATAATCTTCTGTTACTGGATAATTTATGCCTGTTGGGATTGGCTGAACAATTCGTCCTGCATCCCTATAATAATTTGGGCCGTGTGGAGACATATCCACATCATCTTTCATTTCAAATGGAATGTTCAAAGGTGGTTCAGCTGAAAGCTGTGCAACTTGCATTTGAGTTTTACTGGCACTATTTAATCTCTTTACCTCTGAAATAGAGTCTCCCAACAATCCTCTGCCATAAGGTTCATCCGAATATTTTCTCATTCGCCATATAATAGGATTTAAAGTCCTATATCCACCACGCTTCACCAAATTCTTTCCAGCAACCTCAATATAATAAGACACAAATTGATGAAATTTTCTCCTCTTTCCAATTTCCTTGTCAAAAGTTTTTGGAATATAATCATTGATTGGATAAATGGCTTGAATATACTCAAACTTTCTATCCATATTATCCTGCTCATAACTATTTTCTATGGTTACAGAAGCTTTTTCCTTTCCAAAATCTTCTACTGCCTGACGTGCATTTAACCTAAACTTTCGATGAATCCCAATTACTTCACCCTTAGAATCAGTAATAAAATATAGTTCCCTTGGATGCCTGACAATAAAATCTATAGACTGGTCAGACATGTTTTCATCAATAAAGAAGTTAGCATTTCCAATAGAAGCATCATCCAACAATACCTCACGAATTGCATCATAGAAATTAGACTCATTCAGTTCCCAATAAACTGCTTCCCTCATTTCCTGAGTCCAAATTCTGACATCCTTATCCTCATTCAAATGTTTAAGGTGATACCCACCTATCCTATAATTAAACCAATCAAGTGCGGAAGATATATAATATCCAAGAATACCATCAACATACAAATTCAGTGCAGCAGCTGGAGTTCCATCATATATTCTTGTGCCATGTTTCTTAACCTGCTCATCCCAATTTTCAAATCCGGGTCTCCTGCTACAACCAAAATATGATACCTCATCCCAAATAGATTCATAAGGTCTGCGAATGTCCTCTAAGACTTTCTGCCTCTTGATTATCTTATCTACTAAAGTAGAATCCTTTTTTTCCTCTGGCATTAATCTAAACCCTTTGTCTTTTCATAATAATTATAAATTATTTTTGGTCTGCCCCTTTTATCTGTAGTATGCTTATGTTTAAAAGCATACAATCTTCCTTCTTCTGACCACGCAGGTCTTTGCAAACATCTACTCATTTTTCTAAGTTGGGCCATTATTTCTTCTTTAACTGTGAATGACAAACCGCTAATCTTTGTTTATGTTCAGGAAATTCCTTTTTCATAACTTCCGAATCCATACAGCGTTTAATAAATTCCTTGCTTGGTTCACTTGGTCTTGGTTTAGGTAATGGCATCTATTACCCCGCTAACAAAGTGGCTTTCTTAGTTCCAGCTTCTTGTTGAGCCAACTGAGGACTTGTTAAAATTGTTGCCCTTCTGCCCCTTGCTCTCTTAGATAATGATGCCCATCCTTGTGTGTCATCAACCTCTCTTATTCGTTCAGCTGTCTCATCTGGAAGTGGTATATCATCAGTCATCATTTTCTGCATGTGCTGTCCCAAAAAAGCTCCACCAATTCCACCCATGACTGCCATTGCTGGAATTGATGTTCCGGCAACTACAAGAGAAGGCATAGCTGCTGCCCCTATTGCTGCCCCTGCTATTGCTCCAACTACAGGCATTACTTATCCTCTCTATTCAATTTAATTCTTCGACCCTTCATTTTATTTTCATCAAACCATGTTATTTCTTTGACATTCTTGGGAATCAATGGCTTTAAACTCAATAGTTCTTTTACATGATTTTCCAATTTTCCAAAAGGTAAACAAACCATAAATCCATTATAAAATTTATTATAATTTTGAAATACAACAAACCCTTTTATAAATCCATCTTCAAACAAAAGATAAGTGTAATCATTATATTTCTTAAAAACATTTTCAACAAGCCTTCTTGGAATGTTACTAAATTCAGGATAATGTTGAATGGCAAAATCTGAGGCTTCCAACAATTCACCATTTAATTTTTTCCATTCTTTCATTAAATACTCATCCCATAATTTAAAACATCATAATTCCTTTTTCGTCTGCCTCTCACACTTCTAATAAGATTTTCAGTTAATGAAGAATTACCAAACTTTACATCAGGCGAATCTATCATCCCCTGTCTGTAAGCTGTTCCTAAAATCCTAAAAGCATCAGCCCCATTTGAAAACTCATCATGTCTTGGATTAACTGAATATGCTCTGGTTTTCTCATTGTATTCCTTGCGATAATTTTCTAAACAGTTAATGCCTCTTTCACACTTCTTTTCAGCAAACCAGCACTGACGCAGTATCGACCTAACCAGTTCTATTCCTTCTTGTTTTGAAGGTGGTTTAGGCATTATCTCAAAAGTAAATCCCTTTCCTTTTGCAATATCCCAAGTAGAGCCTCCAGTTGATAAGTGTCTTGCAATTACATCATGTGGTGCAAAGTGTTGTGCATACAAATAAGGTTTTTCCCGAACCTTCTTTATATAATGAGTTATGGATTCACCAACATTCTCATAATAGTCTATCAAATGAATTTCTTTACCTACAAACTGAGCAAACCAAATTGCAGTAGCATCTGACACCCCTAAATCCCAAAAGGTGAACACTGGAACTGCTTCATCATAAGGAACTACTCCAATTCGTCCATCAGTCAAAGCTTCTGACATATATCTGGAATAATATGAACCCTCAACACCTAAATCAAAGCTGCAATAATATTCCTGTTGAATCATGTCCTCAGACATTCCCTCTTGCCTGTCCTTATCAATATCTTCTTCCGTGAGAACACCTGTATCCAAAATACTTAGCCGTTGGCAGAACCAGTCATCATTGTTCTGAGCCATCTTGAACAGGTCATAAGCATGATTCTTCCCTCTTGGGGTGAAGTTGAATACTGCCCATCCACCATTCTCCCTTAGAATTGGTCTGACATACTCCCATCCCCTTGGATTCTGTTTGGAAAACTCCGAGAACACCACACCGATTGGGTTAGTTCCAACGACCTCCAAGCGGTCAGTCCCAACCACCTGAAAGATAGAACCATTCTTCATTCGGATTCTCATTTCCTGATTATTGGGGTTTCCCCTCATAGCTTCTTTGGGGAAATGGCCTAACATTGGAAATCCATCCCTGTCTAACCCATCCCAAAGAGCCTTTCGTCCAAGAGTCATAGTTGGAAAGTAGTATAGATACAATCCAACCCTCTCAAACATCTTCTTGACCATAAAATTTATATCATTCTTATCTTTTCCAGAACGCCTGTGCCATACCTGAATACCTCTCTTTAATCCAGAATCCATTGCTCTCCAGAAGGGGACTTGATAATCTCTTGGTTTAAATTTATAGGGAACTTCGATATTCATTAGTATCCACTTATTTCAACAATACAATCAGAATCAAATGTAGTATGTCCATGAAAAGCTATTCTATTACAACCACAGGCATCAAACACTAAAACTCCCATATAATCTTCATCAGTTACTTTCCATTTAGGTGTTTTTGGCCAACCATCATCTTTACTGACTGTTCCTGTATCAGCATATTTATATCCATCACTTGAAGTTTGGTTTCCTGCTTTTAGAGTAATAGAACAAACTAATCTTAAATTATCATCACCTTTCTTACATGCCCAAACATCTACAACAGCATCATCATTATTATTAGATAATTTAAATCTACATTCAGCCCCATTTATGTGGTTTGGAATCTCTATCCCAACTCCATTATCAAGAGCAACCAGTGTTCCATAAAATCTCTCCCCATAAAGAAGGGATGCATCTGCATCTGCTGCTGTTGCATCAATAGTTCCAACGTTATAAACTTCAAGATGTTCAGTTGACAAACTTCTATTCTTTACTTCTGCCATTTCACAACCCTGTTAATCCGATTCGTTTATAACATCAACTCTTTCATTACTTTCCTGCATTTCCTTTTCAGCAAAAGACTGCAAGATAATGTTTAGATTCTGTTTGGCCTCTGTGTTTAGTTCCATAGCTTTCAGGTCAGGAACTATTTTTTTCAATAAAGCAATAGCCATTGTCCTATCATCCCAAGCTTCCTCAATATAATGTTGAAGAAAGGAAATCCCTTTAGAACCCTCTACCAGAGTAAGAGCTTCGTGAAGTTTCTTCTGAGCCGTCCTCTGGTCTTTAGAGACTCCGCCCGGATTCAGTGAACCATGCCCGGGAAGCAGAGTCCCATCAGATCTCCTTGGGAGATTAGGATTAACATATTCTTTTCTGGTTTCAGGTATTCTATCTTCTGTCATTTTTACAGACATTCCAAAGACTTGTTTTATATCCTTCTCTGTATCCAGCTTTCCAACATTCTGAAGCTGTTTTCCAATAAGTTTTATAATATTTCATTAAATATTTTTTTCGTGCATCAAATCTTCCAGATTCAAAACCTCTTTTATATTCCCATAAACAAGTGCTTTGTTTATAAGTTATGTGATTCTCAACAAAAGATGTCTTGATTGTTTCTTCTGTAGATTTAGAGACTGTCTCACAGGAAGTTAATCCAAGCAAGCAAATAAAACAAAATATAATAAACTTTTTCATTCCTTAATAATATCTTTTATTGCAGTAACAATTTGAGGAACTATATTTTCAAAATCCTTGTGGCTAAATATAAACATTATGTCATCATTACCATTATCATGGTCTGTTGACTGATAACGCAAACCATTTACATCCAAAATACCTTCAATAACTTCATGTAAAAAGGTCTGTAAAATCAAACCCGGAGTATCTGTTCCAATTTCTATACATTCATAGTTGATTGAGCCACCATTGTGTTTTGGGTTCAATTTAACAGGAAAATCCATTCCATAGATATGAACAGATTTTGGCAACTCTATGCCTTTTGAAGCCCGCCCACTCTTCTTATCTTTCTTTTTATTAGGCATTTAATACATCCCACAAAACTATCTTCTAACAGGAAGTTCGCTTAACTGATACTCTTTAAACATAAAATTAAAGAAAACATGCTTTATGAATAGTTTTTCCTTGATTATTCATATAATAAATTACTTCACCTTTGTCCAAGGAATATGTAACATCGCCATCTACAATAAGCAGTATTCCAATTGCTTTTCCATTTTCATTCTTCTCTGTCATTACATGTGCCACGTTACACTCGATTGTTTTATCAAACCAATCATCTTTAGTAGTTTCTTTCATAATTCTTACAAACATCTTTCTGCCTGCCTTTCTATCTATCATAACTTGTTTCCAAGATAATATTTGTCTGGGTGGTTACGTATTGCCTTGTATAGCCACCCAAAGCAGTAGGCTCTGCTCCTTGCAAAGTTCTTAGTTTAAGGCGCCAAAATTACACCTTAAAGATTATTCCGCTAATTATATATACGAATGAAATCCAAATTTGTTCATTATTTTTTGCAAAAATGTTAAAATTTTTTAACTTTTTTCAGTAAATCCTTGTTTTCAGGGAAATAACTAAGGTTCAGGAAAAAAGTTTTTTTACAGATTAGAGTCTCATAGTCCGATTATATTAATATAGGAGAATAACCAAATTTCCTATTATTTGGGAAATTTGAATTATTTACTTTAAAGTAATAAATTAATAAATAATTACTTTATTATACGACTGAAAATGAAATTTGTTCGGTAAAAAATGGAAAATCTTTAAAAATTTTTAAAAATTGTCAAAAATACTTTACATTTGGTAAGATAGGAAATAAAAGAATTGGATAAAAATAGTCTTGTTTTTATTAAAATCGATTTATCACTAGATTGGTTAGTAAATTGTGAGATTTCCCCTGATTTTTGGTGTACCCCCCCTATCAATAATAATTCTTTTTATTGCTCATATATACAGGATTACCTATTTTCACATACAGGTCAATGATATAAGCATACATATATCCTATATTTGGATAGATTTTATATAAATATATGGTGTTATATGTGCTTATCTATTTTCACATATATCTGGAGATATCTTGAGATTGTAGTTAGGATTCACTACTATTCAAGAATATATCCTATTCAGGAATATATCCTATTCAAGAACTTATCTTATTTAGTAGTTAGTCCTATTTATATCAGATTATATCAATGTCTGATTATTTTGACAATTTTGTTAGGAAATCACAACATTTTGTTAGTCTATCCTAACATTTCATTAGACCTAAAAATTTTTTTCTTATAAGTCTTTATGAGATAAGGACTTACAACAATTTTCATCAAAACAGGATTTTTTTCTTGACGTGATAGACTGTTTGTGATAGAATGATATCATCGAAGGTTCTTTGTAAAACCTAATACTACTGGATATCTCGGTTATGATTATAAGTCCACACATATTCGGGATGAATCGGCTTATCAAATCAAACGTCATATCTGGTTTTATTAATTATACCTAATATGGGATAACACAATTTGGTGTTATATTTGGGATATCATTTAGGGCGGGATATATTAGGTATATATTTAAGATTTATGGTTCTTTGACATTTTAATACTGGATAAGATAGAAACGAGAAAAAATATGAATGACAATGACAAACATCAAAAGTTCAGAAAACTTGCTCCAAAACGTGTTGATTCAATGATTAAAAAAAATAGGTTACTATGTAATCTATTCAACAGTAACTATTTTTCGACCGAGTCTGAAAAAGAACAGATTTTAGCTGTTGCTGATAAAGAGAATGAAATACTACATAAAGCGGTCGAATCTGGGAAAGAAACATCTACAGGTTTTCAATTTGAAGATTAATAACCCTATTTTATATTTTCTATTCTTATAGACTGTTTTAGCGGGGTTTCAGTCTATAATACAAACCATCTTATTCAGTAAAATAATCCCGCTATTTTTTTTCGCAATTATATTCTTATAGAAAATAAAAGGAAATAAAAAATAATGGACGGTGAAAATAGTTTAAATGATATTGAAAACAGGAGAGCATCTTTTTTCAAAAAAGTAAAAGATGTTGATAAAGCTGTTTTTGAATTTTATGAGTCTTTTGGACTCGAATTTGAGGGATTTAATTTAAAATACTATGGTTTTATTAATGAAGCACACACGTTCGTTGTTAGATACGGATATAAAGGTAAAAAGTTTACTTATATTTATGCTCCAGATTTACAAACAGCTAAAAAACATTTACCTTTAATCGTTCAAGATACTATTTATGAGATTAGGAAAGTTAGTTGATGGAAACTTATATTCCTATAATTATTGTTTTTATTTTAGTAGTATATAACATAAGGAAATAAAAAGCAATGCGACAATATCCAAAATATTTAGTTGGACTTGTTTTTTTATTGCCTATAACAGACAATAAACAAATAATTGATTGTGAAAAAATATCAGATAAAATGTTTTTAATAAAAGAAGTTTGTGAATGTGGATTAGCTTCACACTTTCGCAGAGAATTTCTTGTTAAATGTCAATTATATCACGACAGTCCTAATCCACAAAAAATACAAGATAAACTTATGAAATGTATGGAATTATAAAATGAACATCATAAAAAAACTATTAATTCAGATTTTAAAAAACCAGATTTGTATAATGAAAACGTTGGATGAAGTAAGGATATATGTGCAACATAAAACAGGAAATATAAGTAAAGAAAATACTCGAAATAGTTTTGGATTAGAACACGAAACTGAAATTTTGATAGAAAATAATGAATAATTAATAAACATCAGTTCTTTTAAAATTTAATATATTGGCAGATTGAAATAAAATATTATGTTTAACAACAATTAAATACTGCTAATATATTTTTTATTGACCCCATCTTCTAACAGGAATAGGATGTTGCACTCTCAATGCAATAATGTCGGTTCGAATCCGGCTGGGGTTGTTTTTTTATTTTTGAAAACAATTTAAATGAATAAATGTATTTAAAACAGAAAATATTATTAATCAGGAAAGCAAAAAAATTAAATGGAAAAAATTAGCCATGCAGCATTATTAATTAAAGGAATGCACCATGCAATATGTTTTGAAAAAATGGCAAGGCAGGACAAAACTATTGTGCAGGGATTTGTAACAAATGAGGGCAGATTTGTAGATAGAAAAAAAGCTTACCAGATTGCATTATTGTCTGGACAGATAGAACCTATTAATGGTGGCCCAAAGATTCTTTTATCAGAAGATTTGTGGCGGGATAATTATTATTTATATGATAAGAAAAATGGATATTATAAAATAAAATTAGAGGATTAAATAAGTATGTTTCATCCAAAAGATAAAAAAGTTTATGATGCTATATATAGCCACTTGTCTGCTGAGTTTTATAGCTGTGGTGGTGCATTTAGTTGGACTAATTTTGTGGAAAGATTAAAAGAATTAAATCCATCATATTCAATTGGAAGAAAAAAGGGATTTATATCTTTCAGTAGAAAAACTAAAAATAAAGATGGAAAATTTGTAGAAAAAAGATATAGACTTACAACCGCAAGATTTTTAACAAGACAATTAAATCTTTCAAAGTTATTTAATACTCATATAACAAGCTCTGAAATAAAGAAAATATCAGACAGAATTGATAGAGATTTATTTAAAGCACCATCATTTAATATAATAAATGGTTCAGAAATAAGCTGTATGTATGAAGATGCTTTCGGAAATGAATCTTGTATGACTAATCACCATTATGAATATACATTATTATATGAAATGAATCCTGACAAAGTAGAAATGATTTGTGCAGAAAATGGGACTAATCAAGCAAGATGTATTTTATGGACACTGGATTGTGGCCATAAATATGCTGATAGAATATATGATAATGCATCTTCTATCAACAGAGATTTAAGAGATTTTATAGAAAAGAAAGGATTTTATTCTTTTAATAAAAGAAACTCATTAGATAGAATGTTTGTTTCAAATTTAACTTTTGAGCAAGGTTGTGTTCCATATATGGATACATTTATATATGGAAAAGTTGATATAAAGAAAAATTTATTAAATCTGTCCAGTGATTGCATATCAGGATATGATATTACTTTAGATAGAACAAATGGAGTAATAGATATTCCTGATTATGAGCAATGTAATTACTGTGGGGAAATTTATGATACAAGATATTTGAGACATATAGATGGAAGATTTTATTGTGATAGATGCACTTCAGAATTATTTACTGCATGTGATTATTGTGGAAACTGGGTAAAAAAGGATGATGCAGTTGAAGTTTATGTAGTTGAAAGATTACATCATCCTATTACTGGTGTCAAAACAATAGTTGGAACAATGAAAGTATGTAATACCTGTGTTGATAGATATTGTAAAAAATGTTCAATTTGTGGAAAACTTGGATTATTTCAGGGAAGAAGAAAATTTATTGTCGTTAGTTATAATGATGATGATAAACCAACCAAATGTCATGAATGTGTTCAAAAAGAAGAAGAAGAAAAAAAGGAAAAAGAGAAAATAAAAGAGGAATCAACAGATGAAAAAGAAAAAAGTGAAAATTATCAAGTAAAATCTACAAGATTTGTTGCTCGTGATTGTGAACCAACCGAGGTAGAATTTCAAAATATTATACTTAATAATTATATAGGTCTTGACAATAATGAATAATAGAAAAAAATATAGAAAACTTTATAATTGGTTTGAGGCTAAATATCTTATCTTTAATGATTTTAAGGAAGATGTTTATGAATACAATAATCTGTGGCATAGACGAATCTTTATTGACAGAGATTCAAAGATTTTATTATTGGCACATTTAGATACTGTGCATGCCCCGCAATTTTATTCTATTTATGACAATACTTTATATGCTTCAGGAATAGACGATAGAATAGGTTGTTGGATGTCATATAATTTATCTATGGAGTTACAAACTGATTTATTGCTAACAGATTTAGAGGAAAGTGGTCGTTCAACAGGACAGCATCATATCCTGAAGAATTATAACTGGATAGTTGAATTTGATAGACGTGGAAGTGATTTTGTGCTCTATCAATGTGGAAGTAAAGAATGGGAAAATGCATTAAAAGAATTTTATCCAGACAGGGGCTGGGGAAGTTTTTCAGATATTTCCTTTCTGGAAACTGAATCTTGTTGTGCTAATATTGGCACAGGTGTTCGGTTTGAGCATAGTGTTAATAGTGAAGCAGATTTATCCATTACTTATGGCCAAATACATAAGTTTAGAAAATTCTTTAAAAAATATAAAGATGATAAGTTTATAAGGGATGAACAATATTCATATTATGGTAATTATCATTATGATGATTATTATGATAGAAACTGGTTAAATAATCGAACAAATAAAAATAAGACTGGCTATTTATTAAAAGGTGATACTGTTAATAATTCTACCAATCCAACATATCAAACTTGTGTGTTCTGCAAACAACCTATAACAAAACATCCAAGACTAATATTAGTTGGACACGAACAATGGTATATCTGCCCTGATTGTTATTTAATATTGGAAAGAGACATTGACCAGTCAGATGGATATATTATTGACTTAGGTGAAGAAGATGTTCCCTGTAAGGAAGATACTTATTGCAAGGAAAAACATTATTATGAGTGTTACAACTGTGGACACCGAAGTAACATATATGTCTTATTTTGTCCTGATTGTAGAGAATTATTCTTTGATGTGAATGATAAACCAAAAGAGCTTGAATTAAATGAGGAAACTATGGTCTATGAATAAGACAAGAATATTAATAACAAAGAAGTGTAAAAGGAATTGCTCATACTGTGCCAATAATTTTTATAATACTTTGGACACTATAGATTTTGAAGGTCTTAAAAAGTATGATGAAATTATTTTAACAGGTGGTGAGCCAATGGATTTCCCAATACAAACCTACTATTTAATAAAATCAATCAGGGAAAGATACCTAAATAAAAAGATATATTTATATATTTCAAGATATGATGTAATGTTGGAAGATATTTTAAATTTCATAGATGGAATTACTTATACCATTCATAAAGATGTTAGTTGTGAAGATATACATCAATATATAGATTTCACTTATTTATTGAATGATTATAAAAAACATAATCCAACTCTATATAAAAATAAATCATTTAAATTGGTCTGGATTAGTTCATTAGATTTTGGTGATTATCCCATAGTAACATTAAATGATGTGTGGATTTGGAATAAAGTTACATATATTCAACATATCGGAGAAGATACTTGTAAAAACCCTAAAGATTTAGGTGAAGATTTGTTTTTATGGTTTAGACATTTTACTTTGGAGGACGATATATGGTTTACTGAAAATTTGATCAAGTAATTTGTTAGTGTGGACTGTAGCTTAAATATGGATAAAGCACAAGATTGTGGTTCTTGGGATATGGGTTCGAGCCCCATCAGTTCTCTTATGAAAACATTAGAAGTAGAATTTAATATAGATTGTCCTTTTTATTTTTATGAAGAATATCAATTCTCAGAATATACAGTTGATTGGGTCAGTAAATGCACAATATTAGATGATTATTGTTGTGGATTGGGCTATGATGAATGTCCCTTGAAAGATAACATTATAATTGTAAAAAGAAAAAAATAATTATGGAGTAAATTCTCTTATGGAAAACATCAGAAAGGAAAATGAGTTATTAAAAGAGTATTTAAAGAAACATTTTATTGCAACTTGTCCAGATATGTTATGTGTTCACGATTGTGATGATGGAAAGTGTGATAAATGTGCTGAATCATTTATAGAAAATATTATTAATCAGGAGTGAATTTAAAGTATGAAAAAGCATTGTTATCTAAATTGTTGGTTTTGTGAACATTACTACCTACAAGAGATACAAAAAAATGGAATTAATAGACACGGGCATTATGAATATGTTTGTATGAATCCAAACATTAGACAGTTTGGTTCAATTCGCAGAAAACCAACCAAACACGCTGGAACAGCACGAAATCTTCCTGTTTGTAAACATTTTATGTCATCTAATAAGGCACTAAAAAGATTTCACAAAAACTTAAAAAAGAATATTATTAATCAGGAGTAATCATGAGTGAAATTATAGCAGATTGGGTTAAATGTTGTAATTGTAATTTTAAAGGTTATGTTCAATTAATGCAGGATAAATGTCCAATATGTAAAATAAAAGGAACGCTTGCTTGGGTGGATGATAATAAACAGGAAGTTTTAGTAAATAAAAGTAAAATAACTTATGATTGAAAAATCAAATAATCGGAGAAATGTTATGACAGTCAAAGAATTGATAAATCATTTAAGAACATTTGATGAAGAACATAATGTGATAGTTCATATAGATGATGAAGATGGAAACAAAGAGAAACATATAATTTCAACATACTTTGAAGATTTTATGTGTAAGTTATTAGTTTCAGAATAAATTCTATCAACAATGTTAAATATACCATATACCTCCTGTATAGGATACGAAGGAAACACTACTTTTGTTCGGTAAAAAATTGGATATTTTAAAATTTTTTTAAGAATTATTTATGAAACGAACACAAACAAACAATAATCTTTTGTCCAGAATATAATGTTAAAATTTTTTAAATTTTTTTAGTTTTTAGCGAACAAATGTGAGTTTTGTTCGTATAGATAGTAAAGGAAAGAAATGAAAATAATCAAAGATATTCCAGATGTTTATTGTCGCTTAATTGAAGATGGGTTATATAAACCTAATCCTGATTATTTGACTGTAACACAACTCATAAATCCACCACTAATAAAACACTTGCAGATAAAACATTGGGACACAATAGAGCAAAATGCAAGTGATTTTTTGTGGATGGTTTTAGGAAGTGCTGTTCATTCAGCATTTGAAAAATCAGGTATAATGAGGGATATGAATAAAATTCTTGAATCACATAAAAATCCTTTTGGGTGTGATGTGGATAGTATTGATTATGATGATATAAAAACATTATATGATTCTCATTATGCTGAAAAATCTATTGAGTCCACAATTAATGGAGTTAGAATAAGGGGAAAAATAGACTTCAGAGAAGTTGGTATAATTAGAGACTTTAAAATTACTTCTGTTTGGTCTTTTATGTATGGGCTGAAAAAAGAATGGATACAACAATTAAATATATATGATTATATGTGTCAGGATAATGGGCTTCCAATAAATGAAATATATGTTGATGCTATATTAAGAGACTGGACAAAAACTAAAACATATAGGGATAAAAATTATCCAAAGATGCCATTCATTTCACTGCCTGTTAAACAGTGGAAAACTAAAGAGCAATATAATTTTATCTCGCAGAGAATACAAAAATATAAGGAAGAACCTTGCGAATGTAGTGCTGAAGAAAAGTGGGAAAAACCAACTACTTATGCGGTTAAAAAAGGAAATAATAAAAGAGCTGTTAGAGTTTTTGAAGATGTAAATGACGCTCATAATTATATGAATGAGCATAAAGATAAAATGTATAAAATAGAAGTGCGAAAAGGTGAGAAAACAAGATGCTTACATTATTGTCCAGTAAGAAGTGTTTGCCCTTTTGCACCAAAAAATAAGGGAGAATTATTTTAATGGTTACAAAATTATTAGAAGATTCCTTAATTTATTGTAAATCTGCAAGGCGAGCCAATCAAATATCTCTTTGCAAGATTCAAATCAGAGATGATATACAACCAAGAATAGAACAGGTAATAGAAGAAATGAAAAACATTCTTAAACATAATAAAAATCTTGTGAAAAAATTAAACAAAGCAATAACTTTACTTCATCGTCTTGAGTGGAGCAAAAGATTTAGTCTTTCAACTGGACGAAACGTTTGTCCTGTTTGCAACTTTAGCAGAGAGTCTGGACATGATAATAATTGTGGATTAGAAGAAATAATTAAAGTGTTGAGTCCAAATGAGAATTCCGAATAAATATTTTAAAGGATAATGAAATGACAACAAAACAAACTAAAAAAACTACACGAAAGAATACTGGCAAGTCAAACATGAATATATGGGACAAGTTAAGATATATTCAGCAGAATCTTGAAGCACCAAAGAATCAATACAATAAGTTTGGTGATTATTACTATCGCTCTTGTGAAGATATTCTTGAAGGTGTAAAACCATTGTTGGATGAAACTGTAAGTTGTTTAACTATTACAGATGATATAGTTGAAGTTGGTGGCAGAATATATGTTAAAGCAACAGTCAGTTTATTTGAGCCAAAACAGGATGGTAATTCGATTAAAGTTAGTGCTTATGCAAGAGAGCAAGAAACTAAACCTAAGATGGATACTTCACAAGTAACTGGTTCAGCTTCATCTTATGCAAGGAAATATGCTCTTAATGGTTTGTTTGCAATTAATGATGTAAATGACCCTGATGATATGGACAACAGAAATAATAAGAATAACAAACCAAAAACTGCCACGAAACCACAACAGAAAAATGATGTAGAAGTTGGTGTTGAACAGAAAAAAGTGTTGAATTATATCATTGAATCTCTTGCAACGAAAGTTGAAGATAATCATATTATAAATGTCAAGAAACTTACTGAAGCTATATTGGAGAAGTATGGAAAATATCCATCAGAGAACAAATATGGTGATGTAGTCATTAAATACATTATTGATGATTTGGGTATTGATAAAGTTTCAGTAGAAAATGATTTTCTCAAGGATATAGATGAATGAAAACTTTAAAAGTATCAGCTACAATTACAGATTTAGGTATTGAATATCCTAAACCAGATGCAAGGATATTGGATAAGTTTCTGTCTCTACCTAATCATATTGGGCAGGAAATAAATGTAATAATCCAACCAAGGGATAAGTGTAAAACTCCCAATCAGTTGGGATATTATTGGGGGCATTTAATTCCTGAGATATGCAAGACAATAGGTGAAAATAATGAAGAATATATTCACTATTGTTTGAAGCAGAAATTCCTGACCAAGTTTCAACCAGATGCAAGGATAGGGAAATATTATGTTAGGGATTTAAGTAGATTGAACAGAGCTGAAACTTCAGAATTTATAAATAAAGTGTATCATTATGGAATTGAATTGGGTGCAGATGTTCATCCTGCTGATAATTGGTGGAAAGGTTACTAATGTTAAATGTAGAGATAAAAGTAAATGGTCAATTAATTGGATTTTTGAATATTCACAATGAACATAAAGTTTATTGGGATGCAACTGACCCGGACTTATATTCATATTCAGTTAAGGGATTTATAGATAATGGTGTTATTTCATCTTGTGCTGTTCAACATCATAGAAAGGATGGAGCACTAACATTAATCAAAAAAACTATTGAAAAATTGGAGAAACAAAAATGAATTTTAATCAAGTGGTATTAGCAGGAAACTTAGTAAGAGACCCCGAATTAAGCTACACACAAAATCAAAAACCAGTAGCTAATTTTGATATTGCAGTTAATTTTAAAAGTGGCGAATATGAAAATACTTCCTTTTTTAGTTGCTCTGCTTTTGGAAAAACTGGTGAAAATATTGTGAAATACTTTAGTAAGGGAAGTAATATCTTTGTTGTAGGAAGATTACAGCAAGATAGATGGCAAAATGAACAGGGACAAAACAGGTCAAGAATTAAAATTAATGTTAATTCTTTTCAATTTACTGGAAATTTAGGGAAGAATAGTAACTCTAAGAATAATTCTGATGATGAAGATGTTTTTAAATAAGGATTAATTGTGAATTGTAAAAATACAATTATACGAAAAACAGATAAAGGTGTTTATACTCAAACAATTTATTTTGATGGTAGCTTCCAGACTAAGATATTAACAGAAAAAGAATTAAATGAAATTAGACAACAGTGTTTTTTCCAAACAGAAATGAATGATTTGTTTAGGATATTTTTAAATAAGGATTAATTATGGATTTAATGTTGGACATAGAGACTTTGGGAACAGGAACAAAAGCACTTATAACTCAAATAGGTGCTTGCTATTTTGACCGAGACACTGGTGAAATAACTTGGACATTTTGTGAAAATATACAGATACAAGATAGCTTGGATAATGGGTTTGAGGTCAGGGGAGATACAATAAAGTGGTGGTTTGAGCAGGATAAAGATGTGATTAATAAAATGATAAGTAATGCTCAGCCTGTTACTAAAGTCTTGGGACATTTCCAGACATTTTGTAAGGTTAATCAATTTGATGCTGCTTGGGCACACGCTACATTTGATTTTCCTATACTAACTAATGCTTATCATCTAATGAAACTGAAACAACCAATACCTTACAGAAAAATGAGGGATATAAGAACTCTTGTGGATTTGTCAAATGTAGTATATGATAAATCAAAAAATGAGAAAACCCATAATGCTCTTGATGACTGCATATATCAAGTAAAATATTGTGTTGAATGTTTTAGGAAGATAAATGAGCGATGAAATTATTTCAGTTAGAGACATTTCGGGTAAAGCTCTTTCAGATATTAATGATAGAAAAGATGGGTTGCCAACTGGATTGTATCAGTTAGATGATAAGATTAGAGGATTGAAACCAGCGGAGTATGTTATTATTGCTGCAAGGCCATCAATGGGTAAGACCAGTTTAGCTGTAGATATTGCTCTTGAATCCGGGAAGGAAAATAGAGTAGTATTTTTTAGCATTGAAATGAGTCCAACTATGGTTGTTCAAAGAATGTTGGCAAACTTAGCAGAGGTAAATCTGTATAAGTTTTATCACGGACAATTATTGGATTCTGCTTTTGGCAAACTGGAGATGGCTAAGAAGGAACTGGAGAGGAGAGATATTTGGTTTGACAACTCATCTTATATTACACCAAACTCGATTGCTAATAAAATATCAAGAGTTGATGATATTGATATGGTAATCATTGATTATATACAACTGATGGGTGGAACAGGTGGTAATAATGTTGGCAGAGTAGAAGAAATGTCAGATATATCTCGTAGATTAAAGGCACTGGCCTTAAATTTAAATAAACCTGTTGTGGTGCTTTCTCAACTAAATAGGTCGCCGGATATAAGAGACAACCACAGACCATTTTTATCTGACCTGAGAGATTCTGGTTCATTAGAACAAGATGCAGATATTATATTATTTCTATATAGAGAAGATTACTACAAGCCAAATCTTGATGATGGAAATGCAGAAATAATAGTGGCCAAGAATAGGAATGGGCCAACAGGAAAAGTCAACTGTTTTTTCAATAAAGGATTAGCAAGGTTTGAAGATTACAAAAAAGAAAGTGAGGTATTCAAGTAATGGATATGGGAATATTAGTGTTTTTGGGAATTATAATGTTATTAATAAGTTTGTTTTTTCTATTTGAATAAACATAAGAAAGGAATATTATGGAAAATAATATTAGTGTTAGTGATTTAGCAAAATGTGTTGATAATAAGACACATAAATTTAAGTTAATTGAATATAGAACAGTTGGGAGATATTATGGTGGGCCAGTTGATTATGAAATGACATTAAAATGTAAAATTTGTGGTTATACTAAACAAAAAACAGCAAACTGGTTGGAACGAAGAGCAATCCGAAGGTTAAATGATTGTTGAAATTATGACTAAGAAATGGATAAGAATTGGTGATTTAGATATCAACTGTCCTGTGTGTCAGAAGCCGGACTGGTGTATGGTTTCTTCAGATGGAAAATATGCCAAGTGTTCAAGAATTCCTGAATATAGCCAGAAAGGAACAGTTCACGAAATTTCAAAAATTAAGGTGAAAGTTAATGGCAGTAAAGCTGGATATTATACACCTATAAATTGGGACTCATTAAATACTTCCTATATGAGAAACTGTGAGAGTTGGCGAGTTCAACAATTCGGAGCATTAAAAGGTCTGAAGCCTAAATCATTGTTAAGATTAGGGATTGGTTTTGATGGAGAATATTATACCTTCCCTGTTCGCAATGAAAATTTTGATATAGTTGGTATTCAGAGACAGAATCAGGAGAGGAAGTTGATGGTTAAGGGTTCTAAGATAGGTGTGTTTCTTCCAACAAATCACAAGCTGTATAGAGAGCCATTGGTAATCACCGAAGGAACATCTGATACTGCTGCTGCTCTTGATTTAGGTTTGAACGCTGTGGGACGGCTAAATAATTCATCAGGAAATAAAATTATAATGAACCTGTGTGATGTTTCAATAGTTATAATAATGTCAGACAATGATGAGAATAGAGCGGGACAGAATGGGGCATACACCTTGGGCAATGCTTTGAAAGGAATAGGAAAGAGAGTTAAGGTTATTATTCCACCATATAAGGATTTAAGAAAGTGGTCTAATAAGGAATCATTAAATAAGGAAATGTTATTAAGTTATTTTGAAAAGGTAATGTTGTTATGAACATGGAAAATATAGGAATAATGATTATTGGTCTCTGGTTTGGTATTTTAATTGGAGTGTTAGTAGAACGTATTATTGCTGAATATTATAATAAAAAGAAAAGGTAATGGTGTTATAATGGAAATGGATGTAACTGATTGGCTTATTGAAGGATGTATAAAAAATTGTAAAAATGGGAAACATTGGTTTATAATTTATTATATGGACGAGCAGGTAAAGATTTGTCCTGTGTGTGGAAAGAAGAAACACTCTGATGGAAGTATTTTAGACCTTGAATATAATGCTTATCTTGCACTAACCCCTGATGTTACGAAAGGTGGAGTTTAAAAATTATGGGTTGTAGTGGATATGCTTGTGGAATTTTTTTGTCAGCATGTATATTAATATGTTTTTTAGGAGTATTTTATGCCATAAAATCTTGTGCAGAACTTTCACACAAAATTAATAAATCATCTAATGAACAATTAAGGAAAAAGGAGTAACCAATGTCTGATAAATCTTGGAAAGTAAATGAAAGAGATACAGCTAAATTATTTAGTGCAAGGAGAACACCATTATCAGGTGGAAGCTCTTATCATACAAGGGGTGATATAATACACGATAGATTATATATTGAGTGTAAATACAGGAAAACTATACCTAAATGGTTGCAGGTCTTGATGGAAGAAGTCAGGATTAAGTCAGCCAAAGAAGGAAAGATTGGTGTGGGTGAATTAAAATATAAAGGACAGCGTGGAAGGTTCTTTATTATAGATGAACAAGATTTAATTAATTTAGCAAAGGAATTGAAAAATGACAAAAACAGCAGAAGAATTTGAATTAATGTATGTTGGTTCTGGGGATGAGTTGAATTTTTTAGAAAACTCTAAAAAAGATATTGAAGCAAAAATAGAATCAATTAAGAAGAAAAGGGACGAAAAGAAGAAGGCCGAGAAGAAACCAGAGAAAACTTATAGTATAGGAGACAGGATTGAGATATTTGATTGTCACAGATGGGATACTTATATTTTATCCCAAGTGGCAAGTGATAAATATGGTTTAATATCTATTGAGAATGGTAACAGATGGACTGAACCTGTAAAAAAGAAAAAGGGACACGAACTTACCAAATCATTTGTTGATAAGTTAGTTAATAGTGGTACAGGAAACGATGTATGGAGAGAGAAGAAATGAAAGAAAAACTTAAAAAAATATTTACTACTTCTGTTACATTTGTTTGTGCCATTGTTCTTACTGTTATGATTGGATGTTCCTCATTTCAGGATGCAGTTACACCTTGTTATATTCCTAATGAAATTATAGAAACTACGGATGTCAACATTCCTATACTGAAATGGATGCCATATACTTCTTTGTTTGATGCCAAGTATGTGAGGACAAAAATGGAATTTCAATATTTACTGCATAAGAATTTATTGAACAAAAGTATGGAAGTATCAGAAGCTTTTCAGCAGAGATTATTTTCACCAGAAGGCCCGATAGGTTTGTTAATACCTGCATTGGGTGGATTTGGATTAGGCAGTTTGTTAATTAGCAAACCTAAAGATAAGAAGGAAATTGAAAAATTAAAGAATGGGAGTTAAATGTGATTCCAAATAAGATTATATGTGGTGATTTTTTAGAAGTAATGAAAGATTGGCCTGAGAACAGCATAGATATGATTTTTGTTGACCCACCTTATGGAAAAGAAGGTATATCTAACTACATTAATATATCTAAAATGGCAAAAAGAGTTTTAAAGGAAGGTCATTTTGCTGTTTTCTATGCCTCGGATTATTGGTTTAAAGAAACATTTATTCCTGTGTGTGAAAACTTAAATTTCTTTTACTTGTTTCATATTTTGAACAGGCGTGGACATAATAGTGTGTTTCCAAGAAAGATTTTTCAGGCGGCAAAAACTATAATGGTTTTTACTAAAGGTAAATCTCAACCATTAAATTGGGTTTGTAATTTGTTGTCAACAGAAAAATCTAAATCTCACAGAACTGATAATTGGGAACAGTCTGTTGACGATGCAATGTTTTTTATTGATGCATTTACTAAAGAAGGTGATTTAGTAGTTGACCCAAATGTTGGGTCTGGAACAACTTGTGTAGCTGCTAAACAATTAGGCAGAAATTATATAGGTATAGATATTTCTGAAAAATATTGTGGTGTTGCTGAAAATAGATTAGCACAAAATTATTTAATATGATTGGAGTTAAATTATGAAACACGAAACATTTGATGAATTTTTAATCAATGAAATTTTATCAAGGATTCAAGAAACTTTAAGCAGTAAATCCGCTGATTACTCTGATGGTGGAGATAAGTTATATAATTTTAAATTACAAGCAAGAATGGATGGAATTACTCCATTTGAAGCATTAGAGGGTAATTGGCGAAAACATAGGGCTTCATTGAGACAAGGTTTGGATGAATTACATTCTGGCAAACCAATGAGGTCTATGGATTGGTGGATGGAAAAATCCATTGATAACATAAACTATAATATTTTATTGTTAGCATTATTGAAGGAGTATCAGGATGCCTCATAAAAAACATATATTGATTTATATTGCAGGAAAGTTGAATGATGATGCTTGTGGTTATATTTCTAACCTGCATAATATGATTTATTGGGATGATAAAATAAGAAAACTTGGATTCTGCACATTCTGTCCGGGATATGATTTTCTTGGTGGGTTGCTTGCAGGTGATTGGGATTATAATGAATACTTTGACAATAATCAAGTTATCCTTGAAAGATGTGATGCCATGTTTTTAGTTCCGGGATGGGAAACCAGTGAAGGAACAAAGAGAGAAATAGTTAGGGCAGAGGAAAATGAGATTCCAGTTTTTGATTGTGCAGAAGATTTATTTAAATATTTTGAAAATGAGGAATAAATAATGGCTAAGATACTAAAAAGAGATTTACTTAGAGATTATGGTCAACAAATAAAAGACCTTGGGATTAATCTAAATATATGCACCAAACAGGACTTGTTGAAAATAGTCAACTTTAGATGTGAACACAAGCACTCTGCTTTTACTCACCCTTCCTGTTATAAAAATGCACCAGATAATCAGATAGAAAAGGTTGGTGTTTTGGATATTGAAACTTCTAACCTACATGGTGATTTTGGTATAATCTTATCTTGGTGTATTAAGGTAAGTGGGAGTAAAGTTGTCTATAAGGATTACATAACTCCTTCTGATATACACAAGGGTCTAAAGGATAAGCGAATAACTGTTTCTGTAATTGAACACCTAAAGCTGTTTGACAGATTGGTTACTCAGTTTGGAACATATTTTGACTTACCATTTATTAGGACGAGAGCAGAGAAGCATGACCTTGACTTTCCCTGTGAAGGGTCTATTTATCACACTGATGTTTGGAAAATTGCTAAAAGAAAATTGAGATTACATAGCAATCGCCAAGGGTCAATAGCTGAAACAGTGTTGAATCAGGATATTAAAACAAGGATTCATCCTGACAAGTGGTTGGAAATACAGTTTGGAACACCACAAGAAAGAAAGTCAGCAATAGATTATATTGTTGACCATAATGAAAAAGATGTTAAACAATGTGATGAGATATATTTAAGAATAAGAAAATATGTTAAAGAAGGAAGGACGAGTATATAGTATATGACCTATAAAAAATTTCAACATATTGTTTTAAGTTTATTTCCTGATGCTGAAACTGAATATGATACTAAGAATTTTAACTTTGTGATACGACTTCGGTTAGAAGATATATTAAATATTTCTTCATATTTTTTTGATATATACAGCTCTATAGAAGAATTTGATAGAGTTTCAGATTATATATATTTACTCTTGCAAGATAGATTGGATGAAATGATAAAACATATCCAAAAAAGTAAAATGAGTTTGAAAAATAATTATGAAAAAATCAGTTTTAAAAACATATAATGAAGTCAAAGAATGGTTTGCCTTTACTTTTCCTATTATAACGTTTGACACTGAAACAACCTCTTTAGATTATCTGACCCTTGAATTGGTGGGGATAAGCTTCTGTGCCCCACCTTTCGTTTGTTATATTGACCTGTGGGAGAATGAAGAAGCTTCGCAGATTTTAGACTATTTAAGAGAATTATTTGCGAAGGAATTTGATGTCCTAATTGGTCAGAATATATCATACGATTTAAAGGTAATAGATAAGTATGGAATATTTCCAAAGGAAGATGCTGTATTCTTCGATACACAGGTTGCAGCCCATTTATTGAACGAAAATGAGCCCAAAAAGCTTTCATATCTTTCCGATAGATATTTGGATAAACCTATGAAAGAGTGGTCTGATGTGAAAGAGTTGGGTTATCATTCGCAGGAATTTTACGAATATGGGATGAATGATGCGAAGGTAGCCAATGATTTATTCAGGATGTTTTACCCATTACTGCGGATGAATAATCTATTGGATATATTCACCAAAGTAGAAATGCCTTTCCAAAGAGTCAAGGTCGAGTTGGAAACTCACGGCATACTTATTGACAGAGATAAACTGCCTGAATTGCAGGAACAGCTGTTGTCTATATTAAACCAACTACAGGTGGATATGTGTGAGAGTGCAGGAATTGAGTATTATTATCAACAAAATATGTTTGATAATGATACCTTGATAACGGATATAAATTTTGGCAGTTCACCACAACTGGTAGATTTAATTCAGAACAAGTTGGGTTTGAAGATAACTGTATTTACTGACAAAGAGAATCCGAGTGTTGGGAAAGAAAGCCTGAAGAAATTGAAAGGCCAACATCCATTTATAGACTTATTGTCAACTTATAAAAAAGCAACCAAGTTGAACAACAGTTTTGTTGCTACATTCCCTGATTTTATAGATAAGGATGATAGAATCAGATGTAACTGGCACAATACTAATGCAGTAACAGGACGGATTATTGCAACCAAACCAAACCTGTTACAGCTTCCAAGAGATAAGGCACAACTGGACATACCTTTTGATTTCAGGTCTTGTTTCATAGCACCAACAGGGAAACTCATTGTTAGTGCTGATTATGCAGGACAGGAATTGTGTTGGTTAGGTGAAGTTACAGGCGATAAGAATCTTATACGAGCCATTAAAGACAGAAAAGACTTACACCTGACAACTGCAAATACTATTTTTAAGTTAGGTATTCCTGAATGTTATCTTTATACAGACCACCCTGATTATCCTGATATAAAAAAGAAGTATAAGGATAAAAGATATATTGGGAAAAATGGTGTTAATTTCCCACTCATATATGGTAAAACTTCTTATGGAATTTCTCAGGAATTTAATATCAGCAGAGAAGAAGCCGAAGGATGGATTGGGGGGTTCTTCTCTCTTTATCCTGATGTGAAGAAGCGGATTGCCGAGTGCCATCACCAGATAGACGAAACGGCTCAGGTGGTCGATTGGTTCGGTCGGATTCGCAGGTTGGATGTCTCAGACCTGAATGGGGCTTACAGGCAGGGTTTCAACTTCCTGATTCAGTCTCCGAGTGCAAGTCAGATAAAACTGGCTGCAACCGCTGTTCACAATCTGTTTCAGGAAAACCCTGAATGGGATGCCAAATTTATTCTTGTAATATATGATGAATTAGTGTATGAAGTCAATGAGGACTTTGCTGAAGAATCTGCTAATCTGGTAGTTCAAACTATGGAAAATGTGGTTAAAACAAGAGTCCCATTTACTGTAGAATTTGGAATAGGTAAAAGTTATGGAGAATCTAAGTGAAATTACTGAAGAAAAATCTGCTGAAAAAAGCAGTTGATGATTTATTTACTATCCTTATTGCAACCTATGGATTACGAAACTTGGATAAAATCTCTAAGGATTTAAGAAAGAAAGTTATTGAAGAAAATAAAAGGAGATAGAAAGTGAAAACGCCAAAAACCAAAACTTGTTGCTGTGAAACCTGTGGAAAGTATTTTCATTATTTAGGTATAGCAAGACACAGAGCTATGCACAGAGACAGACGAGAAGATTGTGTTATTGAATATACGCACGGGGAACGTTTTTTGTATAAATATTCAGAAATTAAGGAGATAGAAAATGAACCCAAGAATTGAATATGAAATGACAGAAGAAGATTTAAAGGAATTGTTAGATGCTTGTGAGCCAGTAACTTGTATGATGATTGGGGGATATACACCATCAACTCCACAAGAAAATGCTAATCGAGCATGGGAAAAGTTAGGCAAAAAAATGGGCTTTGATTCCACAACAGTTAGACCTTTGGAAAAAGGGCAAAGGTTTTTTTCGGCAGTTCCTTCTGAAACAGAGGCACAGAAACAAGCAAGAATACAAAGAGAACAAGAAGTCAAGCGACAAGAAGAAATAAGAACATTAGAAAAAGATATAGCCACAAAACAAAGTCGGCTGTCAGAATTAAGGAGATAGAAAATGAGCATACCTGATAACTTAGTCAACCATTTCTGGGACAAGCCCAGAGAGCGACAGGAAGAAATCCTGCAACACGCCTATGATTGCTTTGTTGAGTTGCAGGCCGAGAACAAACGCCTGTGGGAAGCGTTGAGTTTCATAGAAGGATATTGTTTTGATTGGATGGAAGGTGCAGGAATGCCAGAATTTAAAATCTATGGAGAAATTATGTGTGTTGCCAAACAAGCCCTGAAAGGAGAACCAAAAAGGAAATGAAAGAGCATAAGTGGATAACTGAAGTTGAGATACCAAGCCCGATGGGCAAAATTTATTGGTTTGCAAAATGCAGAAGATGTGGACTGAGAATGCCCATCAAATATTTGGATATTTTGCCTGAAATGAATAAGTTCAGTATTTTTGATTGGGAGCCTAAAAGCAATTTTGATATGACAATGTGTATGTTAAATCAACGTAGTGGCTCAGGTTATCTTGAGTCGGAGATAATGTATTGTTATAGATAAACAAAGGAGATAAAAAATGAATAAAATAATCAATGAAATAAAAAAACACTGGCTGAGTATCTTGGGATTTTTCTTAATATTTTGTGCTTGGATAGCTTGGCTTGGACAGACAGAACCTAATAGATACTGGTGTTGGATATTATTGGGATTATCACTATTGATAGAGTGGATTCTTATTAAGAACAAGAAGTTAGTGATTAGCCACTGGATTCAAAAACAGTGGAAACCTAAACACGATCTCATTGCTCTTGGAATAATGACAGGTGTTTCTATAGCTTGGATTCATTTCAGATGGGTATTCCCTATCCATAATCATCAAATGTATCAAGCTATGATTTTGTGGGCTCTTGCAGGACATTTCTTTGCACACGGAGATTAATCTCCCATAAGGAAGTTTTCTATTCGTTCAACCCTTTTAGTGAGGTTATTCAATCCTTGGCTTATATGTTCAAGGTCATTTCCACGAATAGCAAAGGTTGATATTATATTGTATAGAAGGGTTGCCACACATATCCCTAATATAACCCACCCTCTAATCTCAGTTTTCTTTTCCTTGTTCATCTTCTTTCTCCTGTGGCTGTTCCAATTTCCTGATTTGGGCATATATATTTCTTTTTTGTTTTATGGTTTGTTGTAATTGTAACTGTAATATTTCCTGCTGTTCCGACAACTTACCAAAATCCGCCCACAATTTTTGTAATTCTCTTTCTATTTTTTTCATTTCTTTACCTTACTTACAATAGATTCTTTCAATGATAAACTTTGTTCCATTTTCTTTCTCTTGCCGCCTTTATACATTGGCGTTAGCTTTCTATCTATCAACTTGATAATCCAATCTTCGGTGGTATGTTTAGGTTGTTCCGTAATATCATCTATAGGAATTGGTTCTACTTCTAAAATTTCCTGAATATCTTCATCGGGTATATTTATTGTTATTTTCATTATGTTCCCCATTTAACTGTATTGTCATCATCTGTATCTACCCATAATTCATATTGAGCAGCACCAGCATTGGCTTGTGATGTTCCTGATTTTAGTTGCTGCATTAAAACTCCGTCGTCAGTGGCACATTTAATCTGGTTGGTTTGACTGCCAGCCCTTAGTTGTAGGTAAGGAGTGTCTCCAGAGCCACTGCTTCCAGTAAAAATTGTGGAGGCATCACTTGCCGTTGTTCCAGAAGTCAGGCGTAAGTATTGTTGATTTGTGTTTGACGTTGGAGTTCCTATGGTATGAAGCCAGATGCTTGAAGCCTTACTGCCGTCATCATCTTTGGGGTAAAGCATCAGATGGGCGTGCTGATTGGTTTGTGTGCATTGCACGGCAAGGATATTAC